>Ga0307475_10000555_pt1 | contig 22365 bp, 16 predicted proteins | sample atmos_gasesECM1C_FD_203317 | JGI IMG/M metagenome (GOLD analysis project Ga0307475, IMG submission 203317) | Hardwood forest soil microbial communities from Morgan-Monroe State Forest, Indiana, United States - atmos_gasesECM1C_515 | ecosystem: Environmental > Terrestrial > Soil > Temperate... | reverse complement strand
TTGCGCCTCGTCCAGATACAGCCCTTGCGCCACCAGCATTCCCACCGACTCTCTTCCCAGGTCGTCGACACTGCCGGTCAGCTCAGGCGGATCAAGCGCGGCTTCTTTCGCGATGGCTCCGGCGATGCGGTAGCCCGCTTGCTCGCCGCGCCGTTCGAACAGAATCGTGTTCGGTATCTCTTCCTTCGCGTCATTTTGCACCTGCACCTTGCCGTCGGCGGTCAGTTTCGCGGAGAGGGGTGCGCGAAACGTGGACACGCCACGATAAAAAAGGAATTTCTCATGCTGCTCACCTGTCGGTGTTCTCACGCAAAGCGGAGTCGCCGAAGTCTGTCGCGCCGAGTAGTAGGGGCTGTGCTCTGCGTCGCGCGGAAAGTCGGCGGCGAGGCTCGGCGAAACGGTGAGGGCGCCCCAGGCGATGCTTCCATCGGGATGCGTCTGGTACAGGCTGCCGTCGAAGAGAATGGCCATCGGCTCCACGCGAGTGGCGTGTGGATACCACTCGGTGATCACGCCTTTCGCGAAACTCACTTTCACCGACACACGTTCTTCGCGCGAGTCGTAGAAATACAGCACCGGAGTTTCCATGCGCACCGTGCCGCGCAGTCCTATCTTGAAGCGGCCATCGCGAAGATGCTCGACGAAGCCCGGCAAATCCGTCGATCCCGACAACGGCAACCAGTCGATTGCCTGGCCGTCTCGGCCGGCAACCGACGTGAACGTGCCCCACTCATGTGCCGTCAGTCCGGCAAATACGGCATTTTTCCCAGGAAGCTCGCTTGAAATCCCAAAGGAGCCAGCCAGCAGAGCAGCGAGGAGCAAGCGAGGCAGTTTCGGGGTCATGACGGGTCTCCCGATTGGCTTGGTTTCTCGGGCTTTCGCCGGAGTCCCTCTTCCAGACGCCCGCTTACGGCCAAGTGTTAACGGCCGGAGGATTTTCCTCCGTGCCCGGAGGGTGCCCGAGCTGTGGTTCCCGGACCAAGGCGACGATTCGTCGATCCATAGCCGGCCCGTCGGGATGACCACTTCGGGCATTCTTGTTTTCGGCCGGCCCCGAAGCTACTACGGTTGCTGGGTAGCGCGGTCGATGAAGCTCGAAATTTGGTTGTGCAGGTTCACGCGATCCTCGTCGTGCAGGTACATCATGTGGCCGGCGGTGTAGTAGTCCAGTTTGATGTTTTTCTCGAGCGGGTCCGGCAAGCCCAAATGCTCCATGGTGTGTTCGGTGGCGAAGAACGGCGTGGCCAAGTCGTAATACCCGTTCTCCACTTGCACCAGCAGTTTGGGATTGGTGATCATCGCTTGCGCCAGATCCTGATCCACATTGGGCGCGCCGGGGAAGCCGAATCGCCGCTGCTCGCGGCGCGTCCAGTTCCAGCTTGCAAACGCGTTTGCCGAGTTGTGGTAGACCTTATCCTTCCCGACTTTCAACTCGTCGTGATTGTACGCGTTGATGAGCGCGGTGAAAGCTCCGCCCACCGCCGGTCCTTCCGGATCGCCCTGCGCGTTCTCTTCCAGCAAGTCGTAGGTGTATCCGGTGAAGCGCGCGTCGATGCGCCCGGTCGTCAACCCTTCCTTGCGCTGCAGCTCGGCGCGGAACTGGCTGAGCGTCACGCGCAGGTCCGCTTTCATCAGATAATCCTCGGACAGGCCGGTAAAATACGAGACTCGTTTTGCCACCGCCGCTTTGTCGGCCGCGGAAAGCGCCGCGCCCTTGTACAGCGCCGCCGCGTACTCGCCCTGCGCGTATTTCCGCGCCTCTTCGATGAACGCGACCACATCCGCAGGGCGGTCTTTCAGCACTTTGTGATACCAGGCGACCGCCGCGTAACTAGGCAGGTAAAAGATGTACGGCCGGTCATCTCCCGGCGCAAACGTAAGCGACGACAAATCCAGCACCGAGGAAATCAGCACGATGCCGTTCAGGTGCACGGTATCGTGCGATTGCAGATAATTCCCGAGCGCCGCGGAGCGGAACGTTCCATAACTTTCCCCAATCAGGAACTTCGGCGAATTCCAGCGGTCATTCCGGCTCAGGTAGGTCACGATAAACTGCGCGAAGGCCTCGATGTCTTCGTCGATTCCGAAGAAATCCTTGTCCTGCACCTTGCATACCGCGTGGCTGTAGCCGGTTCCCATGGCGTCGATGAAGACCAGGTCGCTCTTGTCGAGCAGGGTTTCCCCATTGTCCGCCAGCCGGTAGGGGGCAGGAGGCGTAAACGCTCCGTTTACCGTGTACACGCGGCGCGGCCCGAACGCTCCCATGTGCAGCCACATCGTTGCCGAGCCCGGCCCGCCGTTGTAGAGAAACGCCACCGGCCGGGTGCTGAGGTCCTTGACGTCGTTTTTCGTGTAGGCCACGGAATACATCAGGCCGGTTGGCTCGCCCTTGTCGTTTTTTAACAGCGTGGTGCCTGCCGTGGCCTTGTAGGAAATCGTCTGGCCGCCCACACGAATCGAGTGCTCGGTCACCGACGACTCTTCTTTCATCGCCGCCGCGTCACACTTCTCATCGCTCTTGGCTTCCGGCGTTCTGGCACCCCTCTCCTGCGCAAGTGCAGGCGCCTGAGCTGCCGCCCAGCCCGCGAGCCGCAAAGTAAACAAGACGAGCACACACGGAGTTACTGTCCTGCGCATCACGCGTTCCCTCCTTTTTGAAACCCGGAGAATTCGCCTATTGCTTTGCCGGTCCTGGGGGCGTTCGCCGCTCCATTTCGGTCGGCACGGCAATCGAGCGCGCGCCGTTCTTGCCGACCGAACGCACCGCAAAAAAGTGATTGTCGGTGGAAACACCCTGCAAGATTGCTTCGCCCGGCTCCACCACAAATTCATAGACGTGCCAGCGGGGGTCGGTCGTTTCACGCCAAAGCACCTCAAAGCCGGCGCGCTCCCTATCGGGTTCGGCGGCCCAAGAGACTTTCGCGTCCGGCGTGACCGCGCCTTTCAGGAGCGCTTTGCTTGGCGGCGCGGGAGCCATCGCCAATTGCCGCAGTACTTCCGCGTTGTCCCTCGCCACGTTGCCCATGAAGGGGTAGTTCAGATATTTCTCGAAGTCTCCGTACTCGGTGCCGTCCTCCGTGCGGGGTGTCTGATGCTGGTGGTGGTAATCCTCGAGCGGCTCGGTGAAGCGCACTGCGGGCAGCCCTGCTTTGTAAAACGGATAGTGGTCCCCGCCGCGGCCGTAGCGGTCCTGCCGGAAAATCAAGCGAATCGCGTTGCGGCCGTCGATTTCTTCGATGGCGCGGGCGAGTTCGCGCGCCGGCGCATCACAATCATCGATCTCGCCATTCCCCGAAAACAGGCGCACGCGATGCGGCCCTCCCGGTGTAGGATCGGCCCCCACGATGTCGTCGTCAAGCATCCCGCCCACGGTGTAGCCTTGCTGCTTGACCCAGTCGACAAGATGCGTGCTGCCGAGCAGTCCTTGCTCCTCGCCGGAAACTGTCGCGAAGAGAATCGTTGCGCGATAACCGCTGCTTTTCGCGCTCGCTTTGCTCAGCAGGCGCGCACATTCCACGCTCACCGCCGCTCCTGAAGCGTCGTCGTCCGCCCCGGGAGCGTCTGCTTCGGGATCCATCACGTTCGAAGGACGCGAATCGAAATGGCCCGAAACGATAAACAGAGTTTTCGCCAGGGTCGCGTCGGCGCCCGGCAGCATCGCGTAGACATTCTCGAGGGGAATCGGCTTACCTGAAGTTCGCTCGGAAGTGGATTCAAACCTGTCCACGACAACTTGCAGCTTTCCGCCGGAATCTTTCGCAATATCATTCAATCGCGCCACAATCGCATCCCGCCCGCAGCCGATCCCGCGCTTGGGATCGCTCCAGGAAGAAAGCGTCAACCGCGTTCCGCAGCTCACCAAGCTGTGGATCAGCGTGCGCATCGATTTTTCATCGATGCTTTGCCGCCGAATCGCGCTCGCTGGTCGCGGCAAGCTTTTCACCTGGGGCTTGCCGGGCGGCGGTTCCGCGGGATCGCGTGCCGGGGCCTGCTGCGCGAAGGCGAGCCCGGCCGCCAACTTTAGCGACAGCAGCGCGGCGAGCCCGGTGCTTCTTCTAAGTCCATGGATCGTGCTTTTGCGATTGCCCATGCGTTCTCCTCCCCGAGCGAATTGGCTTCAAAAAGGAAGAGGCATTCTAGCGCGAACCAGGTGCTCAAGGCATCCGCTCGAGTTTTCTGACAGCCCTGATTCGCGCCCACGAACGGCTCGCCGCAGCGGATTTTGCCGGCAGCGTGCGGGGGAGCTGAAAGCAATGCTTGAGAATCTGCGCAAATAATTTAGAATCTCCGCCTGCGCCCCAATCGAGACACGGCGTGCGGAAACAACGGCGGGCGGCTTAACTGGCGGCATCGCCCTAGGTGGCAAGCAGGAGGAGAGAACATGAAACGCAACTTCTATATTGGAGCCATTTTTCTCGCACTGGTCGCCGCCCTGGCGGCGGGCTCGGTGATGCTCGAGAAAAAGACGACCGCGGAGGGAGCCGAAGTTCTGGCGCCGCGCTTCGAAGTCGATCCCCTGTGGCCCAAGCCGCTCCCCAATCACTGGGTCCAAGGGATGTCGGTTGGCGTGTCCGTCGATCCCCGGGACCACGTCTGGATCGTTCACCGCACGAATACCTTCGAGCCGATGGAAATCTACGCAAGCGCGCAGCCGCCCAAGGCGGAGTGCTGCGTCCCGGCTCCGCCGGTTCTCGAGTTCGACGAAGAGGGCAACCTCATCGGTCACTGGGGAGGCCCGGGCCAGGGCTATGACTGGCCGGATTCGAATCACGGCATCACCGTGGATTACAAAGGCAACGTATGGATTGGGGGGAACGGCCGCGGCAAAGACCGCTCACGCTTTCACGACAACCAAATTCTGAAATTCACGCAAGACGGCAAATTCCTGATGCAAATTGGACATCCCACCATGAGCCAGGGCAGCAATGACCCCGACAATCTCAAGGGGCCGGCAAAAATGTTCGTCGACAAAGCGACCGATGAACTGTATGTGGCGGACGGCTATGGCAACCACCGCGTGATTGTGTACGACGCGGAGACCGGAAAATACAAGCGTCATTGGGGCGCTTACGGTCACAAGCCCGACGACACCGATCTCGGCCCGTACAATCCGGATGCGCCGCCCGCGCAACAATTCCGCAATCCCGTGCATTGCGCGGAGCTGGCAAACGACGGCTTGCTCTACGTTTGCGACCGGCCGAACGACCGCATCCAGGTGTTTAAGAAGGACGGGACGTTCGTGAAGGAAGCGTTTATCGCGAAGCGAACTTTGGGCGACGGGTCGGCCTGGGACATTGCGTTTTCCAAGGAACCGCAGCAGAAATACATTTTCCTTGCCGATGGTTCGAACGAGAAAATTTACGTTCTGCTGCGGGATACGCTGGAAATTCTGACCAGCTTCGGCGACGGCGGCCGCCAGCCCGGGCAGTTTTACGCGGTGCACAGCATCGCGACGGATTCCAAGGGAAATATTTTCACAACGGAGACCTATCGCGGGCAGCGCGTGCAGAAATTCGTCTATAAGGGCATGGCTCCGGTCACTAAGAAAGATCAGGGCGTGGTGTGGCCAACGAGCAGGTAGCTTCGCACGCTAGAGTTGACCGGCAAAGGAGTTGATAATGCAAAAGATTATTCTTCCTTTTCTTGCATTCGTTGTTGCGCTGGCGTTCGCGAACAAACCCTCCGTGCAAACGCAAAACGCGCCTCCGGCCTCGCCGCATCTTCCTCGCGGCACGGCGACTGACGTCAGCGGCGCGGAGATTCAGTCTTTGGTGCAAAAGACGGCTGCGGATCGTGTGAGCGACCAGGCCATTCGCGTGGTGAGCATCAACGGCGAATACAACGTTGGGATCGGCGTGGTTCATCGCGCCAAAACTTCGGGAGCGCAGGCGGGCGGTGGAATTGAACACAGCCGGATCACCGAGATTTATCACGTCATCGAAGGCAACGCGACGCTGGTCACCGGCGGCTCCATGGACAACACCTCAGAGTTTCCGGCTGATCATCCGGTCGTTGCCGTCCTGAACGGCCCGAGCACGCGTGGCGGGCCGCTCCAGAATGGCGTGAGCCGCAAAATCGGACCGGGCGACGTCGTCATTATTCCGCCGAATACGCCGCACTGGTTCAGCGAAATCAGCTCGGATCAGATTGTCTACCTAGTGGTGCGGGTTGATCCGCACAAAGTCTTGCCGGCTGGGTACATGCCGAAGTAGTAGAGAAAAATCATGGTTCGAATGCATCGATTTCTGCTAGCCGCCTTGGGTCCTTTTCTACCTTGCTTCGCCCTTGCTCACGATATTCCCAACGACGTGACCGTCGAGATGTTCGTCAAGCCGGAAGGCCAGCATGTTCATGTGCTGGTGCGTGTGCCGCTCAAGGCCATGCGCGACATCAGTTTTCCCTTGCGCGGGCCCGGCTATCTGGATATCGCGCGCGCAGGTGCTTTGCTTCCCGGTGCGGCCAAGCTGTGGATCGCCGGCTTCTTTGAAATGTATGAAGGCAACCATCTGCTGCCGAATCCGCAGGTGATTGCTACGCGCATCTCGCTGCCATCGGATTTCTCCTTCGGCTCCTATGAGAGCGCCATCGCTCACCTCGCGAGCCCGCCGCTTTCCGATTCCACGGACGTGTATTGGGACCAGACCCTGCTGGATGTTTTGTTCGACACTCCGGTTCAGTCGGATCGCTCGCGTTTTTCGATCGAGCCGCGGTTTGCGCGCCTGGGCTTGCGCGTCACGACCGTTCTGCGCTTCGTTCTTCCCGGGGGCGAGACCCGCGCATTCGAATTCGATGGCGACCCCGGCCTGGTTCGTCTCGATCCACGCTGGCATCAGGCCGCTCTGCGCTTTGTGGACTTGGGCTTTCTGCACATCCTGGGCGGGACCGACCATCTTTTGTTTTTGTTTTGCTTGGTGATTCCGTTCCGCCGGCTTCGCGCGCTCATTCCCGTGGTCACCGCGTTTACCTTGGCGCACTCGATAACCTTGATTGCTTCGGCCTATAACCTCGCGCCGGATTTCCTGTGGTTTCCGCCGCTGATTGAGACGCTCATTGCCGCTTCGATCGTCTACATGGCGCTCGAAAATATCGTTGGGGCCGGCAGCGTCGAGCGGCGCTGGATGATCGCTTTCGGTTTCGGGCTGGTCCACGGATTCGGCTTCTCGTTCGCGCTGCGGCAGTCCTTGCAATTCTCCGGAACCCATCTCCTGACCTCGCTGCTTTCGTTTAACGTCGGCGTGGAGCTGGGACAGCTCCTCGTGCTCCTACTGCTGATCCCCGTGTTGCAGCTCTTTTTCGGCATCGCCGTCACCGAGCGCATGGGAACGATTATCCTTTCCGCGATCGTGGCACACACCGCCTGGCACTGGATGCTCGACCGCGGGAGCGTGCTGCGGCGGTTCCAATGGGCATGGCCGGTCCTCGATGCCGCGCTTCTCGCGACGGTTCTTCGGTGGTTGATGTTCTTCGTGATCCTGGGAGGGATCCTCTGGCTTTTTCAAATGGCTTCGCGCTGGTGGACCGAGCGAACCCGTCCGGCCGCAACCAAATCCATGGACGGCACCTCTGGCCCGCTTCTCTCCCCCATGGAGCCGGCAACTCCGATGGATCCCGGTCGCCCCAACTGAGCCGATTTCGAGGGATGGGAGAGCGCATTTTGCCGCATGGCCCCGGCTATGCTAAGGTCCTTTGACAGCAATCCGGGGCGGCGGCGTTATTTTCCACGCGGCGCCTGCGTAGGGTCCTTGAGGAACGTCCTCCATGTTAGCCGGGATTCGTACCGTCGAATTGCGCAAGGTCTATACCTCTCCCCCTCCGGTTGCCGCGGGCGGGGGTGGCTTCTCTTTTCGCGCCCCAGGGGGAAAGAGCAAGCAGCCCAAGCCGCAAATCACCGCACTCGACGGCATCTCGCTAGAGATCCGCCCCGGCGAAATCTTCTGTCTCCTGGGGCCGAACGGAGCGGGCAAATCCACCACCGTAGGTATCCTCACCACGCGGGTTCGCCCGACGTCCGGTCAGGCGTTCATTGGCGAGCACGACGTTTGGCTCAATCAGGTAGCCGTCAAGCGTTTGATCGGCGTGGTTGGCCAGCGTCCGAATCTGGACTTCAACCTGACCGCCCGCGAGATTCTAACCTTCCACGGCGCCTACTTCGGCCTTCCGCATCACGAGCGGATGAAGCGCGCGGAAGCCTTGCTCGAGCGTTTCAAACTGACCGACCGCGCCGACCAGATGGTTCGCGGTTTTTCAGGCGGCATGATGCAGCGCCTCTCCATCGCGCGCGCCATGGTGCACGATCCGCAGGTGCTGTTTCTGGACGAGCCCAGCGCCGGTCTCGACCCGCAGACGCGCTTGCTCCTCTGGGAGATCGTTCGCGAGTACAACCAGACCGGCAAAACCATTCTGCTCACCACGCACAACATGGAAGAAGCCGACACGCTCTGCCAGCGCCTTGCCATCATCGACCACGGCCGGGTGATCGCCCTGGGAACTCCTCGCGAATTGAAGGCTTCCGTCCCCGGAGGTTTTCTCCTGCAGTTGCGGTTCGGCCTGCACTCGGGGGAGTTTCTCGAGCGCCTGCAAAAGCTTTCCGGGGTTCGCGAAGTGCGCGCCACCGACGGCGTTGGCGCCGATGTGTACGCGGACCGCGGCGGCTCGCTGATTCCGGAAGTGGCGCATCTCGCTTCCGCCTCCGGCGTCGAACTGCACGATGTGCATATCTCCGAGCCGAGCCTAGAGAATCTCTTTCTGCACCATACGGGGAGGAGCTTGCGCGAATGAACTGGAAAACCTTTCTGGCGATTCTCGCGCGCGACGCCCATGTGGCGCGCCGCAATGTCGTGGCGCTGCTGTTCCAGACGTTTCTCCAGCCGCTGATGTTTGTGTTCATCTTCGGGCGAGTGATGGTGGGCAGCGGCTACATGCCGCCCTCCTACAAGAGCCTGTTGTTGCCGGGCATCATGGCCATCTGCATGGTGGGCACGGGCATCTGGGCCGTGGCCATGCCGGTGATCGCGGAGTTTCAGTTCACGCACGAAATCGAAGATCGCTTGCTGGCACCCATGGACATTTCCTGGCTGGCGGTCGAGAAGGTCGTTGCGGGGACGCTGCAATCGCTGGCCGCCGGCCTGATGGTGATTCCGGCGGCTTGGCTTTTGCTGCGACCTGGTGTCGACCTGCGCGTACCTCACCCCCTTCTGTTTGCGGCCGTAGCTCTGCTTGTGGCTCTTTTCTCCGCGACGGGCGGCCTGGCGCTCGGCTGCAGTATGCAGCAAACCCATATCGGCTTGATGTTCAGTTTGATTGTGGCGCCGATGATTTTCTTCGGTTGCACTTACTATCCATGGAGCGCGCTCGAGAAGTTCCCCATCATGCAGAAAGCGGTGCTCGTCAATCCGCTGGTGTACGCGAGCGAAGGCTTGCGCGCTACGCTGGTGCCGCAGTTCCCGCATCTTCCTTTGCTGGTTGTCCTCGCTGTGTTGGTTATCTTCAATCTGCTGCTGTTCACCGCAGGCCTGCGCTGGTTCTACGGGAAAGCGGTGAGCTAGTGTCGCCCTAACGCGGGGCGGTTCACCACAAAGGCAATAAACGGCGGGGGAGCAACTCCTGACGACCTGCGCTCTCTGCGGTATGGCCAAGGATTGCTTGCGTAAAGAAAGGGAGGGTAAGGAATACGACATCCGTTTCAGGCGGGTCCGGCATCGAGTTTTGCGCTTATTCGGGTGTGTGTTAACGTTTTGCGCTTATGAAGAAGCGCATTGGCGTGCTCTTGAGCGGGCGCGGCTCGAATTTCGAAGCGTTGGCGGAATCGGCGGCCGCCGGCCGCATCCCCAACGCGGAAATGGCCATAGTCATCAGCAATCGCGAGGGCGCGCCGGGTATTGCACGCGCCAAAACGCGCGGAATTGCGACGCGGGTGATTCCTTCGAAAGGTCTCGAGCGCGAAGCCTATGATCGCCTGGTCGCCGCGGTCCTCGACGAACACCAAGTGGATTTGATTTGTCTCGCCGGCTACATGCGGTTGCTCTCGCCCTACTTCGTCGCGAAATTCCCGAACCGCATTCTGAATATTCATCCGTCGCTGCTGCCGTCGTTCCCGGGGCTCGAATCGCAACGGCAAGCGCTCGAATACGGCGTGAAACTTGCCGGATGCACGGTGCATTTCGTGGACGAAAACCTCGACGCCGGCCCGATCATCGTGCAGGCGGTTGTGCCGGTGAAAGACGATGACACGGAAGCGTCTCTGTCCGAGAGAATCCTGACGGAAGAGCATCGCATTTATTCCGAAGCCGTGCGCATCGTTCTTGAGGGAAAATATAAGATCGCCGGCCGGCGTGTGCTGAGGTTCTAGCCGTCGCCTTCGGCCTGCCCCGGGAGGCCGGCGTCTTAGAGCGTGCGAGTCAGAATCGTCATCGCAAAATCAGCACGAACATGACCCAAGGCGCGAAGCTAAAGTGGAAATGAGCGAACACAAATTCAAACCGGTGGAAGACCAGCTCGCCGATATAAAAAAGGGCGTCGCGGAAATCATCCCGGAACCCGAGTTGGTTGAGAAACTCGAAGCGTCGCGCAAAACCGGGAGGCCGCTGCGCATTTACCTCGGCGTGGACCCCACCGCGCCCGACCTCCATCTGGGGCACACCGTGGTGCTGCGCAAGCTAAAGCATTTTCAGGATTTGGGCCACACCGCGGTTTTTCTGATTGGCGATTTTTCCGCGATGATTGGCGATCCTACCGGCGTTTCGGAGACACGACCACCGCTGACCCGCGACGAGGTGGACGCCAACGCGAGGACTTACCTCGACCAGGTATTCAAGATTCTCGATCGCAACAAAACCGAGGTTCGCTACAACAGCGAATGGCTCAGCAAAATGAACGCCGAAGACGTCGTTCGGCTTTGCTCGCATTACCGGCTGGCGCGCATGCTGGAGCGCGAGGATTTTCGCTCGCGCCTGCAAAACAACCAGCCGATTTCCGTGCACGAACTGCTCTATCCCTTGCTGACCGCGCGCGACGCCGTGGAACTCAAGTCCGATGTTGAACTTGGCGCCTCGGAACAAAAGTTCAACTTGCTGATACACCGCGACATTCAGCGGGAATACGGCCTGGCCGGGCAGGTGGCCCTCACCATGCCTATTCTCGTAGGCCTACACGGCCAGCGCAAAATGTCCAAGAGCCTCGGCAACTACGTCGGCATTACCGAGCCGCCGCCGGAGATGTTCGGCAAGATGATGTCCATTCCCGACGACCTCATGTGGTCTTACTACGAACTGCTGACCGATCGGACGCCAAAGGAAATTGCGTCACTAGAAAAGGAAGTTTCTTGCGGCGCGCTGCATCCGATGGATGCAAAAATGAGGCTTGCGGAAGAAGTCATTTCCGATTTCCATGGCAAAGAAGCTGCGCGCAAGGCCGCGGAACATTTCCAGCGCGTTTTTCGCGACCGTCAAGCTCCGGAAGAAGCGCCGACAGTGAAATTGCCGAAAGGATCTGCGAAAAAGCTAACCGCGCTACTTGTCGAATTGAAACTGGCCGCCTCGAAAGCAGAGGCGGAACGATTGGTCAAGCAAAAGGCTGTTGAGATTGCCGGCTTGGCGGTGGACGATCCAAGAAAAGAGCTGGACCTTAGCAAGCCGTGTGAGTTTATTCTTCGCGCCGGAAAAAAGCGATTCGTCCGCATCATCGTCGAATAGTTTTTCCAAACCTTTCGAATTTCGCTGAATGGGCGCAGCATGCCGCCGACCGGAACCCATGTTCCCGACTCTCCAGGCCGCGCACTTAGGCGACAAGGGACACGGATAGCTGCACGCCGATCCCGAGCGACTACGCCAGCACGTCTTGCAACATCTGCGCAATGTAGTTTGCGACGGCGGGCGCGGCGGTGAGGCCGGGGGACTCCATGCCGACCAGATGAATGGCTTGCGGGACGTTGGGGTCGCGCGTGATTACAAAATCGACGATCCCGCCTTGGTGACTTGGAGGAACGAGTTTCGGACGGAGACCGGCGTAGCCGAGCTGCAAATCGCTCTCTTTGACTTCCGGCAAAAGAGTTTTCGCGCTTTGGGCGAAGGCGGAAACGGGCAAGCGGTTCTTCTCGTAGTTATCTTTGCCTTCCACGTAGGTGGCCGTCGGGCCAAGCAGAAACGTTCCCCACAGAGTTTTCGTAAAGTGCACGCCCAGGCTCAGCCCGTCGCTGTGCGGAAGCGGATAGACGAGATTGTTGATGAGCGAGGAGCGCGGGCCGCGCACCTCGCAATATTCACCGCGCACGGGATAGATTTTCCAGGAATGATTTCCCAGCATGGCGGCGACCTCGTCGGCATAGAGACCAGCCGCATTGATGACGCACCGCGCGTCGATTTTCTCTTCTTGGGCATCTTCTTCGTCGCCGATTTTCAAGCCAACGCGAATGGCGCCGCCGGAAGGTTCGAGCGAAACCACTTTCGCGTGCGTGACCATATTCGCACCTTGGTTGGTCGCTACGCGGGCGTAGGCATGGACAAGCTCTTCGGCGGAGACGATGCCGCTCGAAGGGACGTGGAGGGCGGCCACGCCTCGAATGTGCGGCTCACGCTTGCGGATTTCCGCTTGGTCGACAAGCTCGAGGCCCTCAACGCCGTTGTCTTCACCGCGCTTCTTGAGCGCGAGGAGCTCGGGCTGTTCGTGACCATCGGCGGCGACCACCAGCTTGCCGCAATGACGGAATGGAACCTTGTGTTTCTCGCAGAATTCGTAGGTGAGGCGATTGCCTTCCACGCACAGGCGAGCCTTCAACGAGCCCTTCGGATAGTAAATCCCCGAATGGTTGACACCGCTGTTGCGCGTGCTGGTGGCCATGCCGAGCTTGGGAAACTGCTCGACGAGGAAAACGTCTTGCCAGCGCTCGGAGACGGCCCGAGCGATGGCGCAGCCGATCACGCCCCCTCCGATGATTAGGATGTTTGCCTGATCCATGTGAGCGGAGATGCGAAAATCGAAAACGGAAAATCGCACCTAGCCCTTCGGTAATGCGCTATCAACGCTATCTATTTTCACTTTTCCACTTTCCGATTTCCAGCTATTGGTCGCCGCCGGCTTCCTCAAACAAGGGTTTGCAAGGGACCAGCCGGGCTTCGCTGCCGTCATGGACGGCGTAGGAGGCCTGCTTGCTTGCCTCATAGCCGTTGCGCCAAAGCGAAACCGCGCCGTGCGCGCCGTCTTTGTTGATGGCGTAAAAGTAGAGGTGGAAGGTGTTGAGTTTTTTCTTGTTGTTCTTGTAATTGTGTGCGACACGCGCCATGGCTTCCATGCAGGCGTCGGTCGGTGATTTTCCCTGACGCATCATTTCGATGATGGTATGCCCACCGCAAATTTTGATGTTTTCCTCACCCTTGCCGGTGGAACCCGCAGCGCCCACTTCATTGTCAACGTAGCAGCCCGCGCCGATGATGGGAGAGTCACCTACGCGGCCGGGGATTTTCCAGGAGAGTCCCGAGGTCGTAGTGGTTGCCGAGATGTCGCCTTTGGCGTCGACGGCCATGCAAGGAATCGTGCCCGTTGGCGGATGGGCGATGACGCTCTCGGCGTAGGCGATTCGCTTTTCGTCGCCGTCAAACAAAGAGCTCATGTATTCCTTAAATTCCGGAGAATCGATTCCGGGCCGCCAATTGAAGGAAGTTTTTGCTTTCCAGGCGAGCCAGATTTTCCGCGAATGCTCGGTGAGCAGGTTCATCTCCTCGAATCCCTCGGCCACGGCGAAGCGGCGCGCGCCGTCACCCACGATCATGAGGTGATTCGTGTTTTCCATCACGGTTTTGGCGAGGCGCGAGACGTTCTTGATGCGGCGCACCGCAGCCACGGATCCCGCCCGGTGGGTGGGGCCATGCATAACGCTGGCGTCGAGCTCGACTTCACCTTCCTCGTTGGGCAAGCCGCCGTAGCCGACGGAATCGTCGTTGGGATCGTCCTCGACGACGGTGACCGCGGCGACGACCGCGTCGAGCGTGTCTCCTCCTTTCTTGAGGATGTCCATGCCCTTATCAAGGGCGCGGAGGCCGTTGGCGCTCGAGATGATGAGCGGGCGCTGGCCCGGGGCGGGAGCGGCGAGGGTCGCGAGAGCAAGCTCGGTGTCCTCGTTTGACGGCGGGCGGCCGAAAAGTTTATTTGTGCCAGCAAGCGCGCTCCCGGCAAGCGAAGTGAGAAAGAATTTACGGCGAGACCATAATTCCATTTTCAAAGCCTCCTAGAAGTCCCGGAGGGCAATATAACACCAGAGGTTGGGAGTCGGAGGTTGCACGTGAAAAACGGCGCGAAATGCGCTGGACACTTACGGCTCCTTTTGTTACTTCCTATTGACACTCTATAGGTAGGCGGATTACCATTCCTATCGACTTTCGATAGGAGATTGCGATTGCACTCTGAACCGACGAATCTGCTGCAAGGGACATTGGACCTGCTGATCTTGAAATCGCTGGCCACCAGTGAGATGCATGGCTTGGGCATTTCCCGCAGAATCCAGCAGATCACCGGGGGCACTTTTGTCGTTAAGCCGGGGTCGCTGTTTCCCGCCCTGCACCGGATGGAAGAGGAAGGTTGGACATCCTCTTTTTGGGGAGACTCGGAAAACCATCGCCGCGCGAAATACTATCGTCTGACCAAGGCGGGAAGGAAACAACTCGAGGCGGAATCCAGGCGATGGGGACGCATTTCCTGGGCCATTGCGCAGGCTTTGGAAACGCCGTGATGTTCCTGAGGTGGAGCATGCCGCTGCTTGCAAAGGCCAAAAGTCTTCTCCGAAATCTCCTTTTCACCCGGCGTGTAGAGGAAGACCTTGACAGGGAGGTTCGCTCGCACTTCCAGATGCTGGTTGACGAAAGGATTCGAGCGGGCATGGGACGCAAGGAAGCCGAGCGAGCGGCGCGAATGGAACTCGGCGGCGCGGAACAGGTCAAGGAGCAAGTACGCCAGGAACAGCTTGGCCATTGGCTCCATTCGGTCGTGTCCGATTGCCGCTTCGGCCTCCGCCAACTCGGCAAGAATCTTGGCTTCACTCTCACGGTGGTGCTTACGCTGGCTCTCTCGGTTGGCGCGAACACGGCGATTTTCTCGTTGGTCAACGCGCTGCTCCTGAAGAGTCTGCCGTACGCGCATCCGGAACGCATGGGCACAATTTACACACGGATCGCCGGCTCGTCCGAAGCCTCCGATAAGCGGCACAACGTAAATGGCGAGCAATGGGAGCTGCTTCGCGACAACGTTCCGGCATTAATCTCGGCCGTATCAGGGGGAGGCACATCGGGAGTGAACCTAAAAGCGGGTTCGCATGTGGAATATGTGCATGACGGGCGGGTCTCGGCGCATTACTTCGACGTGCTTGCCCTCGAGCCCGTCCTGGGACGAAACTTTTTGGAGGACGAGGACCGACCTCACGGGCCTAAGACCGTCATTCTCAGTTACAACCTCTGGCGGAACGTTTTTGGTGCGGACCCCGGCATCCTTGGGCAAGCCATCCTGCTCAAAAGCGAGCCCCACACGGTGGTGGGCGTGCTGCCGCAGGGCGCGACAACTCCGTTGAACGCCGATGTGTACACGCCTCTCGAACCCGACCGCGAGGGCGAAGGCCGTGGAACGAACTTCCGTTGCATCATCCGGCTGCGCGATGGCGCGACCTGGCAGGAAGCGGATGCGCAGGTCAACCGCACCTGGTCAAGCCGCGTCGGGCGCTACGAATTAGCCGACAACCCCGGCGCAAAAGTGAGCTACCACGCGGTGCCGCTCCAGAAAGCCGAGACCGCTTCGCTGCGCCCGCAGGTGTTGGCACTGATGGTGGCCGCCGGTTTCATCCTCGTGATCGCCTGCGCCAACCTGGCGGGGCTGACGCTCGTGCGTATGATGCGCCGCACGCCGGAAGTCGCCACGCGGCTGGCGCTCGGCGCTTCGGGCTGGCAGATTCAGCGGCAGTTCTGGATCGAGAACCTGTTGCTGGCCCTTGTGGGCGGAGCGCTTAGCGTGGTCGTCGGTTTTCTGGCTCTGCGTGAACTCTTCCTGCTACTACCCGAACACTTCCTCCCTGTTGCGAGCGTGCCGCTCGACAGCCGCGTAATGATCTTCACGCTGGCCGTATCCGTTCTGACCAGCGTGCTCTTTGGCATGCTCCCCGCCTTAGCCACGCGGCGAGTGGATCTGCGGTCATCGATGGCGAACCGTAGGGTGGCCGGGGTTGGCAGCCTGCGCCTGCGCCAAGCGCTGGTTGCCGGTGAAGTGGCCCTTACGGTTGTGCTGCTGGCCGGTTCCGGCTTGCTCATCCGCACCCTGATCCATTTGGAGACGTTGCCACCACGATGCAATCCCCACGGCGTGATGGTCGCGAAAGCCTCGCTCGACGATGTTCGATACCACGACCCCGCAACATTTCGAAAGCTGTTGGACGAGAGCACGGCCGGCATGCGGCAGATTCCAGGAGTCGAGAATGCTGCCGTCGGATTGAGTCTCCCCTACGAGTTCACCGGAAACGACTGGGTCACTCTCAGCGATGGCAAAGAGGCTGGCCACCAGGGTGGGGCAGATTGGGTCTACGTTACCCCGGGATATTTCGAGACGTTGCAGATGCCATTGCTTGCCGGTCGCGTCTTTACTGATGCGGACGGCCCCAATGCGCAGAAGGTAGCTGTGGTGAACCAGGCTTTCGCGCGAAAGTTCTATGGCGGAACGAATCCCGTAGGGCGATACATCGACAAAGACACGCTGATTGTGGGCGAAGTAGCCGACGTCCCTCTTTCCTCAGGTTTGGATCCCGTTGCGCCGCTCCAGACCGAGGAGACGATGTACATTCCCGCCGCACAAGTAGATGGCCCGCTTCTCGCCCTGCTACATGTTTGGCTTCAGCCAAACTGGATGGTCCGCACGGCAGGTGCTGTGGCGGGACTGACGGGCGAGATGCAGCGCGCGCTCGAAAAGGCTGATCCAAATTTGCCCGCTTCCGGCTTCTACACCATGGGGGACCTGTTGGCCCGGACGCTGACGACCGAGCGAATGGAAGTAGCGCTGCTGGGCGCCATGGCGGCCCTCGCTCTACTGCTAAGCGCGGTGGGCATCTTTGCGCTGGTGGCCAATATGGTGGCAGAGAGGACTCGGGAAATCGGTATCCGCATGGCTCTGGGTTCGAGCGTCGGTCGGGTCATGGTACAGATCGGGCGCTCCGGGGTTGCCGCTTCCCTGCTGGGATTGGTTCTGGGGCTGTTTTTTTCCGCGGGAGCGCTGCGGGTCATGCGCAGCGTGATTTATGGCGTAGGCGTTTACGATATAACGACCAGCCTGTTTGTGGTGTTGACCCTTTTTGTTATCACGCTTCTCGCAACCCTGCTGCCGACCTTAAGAATTGCCAGGATCGACCCGGCCAGGACGCTGCGCGAGGAATAGAAGGCCCACCGCGCGCCGTCAGGGATGGCTCGCTCTCGGGCGTGAGGGATCAAATTCTCCGAAGTTTCGCTGTTCCTTCTTAGCCTATCGTCTCAAGCCTGTTATCAACCACCCTTCCATCCAGTAACGGGCAGGCCGATCTTACCCAGCGTCCTTGAGTCGCATGGCATGGGGCTACCTGGGCTTTACCATCCCGGGGAAAAAATGGAGACCCCATGAAATCCGGAGAGGGCTGCCTGCGTAGCATATGTGGGAGGCCCATATATGGGGATGAAAGTGGAGGAGGCCTGGAAAAAAGGGAGCGCAGAGCTCCTGATTTTGTCCCTGTTGGAGAGCCAGCCTCGGCATGGGTACGAAATCGGCAAGCTCATCGACGTGCGCTCGGGAGGCACGCTCCATTTTCATGTGGCCTCGCTCTACCCGCTGCTGTACCGGCTGGAAAAGCGAGGTTGGATCCAAGGGCGGTGGGTCGAGAAAGCGAATCAAAGACGACGGAGGTATTACCGGCTGACGGCGGAAGGACAGCGTGTCCTGGGGCTGCAACGCAGGAAGTGGCAAGAGTTTGCCGGTGCCGTGGGCCGAATCGCGGGAGTGCAACATGCCTGAATGGAAGCTTGAAATCAGGAAACATCTGGCAGGACTGAATCTCGGGCCGGAACGGGAAGCGGAAATCATCGAGGAGCTTTCCGATCATCTTCAACAAAGGTACGAAGAGCTCGCTCGGCAGGGAGCGGGGCAAAAAGAGGTCTTGCGAGAAGTGCTCGGGGAAATCGGCTGGGGAGATTTCGTGCCGGAACTCGAGGCCTCTGAGAGGACCCCGGAGCGCGGTTCCGTCGTCGAGGGCGCGACTCCGGGCGGTCACCTGTTTTCGGATTTTGCGAAAGACCTGCACTTTGCCCTACGCATGCTGCGCAAAAGCCCTGGCTTCAGTGCCGTTGCGGTGCTAACGCTGGCTCTCGGCATCGGGGCGAACACCGCGGTCTTTACGGTGGTGGACTCGCTGATCCTGAACCCCCTTCCCGTTGAGAAAATCTCTACGCTTGCGGCCGTCAACACGACGCAAGTCAACAAGACGGCCCAGTCAGGCGACTTGCAGGCCATTTCTTACTTGAATCTCAAAGAGATCCGGGAGCGGACGCGCGCGTTCCGGAGCCTTGCCGGGCATTCCTATCCCCTGGCGGTCACCATGACCGACAAGGGCGAGCCGCACCGGATTTTCGCGGAAATCGTGACCGCGAATTACTTCGATACCCTTGGCATTCATCCGTTCCTGGGACGGTTCTTTCTTCCCGGCGAGGATCGCTCGCCAGGCGCTGCTCCCGTGGCCGTGCTCGGCTATACGGCGTGGCAAAACCGCTTCGCTGGAGTTTCCGATATTCTCGGGCAAAGGATCACGCTCGACGAAACGCCGTTCACGATTATTGGTGTCGGGCCCAAAGGTTTCAAGGGCGTTTACGCCGTTTTTGGACCTGATCTTTGGATTCCATCCATGATGGCCGAGCAAGTCTTGCCGGCTGAGCAGCGAAGTGCCCTGAATGATCGCGGACTCCCTCTGTTTACTGGAATCGGCCGACTTCAGCCAGGAGTTACCCGTGCGCAGGCGCAAGCGGAGATGAGCATTGTGGGGGCGGCCCTCGGCAAGGAGGATCCCGGCGCGAATGAGGGGAAGATCCTTACGGTGACGCCTTTGCTTGAGGCCGCGTATGGGCCGGAGCGGCAGCCCGTGGTGTTTGGAGGAATTTTGCTGATGGCGATTGTGGGATTGGTGCTGCTCATCGCTTGTTCCAACGTGGCCAATCTGCTTCTTGCCCGCTCGAGCGTTCGCCGGCAGGAGATTGCGGTCCGCATCTCGCTTGGTGCCGGGCGCATGCGATTGATCCGCCAGTTGCTGACCGAGAGCGTTCTGCTCGGCCTCTTTGGCGGCATCCTCGGCTTCTTATTCGGCTATGGAGGATGCCGTATTCTGGAATCGTTGCGCCCCGCGGAATATGCCGAGAACCTGGCGGATCTAAGACTCAACGTGAGTGTCTTCGTTTTTGCATTTGCTGTGGCCATACTGACCGGGCTCGTCTTCGGCATTGTGCCCGCACTGCGAACTTCGCGGGTTTCAGTCTCGGAAGTATTGAAGGAGGAAACGCGCAGCGCCGGACGGAGCCGCGGTCGGGTCGGCCTGGCAAACGTGCTGCTGGCCGGGCAGGTGGCGGTTTCCCTTGTTTTGCTGGTGGTCGCCGGCCTCTTCCTGCGAAGCATCGAGCGAGAGTATGTCATCGATCCTGGCTTCCAAACGGAGCATTTGGCGCTGTTCATGCTCTATCCCGGGCAAGCCGGGTACGATCGCGTGCGTACGGAGCAGTTTTACAAACAGGTGCTTGACCGCATTGGCAGGATTCCCGGCATCTGGTCGGTTTCCTGGGCGTCGAACCTGCCGCTGTGGGGACGCAAAGAGGCGGGCATCGCGATCGAAGGGCAAGAGGCGCGCAAGAAATCCGAAGCCGTCTCGGCCGTCGTAGACACAGTGGACCTCAACTATTTTTCCACGATGGGCATCCCGCTTCTGGAAGGCCGGGACTTTACGCAAAACGATCGCGACGTTTCGACGCCCGTGACCATCATCAACGAGACCATGGCCGCCAAGTATTGGCCAAATCAAGACGCACTCGGTAAACGCTTCCAATTACCTCAAGGCAAGGGGTTCCTCGAGATTGTCGGCGTCGTAAAAACCACGAACTATCAGACGCTCGGGGAGCCGCCGCAGGCGTGCGTTTACATCCCGCTGCGGCAGCATTACACAGACAGCATAATTCTTTATGCCAGAACTGAACGCAGTCCATCGACGGTTCTGGCGGCCGTTGCGGCAGAGATTCACAGCCTCGACCCCGGGCTGGCGGTGGAAGACATTCGCACGGGGACCAAGGTGATTGATCAGGCGCTTTGGTGGTCGAAGATTGGCGTGGGCCTGCTCGGTGTTTTCGGACTGCTGGCGCTGGGCCTCGCTTCGGTGGGGCTATACGGAATTATGGCGTATTCCGTCAATCAGCGGCGGCGCGAAATCGGAGTGCGTATGGCGCTAGGCGCGGGCCAGGGAAGCGTGTCGCTCCTGGTACTACGTCAAGGTATGACGGTCGTGGCTAGCGGCGTGGGCGTGGGCATGGCGCTGTCGCTCCTGCTGGGAAGCGTGCTCTCGCGCTTCCTCTACGGTGTAAGTGGGAGCGATCCGATCAGTCTGGCAGGCGCATCGTTCGCGCTGCTCGCGGTTGCTTTTGTTGCGTGCTACCTGCCGGCGCGGAGCGCGAGTCGAGTCGATCCACTCCTAGCTTTGCGAGAAGCGTGAGGCGCGGCTTTCCTTAAACAGCCTCGGGTTCCTAGCCAATCGGTAAAAGTAGTCATGGCTCGTCGTCAGTTCGGAGAACTTACAGGCGCGAATGGGGAGCTGAGGCGCTTGGCGGTGTCGCGCACCTTGCGAACCTCGGCGCTTGCGGCGGACGACGGAACGAGCTTCAGGTAGGCGTCAAGGTCCTGAACCTGGGACTGATAATCCTTTCTTTTCGCGTGAACGTCTGCGAGCACGAGATAGACGTTGGGGTATGGGGGCTTTCGAAGGAGAGCTTCCCGAAGACTCTTTTCTGCCTCATCGAGGCGGTTCTGGTCGAGCAACGCAATCCCCAGAAAAAGATGTCCTTCCGGGGAGTCTGGGTCGGTATCGAGTCCGCGGCGAATCAAGCGCTCGGCCTCCTCCGGTTTCCGCCGGTCGCAGAGGATCAGGCCGTAGGCAAACTGCGCGCGGGCATAATGGCCGCCACTCAGATCGATAGCCTTTTGGAAGGCTTCGATGGCCTTGTCCTCATGTTGCAAACGCAACTCGACGAGGCCGATGTGGTAAATCGCTTCATAATAGTCGGGATAGATTGCCGCGGCCTTGGTGAAGTGCTCGAGGCTCGCGGCAAAATCTCTTTTGGCCAGACGTTCGACGCCGCGGTTGTATTCGTTCTGGGCTTTTGACGGAATCTTCAGCTCTCGAACCGAGACGATATAAGGATTCGCGCCACTTCCGGGGGGCATGGACGAGCTGAGGTAAAGAGTGACTTCCGCGGGAAAGAAATTGACCTCCGCGATGGTGCTGGCAAACCCATGGCCTTGCTCCGATGAGCTGACCTCGTAGGTTCCCTGCGGAATCTGATTAATTTCGAAGCGGCCGCCAAAATCGGTTAACACCGTTCGAATCGTGCCTGACGAGAGCGAACGGATGTTCACGGCGACTTGAGGGGCCGCTTCCGCGCTCCGGTTTAGATATACGGTTCCCACGATTGCGCCGGTGTGGCTTGCGAAGGATGGCGTGAGGGGATCACCGAAAAAGGAGCCTTGCGCGCGAGCGGAGGAAGTTTCAGCGAGCAACGCGACCGTCAAAAAAGAAAACAAAAGGAAGAACGAACCAATACGAATTTTCAACTTCCGGAGTTGCGAAATCATTTTTCAGACACCTCGACGTTGTGAGCTCATCCAGAAAGCTCTTTTTTGACCGGTGCTGAAAAACGCGAACGCTAGGGTGCGGCGAAACTCCCCGAGTCTCCTGGGGATTCGCTCGGCAACGCAAGAAGGCAACCGGGCCGGCGAACCCCGCGGCTCACCAATTTGGGGCGTACCATCCGCAAAGCTTGGAGAACGTAACCCCCAAGCAATGGTTCTTCAGCATCCTGCCGGGGACCGGGCGACTGGGAGGGAGTAAATCGCAGAAGCGCTTACCACTCGACAGCCAGTAGCAAGCCTGCCGAAGTAGTGGAATTACCTGCGCCGCCGTTGCACCGTTTCTCCCGGGCTGCCAGCCGTCGCGTGCGCGGACTGTCGTTTAGAGGGGCAAGCAGTGTGCCAAAGAGCGAGCAAATTGCTTAGCGATTTTAAGTAGCTGCCAGTGAATTGGATGCAAGAGTTGAACCACAGATGTTCGTCTTCTCGCGCCGAGCGGCGATCGGAGAC
>Ga0307475_10000553_pt1 | contig 22402 bp, 19 predicted proteins | sample atmos_gasesECM1C_FD_203317 | JGI IMG/M metagenome (GOLD analysis project Ga0307475, IMG submission 203317) | Hardwood forest soil microbial communities from Morgan-Monroe State Forest, Indiana, United States - atmos_gasesECM1C_515 | ecosystem: Environmental > Terrestrial > Soil > Temperate... | reverse complement strand
CGAACTACCCAAATCAGACGACCAACACGCAAGGGAATTACCGCATCTCCGTGGGAATCGTGTATCACATCGGCGAAAAATAATTTTGGAGCTGCCCGGCCGTGCGGTTTTCGTTTCGAATGCCGCAGTTCGTTCCAACGGGAAAACCATATTTCCGGGCGCTTTCAGATACCGCTTGCTGTGAAACCGATTTCCATAGGAGATTACGGGGCTATGGCGAGTCTGTCTGAAAATGCGGGCCTTTCTGAAAATCTCGTATCGCGCCGATCTGTTCCGCCGCCGTCCAAATGAAGGCCCTTCGCATCGGGCTTTGCGTCCTTTTCGCGTTCAGCGTGCTGGCTCACGGTGTTGTGGAGGTTTGGTCGGAGTCGGTTCTCGAAATGGGCGCGTCCGCCCTTCTGCTCGTCTGGGCCATCCTCGTATACCGCGATTCAGAAATCGGGATTCAATGGAGCCCGCTGAACTGGCCCTTCCTCGGGTTCATCGTTATCGGCCTGTTGCAATTCATATTTCATTGGACCGCGAATCCTTTTTTCACGCGTGTCGAACTGCTTCGATTCGGCGCTTATTTCCTTATCTTCTTCCTCGCCGCACAGGCCTTTCGAGAGAGGGAAGATCTTGTGAAGCTGGCCTGGTTTCTGGTGATTTTGGGGTTTTCAGCCAGCTTGCTGGGAATCATCCAGTACTTTACGTCTCGGAACACGATTTATTGGTTCCGGCATCTTTCGCAGAGTGTCGATGTGTTTGGCCCTTACGTGAATCGCAATCACTTCGCAGGATTCGTCGAGCTGGTTGCGCCTGTAGGATTAGCTCTGATGATGTTTCGCGGCGTCCGCCGGGACCTTTTCCCGTTGACTGGCCTGCTCACGATCATCCCGGTTGGCGCGCTGATTCTCGCGGGCTCGCGAGGCGGCATCATTTGTTTTGCATTTGAAGTGGCGGTGCTGGCACTGCTCGCGCGCACCCGTAAAGGGCTGAGGGGAGCCACAGTGATTGCGGTCGCGTTCGTGGGCCTTGCTTCCATCGCGCTAATTGTCTGGCTGGGTGCAGGGACAGCAATCGAGCGGTTCTCGAATACGCGGATTGGTGACGTGTCGATGTCTCGGCGTGCCTCAATGTTTCGCGGGGCGGAGCACATTTTTCTGGATCACCCCGTGAAGGGCGTTGGATTGGGCACGATTGTCACCGTCTTTCCGGGCTACGACACTGGCTACGACGGCCTCGTCGTGGATCATGCCCACAATGACTATATCGAGGCGCTGGCGGAGACGGGGATGTTGGGTGGCCTCTGTGGTATCGCGTTTCTTTGGCTGCTATTCACAGGCGCGCGAAGATCATTCGTGGCCGAGCAGGGCCATTTTTCCACCGCGCTTCATGCGGCCGCGATTGCTGCCGTCTGCGGAATCCTGTTGCACAGCTTTGTGGACTTCAATCTGCACATTCCTTCAAACGCTTTGCTCTTTCTGCTTCAGGCTTACCTGGCAACCTCGCCGCCGCTTCCTTCCGGCAGTTCCATGCCGCGGCGCCGCATTCGCACGCGTGAACATGCCCACGCTGCAAATGACCCTCAGGTAGCAATTTGAGTTCCCTGATCATCGATTTGAGTTCCCCGATCATCAATGATTCACAAAGACGATCAATGATCATCACGTCGTGCGGTCTCTTTTAAAGCTGACACGTCACGCCAGTTGGCAACCTTCATTCCAGCGTTTATCATGGCGTCGCGTCTCGAAAGCGACGGCGGAGGAATCATGGACGCGGGCGAGCAAAACCGTTTCAAGAAAGAAGCCGCCAAAGCGGCAGCGCAGCTCGTGCAGAACGGCATGATCGTGGGTCTCGGCACTGGTTCCACTGCGGCTTACCTCGTGACCGAACTTGGCCGGCGCGTCGCGGAAGAAGGGTTGCGTTTCACTGGTATTCCCACCTCGGAGCGCACCGCGGAGCAGGCGCGCAGCCTCGGAATTCCACTCGTGACTCTCGCCGACGTGAAAGAAATCGATCTCACCATTGACGGCGCCGATGAAGTTCAGCTAGGCACGCTGTCGCTGATCAAGGGACACGGCGGAGCGTTGCTGCGAGAAAAAATCGTTGCCGCCGCAAGCAAGCGAATGGCGGTGATTGTAGACGAGACGAAACTCGTGAAGCGTCTGGGTGGAACGCTCGCGGTTCCAGTGGAAGTGGTTCCTTTTGGCTGGGAGGCCACCGAACGGAAGCTGCGAGCCATCGGTGCGGGTACCGAGCTGCGTCCTGGGCTTGACGACAAGCCCTACGTTACGGACGGCGGGCACTACATTCTCGATTGCGAGTTTGGGCTGATCGCAGATCCGAAAAAAGTTGCGCGGGAGCTCGACGAAACCGTCGGCGTCGTCGAGCACGGGTTGTTTCTCGGACTTGCGAAACAGGTGTTCGTCGGCGGGCCTGGCGGAGTAAAAATTCTGAAGCAAGCCGCGATTCGCAGCAAGCCGGGCGCTAAAGGAAAGAAAAAATCGACGCGAGCGCGCCGGCGTTAGCGAAAGTTACCGGTCAGGCTCGATTAGAATCCGGGATAGTGCGATTGCGTGCCATGGTCGGACGCGTCGCTTGATTGCTTTTTCGGCGATTGCTTGGGCGCGCACCCTTCGGGATACACCGCATCCAGCGCTCCCCACAGAGCCTTCAAACTGCGCTCCGCCGCGCAAAGCACGGCCACTTCGTCGATATTCTTCTGCGCCCCGAGCCATTCGCGCCAGGCCGCGCGATGCCGCACGTCCGCTTCTTCGTGTACCGCGAAATATCGGAGCGAGCGCGAATCGGTGATGCCGTAGAACTTGCGAAGCCCTGAAATTTTCTGCGTCGCGATTTCCGGCACCTGCGCTTCGTAGCTGTAGAACATGGCCACAGCCTGCGCCGTCGAACCGTCGGTCGAAACTTCGTCGAAGGTATCCAGCAGCGCCGCGATACCCGGAAGCGCGCGGCTCGAATCGAGCGCCACGTCGCTCACTCCGAGCGAGGCGGCAAACTCGCGCCACAGCGTCGGGTGCGGCGCCGACGGATCCACCTCTTCCGCCAGGTTCTCGTTCACCAGTGTCTGTAAATTGCCGTTTGTGCGCGAGGCAAGTTGCTTCAGGTTTTCCGGGAACGCGCGTACGTGCTGGTAATACTGGGCCGCGTAAAGCTGCAGCGATTCCTTCGAAAGCGTCCCCTCAGTCCAAGCCTGATAAAAAGGGTGCTTCAGCAAATGATAGCGTCCGATCAGCGTATCGATCGAATCGAGCATCGTCTTCGGCGCATTCTTCGCGCCGTCCTTCTGGCCGGACCTGGGCATCAAAATCTCCTATCTCACCTGATAATAATGGCGCAAAACCCCGCAATCCTACAGAAATGGGCTTCGAATGTCCAGTAAGTGACACCCCAGAGTTCCGCACATGCAAGCCATTATGACTGGCAGTCGTTAGGGGCTGTCGAAGTCACGTCATAGCGGGATGTTGCCGTGCTTTTTTTTGGGGTTCGTGTCGCGCTTGTTCTCAAGCGAGCGCAGAGCGGTGATGAGCTTGGCGCGCGTTTGCGACGGCTCGATGATGGCATCGATGTAGCCGCGCTCGGCGGCTACGTAGGGATTGGCGAAGCGTTCGCGGAAGTCGTCGGTTTTTTCGCGGCGCAGCTTTTCGCGGTCGGCTTCAGGGGCGCGATCGATCTCGCGCTTGTAGACGATATTGACCGCGCCTTCCGGTCCCATCACCGCGATTTCAGCGGTGGGCCATGCGAAATTGATGTCGGTGCGGATGTGCTTCGAAGCCATCACGCAATAGGCGCCGCCGTAGGCTTTGCGCGTGATCACCGTGATTTTGGGCACCGTGGCTTCCGCGAATGCGAAAAGAAGCTTCGCGCCGTGCTTGATGATGCCGCCAAACTCCTGCTGCGTGCCGGGCAAAAATCCGGGCACGTCCTCGAACGTGATGAGCGGAATGTTAAACGCGTCGCAGAAACGAACGAAGCGCGCCCCCTTCATCGACGAATTGATGTCGAGCACGCCCGCAAGAAATGCAGGCTGATTCGCGACGATCCCGACGGGGCGACCATCGAGCCTCGCAAATCCCACCACGAGATTCTTCGCGAAGTGCTCGTGAACTTCAAAGAATTCGCCATCATCGACGATTTCGTGAATCGCATCCTTCATGTCGTAAGGTTTCTGCGGGTCTTCAGGCACGAGCGCGTTAAGCGCCGTCGAAGCCCGGTCCCACGGGTCGCCGGTCGAGCGCCGCGGCGGATCTTCGAGGTTATTCGACGGCAGGTAGCTGAACAGCTCGCGAATCATCGCGAGGCACTCGGCATCATCGCGCGAGACGAAATGTGCGACGCCGCTCTTCTCGTTATGCGTCATCGCGCCGCCGAGTTCCTGCTTCGTCACTTCTTCATGCGTCACCGTCTTGATCACGTCGGGCCCGGTGACGAACATGTACGAGCTGTCGCGCGTCATGAAAATAAAATCGGTGATCGCAGGCGAGTACACCGCGCCACCGGCGCACGGGCCCATGATCGCGCTGATTTGCGGCACCACGCCGCTCGCCAGCGTGTTGCGCAGAAAAATATCGGCGTAGCCCGCGAGCGACATCACACCTTCCTGAATCCGCGCGCCACCCGAATCATTCAACCCGATCACCGGCGAGCCCTGACGCATCGCCAGATCCATAATTTTCGTAATCTTCGAAGCATTCGCCTCCGAAAGCGACCCGCCAAACACAGTGAAGTCCTGCGCGAAAACATACACGAGGCGCCCACCGATGCGGCCGTAACCGGTGATGAAGCCATCGCCCGCAGGCCGCTGCTCCTCCATACCGAAATCGGTGCAGTGGTGCCGTACGAATTTGTCGAGCTCCTCGAAGGAGCCTTCATCGAGCAGCAGGTCTACCCGCTCCCGCGCGCTGAGCTTGCCTTCTTTGTGCTGGCGTTCGCGGCGTTCTGGGCCGCCGCCTTCTTCGGCTTCGGCGTTGCGGCGGCGAAGTTCTTCGAGGCGGTCGAGATGTTTGCGGTGTTCGATTGGTTTTGGGGTGCTCATAATGGCCTCTCAATATCGGCTTTTTGGGCCGCCAAGGCAAGCGCAGCGCGATTCCTCAGACCCTCTTTTACCGCCGATTAGAAAAAGCTATTAAGTTGTTTCTAAACAGGTTAGCGGAAGTTTTAATCGCGGAACCGTGGATTAAAAACCGATGTCCCCGGCGGCAGTTGGCTCTTCGAAGAGCCGAAGTGAAGCAATGAAAACTGCCACCCATTTGATGCCGTGTTTTGCTGCTTTCGTTGCTTCGCAAACAGCAGAGCCACCCGCCAGCCGGATTTTGCGCCTACGGGATTTCGATGATTACGAGCGACATGTCGTCGTCGGGCGGGCCGTGACGGTAGGCGGTTACGCGCTGAAGAATCTGGTCTTTCATTTCCTGCAGCGGCAACTTGGAGGTCTCGCGGACGATTTCGCTGAGACCTTCGACGCCCAGCATATCGCGCTGCTGGTTGAAACTTTCGGTGAAGCCGTCGGTGTAAATCACGAGACGATCGCCGGACGCGACCGGGACGATGACGGTGGCTTCCTTGCCAACGGCGTCTTCGATCAGGCCGAGAACGGCGCTGGCGGATTCGAGCAGGCGCGGGGCTTGTCCCGGTTGGACGATCATGGCGGGAGGATGACCTGCATTGGCAAATTCGAGGGTGCGGTTGTCGCGATCGAGACGCGCGGCGACCATCGTGAAGTAAAAGACAGACGACCCGATGTTGCGGAGCACGAAGCGATTCAGGTGGTGCATCATGGGGCCGAGCGCGACGCCGCGTTCGATTTGCGACATGGTTTCGGTGTAGATGCGATTGGCGACGAGGGCCGAGCCGATGCCATGGCCGGAAACGTCGCAGACAAAAAGGCTGAGCGAATCGTTCCGTGGGGCGACGAGCCCAAAGTCTCCGCCGATGGTACGAACGGGCTGATAGTACGTGGCGACATTGACGCCGCCCCAGGTGAGTCCTGTGGGCGCGAGGCTCTGCTGGACGCGCGCGGCGAGCAGGAGATCCTCTTCGATTTCCTGGTGGCGCTTTTCAAGCTGTACATTTGCTTCGCGCAGAGAGTTTTCAGCGCGCTTCTGCTCGGTGATGTCCGTGGCGGTGATCACGGCGAAAACGTTGCCGTCGGGATCTTCGATCTGGCGTGCAGTGACGAGAACGGGAAGGCGATTGCCGTTCGCCTGGGGGAGATAGAACTCGTACTGGATATGTCCTTCCGTTTGCCGCTGCTGGATGCGGCTGCGCAAAATGGCCGCGTCTTCGGGCGGATATAAATCCAGAATCTTGCGGCCAATCAGTTCATCTTCCGGAATGCCGATCATCTTCAGGAACAAGCGATTGGCGAAGACGATGTGGCTGCAGTCGTCGTTGATGATGACGCCCTGATTGATGGTTTCCAGGACGCCGGCCATTTCGGTGACCCAGGGGAATGTTTCTGGCACGGAGTTCTCACTTTCGGTGCAGTGGAGGAATTTGGTGCGCTGTAAGTTTAGCGCACAGATTGGGGAAGTGGAAACGGGAGGCGGGAACGAAAGCAGAAGAGAGCCCTCCACTTTGGTCGGGATGACAGGCTTGGAGGCGGGAAGAATTTAAAATTTGAAATTTCAGATTTCAAATGAGGCGAAAGGCCCACGACGAGGAAAGCGTCGTCGTGGCTGCCTGAGCTGAAGCAAGGTCAAAAGCAGAGTGGCTTTCATGGCAAATTTATTGCGTGGTGTCGAAGCGAAGAGAAACCATTGTTCCTGCCAGGTCGTTGAGTTTTGAGGCGTCGATACTGGTGAAGACGAACAGAAGGACGTAACCCTTCTCGATTGTTACGGCTTCTACACAATGAGCGACTCGATTTTCCTTTGAGACGTCCAATTTTACCTTCCAGAAGGTTCGCCCGCCGACATCGAATGGCTCGGGCGACCGACGACCGAGAGGGCTTGCACTCTGTACTGCAAAGCGGCAGCCATTGCAGTGGCAAACTCCTTACCCGACTTATCATCCGGCGCAAATCGTTTATCCAAGGCTGAGATTTGAATCGAATTGAAGCTGCTAGACATTCCCTTCGTCGTTTCCTTGCCTACAAAAAGGAGCGAGTGCATGTTTCTTGCCGCCGCTTCCGCTACGTCAGCCAATACCGGATCGCCATTCGCCAAAATCGATCCGCCGATTCTTGTCATAGCTTTGTTGCTGTCGGGGTTCAGAACAAGCCAGCCCTTTGGGAACTCATACGAGAAGCCAAAGAACGTATTCGTATAAATGTTTCCCGAAAGGAAGCTGTCTTCAGGCTTGGGCCCCGGCAGTTTCGAATCAGCAAGCTGAGTTTCTGCGGAATCGGTGGTATCAGCCACTGTCGAATAGAGGGGATTGGCTGGTTCAATACGGTTCGCCTCGCGGAATTGGATCTCAGCATCATGCTTTTGGCCCTTCTCCCGAAGAGCCACACCCAAGAGATAATGTGTGTCGGCATCGTTGGGATTGGTCTCAAGAAAAGTGGTCAGTTCCTTGATCGCGCCGTCGAAGTCACGCGTATGAACCAGACAGGTGCCTAGGTGTTTGTGAATGATGGGCAGATTCAGTGGCCAAAGCAGCGCTTTCTGCAGGACCGGGATTGCTTCCGCATATTGGCCGCTGCCCGAAAGGCTGAAACCGAGAATGACCAGCGCTGATTTATGGTCCGGATCAATCCGAAGAGCCTCGCGGGCTTCGGGCACTGCCTGCGCACTTTTGCCCTCGCTAGTCAACGCCACTGCGAGCATCACATGCGCGTCTGCGTTATCAGGCCAGAGTTCGAGCGACCGGCGCGATTGGACCTCTGCTTCGGAAAATCGCTTCTGTATTATGAGGTGGCCTGCGTAGGCTGCATGCAAAGCGGCTGAATTGTCTGCATAATCGACTGCTCGGGTGAAGTCCACATCCGCTGCCTTCGGCTGGCCGCCTCTCTCGTCCTCCAAATGCCAGTCTGAGACTTTCGAAAGCCCGCTCGCGTTCTGCAGAGGGACGGTTGATTGCCTTGGGCTTGAGCTCACTTACGGCCCGCACAATCGTGGCTGGCAAACCGATGATTTGGAGAAGTTTGAGCGCATCTGGGTCGGGATTAAAGTCGATTCCACGGAGGCAGACAGTCTGCTTCGCATAGGTATTATCAAGCGTGTGAGAAGTGAACGCGAGCAGCTCTAGCTGATCGAACGGAGGCTCTGGCGATGTTGCATTCTGGATGTCGCCACAATCCGCCAGTGCGGCAAGCGCCTCCTCCGGTGCCGGACGGACGTTGTAGTTGAAGACGAAGCGGAGAGAAATGAAGGGGCCTTTGAAGGCTTGCGGCAATGGTTGAAACGGGCCTGAGTCGCGAATCGCTTGGATTGCCGCCTCGTCGAACACATCTTTTCCCGAACTCATTTCGAGTACAACACCTTCCGCTTTTCCATTCAACTCGATCCGAAATCGAACGATTGCCTCGCCTCTCTCGCCCTTTTGAGCGGTTTCGGGCATCGAGGCATACCACTTCCTGCGGACATCTCTGACCAAAACGTTGAGGTACGGCTTAAAGTCCACTCCATTGGTTGGCATGAGAATTTGCACGCCATTTTGGGAAGCGCTCGTCGCCTGAGGAACGGCGGTCGAGGTGACTTCTGGAGGATGGTCCTGCGCGTGGCTAATCGCTCCGCTCGCGAAGCCTAATGCAGCGGTCATGGCGAGCGCGCTCACAGCGCGGCGGATCTTAGACGGTGGATACATGAAGGCAAGGATAGCGTGGATAAAAATACTGTTAAGTTAGATTCGATGTAACAGATGCTCACAGCCGATGTTCAGGTGAAGGTACTGCCTGGAGGCGGTCTGTGGGAGCCGGGCTATCGTTGGTGAGAAGGAGATCCTTCGCTGAGGATGACAAGTGCGCGAGCGGGAGAGTTGGATATGAAGTTCGATGGCGAGAGTTGCGGCAACATCGAAAGAGCCGGCGGGACGCCGGCGTTACGGAAGTGCAGCGGTGCCGTTTGTTTTCGCTTGGTCTGGGGCGGGTTACATATGGCAGGCGTCGGAGCTGGCTGTTGTGATTGGCGCCGGGGCTGGCGATGCTCCTGGCTGCGCGATTCGGGCTGAGACTGGTATTGCGCTTAGCGGTGCTGGTGGCGACGCGGTTGCTGATGCAGATGGCGATGTGACGGGCAGAGGCGCGAGATTCGCTCTTGCCAGCGCGGAATTGACGGAGGGCAGCGTGTCGGAGTTCAGCGTGCGCCATGCGACGATGGATTTGTTCAGGGCGCCGCAGGATTCGTCGATTACTTCGAGGGCTGTGGGGGCTGGAGCGGCGTCGCCTGATTCGATCATAAAGGAGGTGCGGGCGAGGTCGCGGTTCACTGTGCCGATGCCTTCTGAGCCGTTGGTCCCGCTGAGGATTTCTGCGATTTTTGCGTCGAGATTTTTGAGTGCTTCGGCGGCCTCCTTGAACGGAGGGGCGGCGGCTTCAGAAGCGGGTTGAGAATGTGCACCACTCGCATTTGCAGCTGGCGCGCCATGCAGAGCGGTAGCGGCTTTGTCCTGGGGATCGGGGGCTTTGGGCTTCAGAATCGCATCGAGGCTTTCCTCGCGCTCGCCCACCGCTTTGCGCAGCGCGGCCACTTCCTGGAAAGTGGAGTAGCTGGCGCGCAGGCCGCTATCGGCGCGCTTCGCAGCTGAATACTGTGCGATGTAGTCTGCTTGAGCGATGTGGACGCGCGGATCGGGGACGACGGTGAGAGTCTGGTGGACCGTTTGGCCGTTCGCGGTCAAGACGATTTCATATTGGCCGGGAGGAACGATGGGGCCGAGGACTTGTTCGCGCGGAGTTTCGCCGGGGATGGCGTGATCGGAGAGCGTGTACTCAAGATATTTGAGCGGCTGGCCGTAGTAGCTGTACTGCAAAGCGGGCGGCGGCTCGAAGTGCAGATCCCAGGCGAAGCGATTAAGGCCGGGATTCTTCGGTAGGTGAATCTGCGGGCCGAACCAGTAGTCGGGGACATTTTTAACGACTGTGTCGGGGGCAGGCGCGGCGCTCGAGAAGCGGCGGATGAGATTTCCCTGCGCGTCGTGAATTTCGAGCGTGATGTCTGCGGATGGAGCGGACTTCAGCGTGTAGTAGAAGATGGCGCCGTCGGGCGGGTTCTGTCCGGCGGGAAATTCCGGCGGGAGCGGAGTTTCCTGGTCATTGTCCCAGCGGATGCGGGTGACGGTGGCGGGGCGCAGAAGCGCGGCTTCGGCATTGGCGATTTGCGGGCTGGCCTGGCGCAGAGGCGAGAGGTCGTCGAGAATCCAGAGAGCGCGGCCGTAGGTGGCGACGACAAGATCGTTATCGTGGATGACGACGTCGCGAGCATCGCTGGTGGGAAGATTCAGCTGGAGCGATTGCCAGTGGTCACCGTTGTCGAAAGAAACGTAGACGCCATTCGAGAGCGCGGCGTATAGCAGGCCTTTGCGCACGGTATCTTCGCGAATCGCGCGCGCGATCCAGCCCCCGGGCAGTCCCGCTGTGATTTTCTCCCACGTTTTTCCCGCGTCGCGAGTGCGATAGAGGTAGGGTGTTTCATCGCGGCGATTTTCCACGGTGGCGAAAGCGGCGTTCGCGTCGAAGTGCGAAGCTTCGAGAATCACCACATTGCTGTGCTCGTTGAGATCGGGTGGCGTCACGTTTCGCCACGTGAGGCCGCCGTCTTCGGTGAGCTGAATCAGGCCATTGCTTGTGCCGGCCCACATGAGTCCGGATTGCACGGGTGAGAGAGCCAGAGTGGAGATAGCGGCAGGGCGGCGAGCGGATTGCTCGTCGCCGAAATCCTTCTCGTCGTCGCCAAAGGCCGCGAAGGTTTCGGATTCAGCTTCGGGGGAGTGGCCCGGGCTTACTTCCGAGGCGCGCTGAGTTTCTTCGTTTTTGGTTTCGACTGAATTGGACGGCGATTGCGGGCGCTCGATTTTTTCCGCTGATTTTCCAGTGGATTTTTCAGCGGCTTTCGGGCGGGCGGTGAGATCGGGGCTTATCGCCTGCCAGTTTTTTCCCCCGTTTACCGTAGTGAGAACCACCTGCGCGCCAAGGTACAGAAGCCGCGGATCCTGCGGCGAAAAAACGAGCGGAGGCATATTGGTGGTGCGATATTTCGAGCCGCGCACGAAGACGTGCGTGAACTGGCCGGTGGTGCGGTCGAAGCGGACGACGCTGCCATACCAGCCGCCGGAATAAACGACGTCAGGATTCAGAGGATCGGGCGCGATGTAGCTGTATTCGAAGCCTGCAGCAGAAAACCAATCGCGATAGGTGAGCGAGCCGTAGTCGCTGCGGCTGGGAACTTCGGCGGTGCCGCTATCCTGCTGCGCGGCGTAGGCGATGTAGGGGAAGCTTGTGTCGGTGGAGACGTGGTAGAACTGGCCGGTTGCCTGATTGAACCATGAGGTCCAGCTTCTGCCGCCGTCAACGCTGATCACACAGCCCTGATCGACGCCGAGAATGATGCGCGCGGAATTCTGCGGGTCGATCCACATGTTGTGGTAATCGTCGCCACCGGGAGCGCCTTTGAAGGAGATGAACGTCTTGCCGCCGTCGGTGGAGCGATAGAGAGAAGTCTGCATCACGTAGACGATGTCGGCGTTGCGCGGATCGACGAAGACGCGCGCGAAATAGGGATTGCCGATGACGCGCGTGTCTTGCGTGATCTGCTTCCAGGTGGCGCCGGAATCGTCAGAGCGGTAGAGGCCTTGGGTGAGAATCGCGAACACGCGCTGGCCGTGATTGCCTGGGGCGACGGCGATGCCGACGCGGTCCCGTGGACCTTTGGGAAAGCCGGTGTAGGCAAGTTCTTTCCAGGTGGCGCCTTGGTCGGTGGATTTGTAGATCCAGGAATTCGGTTTGTCGGGGCCGTCTTCACCAGCGAAAAAATCGGTGGGATGCCAGAGCGCGGCGTACATCACGCGCGGATTTTCGGGGTCGGCTTCGAGGTCGGCGACGCCGGTGAGATCGTCCTTGTAGAGAGTTTTCTTCCAGGTCTTGCCGCCGTCGGTGGTCTTGAAGACGCCGCGATCGGGACTGGCGGGGGCGACGCTGAGGAGCGGATGGCCGAGGACGCCTACGTTGATGATGTCCGGATTTTTGGGATCTATGATGATCGAGCTGATGTATTTCGATTCTTTCAGGCCGATGTTGGTCCAGGTGGCGCCGGCGTCGGTGGATTTGTAGACGCCGTCGCCGGGGGTTTGCTCGCCGGTGCCGACGTAGATGATCTTGGGATTCGATGGAGCGATGGCGATCGCGCCGATGGAGGCGACGTGCTGCTCGTCGAAAATCGGGAACCAGACTTCACCTGCGTCGGTGGTTTTCCAGACGCCGCCGCCGGGAGTGGCCATGTAGTAGGTGGACGGGTCGCCGGAGATGCCGGCGACGCCCGTGACGCGGCCTGCGCGGTGCGGGCCGATAAGGCGCCAGCGCATGGCGGAATACTGGCTGGGATCGACTGTCTGCGATGATTGCTGAGCGGAGGCGATGAGCGAGGTTGCGACTACTGCGAGGATTGCGAGTGCAAGACGCGATATGCGAATGCGCATCTAGTATTTCTCCTAGTACGAAACTTGACAGTGTAGCATCCTGGGGACGCGTTGGTTACGGCATCCCTGCTTAGTGATATCTAGGGAACTTACAACATCTATGAGCCGACTTCAGACTCAGATTGCGCATACTATTTGACAATGGCGAGGGTAATGAACGACTCGGATTCAGGATTCACAGGGTTACTGCGAAAAATCGTCGTTTCGGTCTTTTTCCTGTCGGGGACCTGCGCGGCAGGCGCCTGAATCAATCGGAAAGTAGATCTAGCGATCCCGCCACAACCCATCTAGTGCAGGTAGATAGTGGCTCAGTTATTGACAATCTTTATCGGAGCGATTTTTTTGGGTTTACATACCTATTTCCCAAAGGATGGTCCGTTCAAGGCGAGGTAACAAAAAAGTATCTAATGGATGTTGGAAGGGCATTAGTGACTGGAGGTGATCCAACCAAGACAGCAGTGATGGACATATCGGAAAAGCGTAGCCACCAACTGCTGACAGTTTTTGAACATCCTGTCGGGACACCAGTGCCGTTTAATCCAGGGCTGATTGTAATGACCGAAGATGTTTCCTTCGCGCCCGGGATTCAGAAAGGCAGCGACTATCTCCTAAACGTAAAGATGGGAGTTGAAAAGCGCCATCCAGAACTAAAAATCCTCCGCGAACCCACGGAACAGTCGTTTGGAGGCAAATCGTTCTTTAGGATGGATGTTTCCTTCGAAATTAGTACTGGGGCAACAGTATTTGAGTCTTATTCTTCTACGATTCTGAATGGCAATGCGCTGACCTTTATCTTTTTCGGAGAAAAACCGGAGCGTCTGCAATCATTGTCGGACACACTCAATACACTCGAATTCAAGGCCGGCGAAAACTTAGGCGCAACTGCGTCCAGCGCAAATCCTGCAGTCGAGGGCTTTCAGCCAGACAAGCCACAAAGTGCGGTGCAAATCCTCACACCCACCAATGGGGTTGATTTTAGCAACTATCTGGCGGGGCTTATGGCAACGGTGAAGCGCAAATGGTATGCGATCATCCCCGATGCTGCACTAGATGGAACGAAGGGTAAAGTGATTTTGCTTTTCAACATCGACCGGAATGGAGCTCTTTCGGAGGGTCCGGACGTGGAGTCGAAGTCGGGTACGGGGCCGCGAAGCTGCGCTTGCAGCGATTCGAGTGTCGGCGCCGTTTAAGAATTTGCCGGCGGATTTCAAGGGGGCGTCCGTTCGATTGCGCTTCATCTTCTACTACAACATGAAGCCTGAAATCTCGTCGAAAAAGTAGAACAAAGGCGGAACTCGCCTCAGCAATTTCCGAAGCGCCTCAGTGTAAGCACTTAGCAAAATATCTCAATGCAAACCGGACCAATCGTCGGCTAGCAGAATTGAATTGCTGGGATTCGAAGGGTCGTATTTTACGCTGGCGGTTTGGCCGACGGCGGCGCGCTTGAGGTGCAGGCGCTCTTCGAGGCCGGTGACGTCTTGCGCGGTTTCGTATGTGACGCCGGAGATCGAGTAGGTGTAGTAGATGAGGCGCTGCGTTCCGTTGGTGGGGGCGGCTGCGGTTATCTTCGCGCCGCTGCTCGAACCGGAAGTATATTTTGCGGAAGACGAATGCTGCTTCGCGTCGTCGGCCGGAAAAGCATTTTCGGAGATTTCTAGGATCTGGCCTTCGACGATGCGACCGACCTTGTTGAGGTAGGCGCGGCGCTGGCGTTCAATTTCGGAAGCGTCGAAGGGCTTGCGCCGCAGCCAGAGGATGATACCGATGGCGGCCATGATGACGAGGCCGGCAATCGGCAGCAGTTCGCTCCAATTCGAAAAAAGGTGTTTCAACGCCCGCCTTTACGCGCGCCGACGGGCTCGGAAATTTCGCCGAGCGTATCGCGCGCTTTTTCCCAGTCTTTCAGGAACGATTCGAGGCCCCGGTCCGTGAGCGGATGCTTGAAGAGCATTTCGAAAACTTTGAACGGCATGGTTCCGATATGCGCTCCCATCTTCGCGGCTTCGACCACATGCATCGGATGGCGAAGGCTCGCGGCGAGCACCTGCGTCTTGTAATCATACGCGCGATAAATTTGCAGGATGTCGCGAAGAAGAATCATGCTGTCCTGAGAGATATCATCGAGGCGGCCGAGAAACGGGCTGACGAAATAGGCGCCGGCTTTGGCGGCGAGAAGCGCCTGCGAGGCGGAGAAAACAAGAGTGACGTTGACGCGGATGCCTTCTTTGGAGAGGACGCTGAGGGCGCGGACGCCGTCGGGCGTCATGGGAATTTTCGCGACGACATTGGGATGCCAGCTAACCACTTCGCGTGCTTCGCGGAGCATGCCCTCGTAATCGGTGGAGACGACTTCGGCGCTGATAGCGCCGTTTTTTACGATGTTGCAGATTTCGATGATGAGCTCGCGGAAGGGCTTTTTTTCTTTGGCGGCGAGGGTGGGGTTGGTGGTGATGCCGTCAATGACGCCGGAGGCTGCGCCCTGGCGGATTTCGTCGAGATTTGCGGTATCGAGGAAGAATTTCATTTTTTCACCTCTGTGATTGGTGCTGTGCGAATTTCACGGCCCCGGCTGAGCGATGACGTTTTGCCAGCGGTCAAGCGAGCATGGCATGCCGTGCCCCTACTGAAAACTGGTTACCGGATTGCGAAGTGTGCCGATTCCGGTGACGCTTACTTCCACTACGTCGCCGTCAGCGAGGGAACCGATTCCCGCAGGCGTTCCGGTTGCGATCACATCGCCGGGTTCGAGCGTCATCACCTCAGCTATCCATCGAATTATAACATCAACGGAAAAGATCATTTCTGACACGCTGGCGGACTGTTTCCGAACGCCGTTGACGTAGGTCTCTACTCTGGTATCGGCAAGATTGAGCTCGGACTCCAGTAGCGGGCCGAAGGGGGAGAAGGTGTCGAAGCTTTTGCCGCGGGTCCACTGGCCGTCGAGTTTCTGGAGGTCGCGGGCGGTGACGTCGTTGTAGCAGGTGTAGCCGAGGATGTAGGGGCGGACGTCTTCGTTGGGAGCGAGGAGGTGGCAGCGACGGCCGATGATGATGGCGATTTCGCCTTCGTAGTCGACGCGTTGGGAGATGCGAGGGAGGATGATGGGTTCTTCGGGCGCGATGATCGCCGAGGACGGCTTGAGGAAAATTATGGGACTCTTCGGCGGAGGGCCACCCATTTCGGCGGCGTGGTCGACGTAATTCTTGCCGACACAAACAATTTTCGATGGGACGGAGGGCGGCAAGAATTTTACGGAGTCGAGCGGCCATTTTTGGCCCGTGAGTTCGCGCGCGCCCCAGAGTTCACCGCTGAATTCGTGAACCCAGTTGGCCTCGACGATGCCGTGGCGCACGTGGGGATGGGATTCGTGAGGCGCACGGGCGATATTGGTGGCCGCGAATTCGAGGGGCTGGAAGCGGCAAAGTTTCATGATTTAGGGTTCACGACGAAGGCTTCATGGTTGTTGATGGAGATGATCGGTGCGGCGGCGGCGAGGGGCGAGCGGGTGCTGGCGAGCCACGAGAAACATGCCGATCACCCAGGCCCCCACAGCGGCGACGCCGTAGACGATGGCGCCTTCGATGAGCGCTTCAAACGGGCTGCGCAATACCTGGAACAGGTTCTGGTAGAACATGCCGGTGACGTCATAAGCGACAACGAATATCACCCATCCGACCATCGCGGACATGAACATCGGCATCGGGCGATTAAAGTAGCGAGCGATCGGGATCAGCATGCAGATGAAGAAAAGCGCGCAGAAAGTCGCGTTGCGTTCGAGGGCATAACGCTCGGTGCCCGGGATGCGATTGGCGACGAAGAGCGCGGCAACCATGACGACGATCAGGAGTGCGCCCATAAAAATTCCGGTTTGCAGGGCTGTGCGATTCGTCGGGGCCAGGACTTTGCGGCCAACCTTCAGTGGATCCGGGATTAGAGGTTCATGCATCGCTTCCATTCGCAGTTCTTTTTCGTACTTCTATTGCTGATCGGGCGCCGGAACGCTGCCGGAGGCCGGCGGGCTGGCCGGGCTTTCGTTTCCAGAGCGATCGACCGCGGTGACAGTATAAAAATAAGTTCGACCGGGCACTGCATTCATATCGCGAAACGCAGGCGTAAGCAACAAGTCGGAATTCACGCGCGTTCCAGGACGCGCAGGCTCCTCACTTCTATAGACGTTGTAACCCGCGATATCGGTTGCCGCATTGATGGACCAGGAAAGATCGAGATAACCCGGCGCTGCGCCGGCGGCAGGAACAAAAGCGGCGACCAGATCCTGCGGAGCAGGCGGCGGGAAAACGTCTTTCGGGGTGATCGTGGCGAAATTCGAATCGAGAGACTCGATCTGGGCGCCCGGGTACTGCTCGACGCTGCGCACCGAGTAGACGTAGGTTTTGCCGAGTTCGGTCTGGGTATCGATGTAGGGCGGGGATGCGGGCTCCGCGATGCGCGCAAAAGGGACTTTTGTATTCGGGGTTTCCGTGCCACCGGCCGCAGGCGAAGTGGCGCTGGCGTTCTGGGCCGATTCTATTTCTGCCCGATAGACTCGATAAGAAGCGATGTCGGGCGCCTTGCCAATTAGGGTTTTCTCGGGCGGCGTCCAGGAAAGAGCAACTCCCGCGCGCTGAAATTCGGCTTTGAGGTCGGCGATCGGATTGGCGGCAGGATATACCGTGAGCGCCGCGACGTTGGAATTTGCCGAAAGCTTTTTCGGGGAGACAAATACGCGAACGAGGTACACAGCTTCACGCCCGCCGGGAGCCAACTCCTCAGCGCGAAGCGTATCGACGAAGCGAGTCCGCCCCTGGACCGTGTAACGATCCACCATCGCGGGCGGAATCGTGAGAAGAAGAGTGGGGTTTGCAGGAGTGAAGGCTGCCGGCGAATTGCCTGGAGGAACTGGCTCGAAATTCCGATAGACGTCGATGGAGATCGGCTTCAGAATCTCCCGCTTTTCGACGGAGTCACGTGGAAGGGTAAAAGTGAGAATCACGTCGTTGCCGGACTGAGAGGCAGTCAGGTCAGCTACTGGAGTCGGCGTAGGAGGCTTGCGCTCGATGGGTTCGCCGGGAGCGGCACAGCCGTAGAGAATGAAAATAGAAAAGAGAAAATAGAAAATCGGGAGGCGAAGGGCGTAAGGCTGAGCCGCTGGTCCGGGTGCGAGGTCCCCTTTTCGAATTTCCATTTTCTGATTTTCTAGAGAATGTAGCGGCTCAAATCCTGGTCTTTCACGATGTTCGCGAGCTGCTTTTGCACGTAAGCAGCATCGAGCTTAAAGGATTTCTTTTTCATTTCAGGAGCCTCGAAGGAAATTTCTTCGAGCACTTTTTCGAGAATCGTATGCAGTCGCCGGGCGCCGATATTCTCGGTGTGCTCGTTCACTTTGGCGGCGAAGCTGGCGATGGACGCAATCGCGTCCTCGGTGAACGCAAGTTTAAAACCTTCAGTATCGAGAAGCGCGACATATTGCTTGATCAGCGCATTTTTCGGCTCGGTAAGGATGCGGATGAAGTCGGCTTCCGAAAGCGAGCTGAGCTCGACTCGAATCGGAAAGCGGCCTTGCAATTCGGGAATCAGATCGGACGGTTTCGTGGTGTGGAACGCGCCGGCAGCGATGAAAAGAATATGGTCGGTGCGCACCATGCCGTAGCGCGTGTTCACGGTGGTGCCTTCGACGATGGGAAGAATGTCGCGCTGAACGCCTTCGCGCGAAACATCCGGGCCGTGACCCGATTCGCGGCCGGCGATTTTATCGATTTCGTCGATGAAGAGAATTCCCATCTGCTCCACGCGGTCAACCGCCATGCGAGTGACTTGGTCCATGTCAATCAGGCGGTTTTCTTCTTCCTGAATCAGATAATCGAAGGCCTCCGCGACGGTCATCTTGCGCTTCTTTTTCTGCTGGCCGAACATGCCGGATAGCATGTCCTTCACGTTGACGTCCATCTCCTCGACGCCCTGATTCGTGATGATTTCGAAGGACGGCATCGAGCGTTCGCGAACTTCCACTTCCACCATGCGTTGGTCAAGCTTGCCTTCACGCAGCTGGACGCGAAGCTTTTCGCGGGTGCGCTGCACTTGCTCGCGGCGCTGCGATTCGGAAGCGGGGCTCGCGTCGGCTGGTACAGGTGAGGCAGGAAGTAGCAGATCGAGCAGGCGTTCTTCGGCGGATTGCTCAGCGCGCTCAGCTACTTCATCGAGTTTCTCTTCGCGCACCATGTCGATCGAAGTTTCCACTAAATCGCGCACCATGGACTCAACGTCGCGGCCGACGTAGCCCACTTCGGTATATTTCGAGGCTTCCACTTTGACGAATGGGCAGCCCGCCAGACGGGCGAGGCGGCGCGCAATTTCCGTCTTGCCCACACCCGTGGGCCCGATCATTAGAATATTTTTGGGAAGAATGTCTTCCGCTAGCTCAGGAGTCAGTTTCTGGCGGCGCACTCGATTGCGGAGCGCGATGGCCACCGCTTTCTTGGCCGCGTTCTGGCCGACGATATATTTATCGAGCTCGACGACGATTTCACGCGGCGTGAGCTCGTCAAACGATGGAAGCGGTTCCGGCTCCGAAGTCTGCGATTCTCCGGCCAAGTAGATCACCATATCTTTCTCCGATTTACCGGTCATAGTTCTTCGATGCTGAATTGCGCGTTGGTGAAGATGCAGATTTCGCTGGCAATGCGCATGGCTTCCTGGGCGATGTCTTTCGCATTCATTTTTGTGAATCTGATCAAAGCGCGCGCCGCAGCAAGGGCGTAAGGGCCGCCGGAGCCTATGGCGGTGAGCCCGTCGTCAGGCTCGATCACATCACCATTCCCCGACAAGAGAAATGTGGATTTCGCGTCGGCGACAACCAGAAGCGCATCGAGATGGCGAAGCGAACGGTCCGTGCGCCACTCCTTGGCGAGTTCGACGGCCGAGCGCGAGAGGTTGCCGTGAAACTCCTGCAATTTATTTTCGAAGCGCTGGAAGAGCGAAAGCGCGTCGGCCGTGCTGCCGGCAAAACCGGCGAGGATCTTGTCGTTGTAGAGGCGGCGCGTCTTTTTGGCGTTGTGCTTGATGACGCCTTCGCCGAGCGTCACTTGGCCGTCAGCAGCCAGAACCACTTTATTATCGCGGCGCACGCAAAGCACCGTCGTGCTGTGTATCTGCGGAGATTTTCGCTTGCTGTGCATCAGGCGATTATACCCCGCGAGGCACGATTCGGCGAACTCGTCGGGATTTCAGTAGCGGATCAGTTTCCGACAACGCGACTAACCAAGAGTTATCAAGGACCAAGTCGGCGGGATAGCTGGTGATGAGCGGATTTCGCAACATCTACCCCGTCCCAGCCCATCTGCAAAGCCTGGTTTCCGATTATGCGACTAACCAGGACGTAGCCGAGTATTTGGGATAAACTGCGGACTCATTCATGAATGTAGCGCGAGAAATTTGCCACAGGAAGACACGACGCGCGCGTTTCCTCATTGGTCTGTCCATCCTTGGAGTGCCTTCTTCCTCCGCTATCGCGAAGCATCAAATTCTCGCATTCGTCGGGGCCACACTACAGGCCAAGCAGGAAGCGTCGGCTGCTGCGCGGTCTCAAACAGCTGCCAGTACGAGAGAAAACCTTACGTTTAAGTTGCGGCTGATTAGCGATGGCATTCTGTGTCCATTTAAAGACCTCGACTGCAGCGATAGGGACATATGGTTCAAGAAATTTACTCTGCTTGCCTCAGATGGAAAAACACTCCACCTCACGAGCATTCCATTCCCGTCAATCGAGCGGTCGAAAGAGAAATTCGAGTCCTCCGTCAAGGAGGCCGACAAAATACTCCGTCGCAGTTCTGAATTGAACAGCAAGGGCGAGCCAGTTGGAGAAAGAGCGCTTGGTTTATTTCAGGAAACAAAGGACGTGAAACCTCCGTCGGGCATTTCCCACTACAAACTGTTTTGGATGTGAAACGCACATTATTGGGAAATCACCGGGGAACATTTAGAAGATGTTCTGGCCTTAGAGGAAAGATTGAAAGAGCAGGGCATCAACGCCGTATGGGGTTGGCGCTAGACACCCCGTAATGCTTGATTAACGCATTAATCGGAAAGTAGGGTAGATGTTGTGAACAGGCATTATCACGATCTATCTCACGTTGAGATTCGAGGTGCGAAGAGGATTTCTCAACAGTTAGCTGTCGGGAGCACCGGCATCGCCTGTACCGTTCCCCAGTGCCCTGAAAACAAGAAAGAGCAAAACAGTCAACGGCAAGCCACATACTATGGCAACAACGCCTGCGACAACCGAATGCCACTTGATGCAGCCGATCGCGAAATCGACCACAGCGCAGATTGAAAAGAAAACTAGTGCAGTGGGACGCTTCATTTACACCGCATTACCCTCCACTCTCCACAATGCTGAACATACCTAACAAAATCAGATGGAAAGGGATTTCTCCTAACATCTATCCGGATTGGCCGTCCCGGGCCGCATGCCGAACCTTTCCGATTACGCGACTAACCGTCCACTCGAAACGTATGCGTGACAATTCACGTCGTGGCCTTTCGGGTGCAATGCCCGTAGAATAAAAGGTACGGTTTCTAAATGAAAGTATTGGTCGCACTTTGTTTTTGCGGGCTGCCGATCGCGCTGTCTGCCCAAACCACACTGCGAACTTTCACCAGCGAAGACAATGTCTTCCAGTTTAAGTACTCTCCCGTTCTCGTTCATTGCGCGCCACAACGACCGGAAAAGGGCGAGGGAGGCTCGTGGGTCCCTGCGGAAACGTGTTCGAGCCGAGGCGTGGTTTGCGACGACGTAGACGGCCCGGCCACCACCATCGCGTGCTTTGCCTACCCGAAGGACAATTTCAGAGACAAGCCTACCTTTTCGGCCGCAGCGTTCTTCGTGGGCGAAGTCTCGGCAGCGGCTACTCAACAGGTTTGTCTGGAGGGGTCGCAGAACTGGCTAATCCAAGCCGCTCAAAACACGAGGATCAACTCCGTTGACTTCAAACACTTTCGTATCAGCAACGCCTGGACGAGTCACAGTCAAACCGGCGACATTTACAGGGTGTTTCACAATAAGAAGTGCTACGAATTGGGGATACAGGAAGTGAAAACGAGCGCAGGAGCTTATGATACTGGACTTTCAGATAGATGTTGCGAACAGGGGCTATTACCACCTAATCGCCTAGTGCCTGGTTAACGCAAACAGACACCAGATGATTAGCGCACGACTACACGTCAGTTATTCTTTGCGTCTTTTTCTGCTTTCTTGCGGGCGCCTTTGCCGACTTTTTCCCAGCGCTCGTCGAGAGATTGCTTGGTGAAGAGCGAATCGGGAAGATTCGTGTTGTACTCGCACTTATCGAAGAAAACCTGATAAACCTTGATGTGGTTGCGCTCGCGGGTGAACTGGAAAGCTGTCTGGATACCGTTGATCGGGTGATAATTCGAGTAGTATTCGAGTTCATCGGTTTTCATGCGGGTGTTTGAGTCGCGCGTATCCACGATTTTTCGAAGCGGAAGATGAGTGGCTTGCGCAAAGGCAATCTTGATCGTGCGGTTGTCGCTGTCGACGAGTTCCACCCAGTCCGCTTCTTTCAAGTCCACGATGTCCGGGCCCGCGTACCGGAAAACCATATTGGGCTCCTTGATTCGAGTCCGCAGGATGTAGTCGAGATCCTTCTTGGTATCTTCCTGGAAGCGGGCTATGTCGGCGCCGGAAGCGTCGGAAACCCCGCCGCGATCGAGCGTCCAGCCTTTATCGCCATCCATCACCGTGATGATGTTGCGCTTGGGCAGATTCTCGGTGCGGTCCTTGAATGGAGGAATGGTATAGTCGGCGAATTTTTCG
>Ga0307475_10000552_pt1 | contig 22406 bp, 23 predicted proteins | sample atmos_gasesECM1C_FD_203317 | JGI IMG/M metagenome (GOLD analysis project Ga0307475, IMG submission 203317) | Hardwood forest soil microbial communities from Morgan-Monroe State Forest, Indiana, United States - atmos_gasesECM1C_515 | ecosystem: Environmental > Terrestrial > Soil > Temperate... | reverse complement strand
GAACAGCAGCAAGAGGTTCGCTTCGACAATCGGCAACTTCTCAACTTCGAGGGTCTGCGCGGCCGCTTGCTGTCGTCGTCATACGTACCTGGCGCAGAGAGTCCCCGGCGCGAGCCGATGCTGCGCGGTCTTCAGCTTCTATTCGACAAACATAACCACGATGGGCGCGTATCGTTCGACTATGAAGTCAGAATGTATTTCGGGCAGCTCGGATGAAGATACGCGTGGTCTGGATCGCGGCGAAATCCAAAAGCAAAGAACCCGCCTACGATTCGCTGACTCGCGAATATGTCGCTCGTATATCGATATTCCAGCTAATCGACGCGTCCCCCGTGCCTAGTGAGACCGCGCTTCTCAAGCTCGTCGATCGGAAAGCGCAACGCACCGTGCCTTTCCTTGCCTTGCTGGACGGTCGCGGCAAGCAGATGACATCGGAAGAATTCGCACAATGGATCGAATCGCAGCAGTCTGCTGACGTGCAACAGCTCGTCTTCGCCATAGGTCCGGCGGACGGATTCAGCGACGCAGCCCGGCGGACAGCCAGCGCCTCGATCTCATTGGGAAAGATGACGCTCCCGCACGAGCTCGCCCGCGTGGTGCTGCTGGAGCAGATCTATCGGGCATTTACAATAATCAGGAAACACCCGTACCACTGCGGACATTAGATGTTTGTTCAAGAACCAATCACGGACCAATTGGTACGCGAGATTACTCAAAAGATTGTCGATCGGTTCAATCCGCGGCGCATCATTGCGTTTGGCAGCTATGCAAGGGGAGAGCAAAGACAAGACAGCGATCTCGATCTCATTATAGAAATGGAAACTGACAAGCCTTTTTACGAACGTGGATTGGGAATTGCGGAGTTATTTCGTTCGCGAAGATGGGCTATGGATCTGCTCGTCTATACCCCGGAGGAGTTTGCCAGTTTGAAGGAGGTCCGCGGCTCGTTGCTTCACGCAGCCGAGTCCGAAGGAAGAGTGCTCTATGAGCGCTCCTGAAAGAGAGGTGGACGAATGGCTGTTGCGGGCCAAGAGCGACTTGTTATCTATAGAGAATAATGTCCGGTCCGTTGAGATTCCCTGGAACATCGTTGTGTTTCACGCTCAACAGGTCTGCGAGAAGCTACTGAAAGCTCTAATCATTAAGGACGGACATATCCCGCCCCGCACTCATGACCTCGTCCCGCTCTTAAATATGTGCCCTCAGGTATCTTCGCAAAGTACATCTTTGCTTTCAGACATGGACAAACTGATGCTGCTGTTTGGTTCTCGCTATCCAGATACTCGACTGCCGTCAGAAGCTGAGGGCAGAGCTGCTGTCGCTGTTGCCAGAAGAATGATGGACATAGTTGTCTCGATGATTGGGCCGAAGCAGTGAACGACGTACGCCGTGGTCTAATCATCGTCAACACTGGTCCCGGAAAGGGAAAAACAACCGCTGCCATGGGCACTGCGTTGCGCGCTGTCGGGAATGGTATGAAAGTTCTGATGCTGCAGTTTCTCAAGGGCTCCTGGCACTATGGCGAACTCGATGCCGTGAAAGCCTTCGGCGATAACTTTGTAATGAAGCAGCTCGGACGCGGCTTCGTGAAGGTCGGCGGCGCCGAGACTGATCCGGAGGACATCCGCATGGTGGAAGAAGCCTGGCAGGAAAGCCGCGAGGCGATACTTTCAGGCAAGTGGGATCTGGTAATCCTCGACGAGATCAATTACGCCGTTAGCTACGGCATGCTGGACCCAGAAAAGGTAGTCGAAACGCTCAAGCAAAAACCAGAGATGGTCCACGTGATTTTGACGGGACGCAATGCGCACGCGAAAATCATAGAAATAGCCGATACGGTCACTGAGATGCGCCAGGTAAAGCATGCTTATGAAGCTGGAATCCTGGCGCAGAGGGGAATCGAATACTGAATGACGTGGTTTAAGCGCGAGAGTTCCGAACTGGACGCGACTGGCGAAAAGCGCGTTCGCACCGAGGGCCTGTGGGAGAAGTGCGAGGGTTGCCGGCAGATCATCTGGAAGAAAGATCTAGATGCCAACCTCAATGTCTGTCCCAAATGCCAAAAACACTTTCGCGTGGACGCGCGAACCCGTCTGGCCATGCTCCTGGACAATAGCGAATGGGAAGAAACCGAGACAACCCTCAGTTCCACCGATCCGCTCCGGTTTGTGGATACGAAGCCTTACAAAGACCGGCTGACAAAGGCACAGAAGGAAACCGAACTTCAGGACGCAATTATCAACGCCGAAGGTGCGCTCGACGGAAAACCCGTGATTGCCAGTGCCATGGAATATCGGTTTATTGGCGGCAGCATGGGCGCAGTCGTCGGAGAGGCAATCACTCGCGCCATTGAGCGGGCCACCGAAAAGCGCAAGCCTTTAATCATCATTTCGGCCTCAGGTGGCGCGCGCATGATGGAAGGCGTGGGGTCGCTTATGCAGATGGCGAAGATTTCTTCCGCATTGGCGCGACTGGACGATGCCGGCTTGCCCTACATCTCGGTGCTCACCGATCCCACTACCGGGGGCGTAACCGCTTCCTATGCCATGCTCGGCGACCTCAACATCGCAGAGCCCGGGGCCCTCATTGGCTTCGCCGGACCGCGCGTGATCGAGCAGACCATCAGGCAGAAACTTCCTGAAGGTTTTCAGCGGAGCGAATTTCTGCTTGAACATGGAATGCTCGACGCCGTCGTGCATCGCAAAGATCTTAAGCCGTATCTGTCGCGCGCTCTAAGTTTCATGGCAGCCTAGGTTGTTAGCGAACCGCGCAGTCCCGCAATCAGCGATCTGGGGCACACTTTTCCAGTTCTTCACCAGTAGAATGTAGTTATCAATGTCCACTTCCTACCAATCGGCTGTGAGGAGTCTGCTGTCATTGGCTCCCGAGCTCTGGATCTCTCAGGAGCAGAAGCCTCGGCTCAAGTTCGATCTCGAGCACATGCGTGCTCTAACCGAAGCGCTCGGGCATCCTGAGCGGCGCTTTCCCAGCGTCCTGATTGCCGGTACCAATGGCAAGGGATCGACGGCGGCTACGTTGGCCAGTATCCTCCGGCACGCTGGTTATACGACGGGACTTTACACGTCGCCTCACTTGGTGCGGGTCAATGAGAGGATCGCGATCGATGGCGTCTCCATCAGCGATCCCGAGTTCGCCGAGATGCATTCCCGCATTGAACAAACTTCTGAGGGACTAGTCGCCACCGGCAGGCTCGATCAACATCCCAGCTTCTTCGAAACACTCACAGCTATGGCCTTCGAGTACTTTGCCAGCAGCCGCATCGACATTGCCGTACTGGAAGTTGGCATCGGCGGGCGCCTGGATGCAACCAATGTAGCTGAACCGCTTCTTTCTGTGATCACCGACATTTCTCTCGATCACACGGAATGGCTGGGCGATACGTTGACGGAGATTGCGCGCGAAAAGGCGGGCATCCTGCGGCGCAGAGGCACGCTCGTAATCTTGCCGCAATTCCCCGAAGTGAACGACGCCATCGGCGAAGTTGTCGGTGCGCTCGAGACACGGATGGTGAACGCCAATCCTTACGTTCCTCCCATCACACCAGCCGCAGAAAGTTTTGTGAGCGAAGTTGGCGGAACCCCGCACAATCGATATGCAGTCGAAGTCCTCGGCGAAAAGGTTGCGATCGATTCGCACTTAGTGGGCAGACATCAATTGCGAAATGTAGCTCTGGCGATCGGGTCTGCGGTGGAATTGAAGCAGACCTTTGGGTACGAAATCTCGGCACAAGATATCTCCAAGGGAGTCGCCAACACTCGATGGCCAGGACGCTTCCAGATCATTCCGGGGGCGCCTGAAATCGTGCTCGACGTTGCGCACAATCCGGCGGGCGCCTGGGCGTTGCGTTCGACATTGTCGGCCCGCTACGACGGCGATCCCCTCACCATCATTTTCGGCGCGATGCGCGACAAAGCGATTGCCGAAATCGCCGAGATTCTCTTCCCTTTGGCAGAGGAAATAATTGCGACCAGAGTGCAGAGTCCCCGCGCGGCCTCACCCGAAGAAATCCAAAGGCTCTCCGGTCACGTTGGGGTTCCAATCACGGCCGCAGACAACCTTGCCGTAGCACTCGATTTGGCCCGCCGTCGCGGAAGAAAAATCGTGATCACCGGCTCGGTCTATCTGGTGGGCGATGCGCTCGGACGCTTTGCCGCGTTTTCGCATGGTTCCGATTTGGAACTCGATCAAGTCTGCCGCCCTTGAAATCAGTTTCATTTCAGCGACCACCGAGTCCTAGATTCGGTCTTGTCAGGTCGCCCTACTGTAGGCTGGAGGCATGGACATCCGATTGAGCGAGGTTGAGGCCAGAGTTCTGGGATCGCTGATTGAGAAGGAAATTACTACTCCCGATTACTATCCGCTATCGCTGAACGCGCTGGTGAATGCCTGCAATCAGAAGAACAATCGCGAACCGGTGATGAGTTTGAACGAAGATGCGGTGCGGGCGGCATTGGATGGATTGCAGAATCAGCGGTTGGCGGGCCCCGCGCGTGGGGCGGACAGCCGCGTCACGAAGTACGAGCATCGCACTCAGGAGGTCTTCAACTTCAATCGACGCGAAACTGCGCTCTTGTGCGTTCTATTTCTGCGCGGCCCTCAGACTCCGGGCGAGCTTCGCGGCCGCAGCGAGCGCATGTTCCAGTTCGAGCATTTGGATGAAGTGCAAGCGGCGCTGCAACGGCTGATCGAGCGCGATCCGCCTCTGGTGAAGATGCTGTCGCGACAGCCGGGCACAAAGGAGTCGCGCTACATGCATCTACTCTCAGGGGACGTGGAGGGTTGGACCGCTCCAGCCGAGAGTCCCACAGCGAGTCTTGATTCGAATGTGCACCGAATCGTACGACTGGAGGAGGAAGTCGCCGGACTGCGTAGCGAGATAGCTGAGATGAAGCAGCAACTCGTGGAATTTCGCAAGCAGTTCGAGTAAGCAATCGGGAAAAGGTTGACGCACCCTGTTGCTCAGTGAGAGCCGCACTGTTTTGCATCGCCAACTAAGCGGTGATACTAGCTGCAATGAACTTGTCCGACGGGCGCATTCGCCGCGCGCTGACAATTGCAATCGCTGCCACCGCGTTGGTTTACGCCTTTTGCGCGAGCCTTCGAACTATCGGTGATTTCGATTTCGGCTGGCAGATCGCAACCGGCCGCTATCTTGCCCAGCATGGCCAAATTCCGGCTGCGGACGGCCTTTCTTACATCGTTCCAGGAAAGCCCTGGCTGTATCCGCCATTTTCAGGATTGATCTTTTATTGGCTTTACCTTCTGGGGGGTTACGCTTCCCTTTCCTGGCTCTTGGCCGCCGCGACCGTGGCGACCATAGCATTCCTGCTTCGCCGCCCGGGGATAGCAACCGGCGTGGCCGCGATACTCGCAGTGCCCAGCATCGTTTTTCGCGAAAACCCACGCGCGGAATTGTTCACAACTCTTCTGTTCGCTGCTTACTTGGCTCTGTTATGGCAGTACTTTCGCGAGGGACAAGCAAGACTGTGGCTATTGCCCCTGCTGATGCTGCTATGGGTGAACCTTCACCCCGGCTTCATCAGCGGTCTGGCGCTGCTCGGCGGATATGTGTTGCTGGAAATTTGCGAACTTCCATTTGCCGATCGCGCGGCAGCGGCCGGGCAAAGATTACGAAAAGCCGCTCCCTGGCTTGCAGCGACTCTAGCTGTCACAATTCTGAATCCCTGGGGGCCGCGGATCTATGCCGGCATCATTCGCCAGAATCGCAGTGTGAAGGAACTCGGCGACTTTATCGGCGAGTGGTCGAGACCGAATCTATCGTATTCGGTCCTTCATCAGATGTTTCGTTTTCGCGACCCGGAAAGCAGCTTTTGGTGGCTGCTGGTTTTGTCAGCGATCGCGCTGGTTACTGCTCTGCGACACAAACAGTTCGGACCAGCGATCCTGCTCACGGGAGCGGCTTTTCTCGCAGCGCAATACCTGAGATTCCAGGGATTGTTCGCCTGCATGGCTGTTATCGTGGGTGGAGGAATTCTGGATCAAATCGCACCTCCGTCCACTTCCACCGATGCGGGCAAACATATCGGCAGAGTGTTCGTTCCAGCTTGGCGCACCGCGACTTTGGGATTGTGCGTTGGTCTCCTGACGCTCACGGCAGTCCGCTGCGTCGATCTGATCACCAACCGCCACTACATTGAAGCCGGAGAGGTGGTGCTTTTTGGTCCAGGTGAGGCTTCGTGGTTTCCCGAGCGCGCCGCGCGGTTTGTGCTGGACAGCCATCTCCCGGGCAATTTGTTTAACGATTACAACCTGGGAGGGTTTCTTGAATGGCGCTTGCCCGAGTACAAAGCATATGTCGATTCGCGGGCGATCCCATTTGGAGTTGAATTGCTGAACCACCAGCGGAATCTGTTACGAACGCCGCTGGATTCTCCGGAATGGACCCAAGAGGCGGATTACCGGAATATCAGTTTCATTTTCGTGTCACTCGATCGCTATACCGGTCTGGGAAAGATTCCTCTACAGGAGGATTGCCGCGGCCACAACTGGCGTCCGGTATATCTGGACGACACTGCAGCAGTCTTCTTACGGAACACGGCGCAAAACGCAGATTTGGTGAGACGTCTCGCCATCGACTGTGGCGCCGTTCAGCTTATCGAGCCTGAATACGCACGCGGCAATTCATACCGCGCAAGGGGGAACGCCTACAACTTCTACGCCAATGCCGGAGCGATTTTTTACGTCCTGGGACGCGATCTGGAGGCGCAACGATATCTCGCGCGAGCCGCAAAGATCGAGCCGCACGACAGCAACCTGCATCTGACGCTGGCGCAGCTCTTTCAAGCGGACAATCAATTACAGGACGCGGAGCGCGAGTATAAGGCCTCGATCGCGCAACGTCCCACGGACTTTGCCTGGTATCTGTTGGGGGTTCTTTATGGGAAGCAAAGCCGCTATCCCGAAGCGATTGCGGCCATGAAACGCTCGGCTGAGACTTCCTACAATCCGGCGGACCGGTATCGAGTCATTGGTCAAATCGAAAATGTCATGCAGCAGCCGCAGGAAGCGCTGCGGGCGTTTGATCGCGCCGAGCGGATCGGATCCCATGGCAGCGTGGAAGATCAGAGAATCTTTCGCGCCCAACTAGCCAGCGGACGTGCGCGATCATGGGAACTGTTGCACGATCCTGATCGCGCGATCAAGGAGCAGCGCAAATCGGTCGAACTGTTTCCGGACGATGCGGCACGTTGGGCTACGTTGGCGAATCTGTATCGTGAAAAGGGCGACTCTTCGGCGGCGGCGCAGGCGCAAGCGAAGTCCGATACTCTGAACGCTTCCCACGTGCACTGAGAAGAGTACGCGTGCTCAGTTTCAACGAGGACTACTTATTATTGCTTTGGAGGAGCTTTGGGTGTGCTGTCTGAAGGCGCAGACTTGGTTCGAGTCGATCGCATACCGATTAGAGGGCCCTGGTAGCTTAATTCGCTGGCTTTGCCTGCTTGGGTTGTGTTTTCCATGGACAGAGTAGCCTCAACAATTGTGAGATGCTGAAAACTGTACCGCGGTCCTCCATAAACGCCTAGATTACCAAAGGAATGAAATAGCGACGACGACGTAACTCATTGATTTCAGAGCAGCAATTGGTTTTCATTTCCTTGCCCACGGCCGCCCTCGCACAAGATCGGATCCAAGGCACTTCTTGGTCAGTTGTGCCAGCAGCTAAACAGGCTTGTTCTAGGGGGAATGCTCTAATGGTTTCAAGTCAGTGGTATGCGCCAACACAGTCACTACACTGGCAGCACTGTTTAGCGATTTTCGTTGACGAGATCCCCGAGTGCTCCTGACTGGTTTTCGCAGAGGTCTTTCTTTTTTTCTGGTCTCGCTCTGCTGTTCAGCATTCTCGTCTGCGCAAGAACCTGCCCCCAAGAAACCGGCTGAGCCATCCACCATTCGTTTTGAGGAGATCGCTGCCAAACTAGATTTGCGCTTTCAATATCAGGCTTCGGCGACTTCGCAGAAATACCTGCCGGAAGCCATGGGCTCGGGCATCGCGTTGTTCGACTACGACAACGACGGACGCCTCGATATTTTTGTCGTGAACGGAGCGCGCATCGACGACCCCATGCCAAAAGGTGCTATGCCGGTGAAAGACTCCCCGAAATATTGGAACCGTCTCTATCATCAACGCAAAGACGGAACGTTTGAAGATGTCACGGAAAAAGCTGGCCTGGCCGGAATCGGGTATGGCATGGGCGTGGCGGTCGGCGATTATGACAACGATGGTTACGAAGATCTCTACGTCACTGCCTTTGGCGGCAATCGCCTGTATCACAACAATGGCAATGGCACCTTCACCGACGTAACGGACAAGGCCGGAGTCGGCGGTTCCGGATGGTCCACCAGCGCCGCATTTTTCGACTATGACAACGATGGCAAGCTCGATCTAGTCGTTGCGCGCTATATGGACTGGAGCTTCGACAAGAACATTTATTGCGGGGAGAAGCGTGAGGGCTATCGGCAATATTGCAAGCCCGACCTGTTCAACGGCGCCTCATTGATTCTGTATCACAACGACGGCAACGGCCATTTCACCGAGGTAACCGAAAAAGCCGGACTCGGCAGCACTGAAGGCCGTGGTTTGGGCATCGCCATTGCCGACTTCGATCATGACGGCAACATGGATCTGTTCGTCGCCAACGACTCGAGCCGGCAGTCGCTGTATCGCAACAAGGGCGATGGAACTTTCGAGGATGTTTCCATGCAGGCGGGCGTTTCCGTCGATGGCGATGGAAAGACCTATGCCGGAATGGGCGTCGATTTTTCCGATTACGATAATGACGGCTGGCCCGATTTGGTAATCACCAATTTGGCCAATCAGAAGTATGCGGTGTATCAAAACCTGGGCGACGGCACCTTCGATTATTCGAGCTATGCCACGGGCATCGGCGGCATGTCGCTGCTTCATTCCGGATGGGGCATGCGGCTCGCTGACTTCGACAACGATGGCCGCAAAGATCTGCTTATCGGCCAGGCCCATGTAATGGACAACATCGAACTCAACTTTCCTCACCTGCGCTACAAGGAGTCGCCGCTGATCGCGCGCAACACCGGCAAGGAGTTTGAAGACGTTTCCGCGACCGCCGGCGACGTCTTCCAAAGGCGTTTTGTCGCTCGCGGAATGGCGGTGGGCGATATCGACAACGACGGCCGTCTGGATGCGGTAATCAACTCCCACGACGGAGGACTGTACGTCCTTCACAACGTCAGCAATAACGCAAACCATTGGCTCACATTGAAACTGGAAGGACGCACCAGCAACCGCGACGGCATTGGGGCGCAAATCAAACTCACTTCCTCAGCCGGCGGCATTCAGTATGTGACCGTCAGCACGACTGGAAGCTATCTTTCCGCGAGCGATCGCCGAGCCCATTTTGGTCTCGGGTTTGACATCGTCGCAAAGCAGATTGAGATTCGCTGGCCGAGCGGGATTGTCCAAAAGCTGGAGAATGTGAAAGCGGATCAAATTCTTACCGTGACCGAACCTGCCGGACATGCCACAAGCCTTACCGCCACAAAGTAAGTAGCGATCTGGCCTTCCCCTTCCTGCATTGTTTGTCTCCGTGTACCCTAGTCGCTTGACTCCAACTGCTCACGAGGCCTGGTGAACCTTACCGCTGTCGACTGGACCATCATGCTGGTGTACTTCGCCTTTGTGCTGGGCATCGGCGTGGCGCTTAAGCGTTTCATGCGCACCAGCACAGACTTCTTTCTCGCCGGCCGCGCCATCCCTGCCTGGATTTGCGGACTTGCGTTTATCTCTGCCAACCTCGGCGCGCAGGAAGTGATCGGCATGGGCGCTTCGGGTGCGAAATATGGCATCGCGACCAGTCACTTCTATTGGATCGGCGCCATTCCAGCGATGGTCTTTGTCGGGCTCTTCATGATGCCGTTCTACTACGGCTCGCGGGCGCGCTCCGTGCCTGAGTACCTGCGTCTGCGCTTCGACGAGAAAACACGCGGTCTGAACGCAATTTCGTTCGCAATAATGACGATCTTTTCGTCCGGCATCTCGATGTATGCCATGGCGCGGCTGATCCAGACACTCCACGTTTTTGATGCGCTGTTCGGGCGCATGAACCTGAGTTACTCCGCGATCTTCGACTTCTCGATTTTTCTCTCTGCACTCATCGTATTGGCTTACATCCTGCTCGGCGGTCTCACAAGCGCGATTTACAACGAAGTGCTGCAGTTCTTCCTTATCGTCGCCGGATTCCTGCCGCTGGTCTGGCTGGGGCTGAAGAATGTTGGCGGATGGCAAGGTCTCGCGCAGAAGCTGCCGCCAAGTTTCACCCATTCCTGGAAAGGGATGGGGAGTCCGAGCACGAATCCCATGGGCGTGGAGTGGTTCGGACTCGTGGCAGGCCTTGGCTTTGTTCTGTCGTTCGGTTACTGGTGCACGGATTTCCTTGTTATCCAGCGGGCGATGGCCGCAGATTCGATGAGCGCCGCGCGTCGTACTCCGCTCATCGCAGCACTCCCCAAAATGTTCTTTCCCTTTTTGGTCATCTTGCCGGGCCTAATTGCTGTGGCCGTGCGACCGGGGTTCGTTTCGGTTGGGCTCGATGTGAAATTCAAGGAACCGGGTCATGGCGTATCAGCACTGTCGCTCAACGATCCCACCCAGCACCTCGAAACAGCTTGGCCAGGAAAAGGCCTGATTCCCCCAAAGCTCGACGCAAACGGCAACCTTCTACTCGATAGTAATGGCAAGCCTCTGTACGACTACGATCTGGCCATTCCTATGATGTTGTTGCATTATTTTCCGACCGGAGTGCTTGGATTGGGATTAACGGCACTGCTTGCCAGTTTCATGTCGGGAATGGCAGGAAACGTGACGGCGTTCAATACCGTTTGGACCTACGATATCTATCACGCCTATCTGAACCGCGATGCCAGCGACCACCACCTGCTTTGGATGGGACGCATGGCGACCGTGTTCGGCATCGCGTTTTCCATCGCGGCAGCCTATGTTGCCGTGAAATTCAACAACATCATGGACATGCTGCAGTTGGTCTTTGCCTTCGTGAATGCTCCGCTATTCGCGACCTTTCTGCTGGGCATGTTTTGGAAGCGGACCACCGGACACGCAGCATTTACCGGACTACTGTCAGGCACGGCGGCGGCCGCGCTCCATCATGGACTCACGCTTCCGTCGGGCCAGTCCTTTGGCATCAAAGGCGGCTGGATTTCCGTTATTCACACATATCCCAGCGAAATGGCGCAAAACTTCTGGACCGCGATCTTCGCCTGGAGCACATGTTTCGTTGTCACACTGTTTGTGAGCCTGATGACAAAGCCGCGCGACGAGAAAGAGCTGGTCGGACTCGTCTATTCGTTGACCGATAAGCCCAAAGAGGAAGGGTTAGCCTGGTACTTGCGTCCAGCGGTGCTGGGCACAATTGTTTTAGTTCTTGCGCTCGTGTTGAATGCCGTGTTCTGGTAGACGGCAGTGAGCGATAGGCAACAGGCAGTCGACATGAACCTGGGCGCCATGATTGTTGCCTGTGTTGGCGTATTGCTTGCTGCCTATTGCTTATTGCCGAACTGGAGATTCCCGATGGGTATTGATGTCCGTCTGCCAATTGGGGCGATGTTTGCATTCGTCGGTTTGCTGCTCACGGTTTATGGAGCTGCGCGTCCGCTGGCGTCGCAGTCCGTTGGCGTGAACATTAATCTTACTTGGGGAGTCGTCCTGTTAGTTTTTGGAATCCTGATGATTCTTCTTGGACGTCGACGATCACAAGGCAGGTCGGTTTGACCAACTGCTTATTACTTACTGCTTATTGCTTACTGCCTACTGCTGATTGCGAAGATCGCGGCAGAGCCGGCAACTCGGTTCTTGCGCTGGTCCAGCCAATGCATGGCAACGATGCCCTTCGAAGGCTGACTTGGCGTGCATCTGGTAACAGAACGGTACCGACCACTGCACGTGACAGTCCGGGAACAGCACCGCCCACGAGCACGCGCCGCAACGATATCCATGCACGAATCCCAGCGGACAAAGCACCGGGGTCAGCACTCGCACCGGCTGTGTAAGTGTGTTGTGACGCGGACACTCAATCATCGAGTCCATTCTAATGCTCCAGGACGAGAAATCTCCGGGCGTTAAACTTGCTGTCTACGCACCAAGTGCTGTTTGAGCAGCTTCAATTGTCAAAATCGCATTTCCCCGCATCGCCAACTTGCGCCGACTGGCGGGAAATGCTCCCACAGTAGTACATTTAGAGCGTCCAAGCTCTACGCTGCTGCCCGCCGACAGAAAACCTGCTTCGAGAGCCGCTATCGTGGTTTGGTGTTTTAAGGCCCAACATTCAGCAAGAATTCCCGAAAGGACGGTCGCGACGCTTTGAATATCTACGTGGGAAATCTCCCCTTTAGTGCCAGTGAAGACGATTTGAGACAGGCTTTTGGAAAGTATGGAACGGTCGGCGAGGTGAACCTCATTCGCGATCAATTCAGCGGACGCTTGCGCGGTTTCGGGTTCGTAGAAATGGCTGACAGCACGCAAGGCACTGCCGCCATCGAAGCTCTGAACGGAAGCGATCTGGGTGGACGCGCTATCACCGTGAACGAGGCGCGGCCACGCGCGGAACGCGGAGACAGTGGCGGACGCGGTGGACGTCCTGGCGGCGGTGGTGGCGGCGGCAGACCCGGCGGTGGCGGTCGAGGGGGAAACCGCGGCGGCGATCGCGATCGTGGTGGTCGCGGCCCGCGCTGGTAAGGTTCCCGTTATCGCATGGTAAGGGCGCAGCCATGCTCCAGGGCTGTCAAAATTAGGGAGCACGAGCTATCTCGTGCTCCGAAATTCTTTTAGAGTTCGTGTCAGGGCACTGACTTCATTCAGTCGCGCCGAATCAGACTCTTTTCCTTGGCTTTAGGCCGAAACCGGTCGGCTCCACCGTGCAAAGTCGAGCGGAAGGACACGCCAATAGCGCCGGCAGATTCCGTGCAGCAGGGAATCTCGCAGCGAATTTTTTCGCCCCAAGCGACGAATTCCGCAGTTTCTGCCCAAAACCAGCAGATTTCTTCCCCGCAGCAGGGAACCGTGCAGGGATTCACGGGAATTTGGGTGCTTACCTGTTCTGCCCGCGACACTTAGCCTGTCTTTTCCGATGTGGACGCGACCAGGAGCAGGGATTTACCAGGCAATTTTGTTCCTGACTGTAGGTCCTGGGTCGCTTAATTGGACAAGCCTGCAGCCTGCTGCGTCTCTACTGCTTTTAGCACGAGCTTTCCCGTTCCAGGCCTCTGAACGCCGAATAGATGAACCAGCCCAGGTGCCAGCCGTCGATGAACTTGAAGGGAATCTCGCCGACTGTGTAATGCCCGCAGGGCATGGCGACGGCTTTGAAATCGACGTCGTGCTCGCGGAACAGTCTCACTACCTCCTCCGATAGCTGGCGTAAGAATGTGAGATCGTACTTGGCATAGACCACCAGCACTTTCTTGCGGTGCGCAGCGAACTTTCTCATGTAGGCCACCGGGCTGATGGCCAGCCAGACCTGCCGCAGCCGCTCCAGGTCCATCACATTTTCTAGCGCGGCGCGGATGTGGCGGGTCGATTGCCCGGTCCAGACCACATCGCCGAAATACGTCGACGCGTGATTGAAGGCATTCACCTCGATTCGTGCATCGTGAGCGCTGGCAATGAAGGCGTAACAGGAGCCAAGACTGGTGCCGAGAATTCCGAAGCGCTGACAACCTTGCGTTTCCAGCCAGTCGAGGCAGCAGCGAATGTCGATGACGCCCTGGCGGCATGAGTCGAGCGTGCGACCGATGTTGGCGGAGACGGCGTAGTCGCTGCGCTCTATCTCAGACGGCCGCCGGATATCGTGGTAGGGCTTGCTCAAACGCAGTGCCGAGACGCCATATCGATTCATGACGGCGCAAAGCGCATTGTGGCTGAAGGCGTCGGCATTCCACTGTGGGAGCACCACGACGGCCTTCTTGCTTGGTTTGCCCTCACGGTCGAATGCCGGAAACCAGCGAGCGTTTACAACGTCATTCTCCGGATACGGCGTGCGCACCGGCGAAGTAAAGCGCAGGAACTGGGCCGGTTTAAGCTTTCCTGTCTTCGACATCTTTGCCAGTTTTTCGAGCTGCTTCTGCTGACGCATGTTGGTGGGAAAAAGTTCTGGCAGGCGTTCTTCCAGGTAAAAGTCCGTGGGAGTCTCGTAACTGAAGAAGCGATCGCTGTCCTGAACGACTTGCCGATTCAACTCGCTGAAGTATTGCTCAGCTCGAGCATTGTCGAACTCGGAAGCCGAGAGTGGGAAATTCCCGTTTACCTGAGGCCAGGAGCGAGTCCACTCGATGCCCCATTCCAAAGGACGCACGATGCGATTGGTGTCTCGCGTGGTGAGATGCGTCTCCCAGGCGAACATCCATTTTTCCCAGAGGCGGGGCATCTGTTTAAATTTATCAGACTAGGAATTGGCACTCAGCCATCAGCACTCAGTATTTAGCCCGAGAACGGTTTGCGTGCTGATTCTGTAGCCGCTGAAGAATTCAGTTTCATCGAAGGTCGATTATGCGCGTCCCTGGCTGAATGCTGAGTGCTGACTGCTGAACGCTTTTCATGAACCTACCTGAGTAACGTTCCCGTGAGCGCGACTCCGATGCCCACGATAGCGATGGCCGTGCCGATATACCAAAAAGGCCTCCGTCGCGTTAGCAGGGTGATGGACGTAATTACGAGCGCGACTTCGAGCAACGCCTCGCCGAAGTCAAAGCGGTCCGCGCGGCGCTCTTCGCTGCGCACTTCCCCTTCGAGGCGCTCGGCTTCTCCGCGCAGCTCATCGCGACGTGTATCGTATCGTTGCGCCTGTTGCTGAAAGCGCTCCCGCGCTTTTGCGGCTTGGGTTGGGTCTTTGGGAGGAGTGATGTCGATGAAGTCTCCAAACACTTCATAGCTATGGCGGCGCGTGTTCACGGCCTGGTACTCCGACCAGGTGTCTGTGGCTTTGATCTGCGCCACCACCTCCTGCGTGTGTGCCCGATGTGCCAATAGAGTGACCACTGCGACCAGCACCGCGAGCACGCTCATGGTGAAGCTAACGGGAAGAAGGGAAGGATCGTGGTGGCTATCTGAGGCGTGCTCGTGCATCTCCTGCACGTCCTCTTGGCTCATGCCGTCGTCGTACATATGGTGTGAACGATTGTACGGAACGCGGCTCGGCTGTGCAGCCTCGAAAACAAGTAGCGGCCTGGTTCTCGGTTAAGAATCCAAGCCGCGCTTTTCCTCGCACTTATCTTCGGCGAAGCACCTGAGCGAGTTTTTAGCCTCAGAGAGAGGAGACGGTTTTCTTTACTCGTTCCTGCAGTGGTTGCGGCAGGGGAGCGTAATCGAGCTGGTCGGTCATTTTTTCCCCGTCGTCGATCATCCATGCGAGGAAATCCTTTATGATCTTTCCCTTATTCGCATCGGACGGTTTTTTGGGAACCAAAAGCCAAGTGAAGGTTGCGATCGGATACGCATCCTTGTTCGGCGAATTGGTGATCGAGACGCGATAATCGTCCGGGATCTTCACTCCGTTGGCTGCGGCGCTGGTGTTCTGCAAGTCGGCTTTCATGAAGACGCCGGCTGCATTCTTCACTGAACCAAAAGTGATTTTATTTTGCAGGGCATAGATCAACTCCACATAGCCAATAGCACCGTCCACCGCCCGAATTGTGCCGGCAACTCCCTCGTTTCCTTTGCCGCCGATGCCAACCGGCCACTTTACCGACGTGCTGCTCCCCACGTTGCTCTTCCACTCGGGGCTAACCTTTGACAGGTAATCGGTGAAGACGCCGGTGGTGCCGCTGCCGTCGGAGCGATGGACAACATTGATGTTCTGGTTGGGCAGCTTCACATCGGGATTTATCTTCTGGATGGCAGGATCGTTCCAGGTGCTGATCTTGCCCAGGAAAATGTTGGCCAAAACGTCGGGAGTGAACTTTAATTCCTGGGTCACGCCTGGAATGTTGTAGGCGGGCACTATCGAGCCCATAACCGTCGGGATGAGCTGAATCGGGGACTTCGCTTGCTTCAGCTGCTCGTCAGTCATACCGACGTCGCTGGCGCCGAAATCGACGGTTCCCGCAATGACTTGGCGAATGCCGCCGCCGCTTCCAATCGACTGATAGTTGATCTCCACATCAGGGTGCTGTTTGTGATACTCGCTGAACCACTTCGAGTAAATCGGATACGGGAAGGTAGCTCCCGCTCCTACCAAAGTCGTTTGCGCTGTGGCGGAGCCCGCCACCAGTGCCAGAATCGCAAGGGTCCATTTGAGACCTCGAATCACTGTGTCTCCTCCTGTAAATGCATCAGTCTTTTCGATTTCATACTCGCGTCCGCTTGTTACAGGAGGGTTACAACGGGATAAATTTGCAGAGAAAAGGGGGAAAGTAGCTTCGAAGCTGCGAAGCTAATGCGTGGACTTGTACTGATCCCACAGCCAGGCCAGGTAGTGCTGCTCGAGTGAGCCTTCCTGTCCGGCGGAAACATGGCGGATGGTTCGTCCGCTGACAAAGTGGCAGACCTCTTCCGCAATATTCTTGGCATGATCGCCGGCGCGTTCCAGAGCCTGTGCCATAAGCAGCACATGAATGCTGTTGGGCCCGGCACAACTGGCTTGATCTTCCAGGTGTCGCAGGAAAATCAGATTACGAATGCGATCGATCTCCCGGTCTGAGCGTAATACAGCGATGGCGCGGCTCAGATCGCGTGCCCTGAATGCATGGGAAACCTCAATCAGCATGGATTCCACATGCGAATTCATGTTGATGAGATCGGAGATGTCCTGCATGTCGAGCCGCGAGACCACGATGCTACCGCGGCTGACGAATGAAGAGATCAGATCGCCAATCCTCTCCAGGTCGATCATGCATTTCAGGCAGGCCAGCAACTCTTGCACCTCCTGCGGCGAACTTTGCGTCAGCACAGTGGCGAAGCGCGCGTCCATCTGGCGGTCCAGATCGTCAAGCTCCTTCTCGCCGGCAAACACGGCCGAGGCCATTGCCGGCGCACTCACTGAATCGGCGGCGTTGCTGACGGCCGCAGTGGCTACTTCAAACGCGCGAAGGGTGAGCGCGATCACGTCGGCATAGCCTGACGCCGGCGGCGCCGGCGTTGGCTGTGAGCCTTTGAGAGGATCTTTTGCGGCAGATGACACGTGGTCCTTTCTGCCAGTGGATTCGCTCGCAGTTAAATCTTCGTGAACGTGGAGTGAATTGCCGTTGAAAAACGCGGACAGCGCCGGCTTTGGGCCTGGCTAGTTTGACCGTCAAACCAGCCTCATGAAATAGTCATCAATTTGTAACAATCGATTTACTCGACCTAGAGGTTCCATGATTCGCCTGATTCCGCGAACGACCAAGTTCTTTGAAATGTTTTCCGACATGGCGAATAACCTCACCGACGGGGCTCGACTGCTCAAAGCCATCCTGCAGGATATGAAGGATGTTGCCTCGCGCGTCGAGCAACTTAAGACCATCGAGCATCGTGGCGATGAACTGACTCATGACATTCTGACCAAGCTGAATCAAACCTTCATTACACCTTTCGACCGCGAAGACATCCACAAACTGGCTTCTTCGCTCGACGATGTGCTCGATTACGTTCATGCGGCCGGCGAACGGCTGGTGATGTACAAAATCACCGAAATTACGCCTTCTGCTCCGCAACTGGCGGACGTAATCGTGCGGCAGGGAGAACAGCTTTGCCAGGCGGTGTCCCATCTTGAAAAAAAGAACAACGTTCTCCAATACTGCGTCGAAATCAATCGTCTGGAGAACGAGGCCGATCGCATTGCGCAAGTCGCCCTAGGCAAGTTATTCGAGACCGAAACCAACCCTATCGCTCTCATCAAGAAGAAGGAGCTCTATGAAGTGCTGGAGACTGCGACCGACAAGGCCGAGGACGCGGCTAACGTGATCGAATCCGTAGTGGTCAAGAGCGCCTGAACCGGCCCACGACGTGAGGACCGGCAGCGAACCAATTCGTAAATCGCGCTTCAAGGTTATGCGAATCGCCCTATCCGACAGCAGATGCGCGCAATCAGAACCTACGAATCTCTACACTTTGGAGACCCTTCTGCTTGGATAACACCACAGTTCTCGTAATCATCACGGTCCTGCTGGCGCTATGCTTCGACTTTTTCAATGGCTTTCACGACGCCGCTAACAGCATCGCAACTGTAGTCTCGACGCGAGTGCTCTCGCCAAAGCTGGCGGTGGTGTGGGCGGCAACTTTCAACTTCATCGCTGCGTTTATTTTCGGTATCGCTGTCGCCAAGACTATCGGCTCAGGCATGATCGACGTGAATCGAATCACACAATACGTCGTATTAAGTGGACTGGCGGGCGCGATCATTTGGGACATCCTCACCTGGTGGTGGGGGCTTCCGACTTCATCGTCTCATGCTCTTATCGGGGGATATGCCGGCGCTGCCGTCGCCCGAGCTGGTTTTGCCGTCATCATTCCCCACGGCTGGACGAAAACGCTCATTTTCATTGTAGTGGCTCCCATTTTGGGCATGGTTCTCGCACTTATATTCATGACGGCGATGTTCTGGATCTTCCACCGCTCTGCGCCTCAACCGGTGGATCGCTGGTTTCGTCGCCTGCAGTTACTCTCCGCAGCCGCCTACAGCCTGGGTCACGGCGGCAACGACGCGCAGAAGACTATGGGCATCATCGCCGGAGCGCTCTATGCGGCCGGGATCATGAGCAGACACGAATTCTCTTCCACCTGGGGCCAATTTCACTGGCCTATCGTGCTAGGTGCGAACTTAGCGATGGGACTTGGAACTTACTTCGGGGGATGGCGGATTGTCCACACCATGGGCTCAAAAATTACTAAGCTCAAACCCATTGGCGGTTTCTGCGCCGAGGCCGCAGGAGCGATTACTCTCTTCGCCACCGCCGCAGCGGGTATTCCCGTGAGCACCACTCATACCATCACGGGAGCGATCGTCGGGGTTGGGGCTACTCAGCGCCTGTCGGCGGTGCGCTGGGGAGTAGCAGGAAGGATCGTGTGGGCATGGATCCTCACCATTCCGGCCTCGGCCGCCGTTGCTGCGACGCTATTCTGGGTGATTCGGTGGTTCCATCCGGGGGCGTGAGAGGGTTTGGTGCCGCGCCTACGGCGCTCGGTGTTTTTCCCATTCACCCAGCCCTGTCGAGCTGGGCTGACGTTTGGCAAACGGACCTACGGGCCTACTCTTCGTGATCAAAAAATAATTGTAGAAAGCCTGCCCAGCACAACCATTTTGCGTCATGCCTCACGGCGCATCGTGCGGTCTTCTGATTCCGCCAATGCCTTCGCCAAGCTGAAGAAGAACGTCGAACCATGGTTAAGTTCGCTTTCGACACGCACGCCGCCGCCGTGCGCCATGACGATGTGCTTGACGATAGCCAGTCCGAGGCCAGTGCCTCCAGATTCGCGGGAGCGGGCTTTGTCCACACGATAGAAACGCTGGAATAAGCGCGGCAAGTGTTCGGAGGCGATGCCCGGTCCGGAATCGCGAACGAAAAATTCGACGCCTTCATCGTATTCGTGAGCGCCGATCACGATGGGCGTCCCCGGCGGGCAGTACTTCACTGCATTGGAAATCAGATTCGAGAACACCTGATGAATGGCTTCCGGATCGGCCTTTACCATCGTGTCTTTTTCAAGTTCGATGGACAATTCGCTGCCCTGCAGGTTGGCCATCTCCGCGAAGTACTGCTGCGCCTCGCGCATAATTTGGGATGCCGAGATCTCCTGCATGCGGAAACGCTGTTCGCCTGATTCCACACGTGCCAATGTGAGCAGGTCTTCGGTAAGCCGAGACATTCGCGACGCATTTTTGCGGATGATCTCGAGAAATTCGCGCGTCCCGTTCTCGCTGGTTTCAATGTCGAGCAGAGTCTCCGCGTATCCCTGGATGGAAGTGAGCGGCGTGCGCAGCTCGTGGGAGACATTGGCGATGAAGTCGCGCCTGGTTTTCTCTACTCGCTCAACCTCAGTGAGATCGTGCAGCAGAACGACCGCGCTGCCGGCGAGCATGGGAGCGACTGTCGCTTCATAGGTACGCCCCGGCAGAATGCGCGCGCGCGTGGTGTGAATCTGGCGTTGCTGAATGGTTTCCCGAACCGAGAACAGGAGATCGGGTTCGCGAATGGTTTCGAGAAATGGCGCATGCAGGCGAACGCGATTGGGGAGCAACCGATTCATCGCTCCATTCACCCACTCGATGCGCTCTTCGCGATTCACTGCGATCACGGGCGCCTGCATGCTGTTGAGAACCGCTTCGAGCTGTTCCCGGCTGGCTTCTACTTCAGCGAAGCTGTGCTCCAGGCGCTCGGCGGTGGCGTTGAGCGCCATGGCCACTCGCGCGATCTCATCGGCGCTTTCGACCTCAATGCGAGCGGCCAGGTTTCCCGCAGCCACGCGTTCGGCAAAGTTGACGATGCGCTGTAGTCGTCGCGCAATCAAGACGGCCGCGCCCGCCGCCAGAGCGATGGCGAGCACCAGAGCCACGAGCGAGCCGCGGACCAGCGAGCGTCTGATCTGAGACGCATTCTCCTTGATCGCGGCCAACGGATATGCGAGCCGCACCGCCCCGTCGCGGGTAGGAGCAGCGGCGTAGAGGAAGTCGATGCCAACCGTCTTGCTATGGCGTGTCGATTCTCCAATGCCTCCCTGGAGAGCAGTGGCAAATTCGGGGCGTTGAGCGTGGTTCTCCATCAGCTCTGGATTCGCCTCCGAATCGGCCAGCACCTTACCGGTTCGGTCGATGACGGTGACACGCGCTTCGGTAACGCGGGCAACCTCGTTGACCATCTGGGCGAGCGGCTCCGCAGGCTTGTCATCGACGCGAAGTGCGAACTGAAGCGTTTCCTGCCGGAGCGATTTTTCGATTTGTGAACCGAGAGATTGCCGCCATTGGCTGCGGATTTCCAGGTCGAGAGTGAGCGTAACCCCGACAATGACGATGAGGAAGGCCCCAAGCAGCTTAAAGAAAACACTACTCTTCACTTCGGCGCCTCAAAGCGGTATCCGACTCCCCGCACGGTGCGCAGAAAGCGGGGATTCTCCGCGTCCTGCTCGATTTTCTCGCGGATGCGCCGCACATATACATCGACCGAGCGCAGGGTCACATAGCTGGTGTCGCGCCACACCGCATCCAGCAATTGTTCGCGCGTGAAGACGCGTCCGGGACGCGATGCCAGGTATTCGAGCAGGCGAAATTCAGTGGCCGTAGTCGTCACCGCCTGTCCGGCTACTTCGACGCTCATGGCGCCCGAATCGATCTCAAGATTTCCCATGCGAATCTTCTGCTGCGTTAGCGGCGGTTCAAAACGGCGGAGCACAGCCTTTACTCGCGCAACCAGCTCACGAGGACTGAATGGCTTAGTAATGTAATCGTCGGCGCCAAGATCGAATCCGGCGAGGCGGTCCGATTCTTCCGTCTTGGCGGTAAGGAAAATAACCGGGATGGGCGCGAGCTCGGAGGTAGAGCGAATCTGTCGGCAGAGCTCCATTCCGTCCTCGCCGGGAATCATGATATCGAGCAGGAACGCTGAAGGATGCTGTCGCGTCGCTTCGGCGATCACCCCTTTGGAGGCAGGAAAGACTTTGGCTGCGATTCCCGCGGTTTCCAGATGATGTTTCACCAGCCGGGAAATATCGGGATCGTCTTCAACCACAAATACCGTTCGCTTCACAGGCGTATTCTAGCCGCACCGTTGTTGCTAGGTGCTTGCGCAAGAGGGGCTTTTAGGCCATGTATTTGTTAAAAATGTGTGAATTTCTCCGCCCCTATCTGGGTGCATGGGCCGACCTAAGTTATTTGTTTTCAGTGGTGACCATGGATGTAGCCGGCCTGAATTGACGCTTTGAAATGTGCGGATGGTTGCTCTTCGGTAGAATGAAGCCGGTCGTCATAAACCTTTGTACGAAGGAATCAAGGCTAGACCTATGACTCAAGAGAAGAAAGCGCATTGCTGCGAGTGTGCCAAGATCGACGCCAAGACTCCTGGCTGCAGTCATCGGGCACGCTACTCTGTGGATGTGCGAGTGATTCACGACGATTTGAAGGACGTGCACCTCTGTGCCGACCATCTAGCGATTCTGTGGTCGGCATTAAGAAATCCAGTGGTGCATTCTCCAGTCACCGTGAAGGGATTTGCTCGCATGCACGCGCAGTAATGAATCCGTAATAAAATTAACCAGAGGCTTCCGGCAGGAAGCCTTTATAGTTTTGGATCGCGAGTTAGAAAGAAAGCCGTTCTCGATCTGAAATCAAGTATTTGGCGGATTTGCTCGACCTCAGTCTATTCCGCTAAAATCAGAGCTTTGGACATCATCGTCCAACCCTTCTAGAGCGTCATCC
>Ga0307475_10000550_pt1 | contig 22417 bp, 20 predicted proteins | sample atmos_gasesECM1C_FD_203317 | JGI IMG/M metagenome (GOLD analysis project Ga0307475, IMG submission 203317) | Hardwood forest soil microbial communities from Morgan-Monroe State Forest, Indiana, United States - atmos_gasesECM1C_515 | ecosystem: Environmental > Terrestrial > Soil > Temperate... | reverse complement strand
TCTGCTACAATTTCTTTTAGCCATTCCGGGATCGTCTAATCGGTAGGACATCAGCCTTTGGAGCTGAGTATCCTGGTTCGAGTCCAGGTCCCGGAACCAATCTTTCCCACGTATAACGTCGGGACATCCCCCCGCATCTAGCACTCAGGTCAAGATTTGCAATCTTGCTGGCTCTTGGCGGCCATTCGATGGCTTTCCGCAAGTCGCCCGTTCAAGTAAAATACCGTGTATCGCCCGACCGACCTGCGCAGCGGCCTTGAAATTCTCAGGTCCAGCCCTGCGTAGTAGGTATGTGACTCCCTTAAGGATCGCCGAACCCATGGCCTTGCCCGCAAACGCGCCCGTACACGACCTCGGTTCCCTGCGCATTGACGACAGTCACCGCTCCAGCAGCAGTTGGGGAAAGCGCCTCAGTATCTTCTTCGGCCTGCTCGTCGTCCTTGGCGGCCTTTCCGGAGGCGTTTTCACCTTCTGGAATCAAAAACCGGTCGTGGAAGTCACGGTAGTACAAAAATCCGCCAACAACGGCGGCCGCGAAGCGCTGCTCAACGCCAGCGGTTACGTCACGCCCCGCCGCCGCGCCACAATCGCCGCGAAAATCACAGGCCGCGTCACGGGCGTGTTCTTCGACGAAGGCACGCACGTCGCCGAAAATCAGTTACTCGCCACCCTGGACGATTCCGACACTCGCAAAGCCTTGAACGCAGCCAAAGCCGACTACGAAGCCTCCAAGGCTGCTATCGCCGACTACGAAGTGCAACTGAAAAACGCCCGCATTCAGCTTCATCGCGCCGAGCAGCTCCAAAGCGCCGGCGTGCAGACCCAGGAGCAGCTCGACAACACGCGCACCAACGCCGACAGCCTGCAGGCCAAAATCGCTCTCGCGCAATCCCAGGTAATCAGTTCAGAGACGCGTATTCAAGAAGCCCAGCAAGCCGTTGACAATTGCACCATCCGCGCGCCATACGCCGGTATCGTTGTCTCCAAAGACGCGCAAGTAGGCGAAATGGTCTCGCCCGTTTCCGCTGGCGGCGGTTTCACTCGCACCGGAATCGCCACCATCGTGGATATGAATTCCAACGAAATTGAAGTTGACGTCAACGAGTCCTACATCTCTCGCGTCCAAGACGGTCAGCCCGTCACCGCCATTCTCGATGCCTATCCCGACTGGGAAATTCCCAGCCGCGTTCGCACGATCATTCCGTCCGCCGATCGTCAAAAAGCCACCGTCAAGGTGCGCGTCTCCTTTCTCAAGCTGGACCCGCGCATTCTTCCCGACATGAGCATCAAGGTGACCTTCCTCGGCGCCGAGCCCGACAAAAAATCCTCCGCGGCAGCCGCCGCCGCAATCGTCATTCCGCTAAGCGCTGTCCGTGACGACAATGGCAGGAAAATCGTCTTCCTTGTGAAAGACGACAAAACCGAGCGCCGCGCCGTGACTCTCGGCGGCAGTCGTGGCTCTGATACCGAGGTCATCGCAGGCGTTAGCGTCGGAGACACCATAGTGGTTAAAGGTCCGGAAAATCTTCGCGACGGCCAGTCCGTCGAGATTAGAAAATAAGGTTTGTAGGGGCGCAGCATGCTGCGCCCCAGTATGTCAGGAGAACAACAAGATGATTCGAGTCGATGGCACAGGAAAATCCAACAGCCTCATCCAGGTCCGCGGTCTGGACAAAACCTATCGCCGCGGCGGCGAGGAAATTCAAGTCCTCCAGCGACTCAATCTCGACGTCGACAAGGGCGATTTCGTCGCCTTCATGGGCCCCAGCGGCTCGGGCAAGACCACTTTGCTCAACCTGCTCGGCGGACTCGATGTTCCCACGCACGGCAGCATTACCGTCGCTGGTGACGAAATCACGCACATGTCCGGAAACAAGCTCACCCAATGGCGCGCACGCCACGTCGGCTTCATCTTTCAGATGTACAACCTCATCCCCGTCCTCACCGCTTTCCAAAACGTCGAGCTCCCGCTTCTGCTCACCAGGCTCTCGAAATCCGATCGCCGCAAGCACGTAGAAACCGCCCTTGGCGTCGTCGGCCTCGCCGATCGCCTGAACCACTACCCGCGCCAGCTCTCCGGCGGGCAGGAACAGCGCGTCGCCATAGCTCGCGCCATCGTCGCCGACCCCACCTTTCTCCTCTGCGACGAGCCCACCGGCGATCTTGACCGCAAGAGCGCCGATGAAATCATGGAGCTGATCCACCGCCTCGTGACGGAGCACGGCAAAACCGTGCTGATGGTCACGCACGACCCGGTCGTCGCCACGCGCGCCGATACCACGCTGCACCTCGAAAAAGGCGTTCTCGTCGAGGGCAAGACTTCCCGTGAAAGCGTCATGGCCGGAGGTGCCGCATGAAATTCAGCCGCTTGGTCCTCGCCAATCTCTTCCGCAAAAAGGTTCGCCTCATCCTCACCATTGGCTCTTTTGCCATCGCTCTGGTTCTCTTTACGTTTCTTGCCGTCGTGAAGAGCGCCTTCAGCCGCGGCACGGAAATCGCCGGTGCGGACCGCCTGGTCGTCGTCAGCCGCATCGGTCTCATGCAATTAATGCCGATCTCCTACCGCGACAAAATCCTTGCCATTCCCGGCGTTAAAGCCGTCACGCACAATCACTGGTTCGGCGGTGTCTATCAGGATGAAAAGAACTTCTTTCCACAGTTTGTCATCGACCCCGAATATCAACGCCAGGTGATGACTGAGCTTGTCGTACCTGAGGACCAGTGGAACAATTTCCTGAAAGACCGTCAGGGCGCTATTGCCGGCGCCCGCACGGCCGCACGCTTCCACTGGAAAATCGGCGATCGCATCCCGATCAAGACTACTCTCTATGGCGCTGGCTCCTGGGAGTTCAATCTCGACGGCATTTATCACAGCGAGCGTCCCGGTGGCGACGAAAGCCAGTTCTGGCTGCAGTGGAAATACTTTGACGAGAACGCACCCGGTCCCATCAAGAGCACGGCCGGATGGTACGTAGTCAAGCTCGATAGCCCCGATGACGCCGTCCGCGTCGCCAAGGCCATTGACGAAAAGTTTGCCAACTCGTCGTTTGAGACCAAGAGCGAGACGGAATCCGCCTTCGCCGCTTATTTCGTCAAGCAGTTCGGAAACATCGAGCTCTTAATCCTTACCATCGGCAGCGTCGTTTTCTTTACGCTTCTGTTGGTCACCGGCAACACGATGGCTATCTCTGTCCGGGAGCGCACATCAGAACTGGCCGTCCTTAAAGCCATCGGCTTCACCGGGCGCGCTGTTCTTTTCTTCGTACTGGCGGAGGCCGTCATCATCGCCCTTGTTGGCGGCTTGATTGGCTTGACTCTCGCCTACTTGGCCATCCCTGTCATCGGCTTGGCTCTCACCGGTCTGCTGCCCCCCCTTATCCTTTCCAAGTCAGTTCTGACACTTGGCCTTGGGTTCGCGCTCCTAGTTGGCGCCGCCAGCGGCCTCCTGCCGGGGATCGGCGCCATGCGCATGCGCGTCGTCAACGCGCTCAGGAGAGTATGAAATGGCGATTCCCATCATCTACAACGTTCGCAGCGTCAAAGCTCGCTGGACTTCCACGATCGTTGCCGTGGCGGGGATTGCCGGAACCGTTGGCGTCTTCATTGCCATGTTGTCACTCGCGCGCGGCTTCCGGGCCACACTTGTTTCTTCCGGCTCCGCCGACAACGCGCTCATTACCCGCGCCGGCGCCACATCCGAAATGACCAGTGGAGTCTCGCTCGATTCCGTGAAAATTATCCAGGATGCTCCCGGCATCGCTCGCGGGGCCAACGGTCCGTTGTTGACACCCGAGGCTGTCCTGATGGCGCCGATTCCCCTGCGGTCCACCGGCACCGACGCCAATGTTGAGCTTCGTGGCGTCTCGCCTAACGTCTTTGCCATCCGCCGCAATATCAAAATCATAGAGGGCCGCATGTTCCAGCCTGGTCTGTCTGAACTCGTCGTCGGTAAAAACGCCAAGGTGACCTATTCAGGCTTGACTCTGGGGAACACAATTGGGCTCGGTAGCGTACGTTGGCAAGTCGTGGGCATTTTCGATGCGGGTGGCAGTGCCTTCGATTCCGAGGTTTGGGGCGACGCCCACCTTCTTAACGGCGCCTATAACCGTCCGGACACTCTGTCCCAGTCCGTTACAGTGCACCTCGCTTCGCCTGCCGCCCTTGAACAATTGAAGGACTCGCTCACCGCCGATCCGCGTTTGAATGTCGACGTGACTCGCGAAATCGACTACTACGCTAAACAGTCCACCCGCATGACCCTGCTCATCACCACTCTGGGCGGGTTTGTCGCCTTGATCATGGCCCTCGGTGCGGTTTTCGGCGCGCTGAATACCATGTATTCCGCCGTGGCTGAACGTGGACGCGAAATCGCCACCATGCGCGCTCTCGGATTTGGCGCTGCCGCGGTCGTCACTTCCTTCTTGATCGAAGCGCTTCTCATCTCTTTCGTCGGAGGCGGGATCGGCTGTCTCGCTGTTCTTCCCCTCAATGGCTTGACCACCAGCACCATGAATTTTCAGACTTTTTCCAACCTTGCTTTCGCCTTCAAGATCACACCCGAATTGCTCGTAAAGGGCATTTTCTTCGCTCTCGCCATGGGTCTCATTGGTGGCCTGCTGCCCGCTGTCCGTGCAGCCAGCGGCCCCGTCGCGAGTGCCCTCCGCGAACTCTAGCCGCATCGCGTCATTGTAGGCGCGCAGCACTGCTGCGCCTCATCTCTCACGCGCCAGGTATAAAGTGATAACTACAGAGCGTGCCTATGCGTCACGCTGACGCTCGACGAGACCTCTCGACCCTGATCTCACCTCTCTTCGCTAGATACGATCCAGCGGCGAGGCCGTGGACGAAACGCCCTATCTGTTCGAGCCGTTCGATTCTGTGCTCTTGCGGTCGTCGGGTTCGAACGCGATTTTCCCGAGAGAGAACCCTACGATAAAGAAGAGTCCACCCATGATCCCTGCGAAAGGCAATGATTGTTCGAAGGAAAAGGTATAACCCCAATCGGCATCGCGGTGGTACCAGAGGGGTGCAGAGCATTGTGCCACGAGAAAAATAAAGCAGGACCAAACCCCCCAAGCCAGCCATCCGATAGAAAGGCTCTTGCGATGCCACTCCCACAGGAAGATGGAACCGAAAGTGATCAACGAAGCGATGAATCCCGCCATTGGAAATTCAACCAGCACCAACGCCGGGATTTGAAAAACTGCGGGCCCAAACTCCGGAAAATCATAGGGAATGCCTGCATAGGATGAAAACACAAGCAGAATCAGAGATGAGAATATGGGGAAAGCGAACAATGCCGCCAGCAAGATACGGGCTGTTCGCGAGCTGGGCCGGAATCTTGACCACGCCTTGCCCAAAGTAGCCCCTCGCGAAAGTGACGAGCCGAGGTTCCACGAAATGTTTTAAATTCGACGCAAGTAGCTAAGGCAAGAACTTAAAACTCGTTCCTCTTCATCGCCCCAACCGCGAAATCGCAAGCCCGCGCGGTCAGTGCCATATACGTCAGCGATGGGTTCACGCAGGAATTGGACGCCATGCACGCCCCGTCGGTCATAAACAGGTTTTTCACGTCGTGCGCTTGATTGTGCTCGTTGAGCACGGACGTCTTCGGATCGCGTCCCATGCGCGCCGTCCCCATCTCGTGAATCGCCAGGCCCGGCGGCGAAATCTCCTGGAACACGGAAATATCCCGCGCGCCCGCCGCCGCCAGCATCTCCGCGGCTTGCACCGCGATATCACGCGACATCGCGCGCTCGTTCTCGCCCCACGCGCAGTTGATCTTCAACGTCGGAATTCCCCAGGCGTCCACCTTGTCCTTTTGCACCTCTATGTAATTGTCGTGATTCGGCAGGCATTCCCCGAATCCGCCGATGCCCATACGCCATTGCCCGGGCTTTTTCAGCGCGTTCTTGAAGTCCACGCCAAACCCGCTCATGCGCATGCCGCGGCCCCAGCCTTCCCGGCTTCCGCCGCCTTGGTATCCGTAGCCGCGCAAGAAATCCTTCTGCTTCGTCTTAACATTGCGGAAGCGCGGAATGTAAATCCCGTTCGGACGGTTGCCAAATGGCATTTTGTCTTCGTGCCCTGGCATGACTCCGCTGGCGCCCGCCCCCATGTGGTGGTCCATCAAGTTGTGGCCCAGTTCCCCGCTGGTGTTGGCCAACCCGTTGGGGAATTCCGGGGTCGCGGAATTCAGCAGGATGCGCGTGGACTCCAGTGCCGACGCATTGATGAAGAAAATTCGCCCCTTGAATTCCATGGCGTTCCGCGTTTGCGCGTCGATCACCCGCACGCCGCTGACCTTCCGCGTCGCAGGATCAAAGATCAAGCTATGCACCACGCTGTAAGGCCGCAGCGTGAGCAGCCCCGTTTTTTGTGCGGCCGGCAGCGTGGCGCTGATGCTGCTGAAATACGATCCCGTGATACATCCCCGGTGGCAAACGCCGCAGTAGTGGCACGCCGCGCGGCCGTTGTGCACTTGCGTCAAGACCGCGGATCGCCCGATGGTCATAATGCGGTCATCAAACTTCTTGGCCAGCGCGTCGCGCATATCGCGCTCCACGCAGGTCATTTCCATCGGCGGCAGAAATTTTCCGTCCGGCAACTGCGGCAGCCCTTCCGCCTGGCCGCTGATGCCCGCGAACGTTTCCACGTAGTCGTACCAGGGCGCGATGTCCGCGTAGCGAATCGGCCAGTCCACCGCGATGCCATCCTTCAGGTTGGCTTCAAAGTCCAGATCGCTCCAGCGGTAGCTCTGCCGTCCCCAGGTAATCGATTTCCCGCCCACCTGCCGGCCGCGAATCCACGAAAATTTCTTGTTGGGATCGGTGGAATACGGATTTTCCTTGTCGCTGACGAAAAACTTGTTGGAATATTCGTCGCAAGCGTAGTAACACTCGCGCTGCACCGGCTGCGTGCCTGCGCGCTCCGCGCGATTGTCCCAGCCCCGATATTTCAGCTCCCACACCGGAACATGCTCGACGTAATCGCGCTCCGGCAAAATGGTGCGCCCCGCTTCCAGCACCAGCACTCTCAGCCCTTTTTCCGTGAGCTCCTTCGCCGCCCAGCCCCCGGTTATTCCCGAACCGACAATCACCGCATCGTATGTGTTTGTCGCCGCCATGTTCCCCTCGCCCCCTGTCCTACGCGTCCCCGAGTCCGGCGCCCAACTTCTCGCACCCGTGTTGCGCGCCGGGAATAATTTGCAGCTTTAGTTCCTGCGTGAATCCTATTTCCGAGGTGTAGTAACCATGCAGCGTAATGCCGCGGAAGACGTCGTAGAAGTTCCCTTTCAACTGCGCGTCGAGCTCCGGAACTGTATTGCCGTGCTTCTCCCGCTTCCGCGCCCTCTCTGTTGCGGAGTAATCATCCAGCGCGCGCAGCAAGGTAACTTGCTGCACGGAACTCGCATCCACAAAATCCTTTCCAAAAAGCTCCTGGCTCTGTTTGTCTATGCCGGCCAGTCCATTGAGGAAGTTTTGCCGCTCTTCATCCGTGGCCCACTCCGTCAAAATCACGTCGATGAACTCATTCACCCGCGCCGCCTTGGCCCCCGGCGTATCCGTTTCCGGAATGATCAGGTCCGTCATCACCACTACCGTGGCATTCTGGTGCGGATTCAGCGTGCGCAGCTTGTACCCCGGCCCGGTCTGCGCCTGCGCCTCCCGAAAAAAAGCCGCCATGGGCGAAGAGAAGACCGGGAGCACCGCTCCCGTCGCCAGCATTTTCAATACGTCACGACGCTGCATATTTCCCCCGTGAGAATTGATTTTTTGCGGAGTGCCTCGACCTTGCGCGCCTGTAATTCCAGATTAAGCGTTTCAACCGCCGTCGAGCATACTCCAAAATTGTGTTCCAGAGAATCGATTTTCTAGCATCAAAATGGCGGCTGGGTCCAGCGGTTTGCAGGCCGGAATGCGACGATCGAGAGCGCTGCTTGCCGGCCCGAACTGACCGCCGCATTAGTTCTTCGCCAGGAGCGCCCGTGCGTGAGAGAGCTCCGGCCGCTCGGATGAGTCCGTGCCCTTGCAATTCTCCAGCAGTTGCCCAGAATAACGCGCCGCGATCACCGGCTCGCCGCTCAATTCCGCCGCGTGCGCCGCGCCATAAAGCCCATTGAAGCGATTCGGATCCGTCTTCAGCGACTTCTCATATTCCTGCAGCGCCTCTCGCGATCGGCCGATTTCCACAAGCATGTCGCCCAACATCTCTCGCGCCGGCAGTTCCACTTCGCCCTTGCCCTGCGCATCCTGTTTGTCGGCCACCGACCGCAGTACGCCAAGCGCCTCGTCGTTTTTTCCTTCCGCAAACAAGAGCCACGCGCGCGCCTGATCTCCATCGCTGGTCATATACTCCGCGTGAAATGCGTTTTTTGTTTTTCGCGTCGCCTGGACCGTCGCATCATACTGCTCTACCGCCTCTTTTGCGCTGTCCACATCAAGCAAATGTCCCGCTCCCACAGCGCGCGCCCAGTACGTAGTGGCCTGATAGTAAGGCTCGGCCTCCATGCGCACGTGCAAAGCCTCAGCCGCCTTCCAGTCACGCCTTTCCAGCGCATACATCGCCGGGAAATGCGCAAGCATCTTGTTCAGATACCCGTCCAGGCCCCGATCGACGTCCTCCGGCCGTATCGAGCCCAGTTGCTCAACCATTGCTCCGGCTTTCGCGTCGTCCCCTATCTGCAGATATGCATACTCCAGAAAATCCATCGCGTGCACCTGGTGTTCAGCGCCTATGTGCATCGCCGAAGGTTGTCGGGCAGCCGCAACCGAGGCTAGATTCGACCGGATGTCCTCCTGCCACAAACCCAAACGCGCAAAGATATGCCCCGGCATGTGTAATGCGTGCGGCGAAGCCGGAGCAATTTGCGCGTAGCGCCGCGCCGCCGGCAAACCCAATTCCGCTAGCTGCGGATTGTCCGTAGCATGAATCAAATAGTGCGCCACCCCGGGATGATTGGGTTCCTCCTTGAAAATTTCATTCAGCAGCGCAATGGCTTCTTTTGGGTTTTTCAAACTAGCATCACCGTCAGGCGCCGAGGCCAGCAGCGCCAGCGCGTAAAACACGCCTGCTTCGTGGTCCTTCGGATACTGCTGATGCACTTTTTGCATCGCCTGGCAGTAAGCGACGTTGCGCTCGTGATACCCGACCTTCTCGTCCGCCTGATAGAGCGCGCTGAGCGCCGCGATGTAGTCGCGCTCGCGCAGTGACTTCGCCGCCGCGGCCCGCGCCTTCTCCATCAGTTCCCTGCCGCGCTGGAGATCCATTTCCGTAAGCCGCACCCACAGCGGGCGATAAATGCTCATCGCCTGGCCCCAATAGGCCATCGCGCAAGTCGCGTCACTCGCCGCTATTTGCTTGAAACTTTTCTCCGCTTCTTCGTACCAAAACGAGTGCAGCAGCGCCACGCCGCGTTCAAATTCGCTCTGCGCTCCGCCAGAGCAGGAAATCGGAAACGAGACTTTTCCCAGCTTCTCGCTTCCTTCTGGCGAATGATGATGCTCTTGCGCGTGCACACCATTGGCAGCCACAATCACCGCCGCAGCAAACGGCAAAAATCGTTTCATCGAAAATCTCCAGCCCAGCTTAAGTAACGGCTGCGCAAAGCGGCCTGCTCTACTTTGCGCCCCGTGTCTCGGATGATTTTCGAGTCACAATGGTTTTCTCCCGTACGCGCTCACCACCCGTCGGGCAATCTCCAAAAATGGGATACTACCGCGCATCCGAATCAGTATAGGAGCGCCGCGTTGCCTGATTTGCTGCGAAGCTACCGCGAAGTGTTCGTGGACGGCAAACGCCTGGAGACGCTGCTGTTCTCGCCGACCGCAAACGCTCCCGTAATCGTCATGCTGCACGAAGGGCTTGGCTCCATCGCCATGTGGAAGGATTTTCCCGAGCAGCTCGCGGAAGTTACCGCCCGCCGCGTGCTCGTCTATTCGCGCTACGGCCATGGAAAATCCGAGCGCCTCGCCGAAAAACGCCCCGTCGATTTCATGCATCACGAAGCCAAAGTCGTTCTTCCCGAACTCCTACGCCAATTTGAAATTCAGCGGCCCATTCTTCTCGGTCACAGCGATGGCGCTTCCATCGCCTTAATTTACGCAGGAACCTGGCCGCAGCGCGTCCGTGGGCTCCTGCTGCAGGCGCCCCACGTTTTCGTCGAGGATCTGGGCATCCGCAGCATCACGGCGATTCGCAAGCTCTATGAGTCAGGCGACCTCCCGAAAAAACTGGCGCGCTATCACGACCATGTCGATCAAACATTTTGCGGATGGAATCACATCTGGCTCGATTCGCAATTTCGCAGCTGGAACATCGAGGAATATCTCGCGGCGATTACCTGTCCCACTCTCGTGATCCAAGGCGAGAACGACGAGTACGGCACGCTGGCCCAGGTAGAAGCAATTCAGCGCCGCGTCCCCGCGACGCAATCCCTCATTCTTCCTCGCTGCGGCCACTCGCCGCATCGCGACCAACCAAGCCTGACGCTTGACGCAATCTCCAAATTCGTCGCGACTCTGTAGTGGCGCACACGGAGCGCCGACACCGCACCATCCTTTACGCCTCGCAAGCTGGGGCGCAGCCGTGCTGCGCCCCTACGAGCGATGTCAACTTACCCCGACCACTAGTAGGGTGGCATCATCCTGCCAGATTCCGCGGCTGAACGCGGACACTGCCAGCAAGATCTCTTTTTGAATCGCCTCGGGGCTCCGCCTGCGATTTTCCTGCAGCACGATCAGCAGGCGCTGTTCGCCAAATTCTTCCTCGTCGGCGTTGCACGCTTCCGTAACGCCATCCGTGTAGAGGACCATGCGGTCGCCACTTTGCAATTGCGCTACGCTGCTCCGGAATGCCTGATTTGCAAAAACGCCCAGAACGCCGCCGCCTTCACGCAGGCGCTCGTGCGAGCCATCGGCATGCAAGATAAATGGTGGATTGTGGCCCGCGCTCACATACCGTAGCCGGCGCGCCGGGCCATCGAGCTGCGCATAAAACAGGGTGACGAAGCGATCGCTGGCCATATTGCGGCACAGCAGCGCATTCAGCCGCGCGCACAAATCCTCCGGCGCCACGGAAAGCGACGCCAAGCCGCGGACCGCAGCCTGCAAATTCGACATCAGCAACGCCGCAGGCAAGCCCTTTCCAGCGACATCGGCGATGCACAACCCGCAAGTTTCGCCGTCAAAGGGAAGCACATCGAAATAATCTCCGCCGACCACGCGGGCGGATTGCCACGCGCCGGCAATTTCGTAGCCCGCGAGCTGCGCGATTTCTTTTGGCAGAAATCCTTCTTGAATCGCGCGCGCTTCCGCAATTTCGTGCTCCTGCTCGTGGAACTGCGAGGCGATCACCTTCTGCGCCTGCGTTTCCTGCACGGCAAGGCGCGCTGTTTCGCGCCGCTCGCGTCCCAGCGTAATCTGCTTGCGCAAAACTTCCAGCAATTGCGAATTCGTCCACGGCTTCTCCACGAAATCGGTGACGCCGCGCTGCATTGCTTCAACCGCAACTCCCACGGTGGCCCATCCAGTCATGACCACGATCGGCGGCACGCTCTCCATCGCCTTCAGCCGCGCCAGCAAATCCAGTCCCTCGCGGCCAGAAGTGGTGTCGCGCGCGTAATTCAAGTCCATCAGCAAGAGATCGAATTCACTGCGCTGGAGCGCCTCCAGCAAATCCGAAGGCGAGGTCACCGTTTCGGTGGTATAGCCGTGCCCTTTCAGCAGCAGGCACAGGGCCCGCAGAACGTCGGGTTGATCGTCGGCAATCAAAATTCGCGACTGCATGGTTCTCACTTCAACGGGAGTTTCGGATGTCGATGCTAACATGTCGCCGATTCCCCCTTTCGCGTTTGGCGTTTGTTCACGACCCTTGGAGGGCAGTCTCCCTGCCAGCACCAAATGGCGTTAACGGCCGTATTTTCAGGTCATTACACGTCGCTCGAACCCTCGGAAGAAGATCTTCTGACCGCTTACGGGAAGAACCGTCCCAGGAGCGGACACCGCCAGGTTCATCCCTCCACCTTTAAGACGGCTGCGCCCTCGATTGCGTCGTTCTTAAGCGCGTTGAGCGCGCGGCTGGCCTCGCGCAGAGGAAAGAGTTGGGTGTGGCTGCGAATGGGGATTTCCGCTGCAACGCGCAGGAAGTCTTCGCCATCCTGGCGCGTGTTGTTGGCCACGCTGCGAATCACGCGCTCCTGGTAGAGCAGATCGTAATCGAAAGATGGGATGGGGCTCATGTGAATGCCACCAAGGACCAGAGCGCCGCCTTTACGCAGCGCTTTCAGCGCGGCGGGGACGATCTCGCCAGCAGGCGCGAACACGATGGCCGCATCGAGCTTAACCGGAGGCTCCGCAAAGGTGCCGCCGGCCCATTTTGCTCCGAGTTCGAGCGCGAGCTTCTGGTGCCGTGCGTCGCGCGTGGCCGCGTACACGTCAACGTTCCAGAGCCGCGCAACCTGAATGGCGACGTGGGCGGCGGCACCGAATCCATAGAAGCCCAGCTTGCCTCCGGACTTGATCCCAGAAAGCCGGAGTGAACGAAACCCGATGATTCCGGCGCAAAGCAGCGGAGCGGCTTGCTCGTCGGGAAATTGCTCCGGGATCGCGTAGATATAGTCTTCCGGCGCAACAGCATATTCCGCGTATCCGCCATCCACGGTGTAGCCGGTGAACGTGGGATGGTCACAAAGATTTTCCGCTCCGGAGCGGCAGAATTCGCAGATGCCGTCGGTGTGATGCAGCCAGGCAATCCCGACGCGCGCGCCAACGGGAAACCTGCGTGCTCCCATTCCCAATTTTTCAACGATGCCGATGACTTGGTGTCCCGGGATTACCGCCGATTTTTGCGGGACGAGTTCCCCTTCAATGACGTGCAGGTCGGTCCGGCAGACGCCGCAGTAAGAGACGCGGACCAATACTTCCCCATTCGCGGGCTGTGGAGTGGGAACATCCGCAAACACCAGCGGGTTGGTCTCTATCGGGGCGGTAGATTTGAGGACGCAGGCTTTCACAGGAGGGGTACTCCCCACCCCGGGTGTTTTGCAAAAAGAGGCTGCAAGTTACTGAAAACAAACGGCGCAACCTCCGAAAACAGCGCAAAGAGGCTGCAATCGCCAGAAAACAAATGACTTGAGAAGAATTGGAGGTCATCGGACCCAGTGAGCGCAGCGCGAAAGCCGGAGCTGCGAAACGGTTGGCGGGGGACAAACATGAGGAACGATAGCATGGCAACTGAAGATAACGGAAGTGTAATCCATTGAACGGGGATTTTTGCGGGTTGAACGGTTGCTGGGTGCATTGAATGGGAAGGTGTTCGGCGACGGCACACTAGAGCCGCGAGGCCACCAGCTTTGCAGCGTGGTAGCCGCACATGCCGTGGACTCCGCCTCCAGGAGGTGTCGACGACGAGCAGATGTAGACATTGCGAAGGGGTGTCGCGTAATGGCGCCAGGTGGGGCGGAAAAAGAATTGGCGTAAGTCCATGGCGCCACCGGAGATATCGCCGCCGATGAGGTTGGCGTCCATTTCTTCGAGGGCGGCAGGGGAGAAAATGTGGCGGGCAAGAACGCAATCCCGGAATCCCGGAGCGAATCGCTCGATTTGCGATTCGAGGGCTTCCAGCATGTCAACGCTGGAGCTGTTGGGGACATGGCAGTATGCCCACGCGACGTGCTTTCCTGCCGGGGCGCGGGTGGGATCGAAGAGGCTGGGCTGGGCGAGCAGGACGAAGGGCCTTTCGGAGTGGCGTCCATGGCTCATCGCATATTCGGAGGCGGCGATTTCCTGGAAGCTGCCGCCAAGATGAACGGTGGCCGCCCGCGCGCAGTCCGCCGCTTTCCAAGGAATGGGGCTGTGCAGCACGTAATCGACTTTGAAGACGCCGGGACCGTAGCGGTATTTGGCGAGCCGACGGGCGAATCGCGTGGGGAAACGGTTGCGCGCGATGCGCAGCAACTGGTGAGGGGTGACGTCACAGAGGACGGCGTCGTACTCCCTGAGCTCGGACAAATCCTCTATGCGTGTCGAAGTCTTGACTGTGCCGCCCAGTGACCCCAGGTGAGAGCAGAGAGCGTTGGTGATGGATTGCGCGCCGCTGCGCGGAATGGGCCAGCCTACTGCATGCGCGGCTGCTCCAAGAATGACGGCAAAGGCAGCGCTTAGCGGCTGATCGAGACTCAGGAAGGAATGCGCGGCCAGGCCGGCGAATAGAGCCTTGGTGCGCTCACTGCGAAAGAGATAAGCGAGCATTTTTGCCGACGGAAACGCGGCCAGGCCGAAGCGCGCCAGTAGAAAGGGATGCCGCGTGAACACGTGCAGCGGGCGCAAGATTTCCGTGGACAGATCCGACCAGTGTTCGGCAAACGGCTGCATCAGGCGGCGCCAGCGCTTACCGTCTGTTCCGAGAACAGATTCGGCATGGCGCAGATCGCGCTCAAGCGTCACGGCCGTGCCGTCGTCAAGAGGATGGGCGAGTGGAGCGGGCGAGTGCATCCACTGCAAACCGTGAGCTTGCAGCAGCAGCGAAGAAAAAAACGGAGAGCCCGCGGCGAGTGGATGAACGGCGGAGCCGAAATCATGGAGGAAGCCAGGCAGCGTGAGCTCGATGGTACGCGCGGCGCCGCCCGGTTGCGGCTGCGCCTCGAAGACGTCAACGCGGACGCCGCTTTGCGCGAGGGTGATGGCAGCGGCGAGGCCGTTAGGTCCGGCGCCGATGATGCAGGCTCGGCGGGTGCTCTGAGCGGCTGAAGTCATTGGCGGGGTGGAAGCTCCGGTGGCCATTCGATGGCGATGACGCGGCCGTTGGCGTCGCGCCCGAGAGTTGGCGCGTAGTTGCCGAGCAAATGGCGGCGCCACCACAAACCTTGCTCACGCTTTTCTTGCTTGGAGGTGAACCAGTATTGCCAGAGCAGAACGCGGATCTGGCGAGGCGGCTGCGGAAACGGATTGCCGGCGAAAAGCGTCAGGACGTCCGCACTGCCTGCGAGTAGGCGCTCTTCGGTGCGTGGGACGATGGGATTGGAGCGCCAGTGACCGAGAGAGGCGAACCATAAATTCCAATCGAAACGCGGCTGATAAGGGGCGTAGACGCGCGGAGCTTCGTAGGGATTTTGCGGCTTAAACCGAAACTGGTATGCCAGCCAATTTTCGCCGTCATTCGAGCCCTGGAATTCGATTTCATAGCGGCCGCGCGTCATTACCGCGAAGAGGCCATAGCGGTCGGCAATACGAAACGGCTGCAGCGCAGCGACAGGCCGCGACGGAAATGGCGCGGCAGGCCAAATCATCCATAACAAGAGCACGGTGCTGGAGTAGAAGAGCCAGGCGAACATAACCGCGGTGATGGCGAGCTTTGTCGTGTCCAATTGGCGAGCCCAGATTTGCTGCCAGTGCGGCGCCTGCGTTTCGGGCGAAACAACCGCTTCCGAAGCTGTTTGCGTTGGTCGCGTTAGCGGCGCTTTCCACGATTGCGGAATGAAACGCGCGAGAAAACGGTCGTCCAAGAGAAAAATGCCTAGCGCGAGAACAAGATAGTTCAAGAAAGTGTAGTTGGCGGTGAGGATGATACCGATTTGCCAGGGCGTGACGATGAAGAAGCAAGTTATGCGAACACGGCGAGGCAGAAAAAGCATCCAGACGACAACAAGTTCGAGAGCGAGGGTACCGAAGGCGCTGGCGGCGTGAAACCAATGGGGAAGATGCTCTGCGTACCAGCCGATCCAGGTGGGCAGCGGACCGTTTTGATAGTACTCGTCCATAGCGGTGAAATGGCGCCACTGGGGATCGCCGCTGGCGATTTTGGCGATGCCCGATTCGAAGTAGATGCGAAACCACTCCCAGAGAAGGAGAAAAATGCTGGCGCGCATGGGCGGGCTGTTTGCTGCGAGGCCGGGACGAAACCCCGGCGGGGCGAGAAAGAGGGAGATAAAGCCGGCTTCGAGGAGCATGCCGTCGGACTGATAGCCGGAGAAATCGGAGGCGGCGCTGACAAAGGAGGCGAAGCAAATGAAACAAACAAACAGCATGCCACGCGGAAGAATGTTGATAGTGAGTAGCACAGAAGCGAGGAGGCCAACCCAACAAACAGCCATGAGCGCGTGATTGCCGGCAGAGAGCCAAAACAGCGTGGGCGCGTACCAGAAACGCGCGAAGCCGATGGAATTGGTGACCGCGTGCAAATATTCGGCGGCGGGGAGAATTCCGTCAGGGCCGACGAGGCCACGGATTTGGAAGAGCAGCGAGAAAAAAGCAGAGAAGTAGATCCCGCCGAGAGCGCGGAGGAAGAACCAGCGCGGGAGGAGGCGGTTGCGCGCGCCGCGCTCGGGATCGAAGAACCAGCGGATGACGGAAGCGGGGCGAACGTCCATAGCGCGGTTCCAATATACAGGGTTCGGCGCCACGTTCCCCGTATCGTCCAGCCTGCTTGTGGAATCTAATCTACTTGATTTCCTCCGGCCCTAGGGGACGAGAGCACGGGAAGGAATGAACGCGGCGTCCACTCGCCGCACTCCATGAACGGCTGTGTTAAATTGGTTGAGTTATGAAATTCAAGAAGATTGAGACGACAGAATTGCCTTGCACGACTTCGGCCCTGCGGCCGTTTGGATGCATGGAGCTGTGGGCGGGAAACGAGAAGGCGCATCGTTCGCTGGAGCTGGCAGGGCTGGAAGGGGACGTGATCGCGGTACCGTCCGGCGGAGACGCGGGCGGGGACTTGGCGGCGGTCTTTTCTTGCAGCGACAACGTGGCGCGGGTGGTGTTGGCGGACGCCGTTGGACACGGGTATTCGGCGAGCCTGGTGGCGCGGCACGTGCACAAGCTGCTCCACAAATTTCATGACATTCGGGATACGGCGGGATTGCTGGCGGCGCTGAACGACGAATTCACCTTGAAGGGACAAGAAAAGGGCGAGCCGCTGCGGCTGACGACGGTAGTCACCGGGACGTACGACGGCATGAGCGGGGAGTTCAACTTTGCGTACGCGGCGCACCCGCGGATGCTGGTGTGGAGAGCGCGTGAGGAACGATTTGGCGAGCTCGGAGAAGGCTTGGAGAATTTGCCGCTGGGATTTATTACCGGAGAGCAGTACAACGAGCAGAGCATTCGCTTGAATGTGGGAGACATGATTCTGGCGTTTTCGGACGGAGCAACGGAGGTGCGTTCGCCAGCGGGGGATCAGTTGACGCACCTGGGACTTCTTGCGCTGGCGGAGGAAACGTTGCGGGGGATGAGCGACCCCGCGAGTTTGGCGGAGTTTTCGCAGCGCTTGCTCGGAGGCGTTCAGGCGCATCGCGGCGTGGCGGAGTTGGAAGACGACATTACGCTGCTGACGCTGCGGCGCGTGAGTTGACGCGGCAAAAGATAGCGCCGAGACGCGGAGAGCTCCGAGGTACGCTGAGACGATAGACACGGCGAAGGTATAATCCACAAAACATATTTGCCGACATCAGCGGTTGAGGTCCTTCGGCTGCCCTCGTCGAGTAGCCTCAGGATGACAACTTTGGCTATTGGGCTGGGATTGAGGCCGGTGGATGAGCGGAAAAATATTGCGCCAAGCTGGCGGTGAATTCGTTGGCGGCACGCTGAACGTTGCGGTCGAGAGCAGCGACCACGGCGGAGACGTCTTTGCCGCTGACGGGCTCGTCGTGGTTATAGAGACGCGTCCAGACGGTGTTGCCGGTCTTGGTGTCGCGGAGCTCGAGCTCCAGGACGACACGCGCGACCAGCGCAGAGCCAGTGATTTCCTTGAAATCGTAGAGCTGGCCGTGGAGCAGATAATCTCCACGAATGCTGCTGCGCAGGGCGTAGACGGAACGGTAGCGGCCCGAGGAACGCAATGCGCGGAAGAGAACTTCCTCGATCATTTCGGTGGGAGGCTCGGCCCAGCGCTGGTATTCGTAAGTGCCCATGGCCTCGCCGTTGGAACTGTAGACGATGTGATCTTCGCGATAGAGATGCGAGGACAATAGCGGGCCCATAACAATGGTGATCGGGAAGGCGTCGCCCGGGGGGTCGGCACTGTTGTTGCTGGGGACGGTAAGTTGGTAGTATTTCGAGGGGCGTGTAGCGCCGCAGCCAGCAAGCAGCACCGCACAAAGCGAAAAAATAATTCGACAACGCGTCGTCATTGGCGTTCACCGGGTTTGTGTTCGCGCGGATTCGAGGAGCGAATCAGAGTGTAAGGACGGGCCTTGATGGTATTGGTGAATTCCTTGAGGTTTTCGGAGACGTGGCGGAAATTATCGAGCAGCTCGTCGATATTTTCGGAGTTAGTGTCGAGAGTCTGATTCAGGTGCGCGGTGAGATCTGTCATGTTGGTGAGCGTGCGGCGAAGCTCGGCGACGGCCTGGCGGATGTCGGCACGGTTTTCGCCGATAAGGGAATCGATATGGTCGATGGCCTTGTTGGCCTCGGCGGAAGTTTTGCGGAAGTCCTCCAGGAGAGGCTCGAGTTTTTCGCTGACGGAATTGATGTGCTTGAGAGTGGAGTGAAGAGCGGGGCGATTTTCTTCGATCATGCCGCGGGCATCGGCGAACGTCGCGGAAAGATTGGCACGATTCTGAGGGTTCAGAAGGTCGTTGACGCGATCCACGGTGACTTTCAGCTCCGTGGCGCGATCGTTCAAGCTGCCAAGCAACTGGCTGGCGCGTGGACCCAACTCGTTGATTTGCGCGGTGATGGCATTGAAATCGACGTAGTTTTCGGCGGTGAGTTGCGCGCCGTCGGGAGCGATGGCCGCTTTGGGAGAGCCGGGCAGAATTTCGAGGTGATTGTCGCCGAGCGGGCTCAGACTCATGATCTTGACGTGACTATCGGTCTTGACCGGGAGGTCGGATTCGACTCTGAAGGTGATCTCGATGCGCGAGGGATTTTGCGGATCAATGTGCACGGTGTCAACGCGGCCGATCTTCGGTCCGCCTGAATAGCGCACGCCGGAACCGGACTCGATGCCGCCGGCGAACGGAAAATAGGCGCGATAGGTGTGCGTGGAGCGGCCGAGGGCTCCGCTAATAGCAAAGACGATGAAAATTAGCACAGCGGTGGCCGCAATGACGAACAGACCGACGAGTGCTTGCTCGCTTTTAGGTTTCATTGGTTCCCTTCCCTGCTCCAGGGATCATTTGGAGCGACGATCCTCCGTTAGCATTTGCAAATAATCCAACTCGCGAGAGACTTCGGGTTCCGCGACGCGGTCGAGAAACTGGCGGACGCGAGGCTGCGTGCTGGCGCGCATCTCTTCGGTGGTGCCGATAGCGACGATATTGCCTTTGTCGATCAAGACCATGCGATCTGCGATCAGGTAGGCGCTGGCCAGCTCGTGGGTGACGACGATGATGGTCATGCGGAAGGCTTGCTTGAGCTCGAGGATAAGCTGATCGATGCCGGCAGCGATGATGGGATCGAGGCCGGCGGAAGGCTCGTCGAAGAAAAGGATTTCGGGATCCATGGCCAGCGCGCGAGCGACGGCGGCGCGCTTCTTCATGCCGCCGCTGAGCTGCGAGGGCATGTAGTATTCGAAGCCCTGCAGGCCGACCTGCTCGAGTTTCAGGCGCAACATGATTTCGATGGTGGATTCCTCAAGGCGGGTGTGTTCGCGGAGTGGTAGCGCGACATTTTCGCCGACGGTCATGGAGCCGAACAGCGCGCCGCCCTGAAAAGACATGCCGATCCTCTTGCGGATGGCATCCATCTCGGAAGGTGGAATCGCGGCGATGTCCTGGCCCTTGATCCAAATTTGGCCGGAGCTGGGCTTCTCAAGGCCGACCAGGGTGCGCAACAGCGTGCTTTTACCCGAACCGGAGCCGCCGAGGATTACCAGAGTTTCGCCGCGATTGACGTCGAAGCTGATGCCGTGAAGAATTTCGCGCTCGCCGTAATTGACGCGGAGGTCGCGCACGGAAATCGTAGCGGTGGCTTCCAGCGAATCTGTGAGTGCTGCTTCCATGTGCGAGTTCCTAACCTTGGCTCATAAAAAAGAACAACGCTGTGAAAACCAGGTCGACCACAATGACCAGAAAAATGGACATCACCACAGCCCGTGTGGTGGAGCGCCCGACTTGCTCAGCGCCAGCTCCGGTAGAGAGCCCTTCCAGGCAGCCGACGGCGGTGATGGTGATGCCAAACATGACGCTCTTGATCAGTCCGGTGACGATATCACGGAGGAACAGCGAGTCAAGGGAGGCCCAAATATAGCGCATGAAGGTGAAGTCGGCTTTCGCGACGCCGAAGAGCGACCCGCCAAGAATGCCCATAGCGTTGGCCCAAACGGTGAGGCAGGGCAACATCACGGCCATGGCGATGAACTTTGGGGTGACCAGGAAATGCACGGGGCTAATAGCCATCGTTTCGAGCGCGTCGATTTCTTCGGTGACTTTCATGGTCCCGATTTCAGCGGCGAACGCCGAGCCGGAACGGCCAATGACGACGATGGCGGTTATGAGCGGGCCAAGTTCGCGTGACATGGAGACGGCCACGGCGGTGGCGACGTAGCTCATGGCGCCGAAACGGCGGAGTTCATAGGCGGCCTGCAGAGCAAGGATCAAGCCGATAAAGAAAGTGATGAGGGAAAGAATGGGGAGCGCGCGGACGCCGACGTCGAGGGCTTGCGAGATGGCGCGCTGAAAACGAATCGGTTTGCCCTGGAAGGGAGCAACGAAGGTGTAGTAAGCGGCCTGCCCGCCGAGGGAAGCGAGAGAACCGACGTAGGCGAGGCCGTTGATTACCGAACCGCCGACTTGGGAGAGCAGTTCCATTTTGTACTCTGTACGACAACAGTCGCAGTGAAGTGCTTAGGACCGGGAAAAAAAGACCGGATCCTCAGGATGACACCTGCTATAGCCGAAGCACAGATTCAGGAGGACAAGGCCTGATCTTCGTTGTCGTAAACTTCAAAAATCTTCAGCAGGCGTGAAAGTTGCAGAACTTCCCGCGCAGAGGCGCTCAGGCCGAACAGGATGAAGCGCGAATTGACGTCGCGGCTGGCCTTGAGGCCCTCGACCAATGAGGCGACGCCGGAGCTATCGATGTAGCGTACCTTGCTGAGATTCATGACCACGCGAGGGGTGCGCTTCTCGCGAACCTCGCGTAGAAGAGCTTTGCGGACCTCCGGCGAGTTGGCCAAGTCGATGTCTCCCGTGACGTCGAAGATCGTAGTGTTATCGGAATGCCGCGCGGAAATCTGCACGGAGCCCTCCTTTGGGTCAAGAACTGCGCGACTGCGTCGACGGCTGGAGGTACTTAACCAGCCGAAACTGATTGGTGTTGCCCTCACGCTGATACTCCACGGTGTCCATGCTCTGGCGAATGAAATGCAGCCCCAGGCCGCCGGGCTTGATTTCGTCGAGGCGGCGGCCGCGCAATTTCGAGGGGTCAACCGCAGGACCCTGGTCACAGAGCAAAATTTCGAGGCCATCGGCACTCTCGGAAGCGCGGGGAGGGACACGCCTGCAATACACTTCGATGGGTTGATCGGTCCGTCCGTTATAGGCATGGCGCATGATATTGGTGAGAGCTTCGTCCACCGCGCGAGTGACGGAACGGCGATCCGACGGCGAGAATCCGAAGACCTCGGTGAGGCGTTCGAGCGCGCCACGCACGACGCAAAGCAGTTTGGGATCGCTGAACAATTCGAGCTTCAGTAAAAGTCCGTCATCTGACGCTAGGCTTACGCCTTTTGTATCACGCTGACGCATAAGAAGAAAAGACCGGCGGCCTCGTCCCGTGAAGCACGGGACAGGAGAATAAACGCAAAGAGAGAAAAAGGGAATGGCCAGTGTGGCGGAGGGCCGGAAGCGTCAGGAGCTAGCGCGTCCAGGATAATCATGACTCCGAGTGGAGTCGTTAGCGAGGGATGATAAACTAGCAGCCATGCGCGTACTCCTGCTGAATCTGAATCCAGAAACCAATAAGCTGGTAGGCAGCGCCCTTGCGGGCCAAGGCTACGACGTCACGACCGAATCCGGCCTGACGGTGGACGAGGTGCTCGCGCTTTTGCCCGAGGTGCTGGTTACCGAGGCTTCGCCGACGGATTTGAGTTGCTGCGGGATGATTACGCAGTTGAAGGCGCGTTCAGACACGCGCGGGTCGGTGAGGATTTTGATGGTGGTGCGCGGGGGAGCACTGGAACGCGCGCGCGCGCTGGATTTGGGCGCGGATGATGTCATCACGTTTCCGTTTGAAGCATTGGAGTTTGCTGCGCGGGTGCGCACACAATTCCGCGAGCGCCAGCCGGAAGAAGACTTGAAGACGATGCTGAAGTACGCGGTGCAGCGCGAACAGATGGCGGACATCGCGGTGGAATCGCTGAGCGGCGGGGCGGTCGGCAAGCACCGGTTCTGGCTGATACCGGCGATTTTTGTGGTGAGCGCGGCGGCGATTCTGGCGGCGGCTTTTATTGTGATCACAATGGGACGGAGCCA
>Ga0307475_10000549_pt1 | contig 22423 bp, 17 predicted proteins | sample atmos_gasesECM1C_FD_203317 | JGI IMG/M metagenome (GOLD analysis project Ga0307475, IMG submission 203317) | Hardwood forest soil microbial communities from Morgan-Monroe State Forest, Indiana, United States - atmos_gasesECM1C_515 | ecosystem: Environmental > Terrestrial > Soil > Temperate... | reverse complement strand
TTGACGGGTCTCAACTACCGGCTGACGGCCCAGTCGCGCTATGCGGCGGAGGCCGGCGTGCAAAGCACGATGAACTGGCTCGCGTCGGCCAGCTATACCGCCCCCACCGTCTTCGCCTCGTACGATATGACCAAGAACCCCGTGCAGTACCTCGGTAAAGCCGTGGTGCTCTCGGCGACGAGCGGAGTGAGCTCGAACTATCCCGACGCAGCGGTGGTCACCGCGTATAGCACCGCCATGAGTAAATCGCTTCCGGGTGTATCGAAGGTCTCCTATACGACTTACGCCACGTTGCTGCGCATGAATCCGTCAGGCGGGGTTTCGTGGTTGGGAGGAGGCGGCGGTGGTGTCATCCAAACCTGGCAGATCACCGGTGTGGGAGTAGCCAGCGGCGCGCGTAACGCTACGGTGCAGGTGGTGCAAACGTTCGAGAGGACGGGCACGTCGCTATTCAATTACGGTCTGGAGGCGACGGGGACGGGCTGTGGTGCGATGACCTTTACGAATGGTGATTCCGTCGACAGCTATAGTTCGGCGGCAGGCGTCTATGGCGGGGCGAACGTTGGAGCCCAAGGAAACATTGCCACGAATGGAAACGTGAACCTTGCAAGTTCAGCAAAAATAAACGGAAGTATAGCTGCCGCAAACAATACCGTGGGAGCTTGCCCGGGTGCTGGGCTTACCGATGGTGGTGCAGGCAACTACTCAGGCCTTTCAGCGGTGAACCCACCACTGAACCCCCCGCTTCCCTGGGGTTGCGCGGCCCAGCCGTGTTATCCGCCTGGGGTCCATGTCACCACCGCCCAGAACGTAAGTACGTCCTGCGCCTCTGTCGCTGGTTGCAAGAAGAGCGCTCCCCCCACGGTAGCTATTATCGATGGTGGGTCGGCCACAACCGCGAATTCATTTGTTCTGGCGCCTGGGGAGTACGGAAATATCTCAATCGGTAGCGCTGATGTCGTTCACGTTTCAGCCGGAACCTACAACATTAACAGCATTAATTTCGCTCAAGACGGCCAGTTCGTCGTGGATTCAGGCCCGGTGGTATTTAATATTGTCGGAAATTGTGCGTCGGGTTGCCCCAGTGAAGGCGGGCTTCCCTCAGGCTATTCCTCAACAGAGGTAGTCTATGGCGCCGGCTTTGCCGGCTTCAATGCGTGTGCTCCCTCCGGGGGTACGGGCGTTGTAGCTAACCCGGACGTATATGGCAAGACTACTTGTGGCCCACTTAAAACGGCTTACAGCGGGATCCCGAATAACTTGCAGATGGTTTACGGCGGAACCGCTACCGTCAGGCTCGGTGGAATGCCAAACGCCCTGGCCCTCTATGCACCAGCCTCCTCTTACTATACTCCCGGTGCACCGGTGGGTCTCTACGGAAGCGCCATCGTAAAATACTTCAACGATCAATCTGGGTCTCCTTTCCACTATGACACTTCACTGGCCAACACGGTAACTCAGGTGGGGCCGTACCGGCCGGTCGGAGGCTTCAGTTGGAGCAGGTTTTAGCCTTCCGGGTTTTGTGGACGAATTGCTGAGGGTGCCGCCGAGCCAATAATCGCGCGAAATGCGCGGAGTTGCTCGGCTGGTAAGTGCCGGTGGACAGGGAACGGACCTCTACAGCGCCGGTGGACTCGCCCGGCTTGTAACGTTTCCACCCATCCTGTTGAGCCTGCTCGGGGGTAAGATCATTAGTATAGCAATAAACCCCGTGTTTGCAGACAGTTACGCGGCAGTGGAACTTGGCCGCCGGCCTGCACTTCTGGTTGCCGAATCTTGTGACGGAAGGCATGAGGAAAACAGTGAAGAACAAACGACAAGCTGGCTTCTCGACGTTGGAGATGCTGATCGTTGTAGCGATGTCCATAACCATTACAGCGATTGCGGTACCGCAGTATGTCAGGACTACTGCCTATTTGCGCGTAGCAGGCGACCTTCGCTCCCTCAACGGCTTGACGGCGCTGGCCAAGATGCGCTCCGCTGCCAGCTTTACGCACGCCCGGACATATGTGGATCTCACCGCCAATACTTTTCATTTGGAGGTCTGGAACAAGGCCGGGAATGCCGGCGCGGGATGTTGGCAAACAGATGGTGATACCGCTAACGCCTGCTCGGTGATCGGCACCAGCCCAGTTTTCAACCTTTCGCGTGGCGACACGTTCGGAGCTGGAGGTCTAACTACCGGGCCGACGCCAGCTCAGCAGCCAACCATTCCAGCGCAAACCGCTTGCCAAGCCATCAATGGAGGCAACGGGACGATTGCGAGTACGCAATGCATCGTCTTCAATTCGCGCGGCATTCCGATCGACTCAACGGGCAGTCCGGTGGCCACTGGCGCGTTTTATCTGACCAACGGGACGGTTGTGAATGCCGTTACCGTATCCGCCACCGGTTCCATTCAGAGCTGGACTAGCCCAATTGCTACAACGAGTTGGCACGGTCAGTAAGGGAGAAGAGATGAAATTTCAGCGCAAAGTATCCTTGTCTCGAAGACGGAAGGCTCAGGCCGGGCTGACCGTGATGGAAACGGTGATTGCCCTGGCGATGTTGGTGATAGTCGCGACGGGCGTGATGGGCCTGGCTGGGGTGGCGGTCTCCACCACGGAAACGCAAGGGCACCTAGCGGCGCGCACGGCGGAATACTCGCAGGACAAGATGGAACAACTGCTGGCCTTGAAATTCTGCGATGGCGTCACCGATACCACACAGTTCCCGGCCATCACTGTCCCTGCGGGCACTGGGCTCGCAGGGTGCACCAATCTTGCGGCCGCAACACCAACCGCATCGGCTGGCGGCGGTCTGAGTCTCACGGCGCCCACGGCGGGGTACGTGGACTATCTGGATGCCAACGGGAACCTGGTTGGGTCGGGAACGAATTGGGAATACATCCGCGTGTGGCAAATCACGGTTCCGGCAGGCTCCGTTGGACTAAAACAGATTTCTGTGCTGACGCAGGCTCGGCGAGCTGTTGGAGGGGGTTTGACTTTGCCACAGTCCACCGTGGTGGCTTTGAAGACATTTCCATTTTGAGCGAGGGAGCTATGACAGGCAAGAAACAGCTCGGCTTCAGCTTGATAGAAACCATGGTAGCCCTCGTGGTTCTCTTCGCGGTGGGCGGGATCGTGATGTCGGGAATGGTGCAACTGATGAAGACGCAGGGCACCATCGCCAACCGGACGGATATGCATACCAGCGTACGCAGCGCCACGGAATTGCTGGAGCAGGAAATTGGACAGGCGGGAAGAGTGTCCCTTGCCAGTCCTACCGCCAACGTAACCCTGTCCGCGGCGACAGCCGTGGGCACGGTCGGATTCACGCTGACTGCTTCCGACGGATCGGCTGTTACGGTGTATCCCAACGAAGCGTTGACGGTTGATCTGGGAGCAAACCAGGAAGTAGTTACGCTAACGGCCGGAAGCGGTAATTCAGGGACTGCGTTATTCCAGAATGCGCATGCCGCAGGTGCACCGGTGGCCGCGTTGGGAGCGTTTGGCACAGGAATTGTCCCGCCCGCGGCGGCTCCAACAAGCTATCCCAATGGATCCACGGCCTCAGTGCTGAAGTTGTATGGCGACATCAACGGGGACGGCAATATGGTGTACGTCGAATACACGTGCACGGGGACAGCCATCGTCCCCGGGAACCTGTACCGGAACCAGATGTCCATCACGGCTGGCGCCAAACCGGCGGTAGACAATACCAAGGTTCTGCTGAGCAACGTCCTGGCGAATCCCAATGATTTAAACGGCAACGTGGTGCCTTGCTTTGCCTACCAGGTTCAACCACTTGGCGCTAGTTACTGCGTAACGGACGTTGCGGTGACCTTGACTGTGCAAACCCAGAATAAGGACCCGCAAACCGGACAATTTCAGCAGGAGACGAAGGCATTGCTGAACGTCGCTCCGCGAAATGTGGTCGAGGTGTACGACACGTCCAGCCTGACGGATCCCATGCGCGCGCAGGCGATGCCGGCTAGCGTTACCGCATTATTGCAGTGAAGAATTGCAAGGAGAACTCATCATGAAACGGTCAAAGCAAAAGGGCGTGGCACTTATCTTCGCGCTGATTTTTATCCTGGTGCTGTCGGTGACGGCGGCGTCATTGATGTTCTTGTCGCAGTCGGAAACGTGGTCGAGCATGAATTACCGGCTGATGACGCAATCGCGCTATGGAGCGGAAGCCGGGCTGCATGCCGCGGCGAACTATATGATGAACAACTACACGCTGCCGGGCGGCGCAGGTGATCCGCTTACCGCTTATAAGCTGACTGTCAGCCCAGTCACCCTGGCAGCCGGCGGCAGCCCTATCGCCCTTGGACCGACGATGAACGGCATCAGCGCGAATTATCCAGTTGGCACAGTGAAAACCGGCTTTAACACGGCCTCGCAGAGCAGTTTGACGGCGGGAAGCAACACGGTAAATTATTCGGTTTCCGCCGAGCTGCTATCCATGAGATCAGTCGAGCAGTGCGGAAATTCGCAGCCGCTGACCGCGCAGCTGTGGAGGCTGACGTCGCACGGAGACATCACCGGCACGCGAAACTCGGAAGTAGAGGTGTCCGCGCTTTTGGAATCGCATGTGAACCCGTGCTACAACTACGCGGGTTTTGCCACGGGCAACGGCTGCTCGTCGATTCAGTTCAATGGCGGCGGCACGATCGACAGCTACAATTCCTCCAGCATGGCGATGTCTGGGGGAACGCCGGTCACGCAGACTTACATGGGCAATCTTGGCTCCAACGGAAACGTGAACACCTCAAACGGTACGGTAATCAATGGCACCTTCTCCAGTCCGGACACGGGTGTGGGACCGTGCGGGGGCGGTTCAGGAGTGGATGCATTGACCGGCGGCGGCACGGTGACGGGCTGCTCGACTAACCCAACGAATTGTCTTCCCGCTCCTGGACTGGTCAAGTTGCCGCAGACGGTGACTTTCGTGCCCCCGGCCAGCGATTACCCGGGGTGCACAGGCGCCGGTGCGGCAGCATGCGATGCGACGGTCCTCAGCGGTCTTGGGAGCGCGCCCAACAACCTTGTTGCGACTGGAACACCTCCTGTTGGAGTCTATGGAAATGTTTCCGCAGCGGGAAACCAGACGGTATACTTGAACCCGGCGGGAACGGACCCTACGAGTTGCGCAAACGCTCCACTCACTGTTTATTATATTAATAGCATTTCCCTTAAGGGTAACGCGTCGCTGACGATCAACCCTTGCCCGGGTACCGGCACAAATGGCGGCAATCCGCCACCGGCGATATGGATGCCAGTGATTGTCAACATTGTGGGCAGCGGCGGCGGCACGGTCATAGACGCCGGCGGCAACGGCATCGCGAACGGCACATTTAATTCGTCGCTGATACAGTTTCAATATTCCGGTTCAGGGATAATCAATCTGCATGGCAACGGAGCAACGTCGTCGGTGATTTATGCACCGAACGCGGAGGTCGACATCAAGGGAAACGGCACGATATACGGATCGGTGATCGCAGCGAAGATAGTCGGGAACGGAGGCCCGGTGACGATCCACTACGATCGCGCACTGTCGAACAACTTGTTTACCGTGGGCAACTGGACGCTGGATACGTTTACGTGGAGCAAGTACTGACGAGCGTTTCGTTTACAGCGTAGTTTTCACGTCTCAGAGCACGGGCCGGACGCCAATCCGGCCCTTCTCTTTTTGGCACTCCTGCTACCATGGGGCTTGATGAGCGCGGCGAAACAAGCGACCACCGATGCAGCAACGGAACTTGCGGCGCAATTGACGGAAGCGCTGCAACGCGAACGCATCGTGCCGCGATTTGTGGATTCCTACGTGGTGGAACACGGGCGGCACGGGTTGCAGGTGCACGCCGCGCTGTATCGCGATTTGCTGGAACTCTTGCAAAGAGAGGCACTCATCGCGGCGAGCGTGCATGCCATGGAGATGATCACCCGGGACTATCAACCAACCGCGAAATCAAAGCCGCGACCGATGGCGAAGAAGGATGCGACGGCATACCGGAGGAAGTATTTAGGAGCGCTGACGCGGCACGAGAAATGGACGATGGGCGAGGCGCTGGATTTTCAGAGGGATTTCCAGATTTATGAAGAGCTGATCGCGCGGAGTGCGTCTGGGCGGCGGCGCAAACCGTTTGAGGCGGCGAATCATCCGTTTGTCGACCGCTGCGCGTTCCTGCTGGATTCGTCGTTCTTGGAGAAGGCGCGAGTGGTGGCGAGCCGAGCGCTGACTTCGCTGGAGGAATTGACGGAGCAAGTTGTGTCGGCGCTTAAGTAGAAGAGACGCGCGCGTTTTGCGTCGATTGGTAAAGAGCACAGGGCACGTTACTTATCCAAGGCCGCGCCAGTGAATATTGGCTGCCCTGCCAGAGCGGTGTAGAAACCATAGACAGCAGCCAGGGCTATGAGCACAACGCCGGCCAAGCCGGCGTTCGAGTACCAGCGCGAAAGGTGAGAAGTGGTTGGAAATACGGCCAGAATATTCTGGACAACGAGGCCGACAATCAGCGCCAAGAGACCGAACTTTTTCAGAACCAAGACAATCGAACCCCAGATAACCACGAAAAACAGAAACGTAGATACTGGATACTCTCCGCCGCTGTTGGCGCTGGCAGCCAGGAGCACAACGACAAGCGCGGCGATCCAGTCTCGCCTAAGAGCCAAACGCAGGAGAAAAAGAAAGAAGAAAACCAGCAGGGAGTAGAGCAGGAAAACGAGAACGTAAAACAAGAGAGCGCCGAGAGCGGGACGCACACCCAAAAGAGTGCCGGGCTCTAAGCCGCCGGGCATGGGAGGAAGTTTGCCAAACAGCGGCAACAGGAGATTGTCGGACTGTTCAAATACGGTGAGCAGGACTCCGTATGCTGCTCCTAACAGCAGGTCGCGCCCCACAAGGGGATCGCGCCATTGACCGGCGAGCAATCTGCTCCAGGAAATCAAGGTGTGCGGATCGCGACGCCGCACATACGGCTCAAGTGCGAGGTACATCACGGTGATCAGCGAGGTGGCGAGCAGCGCCCAAGAGAGCGCGATGAGAATGGAATCGAACTCATCGATGGATGCGACGTGATGCGCGGCTAGCGTCCACATGGCGAGAAACGTCAGCACAACGACCGTGCCCAGGCGCAACGCTCCCCGGGTATCACTGCGCCTGAGGCGTACATTGCGACGCATCACGAAAACGCCGCTGACGACCAGGGAAATGAACAGCACCAGCAAGACTGCCGAGGAGATTTTCTCGCGCGGCGTTTGCGTAAAGGGAACCGAGCGACCGGCTTTGGTCCAGGGATAGATGACGTCGAAATAGACGGGCTTGCCATGATTTGCCGCCGCTTCGATGCGCTCTGGTATTTCCGGATGTGCGGCAACCGCGCCGAGCCATGCGGCGCGAGCATCACCCCAGGCGAGCGGCGTCCACTCCGGTTGGGCGATACGGTAATCGGATTCCTTCAAGCCGCCAGCGGCAAAGAGCGACGACCAGTCGATGGACGCTATTTGTGGGCCCGGAGCGTCATGCTGAGGCGGAACGGTCTCCAGATGCAGAAGGCGCCCTTGCATATCCAGCATGAGAAGGACCATGCCGGTGACATCCATGGCGGGATCGAACGTGGTCACTTCGCCATTGCCACTCGAAGAAAAAAATCTTTGCGGCCGCATGAGTTGCGGACTCTGGCGGTACCAGAAAACGATGGAAGCCGGGCGGCCAGTTTCCAACACACGCCAGCGGTCCGACGTTTTCTGGTGCTCCTGTATGAAATTCAAAAAATCCTGTTGCACTCTGAACGAGTAGGCTTCGTCGGCGTACGGTTCGGCGTATCCGAGTTGGCGGATGATTTCCCGCGCCCGCGCTGCTAGAACCTCGGGAGGATTGTCCAGCGGAACGCGATTGTGCAGCTTGTAGCGGTCGGCCATGAAAAGGAGGGCAAGCAGTCCAAGTGTTGTTATTGCGAGCAGGGCGATGGCTAACCGGGGGCGCATGCCTTCTGTAGCGCCTGCCGCCGCGACCATTTCGGGTGAAGGCGTTTCGCCCGCAGCCAGTGCCGCAGCCAGCGGGTCGCCGCCGGGTAGCGCGGCAGCAACCTGGAGGGCGGAGGCGGGGCGCTGCGCGGGATCTTTCTCGAGACAGCGCAAAATGATGCGCTCGACGAGGGGATCGAGGTCACGAACGAGAGTCGAAGGACTGGCGGGGACTGACGATTCACGCTGCTTCATGAGTTCGGGCAGAGTCGTGGCGTTGAAGGCGCGCTTGCCGGTCAGGATTTCGTACAGCACCAGGCCGAGGGAATAGAGGTCGCTCTTGGCGGTGACTTCTTTACCTTCGAGCTGCTCGGGAGCCATGTAGGCGGGCGTTCCGGCTTTGATGTCGGTGCCGTCGAGGCTCGCCGCGATGGCGGCCAGTCCAAAATCGGTGATGCGGATTTTTCCGGTGCTGTCGAGCATCAAGTTAGCGGGCTTGAGGTCGCGATGAATCACGCCGCGGTCGTGGGCGGCAGCGAGTCCGGCGCAAGCCTGGCGCGCGATCTCGATGGCTTTGTCGGAGGAGAGCCTGCCGATGCGGCGAACCAGCGAAGCGAGATCTTCGCCGTCGACGTACTCCATGGTCAAGAACGGAACGCCGTCGGCATCGCCGATATCGAAAACGCGGCAGACGTTGGGATGGGAGACTTGCCGCGCGATGCGCACTTCGGAATGGAAGCGGGCCAACGCGCCAGCGTCCTGGGACAAGGCGGCCGGCAGAAATTTGATGGCCACGATTTGGCTGAGCTTGAGATCCTCGGCGCGATAGACTTCGCCCATGCCACCACGGCCGGCGAGGGCGACGACGCGGTAGCGGTCCGCGATGATCTGGCCGGGAGTGAAGCGGCCACCACCGATGGAATCGGAGCTGGAAAGAAGAGCGAAGGAGCTGGAAGACGGGCGCGAAGAACGGTGTGGCGGAGTGGGTGAATGCGAAGGCGTGCGACGAGGCGTCGGCGGCGCGATGGTCTCACCTTCGATGCCCAGTTTGTCGCCGACCAACGTGGTCTCGTTGCTGGAGTCCACCAACCTGCCGCATCCCGAGCAGTATCGGCTGGCGTCTGGAATTTCGCTGGAACAAGTGGGGCAGCGCATGACGAGCGGCGATTGTATCACCGGGGCCGCGTGCTCTTTGTCAACCGGACTCCTCTGCCGGCTAAGTCACCGCCGGCGATGGAGGCAATGCCACGCTAGCGCGCCGATGGAAAAATGCCGCCGCACCATAGACCGCGATGGCCAGCAGAGCCATCGCCTTAATGCCAAAGAAGATGCTGAAGGCCTCCAGCGCGCCGCCAAACAGGCCGCCGAGGATATTGGAGCCAAGAGCATTCGCGGCGTTACTGGTTTGCTGAAACATTTTGGCAAAGATCAAACTGGAGAAGAGCACCGGCAAGGCCGTCACCCCGCCTCCAATCATTCCGCGCGCGAGTGGCGGGAGGCGCGTTAAGTCACTGAACGGCACGAAATAACTCAGCAGAAGGGCCGCGCAGAGGAGGACGAACAGCAAAGGCAGGCGCGGCACGGGCCACCGCTGCACAATGAGGTTCGCCGCGATGGCCATGGCAAAAATGGAGGAAAAAACGACAGCGTTGGTGACCCACGTGGCGCCAAACAGCAGAGACAGTTGGGAAAGGTTCTTGGTCTCCACAAGAAGAAAAGCGCTGCCCATGAAGAACATAGTCCAATCCAGACGACTTCCTGAAGCCCCCCCGGCGCGACTGACCGCTACGCGCACCAAGTATGCTCCCGCAATCAGCACCAGAACGAGCGAGCCAAGATAAACGAAGGGAAAGCTTCGCGGATTCTGGTAAAGAAAGGGCCAATCGTCACGCACGGGCCGCGCCGCCACGCGAGCCAAGTCCGGATCGATGGAGCGAACCTCCGGCATTTGCGTCAGTCCGGCCGCGGCTTGGCTCAGTCCTGGTCCGGCGACAAAGGTCACAGTGTCCAAATATTCCGACGCTTTGACCGCTAACGGCGCTCCGTGGTTCGCAAGCTCTAGAGTGTGGTAGATGCGCTGCGCGACCCAATCCTTCCAGCCTACGGAAAACCCCACTACAAACAGGCCGTGCTGCGGGTCCAACAGGGAAAGCGCCTCCTCAAAGCTTTCGCGGCTATAGAGGAAAAACTCCAAGCGCAACGACGACATCACGGAAAGGGCCGTCTGTGAGTCAACTAACCCAAATACGATCACGTCAAAACGCTGTCCGGAGGCGTACGCCTGATGGAAGTACGCGCGTCCGTCGTCGATATGCAGGCGCACCTTGCTTGAATCATAAGGGTGTTCGGGATGCAGTTCGCGTCCAAGGTGAGCGATCGCTGGATCAATCTCTACCGCATCCACGCTCGAGCATTGCGCGCGCAAAGCCGCAGCGACGTCATTGCCAGTGCCTGCGCCAATGATCAAGACTCGCCCGCAAGGCGGCAGGACGGCGTAGGGAAAATCATAGTAGCGTCGCGGCGCCTGAACACCGGAGGCGTTTGCGGAAGGGCCGAGGTTGAGCAGGTCCTGGTAAAAATCGTGGTCCACGTCCAGGCGGTATCCACGCTCCGCCGTGGGCACGCAGGTGATGCGGTAGTAGGGCGACCATTGAACGGGACTGCGTATCTCTGTCGCCGCAATCGCCGCTAGAACTCCGCCGAGAATCAGCGCGGCACGAATGCGCTGCGAAGAAAAATAGACCAGCCCGGCAAACACCGGAAGAATCCACGCCCACGGCGGTAGAGAGAAGAACACCAGCGCAGTAAATGCGAGAGTGCCCGCAAGACTTCCCGCAAGGTTCAGAGTGTACGCTTGCAAGGGAGGTCCGGCTCCTTCAAGGCATTCTCCCACCAGCATTCCGATCCGGTAAAAGATGGCGAGCACCAAGCAAAATAGCGCGGTCCCGACGACGAGCGCGAATACCCCGAGCATCCACGGAACCAGAGTGTCAGGCACATGCCGGAGCACGGCGCCCAGCACGGGCAGAGCGCGAGCGGCCGGCAGGAGGTGCGGGGAGTGTAAGTTTCCGCCCCATTGATAGACTCCGACGTCGGGAAAAAAGAGTCTGGTTAGATGGAGCTGCGGGGCGAACGCCAGCATCAGGACGATCGCTGCCATCAATGGGGCTAGAAGTTTTTCTGCGCGGCCATGCCAGCGCCGCATAATCCCCAGGCCCAAACCCAAAAAGCACGCGAAGAGCGTGAAGTTCTTCAGGTAGGCGAACATTCGGATCTCTGCGGACATCCACCGAATGAGGACCACCTCAGTGTAGAGAGCCATCGCGCTGATCAGAAATAGACGGGACTTGCCGGCGCTAAAGCTGGTCATTCAGACGGCTCCTGGCGCGGCGGAGCCGCGAGGTTAGCAGCAACCCATGTTCGATAGCACCATTGATTGTGACGCCCCGGTCACGAGATGCGCTCGACTTGCACGGCGGTGCCGTAGGCGAGGACTTCGGTTACGCCTTGCATTACTTCGGTGGCGTCGTAGCGCATGGCGATGACGGCGTTTGCGCCATGCTGCGCGGCGTGTTGCAGTAGCAGCTCATAAGCGTCTTCGCGGGTCTTCTCGCAAAGATTGGTCAAGATGGTGATGTTGCCGCCGATGATGGTCTGAAGAGCCGCGCCCAAATTTCCGATCACGCTGCGCGACCTGACGATGATGCCGCGAACGATGCCAAAGTTCTTGACGATGCGATAACCCGGGATTTCGTTGGCGCTGGTGACCATGGAGGTGTCCACGCGATTCATAGCAGCTCTCCTGGAGGGATGTTAACCGGTGCGATTCTACCTGTTCACGCAACGCTGCGGGAGACAAATGCTTCTGCTAGGCTCGGAATTACGTGGAGACTTTGTTCTATTACCTGGCCGTCGTGCAAATAGGCGTGGGTGTGTACCTGGTGTGGCATGGACTGCGGTGGTTGGCGTACGCGCGGCGGAGAATGCAGGGCGACCCAGGCTTCAATGCGCCGCGCGCGGCGGTGTTGTGTCCTTGCAAAGGCATCGAACCCGGGCTGGAGCGCAATCTCGTGGCGCTGACGGAATTTGATTATCGCAACTACGAGATCTTCTTCGTGCTGGCGTCCGCTTCAGATTCCGCGTACAGCACGGTGAAGCGCGTGGCGGAGCACTCCAAGGTGCCCGTGCACGTGATAATTGCGGACCGGCCGGAGGGGTGCGGGGAAAAGGTGCACAATTTACGAGTGGCGATCGAGCAGTTGCCGGCCGAGTTTGAAGTGCTGGTATTCGCGGACTCGGATGGGCTGCCGGGGAGATTCTGGTTACGACGTTTGGTGGCGCCGCTCAATGACAAGCAAGTCGGCACCGCTACGACCATGCGGTGGCTGATTCCCAACAGCAACAACCTCGCCACGGCGCTGCTGGCAGCGTGGAATGCCTCGATCGTGACGATGCTTAGCGAAAAGGGAAAAAATTTCTGCTGGGGCGGGGGAACGGCGATCCGCCGAAGCGTGTTCGACGAAATTCGCGTGTTCGAGGAGTGGTATCACTCGGTGAGCGACGATTACTCCATGACGCGCGCATTGCAGCGCGCCGGACGTTCCATCGTGTTTGTGCCGGAGTGCCTGACGCCTACGTACGTGACCGTGGATTTCCGCGGCCTTTTGGAATTCACGAACCGGCAGATTCTGATCACCAAGGTCTACTCGAAGAAGACCTGGGCGTCGGGGGCGGCGACGCATCTTTTGTACTGCCTGACCCTGCCGATCGGGCTGGAAGTCACGCTGAGCAATTTATTCGCGACACTGCCCGCGTTTCACCTGGCCTTGCTGACGTTTGTGCCCATGCTGCTGGCCGCCATACGGGGCGGGCTTCGTGTTGCGGCGGCAACGGAGGTTTTGCCGACGTCACGCACGCAAATCGCTGGCCAAGCGTGGATGTATGTCGTGCTGGGCGTTTTTATTCCCTACCTGTTCCTGATCAATTTCGTGATGTCGTTGTTCACCCGGAAAGTCCGCTGGCGTGGCGTCACATACGAGCTCGTCTCCCCCCAGCAAACACGGATCCTAGGGTATTAAGAGAATTTGCCGCGTGGGGTCTTGTTAGTACCAAGGTTGACCCCAGGAAAGTTTTCCACAAGGCATGGAGAGTGTGGCTAGGTCCGAGCTGTTGGGTGTAAACGTATGGAAGAAAAGCATACTACGGGAGGAAAAATTTCGTGGACCGTGAAATTCCTACCCGCAAATCGCGCCGACGTAAAAGCTTTCTGGTACGTAAGTACTGCTATCGTAGGGATTTGCCCTAACCCAAATTAGCGCCCGAGTTTGCACTGAAATTGCGGCTACGGCGCCAGTATTTCGTCGCAAGCGAAAGACAGGGGGCTCCTTCTCGCGCCCAAGGCGTGCTGGTTTTCGGGATTTTCGTGCCCTCAGCCCCAAACCTTGGCTCCGTGCCCGCCGCTTGCTCCTTGCAGTGCAACCATGCCTCGGCAAGAGGCGCAATCATACCAATCAGGTCTCGGTTCCCATTCGAGGCTGCATACAGAGGGGTGCATGTGAAAGTAATCCGGAGGAGTGAACCAACTGATCCGAACGAATCTGGCGCAAATCTTCCCAGAGAACTTTATTTCTTTTATGAAAAAAACACCGGCGTCTCCCATTTTCACGTGGAGGCGGGGGCCGACGGGCGGTTCCCTATTGATCAGGCGGCTGGCTTGCTGGCGATGCATTGCCTGGTGCGGGGCCAGTCTCCGAGAGACTATGTGGTAATGGTGCAGGCGGCTCCGGGTGCACTAGAGGGGCTCACGGAAAAGGCTGAGCAGTTGCTGCAAGCTGGGCACTCGGTGGGAAGCTCGGTAAGACTCACGCGCCGTGAAGAAGAAGTGCTTGGCGGTATCATGCGCAGCCTGGCCAATAAGGAAATCGCTGTGTCGCTGAATCTCTCCGAGCGGACGGTAAAATTTCACGTGTCCTCGCTGCTTGCGAAGTTCCGCGTGCGCGGCCGCATGGAACTGGTTCGCGAAGCGGCGCGCCACACCGCGGCGCCGATGACGGTGGCGCAGCCGGTGGCCGCACGTGAGACTCGTGCGCCGGTTCCTGCTCCACACACATACAGGCAGGTGGCCCGAAGCGTGGGTCCCATTGCGCTGACGAAGCGGCAACTGCTGGCTTGATTTCTCTCTGAGGGCGGAAGCACAAAGGCCCGGACCGCATCGCGGTCCGGGTCTTCCCATTTCTGAATAAGCAATCGCGTGGTTATTTCCGAGCGGACGCGTACTGTTCGGCGGCAGAGTCCCAGTTCACGACGTTCCACCAAGCGGCGATGTAGTCGGCGCGACGATTCTGGTATTTCAGATAATACGCATGCTCCCAGACGTCCACCCCCAGCACCGCTTTGCCCTTCAGCGAAATCGGCGTGTCCTGATTTGGCGTTGAATCGATAACCAGTTTTCCATCTTTCACGAGTAACCAAGCCCAGCCGGAGCCGAAGCGGCCCACGCCCGCGGCGGCGAGCTTTGCCTGGAAGTCCGCAAAGGAGCCGAAGGTGGACTTAATCGCCGCGGCAAGATCACCCTTGGGCTCGCCGCCCCCTCCTTTTTTCATTTGCGTCCAGAAGAGCGAGTGGTTCCAGTGGCCACCGGCATTGTTGCGCACCGCCTGCCGGATGTTTTCTGGGATAGCGTCCAGATTCTTGAGCAGGTCATCGAGCGACTTGGATTGCAAGTCGGCCTGGCCCTCGAGGGCTTTGTTGAGGTTTGTGACGTAGGCCCCATGATGCTTGTCATGGTGGATTTCCATGGTCTTGGCGTCAATGTGCGGTTCCAGAGCGTCGAATGGGTAAGGCAGCGGGGGCACTGTAAATGCCACGGGTTTTTCCTCCGATTGTGAATTTGAATTGGGATTCCTTGTGTCTGCGAGCAACAGGCCTGGCACGGCACCGCGTGCTCCAATCAGTCCCGCGCCAACGATGCCACTACCAGCGATAAACCTGCGGCGATTGATGGCAGCCTCCAGCGACGCGCTCGCGCGAGTCAGAGTGCGTGCGAATTATACCCCTATACGACTGATGAGGGTAATCTGCTCGCCAAGCAACCAAATCGAAGCTCGCTGGCGATCGCCTCACGCATTTCATTCGATGCGGGAGAGCGCCCAAAGGGCAGATTCCGCGATGACAGTGTCAGCCGAGGAAGAAAGTCGCTGCAGCAATTCGCTGATTCTCTGATGGACGGACGTTCCGCGGTGGAGCTCTGAATTGCCCAGGGTAATGCAAGCGTTGCGAACAATACCACGCCACTTGGTGCGCTTGATGGCGCTGCCCCGGAAAAGGCGGCGAAATTCCGCTTCGTCCATCGCGGCCAGCCACTCGAGCCTGGGTAGAAACAACGATTCGTCCAACGAGTCCGAAGTCTCCGGCTGCCCGGGCCCGGAGGGCAGCTCCAAATATTCTGTTTGGCCATCTTGCAACAGCACACTTTCGAGCGTGGCGGGAAACGTTCTCGGGCGGAATTCTTCGAGCAGAGTTGCGGGTGCGCGGCGGTTCCAGGGACAAACGTCCTGGCAAATGTCGCAGCCGAACACGTGGTTGCCGATGGGCTCGCGCAGTTCGTGAGGCAGAGCACCGCGCAGCTCGATGGTGAGATAAGAAATGCAGCGGCGCGCATCCATGACGTAGGGTTCGACAAAAGCTTGCGTGGGACACGCGTCGATACAGCGGCGGCAGGTTCCGCACAAGTCTGGCGGCGGAACGCCATCTTCCAAGGTTGGGGCAAGATCCAAGGTAGTGAGGATCGCTCCGAGAAAAATCCATGAACCCAAGCGTTGATTCAAGAGCAGGGTATTCTTGCCCAGCCAGCCGAGGCCCGCGTACTTGGCAAAGATTCGCTCCTGCAGCGGTCCGGTGTCGGCGTAAACACGAGCCTGGAAGGATTCGGCAAAATGCTCACGCAAAGCGGCTGCTAATTCTGTCAGTTTTTCTTGCAGCACTTCATGGTAGTCGTCACCCCAGGCGTAGCGTGAAATCCATCCGTGGGGCTCACCATCATTGGGCAGATGGGTGACGTCGATCCATCTGGATAAGTCTGTGTTGTAGTTAAGGGCGCAGACGACCACGCTGCGTATGCTTGGAAAAGCGTCGTGTGGGTTGCGCCGACGCGGGTCGGATAAATACTGCATCTCGCCGGCGAATCCGCGCGCCAGCCACTCTTCGGTGTGCTCCAATTCAGGGAATTTCTCGGCGGACACAACGCCGCAAAGATCAAAACCCAGCTCCTTGGCGCGGGCTTCCACCCAAACGGTGTCGGACCTGGCTCTCATCTTTCCGATTCTGCCGCAATGTTACGCTATTTAGCGAGCAGAGAAATACGAGCAGCGGCGATGACTGAGAGCAACTGCGCGAACAGAGGGAATCGGGGGAACTAACGGTAGCTGCGCAGGGCGCTGCCCTCGTCGGAATAGACCTCGAAGACGGTAAACAGTTTGGTCAGTTGCAGGAGATCGTGCACTTTTTTTGTCAGGTGCAGGAGCTTCAAGCTTCCGCCTCGATTTTTCACTCCCATGAAAGCGCTGACAAGTTCGCCGATGCCCGAGCTGTCGATGTAATCGACATCGGCCAGATTCAGAAGGATGAGCGTGCGCTGCTCTTCCAGCAACTCGCGGATGGTCTTTCGCAAAAGGGCGCTACCTTCGCCCAGCGTAATGCGGCCGCTGATATCGACGACTGTCACTCCGGCAGCTTCACGATACGTAGCTCGCAGTGCCATTTAGATTGGGCTCAAGCTTCCTGTTTCGGCGCGGCCCCTTGGCCGCTTTTGCCGTTTGTTCCGGGATTCCCGGACAAAGGCAATTTCTTGGACATGATGATTTCCGCACCCCCGGTACGGCCGGGAACGACCTGGAATTCATCCATGAACGCGCGCATCAGGAAGATGCCGCGGCCGGAAGTGCTCAGTAGGTTCTCCTCGGCGAGAGGGTCGGGCACGTGGCTGAGGTTGAAACCCTTCCCTTCGTCTAAAACGTGAATAATCATTTTGTCAGGCGTGAGGTCCAGCGCGAGGTGAATCTTTTTTTCGGGGCGCTCTTCGTTGCCATAGTGAAAGGCATTGATGACGCCTTCGCGCACGGACATTCCGATGCGGTAGCAGTCATCTTCGCCAAATCCCGCGGCCTCCGCCACGCGCAGACACATTTCCTCGGCGAGATTGACACTCTCGACCTGCGTCTCCAGAGTAATTTCAAGATGCTTGGAGTCTTCGGACATGCGCGGGCGTCACCAGCGCCCTATCGGCCCGGTTCTGGGCGCCTTATGGGTAACACACGTACGGAAACCCAGTCAATGGAGGAGCAGCCCTAGGGTCGCCGAGTTGTTCCTGTAGAGGAATGGCAGCTCCCCGGACGGCAACTGCTACGCCCAATAGGAACGGTCCAGAGTCCGATACTGGATGGCCTCGCTGAGGTGACGCGGCTCGATGTTTTCCGCGGCATCGAGATCGGCGATCGTGCGCGCCACCTTGAGAATGCGGTCGTGCGCACGCGCCGAGAGGCCTAGGCGGGTAATGGCATTTTCCAGCAATTTTTCTCCCTCCGCCGTAATCGCGCAGTATTTGCGGATCATTTTGGGCATCATCTGCGCGTTGGAGTATGTTTTTTTGTCGGCGCGATAGCGCTCCGTCTGCCGGTTGCGCGCGTCGATCACCCTTTGGCGTACGGCCGCGGAATCCTCAGCCGAAGAGGGCGCGCGCAGCTCTTTATACTTTACGGCGGGCACCTCGATATGGATGTCGATGCGATCCAGGAGCGGACCGGAAATCCTGGAGACGTAGCGCTGAATCATCGGGGGAGTGCAGTGGCACTCGCGCGTGGGGTCGCCAAAATAGCCGCAGGGACAAGGATTCATGGCGGCAGCCAACATGAAGCGGGAGGGGAAGGTTACGGAAACCGCGGCGCGCGCTATCGTCACGGAACCATCCTCCAGCGGCTGGCGCATTACCTCCAGTACATTGCGCTGAAACTCCGGCAACTCGTCCAGGAAGAGCACGCCGTTGTGGCCCAGCGAGACTTCGCCCGGCCTCGGGACCGCGCCACCGCCGATGAGCCCAGCGTCGCTGATGGTGTGGTGCGGGGAGCGGAAGGGGCGCGTGCCCACGAGGCCGCGGGAGTCTTCCAGCACGCCGGCGACGCTGTGGATGCGCGTGGTTTCGATGGCTTCATCGAGCGACATAGGCGGCAAAATCGTGGGGATGCGCTTGGCGAGCATGGTCTTGCCCGCTCCTGGCGGCCCAATGAACAGAATGTTGTGACCGCCCGCGCAAGCGACCTCTAGGGCGCGCTTGGCCGCCTGCTGGCCGTGGACGTCACGCAAGTCGACCGCGTATTGCGCCGCTTCGGAGAGCAACTGGTGCGCATCGACCCGCACGGGCTGAAAGGATTCTGGCGAATTCACCAAATCCACCGCTTGCGGCAACGATTTCAGCCCGTAGACGTCCACGCCCTCGACAACCGCAGCCTCCCGCGCGTTTGCTTCTGGAACGGCCACTGACTTCAAGCCAACTTCGCGCGCGGCCAGTGCCGCAGACAGCGCTCCACGCACGGGCCGCACACTGCCGTCCAGCGAGAGTTCGCCGAGAAACATGCACTTGTCCAGCGTTTTGCCGAAGAAATGCCCCATGCAGCCGGTCAGTCCTAGCGCCATAGGCAAATCGAAAGCGGAGCCTTCTTTGCGAACATCGGCGGGCGCGAGGTTAATGGTGACGCCCTGGCCATGGGGAAACTCGAAACCGCAGTTCCTCAGCGCGGACTTGATGCGCTCGCGGCTCTCTTTCACGGCGTTGTCTGGTAGGCCGACAACGTTGAAATCCGTCATGCGCGCCGAGCCTACATCGACCTCCACTTCGACCAGGTAAGCGTCGATGCCGTAGACCGAAGCGCTAAGCGTCTTGAAGAGCATAGAGAGAGGGAAGCCGCGAAGGCTGGGCGCAGCATAAACCAATGCGGAACTATACGCCAGAGGTAACACTTTACAAGGAGTATCGCTAACACACGGCGGGACTCCGCGCTTGTTTACAGTCGTCGGCGCTAGCACGTATATTGGCTACATCGGAAGTGTGCACGTACTCCTTCCTGCGTGAGGTTGGCCGATGATTGGCTGGATTATTTTGATCGCGCTGGTCCTGATCATTATTTTCTTGATCGGGATGTACAACAGCCTGGTGCGGCTGAAGGTCACCTGCGACAACGCCTGGGCGGACATCGATGTGCAGCTCAAGCGGCGTTACGACTTGATTCCCAACCTAGTGGAAACGGTCAAAGGGTACGCGGGCCACGAAAAAGGGACGCTGGAGGCGGTGATCAACGCGCGCAATCGCGCCATGACCGCGACCGGCCCCGGCGACAAGGCGCAAGCGGAGAACATGCTTACCGGCGCGCTGAAGAGCTTATTTGCACTTTCGGAGGCGTATCCGCAGCTCCGCGCCATCGAGAGCTTCACGTCGCTGCAGACTTCGCTGACGCAGATCGAGGACACGGTGCAGAACGCGCGGCGCTATTACAACGCCGTGGTCCGCGACCTTAACACCAAAATCCAGCAGTTCCCCTCGAATATTTTCGCCAACATGCTGGGATTCAAGCCGCGTGAGTTCTTCGAAGTTTCCGCGCCCGCCGAGCGGGAAGCGCCCAAAGTCAGCTTCAGCGCGCCTACGGCATGATGCTGGAGCCGCACACGGAATGACGCGCGTGCAACGCATCGCCATCCGATCGTTCTTCACCATCGCCCTGGTTTTTGCTTTTGTTTTCCCGGCAGCTTCGGGTCTAAGCACCCGCGAGCTGCGCATCGAAAACTTCCAGTCCGAAACGATCGTTATGCCGGACGGAACGATTGATGTCACCGAGACCATTCAAGCACATTTTATCGGCGGGCCGTGGCACGGGCTTTATCGAACGATTCCGGTTGAATACGTCACGCCGCAAGGGCTGAATTACTCGCTATTTCTGGATGTGAAGCGTGTGGTGGACGGAAGCGGCCGCGCGCTCAAGTACGAGACCAGCCGCGAGCGCCACTACCGCAAGCTGAAGATTTACGTTCCGGATGCCGACAATTCTACGCAGAACATCTCCATCGAGTATACGGTTTCAGATGCGCTGCGATTTTTTGAGGACCACGACGAGCTTTATTGGAACGTGACCGGCGATGAGTGGGACATTCCCATTAAGGCGGCCAGCGCGCGCATCATCCTTCCGGAAGGCACGACGAATATTCGCGCCAATGTGTTTACGGGCGCGTACCGTTCGCGGGCGCAAAACGCGGACGTGGACATTGCTGGAAATGGCGTTGAAGTCCGTGCTCGCGAGCCGTTGCGGTTGCACGAAGGGCTGACCGTGGCCGTCGCGTTCGACAAAGGCTTCGTCCACGAACCTACCGCAGCCAGCAAACTTACTCTGTTCTTCCGCAGCAATTGGCCGCTTGGCATTCCCATCGCCGCGTTTGCGGTGATGTTCTATTTGTGGTGGACGCGCGGGCGCGACCCGCGCCTTCGGCCGATCGCGGCGCAGTATGAGCCACCGAACCAGCTCACTCCAGGAGAAGTGGGCACGCTGGTGGATAACTCCGCGGACATGCGCGACATCACGGCATCCATTGTCGACCTCGCCGTACGCGGCTACATCGTCATCGAGGAGCACCAGAGGGACCGCATGCTCGGGCTGATGCACGACAAGGATTACAACTTTATCGTGCAAAAGGATCGCGCGGAATGGGCAAAGCTGAAGCCGCACGAGCAGGCGCTGCTCGAAGGTATGTTCACGACGGGCGCGGTCGGCGAATCCGTTTCGATGTCCAGCCTGGAAAACCATTTCTACACAAACCTGCCCGGCATCAAAAGCAACATCTTTTCCTCGCTGGTGGCGGACGGCTACTACACCAGGCGCCCAGATAGCGTCCGTTCCGCGTACATCGCGGCGGGCGTGGTGGTCGGCTTTCTCTTGATATTTGGGGGGGTGAAGGTCGCCGTGAGCCAAGGCATGGCTCCGCTGACGTTCATCATCGCAGGAATTCTTACGGGTTTGATCATTTGCGGGTTTGGGTGGTTCATGCCCGCGCACACGGAACAAGGCGCGCGCGCGTTGGAAGGCGTACTGGGATTTGAGGATTTTCTCGTGCACGTTGAATCCGATCGCTTCAATCGGACCATCAAGACGCCCGAATTGTTCGAGAAGTTCCTACCTTTCGCGATGGCCCTCGGCGTGGAGAAAAACTGGAGCAAAGCTTTCCAGGGAATCATGACGCAGCCGCCGCAGTGGTATCGCGGCTCCTCATATGGCCCGAATTTTTATCCGATGATGTTCGTCAACGATCTCAGCTACATGTCGTCGCGCGCCGGCAGCGTGATGGCTTCCGCACCGCGCAGCTCTGGGGGCTCTGGCTTTTCCGGTGGCGGAGGCTCTTCAGGCGGCGGATTCGGCGGCGGCGGCGGCGGCGGCTTCTGAAGATTCCGGCTTTGGGCCGCGCTGAAATCATCTCTCGCAACGTAAACTTCTTTTGACAACGCGCCTGCCGCGCTTACAATACCCGCACTCTTCGACAAGTGGTTACCCATCTACAGGATCTCGGCCAAAAAACCATTTGGTTACCGGAGAGCGGCGGAAAGGTGCTTTCCTAGGCGGTGGACGCAGACTTCTCATACACGTAAAACAGCGGAAATTCAGAGACGCGGAGGAAACGTATGCGGCGCGCATGGATAGTTTTCGGAATGGTGCTTCTCGCGGGGGGCGCAGCGCGAGCGCAGAGTGCGCCGCCGATGGATCAGGCCGAGCAGGTAAGGATGCTGCTCGAGCGCGTACAACAACTCGAAAGGCGCGTCATGGAGTTGGAGGCGCGGCAGGCGCCGCCGCAAGCGGCCACCATTTCCGCAGCGAATGGACCCGCGGCGCAGCAATTACCCGTGCAACAGGTGGCGCAAGCGCCCGTGGCGGCGGGACCCGAGCCCGGGCAGCACCAGCACGAGGTGCAGGAGCAGCAGACCGCTACCGTTCAGCAGATGGAAACGCACTTTCCGTCTCTGCAGATTCGGGGATTTGGCGACGTCGATTTTTCGGCGACGGACCAGAAAGGAACGACGAGCGGCTTTAACCTTGGGCAGCTCGATTTGCACTTGGCGTCGGCGCTCTCGCACAAGGTGAGCTATTTCGGGGAGATTACGTTCAATGCGCACCCAACCGATTACACCGTGGAAGTGGAGCGCAATATCATTCGCTACGATTACAACGATTACTTCAAGCTGTCGTTTGGCAGGTATCACACGCCGATCGGTTATTGGAATACCGCGTTCCACCACGGAGCGTGGCTGCAGACTACCATCAGCCGCCCGGAAATGGTGCAATTCGGCGGAACGTTCATCCCCGTGCATTTTGTGGGATTTCTGGCAGAAGGCAACATTCCCTCGGGCGGCGCGGGCCTGAGCTACAACGTGGGGGTTGGAAATG
>Ga0307475_10000548_pt1 | contig 22469 bp, 18 predicted proteins | sample atmos_gasesECM1C_FD_203317 | JGI IMG/M metagenome (GOLD analysis project Ga0307475, IMG submission 203317) | Hardwood forest soil microbial communities from Morgan-Monroe State Forest, Indiana, United States - atmos_gasesECM1C_515 | ecosystem: Environmental > Terrestrial > Soil > Temperate... | reverse complement strand
CTGTACTCGGTCAAAACCTAGCCAGGCTAGTGTTCCGGCTGATCTAACCCTAGCGAGCGATTTAGCCTTTGTTTTCAATGCAAGTCCGATTCGATCTGAGTGTTGCATCGACCCATTGAGACCACCGACCCCTTCGTAACACAATTGTGCTTCGGCGGAATGGAGTGGACCGACCACGGGTTTTGCCGCGCTCGTCATCCGAAAATCCTCCATACTTAGCATTGCACGTTGGACGATGAAATTCCACAGGCCGTGAGACCAGTTATTGACGTGTCGAGGGTCAGCCGGCCTTTTCGAAGCGCGCGCGTTGAGGGATCAAGCTGGCCCGAGGCATTGGTGCATCTGGGGACAATGCATGGGCACCTGGCGTGGATCTTTGTCCGGTTCCGCGTTTATCGGGAGTTGATCTTCAATGCGCGCTAACAGTTGCTTTTGGCTCACCATAGAAACTTCAATCCGAATTGCACCTGCCGCGAAGTTGTGGAGGTGCTCGTGATCGCCCCGGCTGTGCTCGATAGACCTGTTGGGTTCGCAGGATTGGGTGGCGTAAAGACGATCAGGTTTGGCGTATTGAAGTTGGCGCGGTTCAGGAGATTGAAGATTTCTGCGCGGAACTGCACGTTCAGCCGCTCGTTGACCCTGGTTTCCTTCAAGACGGAAAAATCCCAGGTGGCGAGCCCAGGACCAATATAGGTGTCCCGGCCAACATTGCCGTAGAAGCCGCTGTTCGTGGGCGGAGCGAGAAATGCGTTGGGATCAAACCACTGGCTGGGCTTTCCAAGGATGACTGGCCCTTTGAAATCGGGATTCAGGAAGGGCCTGACGGGGTTCCGGGTATCGCCGTTGTTGGATGGGTTGTAGCTGAGTTGCGGGGTGAACGGAAATCCGGCCTGCGCGGTGACAATGCTGGCCACGGACCAGCCGCTTACAATCTTGTCGCTCCAGCCTTCCACGCCGCTCGCAAACGGTTTCCCGCGTCCAAATGGCAGCTCGTAAATGGCGTTGATCACTCCAATGTTTCTCACGTCGTAGGTGGCCAGCCCCCAATCGGCGCGCAAATTGAAGGGGTTCGATACGAGCCCCGGCGCGTTGTTGGCGGTCGTCTGATTGAGCGAGTCTCCGTCATCGAGCGCCTTCGACCAGGTGTAAACTCCGCGGACCGAAAGGCCGTGGCTGAAGCGATGATTGAGGTCAATTTGCAACGCGTTGTAGGAACTGTCGCCGCGGGAGAACCAAGTCCAGGTATTCGTCAGAATTGGAGTGGGATTGCCCTTTGGCCGCCCTGCCGGAATGAAGTACGACCCTGCGGGAACCGGCGTGCCAGCCAGCGGAGCGGGAAAATTTGCCGGATAGACAGGGGGGCAAGGGGACGCGGGACAGATTGTCGGAATCGGCTCGTTTGCGTCGATGCCGATAATTTCGTGATAGCCGTGGCTGCCAACATAGCCCACCGTTAGCGCTGTGTTAGGAGAGAGTTCCTGTTGAACGCGGAGCGACCAGGAAATCAGCGTGGGAGTCTTCATGTCCGGCTGCACGCCACCGGGCACGAGCTTCGCGGCGGCGGGTACGGGGGCTGTGGGGTCAATCGGAAGTGAGGAGACGGGAAGCGCGGCGAGGCTATAAACAGGGTTGAATGGCGCGTTTTGATCCGTGCGGTAGCCGAGCGCGTCCTGAAGGTCGTTGTACATTCCGAAACCGGCGCGAAGCACGGTCTTCCTTCCGAAGGGGCTCCAGGCGATGCCGATGCGTGGCTGCGGGAGGAATTTGGCGTTGTTTTTGGTGAACAAAGAGTCGCTAATGCGCGGAGTGGTGGAGATCACTCCGTTTGTGAAGGTGTAGTTGGCAGCGCGGCCGTGGGCTTCATTCCAACCGTTCGAGAACTCGCCGCGGAAGCCGAGCGAAACCGTAAGGTTGGATTTGATTCGGATCACATCCTCCGCGTGGAAGGCGCCGAACCAGGAACGCCAGTTCATTTCTGTGGGCGCGCGGTCGAAAAGAAAAGTGCCGATGGTGCCCTGCAAAAAAGTCTGCAGGCTGGCATACGTCGCCTGGCCGAACTGGCTGAGGGCGATGGTCTCATTCGACTGAAACTGCTGAAACCATGCGCCGAAGCTCCACTGATGGTGGCCGCGTGTCCACGTGACCTGGTCTTCGTAGGTGTAGATATTTCGAGCGATGGTCAGATTACTTCCATTGTTGCTGCCGGCCAGGCCCAGCGCCGCCACCGGGTTCGATGCCGTGCTGCCGCCGACCACGACGGCGCCCACCGGATGTCCGAGCAGAAAACCTGGAACGCTGGCTGCCGGCGTACCGGGAGTAGGCTCTCCCGTGAAGAAATAGCCGGCGCGCGAATATCCCAAGCGAGCGGTGTTCAGCAATGTGGGCGAGAATACATGCGTCTCTTCCAGGCTGAGCACCTGTTCCCGCAACGTGAGAAGATCCGAGCTGAAGGGATCGAAAGGCGTGGCAGTCACGTCGCTCCCATCGTCAATTGTGTAGATAGCTCCGAACGAATTCTTCTGCGAAAAAACATGGTCCACCCGCAAAGTCCCAAAATCCTCCCGGATGGTTTGCAAGGGACTTCCGGAAAACTGTGCGATGCCGCTTGGCTTGCTGCCGGGCAGGAGTAATTCAGGGCCATTTGCGACCGGCCACAAATTCAGGAGTTGTTGTACCACAGTCGCGCACTGGGCTTGTTGTGCGGCTGGGCAGCCTGAGCCGAACGGAACAAACGTGCCATTCCGCGCATCGCCCGCCGGCACGAAAGTGAGGGCGGTTTGATGCAGGTGCTGGCGGAACCCCTCGTAATTGCCGAAGATAAAAGTCTTGTCTCTTTGGACCGGCCCGCCCATGGAGGCTCCAAACTGGTTGCGCTGAAAACCCGGGGTGGATCCCCGATCGAAGAAGTTTGGCGCGTCGAGGGCACTGTTGCGCAAGAATTCAAATAGAGACCCATGCCACTGGTTGGTCCCAGACTGGGTCGCGATAATCACCTGACCACCAGGACGCTTGCCATATTCCGCACCGTAGGAGTCGCGCAACACGTTGAATTCCCTGACCGCATCGACACCCAGCAGCAATCCGCTCGCGCCACCTGGTTGCATGTTGTTCTCGGCAGCGCCCGTAAACTCCACTCCATTCAGCAGGAATAGATTCTGTTGGGGCCGATTTCCGGAAACCGCGAAGTTGTTTGCCGTAGTTGAGTTGGAAATCCCGGTTCCGCCGGTTTTTTGAGACGTAAAATTTACGATGCCGGGATTGAGTGGGAGGAGCAGATCGTAACTTCGCCCATTCAGGGGGAGATTCTTCACCTGCTGCTCGCCCACGAGGCCGGAAATGTCCGACGTCGTCACCGTCACCATGGGGGCGTCGGAGTTGACCCTGATCTGCTCGCTCACCGCGCCTACGCGCAACTGCACATCCGCATTGGCCACTTGACCAACGACCAGGTGAATCCCGGTCCTGACCTGTTCCGCAAATCCCTGCTTCCTGACGCGGATTTCGTACTCTCCAATGGGCAATGAATTTACCTGGTAGCGGCCAGAGATGTCGCTCGTCGTGCTGCGAACCTCCGCCATCTCCAGATTCTTCACCGAAACATCGGCACCGGTAACGGCGGCGCCGGATGGATCCGTGATCGTTCCCGAAAGAGTTGCCGACACCTGCGCCGGGACCGTCGGTGCCAGGAACAGAAAAAGTGCAGCCAGTGAGAGGGTTCGGCCACGAAGAAATTGAGTCGAAGGGCCCTGTAACCACTGAAGTAAGTGCTGGACAGAGTCGAACCACATGTTGAACCCCCATGAACGAGCATGCACAAGGTGAGAGCTATACCTGTCGGGAAGTTCGTTCACCGAAAGGTCATACGTTTTAATACGCTTCAGATGGTTATGTCAAATCGAATTGCTATGATAGGAAGGCAGGAAACTGGCTCCAGGACCGGGCAGCGGGCGGCACAATTGGCAGGCGCTAAGTCTTGATGATCATCACTTCGGTAGCCTTTATCAGGGCGGCGGCGCTATCACCGACTTTGAGTCGCATTTCTCGAACTGCATCGGCGGTCACGATCGAAGTAATCTGCTGACCGCCAATCGAGAGCCGCACCTGGGCAATCAAACCGTCAACCTTGATCTCTGTAACTCGCCCAACAAGCTGATTCCTTCCGCTAATTCGTCTGTAGTTGGTACGCCGTTCGCTCACGGGACGGCGCCCGGACGCCACGTGAAGGAACTTGTCCAGTTCCGCTTCTGGAATGCGATGATGGCCGCCCGCTGTTTTTATGGTGCGAAGTTTCTTCTTGTAGATCCATTGCTTCAGCGTGGGATAGCTGATGCCGAGAACCTTCGCAGCGTCGCGCGGTAATAATAGAATGGTCCGTCCCATGAGGATGGTTTAGTGCATTACTTTTACGCTTCACTGGTTCCCCAGTCAACGCGCTCGGCATCGAAACTTGGGCCAACCCCCGATAAGAGGACAATCGGACATTGACAGCTAGTTTCCGGCAAGCGCGCTTATCGAGCCTCAGCGGTTATGTGGTTGCCTATTCGAGATAGTTTCCGAGTTGGCGACCACTTATCCAGAATTCTCAGGATTCCGCTGTGCGCGGCAAGTATGGGAGAATGATGCCGCCCACGCACGATGTTCGACGGCGGGCATCTCCGCAAACTCAGGCAGGAGGAAGAGATGAGCAAGGTAAGGGTGCTGGTGGGTACACGGAAGGGCGCGTTCATCCTGACATCCGACGGCAAGCGCGAACATTGGGATGTCAGCGGCCCGCATTTTGCCGGCTGGGAGATTTACCACGTCAAGGGCTCGCCAGCGGACCCGAATCGGCTGTTCGCGTCGCAGTCGAGCGGCTGGTTCGGACAAGTTATCCAGCGCTCAAGCGACGGCGGAAAAACGTGGGAGACACCCGGAGGGGAAAAGATGCCGGAGCCGGGCGCGCCGCCTGCAGGGCAGAGCAACAAATTCGTCTACGACGATTCTCCCGCCAACGGCAAGCCCCTCACTACACACCAGTGGTACGACGGCACACAACACCCCTGGGAGTTCAAGCGCGTCTGGCACCTCGAACCGTCGCTCACCGATCCGGACACCGTCTATGCCGGAGTAGAAGACGCTGCATTGTTCCGCACCACCGACGGCGCAAAGACCTGGCATGAACTTGCAGGACTTCGCGGCCACGGCACAGGGCCTCAGTGGCAACCAGGCGCCGGGGGGTTGTGCCTGCACACGATTATTCTGGATCCGAAGGACCCGAAGCGGATGTACATCGCCATCTCGGCTGCCGGCTCGTTCCGCACCGACGATGGCGGCCAGACGTGGCGGCCGATCAACCGTGGCCTGCGCTCCCAATTCATTCCCGACCCGAATGCCGAGATCGGCCACTGTGTCCACCATGTGGCCATGAACCCCTCACGTCCCGGCGTCCTGTTCATGCAGAAACATTGGGACGTCATGCGCAGCGATAACGCCGGGGATTCCTGGCAGGAAGTCAGCGGAAATCTTCCCAGCGACTTTGGCTTCGTGATCGACGTTCACGCGCACGAGCCGGATACCATCTACGTCGTGCCCATCAAGAGCGACGGAGAGCACTTCGTGCCGGATGGCAAGCTGCGCGTATACCGCAGCCGCACCGGCGGAAATGACTGGGAGGCGCTCACCAAGGGTCTGCCGCAAGCCAACTGCTACGTCAACGTGCTCCGCGATGCGATGGCCGTGGACACGCTCGATAAATGCGGGGTTTATTTCGGCACCACTGGCGGGCAGGTATACGCATCCGCCGATGCTGGAGACACGTGGTCGCCCATCGTGCGGGATCTTCCAGCCGTGCTTTCGGTCGAGGTACAGACGCTGCCATGATTCGAGTTGAACTCCCTCCACACCTTCGGGGACTCGCGCATATCTGCGGGGAGGTTCAGCTCGAAATTCAAGGTGTGGCCACGCAGCGTTCTGTCCTCGACGCGCTCGAAGCCCGCTACCCAATGCTGAGCGGCACGATTCGCGACCACATCACGCAAAAGCGCCGGCCATTCCTGCGCTTCTTCGCCTGCGGCGAGGACCTTTCCCACGAGCAGCCGGACGCCCCGCTCCCCGGCGCAGTCGCCTCCGGTGCGGAGCCTCTCCTGATCCTCGGCGCCATCGCCGGCGGCTGACGACCCAGTGAGATGATTACGGCGCGCCCGGAAGTAATCGCCCAGTCTGATTTTGGGGTCGATTCCGCTTCTCCGGTGACCGGGTTTATCAGGCTTGCACGATCTAAGAAACTCCGCTACGCTGGCCCGGTTGCCAGCGGTGGCTTCCCTCCTCACCCGCTATCGGTTGTTCAAGTTGCAATTCAAATTCCTGTCAAGGAAGGATGACGTATGATGCGCAAGAACACCTGGGTGAGACTTGCTGTGGCAGTAGCGCTGAGTTTGCCCTTGACCGCATGCAAGGACACAAAAACTCTGCAAGAGAACGAGCAATTGAAGGCCCAAGTAGCGGAACTTCAGAAGGAGAACGGCCAATTGGGAAACGATCTCCAAACAATGACAGCTGCCCGCGATGCGTTGACGAAAGAGAACGAGGCACTTAAGGCAGAAGTGAAGGCCCTGAAGGCGAAGCACTCCGGAACGAAAGCTACGAGTCGAAGACGTCACCGAAGCTAAAAGTAAAGATATTTTAGGGCCCGCACGTTGTTTGGAGTGCGCGAACCGGTTTCTGTATTCATCGCCAGAAAAGGGAGGTTTGGAACATGAAGACGTTTGAGGTGCAATTTCGCTATCGAGATCGAAATGAAGCAACAGTGGAATCGACGGTCAAGGTGGATGCGTCGAGTCTCCCTGGAGCGGTTGGTAAGGCGGCACGTGAGTTCGTCAAAGGGTTGGACCGGAAGCAGAGATTCGATATGAACAAGAATGGACTCGAAATTACGGCCAAGTCTGTCGGCACTGCAACGGAGGCGCGGGCAGACAAGTCCGCGGAGGCCGCCGCTAGTTGAGAGGTCAGCGAGACTCGGGGCTGTTCCGAGTTTTTTACGCTATGCCACCACTGCCTGGTAAATCGGATTCCCGGACAAGCGCCCGATGCTGGGCACAGACGACCTTCTAAGCAGAAGAGGCGGGAGTCCGCAAGGCCCTGCCCGTTCGTCGCCTCTGGCAGCAGTAGACGCGATGAGCTTCGATCGTTGCGCCAGGGCTGCGGCACCCGGCACGAAGCCAGGCGGCAAAGGCGCGCGCATTCCCGGCCGGAATACAACCGTGACGGAGACACCTCGCCTCTGCTGGCTGAGCTGTGAAATAGGCCTGAAGAATTCCGCTACGGTGTGAACTCTTTCGATGCGCCCGCCCGCAAGCGCGCGGACTGAAATCCAGTCGCGGTGTACACTACTTCCACCCAGCCGAAGGTTGCTCTATCGCGACGGGACCGCCCACTCGCGCGCGAACCACATCATGCGCTTGCTCAAGCTCATCCTTCCCCGCTGGAGCGCGCTCGGCCGCCAAGCGCGCGATACCGCTCGCTCTCCCACCGCCGAAAAACGCCGCGCTCACCGCGTCGCCGCTTCCATGCCCGTGCTCGTTTACGGCCATTCGGTGTTCGCGCCCTTTGCCGAGCCTGCCACCACCGCCAACGTCAGCAGCAGCGGCGGCCTCGTCCCCCTCTCGACCCACGTCATCCGATTCCAAAAGCTCGTCATTACCAACCTTCAAACCAACGAGGACGCCCTTTGCCGCGTCGCTCGGCTCGTCCATACCGACGACGGCCACACTTTCGCCGGCCTCGAATTTCTCCAGCCCGCGCCGCACTTCTGGGCTATTGATTTCACGGGCGATTTCGCGGGCAACTTCACTCCTCCTGGCGCCAATTTGAATTCATAGTCCGCTGTCAGCCTCAAGACTCCAGCCTCCAAAGACGCGCGGCGACTTCGACGCGGCCGCGGATAGCGCGGCGGTCGTTTGCGATTACATACTGGGCTTCGCGACTAGAAGTTGCGGCTCCTGGTCTGCGGATGATTGCACGTACAGATTCTGTCCAGCCTCTAAGTGCTCCAAGTATAAGTACTGATCGTCCTTCATTCCGATGAACCAGAGGCGTCCACTGTTCAAAGATTTGTGGACGGAGACGGCCTCGCCAGTCTTGATGTTGAGGCGGACGACCTCCATTAAATAGCTGTTCTTGTCATCGTTCCAAAGCAGAAGCTCGAGCACCAGATCGCCATCTTCTGCGAAACCCATTTGATGGGCCTGAACCAGGTGATAGCCGTCTTCCATTGAGATTATTTCAATGTCGTCGGAGAGGTTCCGATATAAAAGGACGACTCCGTCGCGGTCGCACATCACGGCCTCGCGATTCATGGGAGCGTAAAGATAGATGCGGTCTTTCGTTACCCGGAGCAAAGGTTGCCCAAGTTGGCTGCCCGGATGGAATGAACCGTTGAAATCCTTCAGGGTGCCGCCCGGAACCATGGTTTTCAGCACGCGGCCATCGCGGCTGTACTCGATCAGAATCGGATAGTTAAGCACGTAAGGGCCGTTCGGAAGAGCGCGCCCGCCGAGCACAAAAACAGCGTCGTCGTCCTTGCTATAGGCAATCGCCTCTGCGTATTGCGGCGTCGGATCCCACGTCTTCAGAAGTTCGCCAGAAGAATCATAAGTGAGCACCATCTCTCGAATGTTGTGATTCCCGAAGGTCAAAGCGGCGGCGATCAACGTTGAACCGTCCGGCCCAGCGGTCACATTATCGACATACGCCTCTTGAAGGCCTGGAAAGTCCTTGAATATATCGATGTCCGCGCCACGTTGTTGAAGGTTCACATACGCGCGAACAACGGAGCCTGGCGAAGAACTGCTGAAGAATAAAACTTGGTTTGTGGAGTCCCATGTCGGCCACCCGGTCGGATGCAGCTGTTGCGCGACGGCCGGGGTGCTGGAAAGCGCAATCCCCGTTGCCAATAAAAGTAGGGCAAAAAACTGATGGGCTCGGAGCATGAGGCCATCCTGATGCGCACCAACCTTAATGCGATGGCCAATTCTAATACTAATTAACAGAGCGCGGCAATCGGAACTCGCGATCCATCAACAGAGATAAGAGTCTCGGCGGGTGGCGCGCCCCTTCGTTCAACTCGACGCCGTCAGGTTTTATCGTTGTGTCAGGGGAGTGGCACACCCTGTCGGTATGGGCCTTTTGAAGTATCCCAGGGCGTGATGTGGCCCTCGTCCGCCGCACGACGGAGTTCCTCAGGGGTCAGTGGCGTCAATGGCTCTCCCGGACGGACGCTTCGGGCTCGAAGAAAATTTTCAAACCCCTGACGCGAGAACAGGTAATACCCATGGATAGGAGAATTTCCGGTATTCGCGATCGACACCCATGTTTCTCGCGGGATGAAAACGATGAAATGCGGGCCTGCCACGGCTCGTTTATCGCCAACCGTTACGGTAGCACCACCTTCTTCTAGGACAACCACTTCTTCGGAATTGTGGTGTTTGTGGAACGGAATCATCCCGCCGGGGTTCATAGTCTCCGTGCCCACGTAAAAGTCTTCGGCGTTGCCGTTCTGCTTGTCGATCTTGATGATGAACTCGGGAACGGAACCCGAACCGATCGGTCCTCCGGGGCGGCGCAAGCGGCGCTCGCCATCATTTTCTTGGAGAATTAATGGCGTCGGAGCCGATGGGCTCTGCCTGCTTGGGCCTGTCGATTGTGAAGCTACGCGAGGTGGGTATGGGCGTTTCGAATCGTCCCAATATGTAGAGGGACCTTGCTCTTGGGCACGATGAAGTTCTTTTGCGGTCAGCGGACTCAAGGGCTGTCCCGGATGCACGCTGCGGGCTCGAAGATACTCTTCAAAACCCTGGCGCGAGAATAGAGCATACAGATGAATGGGTCCGCTGCCGGTATTCGTCACCGACACCCACGTCTCTCGCGGGATGAAAACAATGGAGTGCGGACCTGCCACAGCTCGTTTATCACCGACCGTCACCGTCGCACCCGCTTCCTCCAAAATGAGCACCTCCTCGGCATCGTGGTGTTTGTGGAAGGGAGTGATGGCGCCGGGCGTCAAAATCTCAGTCAGCGCAAGGAAGTCTTCGGCGTTTCCATTTTGCTTATCGATCTTGATGATGAATTCGGGAATGGGACCTGGACCATCGGCTGCCGTTTGTCCTCCGGGGCGGCGCAACCAGTGCTCGCCGTCGTCCTCTTGGAGAATTAACGACCGGGCAGAAGACGCGCTGTGTATGCTTGCCGCGTTCGATTGTGAAGCTTGAGGGTTCTGAGCACGAACAAGAAGTACGCAAAATGTTGCGGTCGTGAACGCAAAAAAGGCCAACAGGCTGCGAAATGGCATGAATCCTCCAGCTGACCTGGATTTGCGCGGGAGTATAACGGCGCAAAAGTTCTCATGCAAATTGTCGTTTATGCAGCATCTCCGGGCGACCAACGAGCGCTTTTTACCGAGTCTCGCCCTCAAGGCTTTCCGGGCGCTGCATGGTTCGGCTGCGCTCCCCTGGGCCCCGCAGATTCGAGAGCGGGGCGCAAACAACGCGCTACGCTCGGGACAGGCACCACAGGCGGTTTGACTGCGTGCTTCTGGGACGAACCTGTTGCACGGCCCGGACAAACAGCAAAATTCATGCCGTCGCGGATTTGACACCGGCCGTCATTCTCTTGACAGCCGGCAGTGCTTCGCCCTCGAGCATCCGTATTTTTCCGCATAGACCGTGAACTTGCCGAAAACTATACTGCGAGGATGTCCACTCACAGCGAAATCATCGGCGCGCTACGCCGATACTGGGGATACAGCTCCTTCCGTCCACTTCAAGAGAAAATCATCCACAGCCTGCTGAACGACCACGACACATGCGTGGTGATGCCCACGGGTGGCGGCAAGTCGCTCTGCTATCAGTTGCCGGCGGCGTTACATACTGGAAAAACTGTCATCGTGATCTCGCCACTGATCGCGCTGATGCAGGACCAGGTGGCGCAACTGACTCAGATGGGTATTCCGGCGGCGGTGCTGAATAGTTCGCTCGAGGGACAGCAGCGAAGTGTCGTCGAGCGCAAGGCGCGCGATGGCGAGTACCGGCTGCTATATCTTTCGCCGGAGCGGCTCGCGCAGCCGGAAGCGCTTGCGTGGCTGAAGAATTTGCCGGTTTCCTTTTTCGCGATTGACGAAGCGCACTGCATCTCGGAATGGGGGCACGAGTTCCGGCCGGAATACCGCCGGTTGAGTTGTTTGCGCGCACAATTCCCGAAGCTGCCCATCGCGGCGTTCACCGCGAGCGCGACACAGCGCGTGCGGCACGACATCATCGAGCAGCTCCAGCTGCGCGAGCCGGATAAATACATCGCGAGCTTCCATCGCGCGAATCTGCGCTACATGGTGACGGAATGCGCGAAGGGCACTCAACTCGACTTACTCGTCGGGGCGTTGCGTTATTACTCCGGGAGCAACGTGATCGTGTATGCGCCGACGATCACGCGCGTGGAAGAAACGGTGGATTTCCTGGGAGAGCAAGGAATTGCGGCGATCGCATATCACGGGAAAATGAACGCGCTGATGCGGCGGCGAAACCAGGAGCAATGGATGTCGGACGAAGTGCGCGTCCTGGTGGGCACCATTGCGTTCGGATTGGGCATCAACAAGCCGGCGGTGCGCGCGGTGATTCATTTGGCGCTGCCGAAATCCATCGAGCAGTTTTACCAGGAAGCGGGTCGCGCCGGGCGCGATGGCCAGCCGGCTGATTGCGTGCTGTTATGGCAGAAGCGCGACGCCGGGCTGCTCGCATATTTTGCCGGACAATTCACGGACCCGGCTGAAAAGGAGCGCGCTTTTCAGCGTACCAATGAGATTCGCGCTTTCGCGGAGTCGAACAGCTGCCGGCATCGCCAGATCTGCAACTATTTCGGCGAAAATGTGAAATGGACCACCTGCCAAAGCTGCGATGTATGCGGGTGCACGCTTGAGTGGCTTCCTGAATTGGTGGGGACGAAGCTGCAAAGGCGAGTTGCGATCGCAACTACGCCGGCTGATACCAGCGGCGAAGGGCGGGCGGCGCATGTGCGCGCACCTGCACACACACCCGCGAACGTGGGCGTGGGGCTGCGGGCCGCATCCACACGCGAAGCCCCTGACGTGGACGAGGAGTTGCGCGAGTATTTGCGCGAGTGGCGGCGGGCGGCTGCAAAGACGGAAGATGTTCCGGCATACGTGGTGATGCACGACACGACGCTCGAGGAACTTTGCCATCGTCGTCCGGCTTCTCTGGCTGACGTTTGGCGCGTACCTGGGTTTGGCGAGCGCAAGACCGAAAAGTATGCCCCGGCGGTTCTGGAAGCGCTCGGGCGTTTTCGGGATGGGGCTCGAGCGGCGGCGCCGCCGAAAAAAACATCGAAGCCCGCGGCGGAGACCATGCATTTGCTGGCGCAAGGCCGCAGCTTCGCGGAGATTGCTGAGCTTCGCGGGCGCCAGATCTCGACCGTCATGGGCATGGTGGCCGAACTGGTTGAGCGAGGAAAGGTGCAATTTCAGGCGAGCTGGGTTGAAGCGAAGAATCAGGCGCTGATTGAGGCGGCTTGTGCGCGGCTGGGGTTCTCGCCGCTCACACCGCTCAAGGAGGCACTGCCGCCGGAGATTACCTTTGGCGAGATTCGGCTTGTGATTTCCCGCCTCCGCGGCCGGCCGGAAAAACGGAAGGCTGCAGCCTCCGGGCGGAATTCCTGACCTAACTGTTCTTCCACAGAGATCGCAGAGATGTGAATGCTGCGCTGAAAGCGGGCAGCCACGATTGGCTGTCCCAGAAAAAACTCCACGATCGGCTGCGCGGGAACGCTTCTGTCACCGTCCATTCACAAATGTGGTGTATATTTTTTTGCGCCGCTGGACAGTTCGCATCCGATGCGACCAGCCCGGATGTCCTCGGATCGGCAGAACACATTTCAATATCGAAAGGGTGGAACATGATGCATCGCAATACGGCGGTTGCAATCGTAGCGGTAGTCCTGAGCGTTGTGGGCGCGATGTGGTTGGCTGGATTTGGAGGCGCGGGGCCACTTGGACTGGCGGCAAAGACAATTGGCGCGGCGGGAGCGTCGGGCTATCACGTCATCAAAACGATTCCGATTGGCGGCGATGGCGGATGGGACTACGTAACGGTGGGCAGCGATGCGCGGCGAGTATATGTGTCGCACGCGACGCACGTCGTCGTGCTCGATGCAGACTCGGGCGCGAAAGTGGGCGACATTCCGGATACGCAGGGTGTGCACGGGATTGCGCTCGCACCGGATCTGGGCCGCGGATTCGTCAGCAACGGGCGCGCGAACACCGTCACGATTTTCGATTTGAAGACTCTCACGACCATCGGTACGGTGGACGTGAAAGGGCAGAACCCAGACGCGATTTATTACGACGCGGCGACCAAGCGCGTCTTCGCGTTCAACGGACGCAGCAGCAACGCGACTGCGATCAACGGCGCGGATGGAAAAATCGCTGGGATGATTCCCGTCGGCGGCAAGCCGGAATTTGCGGTGGGGGAAGGGAAGGGGCGCTTGTTCGTGAACATTGAGGACAAGTCTGAACTGCTCGAGATCGATGCAGAAAAACTCGCGGTGCTGCATCGCTGGCCGCTCGCACCGTGCGTCGAGCCGTCGGGGCTGGCGATGGATGCCGCGCACCGGCGGCTGTTTGCAGTGTGCGACAACAAGATGATGGCCATCGTCAACGCCGATACGGGGAAAATTGTGGCTACGCCGACAATCGGCGACGGGCCGGATGCGGCGGGGTTCGACCCCGCAACGCAATTTGCATTCAGCTCGAATGGCGCATCGGGCACTCTGACTGTGATTCACGAGGATTCCCCGGACAAGTACACGTTGGTGGAAGATGTTCCGACAAAGAAGTACGCACGCACCATGGCGCTGGACATGAAAACGCACAATATCTTTCTGCCGGTCGCGGACTTTGAGACGGTCACGCCGCAGGGCGAGCGGCGGCCACCGATGAAGCCAGGGACGTTTGGAGTGGTGCTCGTGGGCAAATGAATTTGGTAGATGGTCACGAGAAGGTTGTTCGGTCTCGCCGAGGGTGTGTCCCACAATCGGACAGGAGTCCGAACCTTACGATAGGACGGTTGCGCTAAGTGGTGCGCCAACATTCGGTTAGTGGGCACCTCGGATGGGCGGGGACATGCTCTGAACACTTCTAAAATGTCCTCGGAGGTGGGCGGATGACCTCGTTCTGGCAAGACGTACGGTACAGCCTGCGGATGATCGCGAAGGCGCCGGGATATGCAGCGATCGCCATCCTGACGCTTGCGCTGGGTATCGGCGCGAACACAACGATTTTCAGTTGGATCAACTCGACATTGCTGAATCCAATTCCCGGGCTGGCCAGCCCGAGCGAGGTGGTATCTCTCTCGCTGGGCAGGGGCACAGACAACCCCTTCCCGTTTACTTATCCTGATTACGAGGCCATGCGCGACGGGCAGCAGAGTTTTCTGGGCATCACCGCGGGCAGTGTCACTGCTATGAGCTTGACAGGCAAGGGTAAGCCGGAGCGCGTGTGGGGGATGGTGACGTCCGCGAATTATTTCGATCTGTTGGGTGTGCGCCCAATCCTGGGGCGCGGGTTTCTGCCGGCGGAGGACGAGAAGCCGGGAGGCGCGCCGGTGGCGGTGATCAGCTACCGAATGTGGCAGACGCACTTCGGCGCGAATCCTGAAGTCGTGGGGCAGACGCTTGAAATCAATCAGCACCCGTACACGATTGTGGGAGTGGCACCGGCAGTGTTTCAGGGAAGCCAGACAGGACTGCGGTCGGAAATCTGGATTCCAATCATGATGGAGGGGCAATTGGTGCCCCAAGGCGACCTGCTTCATGACCACCACTATTTCTGGCTGGGGGTGCTGGGGCGATTGAAACCGGGCGTCCGGCCGGAGCAGGCGCAAGAGGAAATGACGGTGCTGCTGAAGCGGGAGGTGAAAAATTATCCAGAGGAACACAGAGGACACGACAGCGTGACAGTGTATCCGCTTTGGCGCAGCCCGTTTGGCGCGAATCAATTTCTCTCCACGCTGCTGCCAATGCTGATGTCGATTGCAGGCTTGGTGCTACTGCTGGCGTGCGCAAATGTGGCGAATCTGATGCTGGTTCGGTCGGTGGCGCGGCGGCGCGAGATCGCCATACGAATGTCGCTTGGTGCGAACCGGTGGCGGCTGGTGCGGCAACTGCTGGTGGAAAGTCTTGTGCTGGCGCTGGCGGGAGGAGTAGTCGCGCTGTTGATCACGTTCTGGACTGCGGGAACGTTCATGAAATTTATTCCGACAACGGATTTTCCGATTTCGCTGGGGATTCGAGTGGACCGCGCGGTGCTGCTGGCGACTTTCGTGATTTCGGTGCTCACCGGCGTGATATTCGGAATTCTGCCGGCGTTGAGGTCTTCGAGCGAAGCGCCCGTCGCGGTGTTGAAAGAAGACACGGGGAGCGCGTCGGGCGGGCTCAGGAAGGCGCGCCTTGCGAGTGGACTGGTGGTGGCGCAAATTTCTCTCTCGCTGCTGCTGCTGATCTGCGCGGGATTGTTTATCCGCAGCTTCATGAGCGCGCAGCAAATTAATCCGGGATTCAATTCGCACAATGTGCTGATTGCCGCCTACGATCTGTTTACGGCCGGATATTCGGAGGATAATGGCGCGGAATTCGATCGCCAGCTTGTTGCGAAGCTGGAAGCGCTGCCGGGGATACAGTCGGTGGCGCTCTCGAGCCGCGTGCCGCTGGGATTCGGCGGGGGCTCGACGGCCGTGAACCCCGAAGGCTACGTAGCGCAGGCTAACGAATCGATGGAAACGCAGGTGGCCATCATCACGCCGAATTATTTCCAGACCATGCAGATTCCGATCGTGAAGGGGCGCGACTTCACGCTGCAGGATACGAAGAGCGCGCAGCGCGCGGTGATCGTCAGCGAAACATTTGTGAATCGCTACTGGCCGAATCAAGAGGCAGTCGGCAAGCAACTCAACTCGGACTTGACGCATGAATGGTTCAAGGTGGTGGGCGTGGCGCGGGACAGCAAAGTGAACGGCCTGAACGAAAAGCCGACGCCATTTCTGTATCTGCCGCTGTACCAGGTGTATCGCGCCACGATGATCATCAATGCGCGAACAACGGGCGATCCGCTGGCTTTCGGCAAGACAGTCGAGAAAACCATTCATGAACTGAACGCCGACCTTGTGGTGTTCGATATCACCACGCTTGAATTGCGCGAGCAGATCGCCAGCTTCGGCCAGCGCGTCGCCGGGACATTTGTGGGCGCATTCGGGCTACTCGCGCTGGTGCTCGCCGCGGTGGGAATTTACGGCGTTACGGCCTACACCACGAGGCAGCGCACGCATGAAATCGGCATCCGCGTGGCGCTGGGCGCAAGCAAGCAGGACATTCTCCGGCTGGTCCTCGGGCATGGCTTGCGGTTGACACTCCTCGGCGTGGGCCTGGGCCTGGCGGTATCGTTTGGGCTGACGCGATATTTGGGCAACCTGCTGCTGGGCGTGACGAGCACCGACGCGCTGACGTTTTCGACCGTGGCGATCCTGCTCTGCGCCGTCGCTCTGTTCGCCTGCTTCATCCCCGCGCGCCGCGCAATGCGCGTGGACCCGATGGTGGCGCTGCGCTACGAGTAGAGCGCGCGACACGCACTCCAATTCTGTGGTGGCCAACGGAGCCATTCCGGAAACAGTGATTTTAGTTGCGATTAGAAAATGTGATGTGCTTTGTTGTGAGCGTGTTGCAGCGATTTCTAATTTGTCATGTGTTGCGATTAGCCATTTCTTCGCCCCCCGCAGATTTGAGGGGGGAAGCCAACTGTCCCTGGAATGAAGCAGGTCCCTCACAGGTCTTGTCGCGCGAGCCATTTGAAAATTCTCCATTCGTAGCATTCCACAGGGAACCGCCGAGGGCAATGGTACGCGCCTGTGGACATCGGTGGAAAAGTCGGGGCATCTGGCGACCAGTTTTTAGGTGATCGCGTGCACTGGCCGTTTCGGTGACGGGGTTTTTCGCGGAAAGGCAACGTCAAAGGCGTCCCACCCTTCGCGAAGAGCGCGAAGGATGGGGCACCCGCAAGATCAAAGGCAGGGTCAAGACAACTCAACTACATAAGGTGGGCCACCCGCCCGGTACAACAAATCTGAAATGGTCCAGCCTGATCCCAGATCATTCCACTATGCATTCTGAGCGCAGGGAAAGCAGAGGATAATCGAGGTGTGGTATCTTGCGGCAAACCCACTGAGGAGGGTGCAAATGAATCTGCCGGATTTTCGAATTCTTCGAACACTGTTGGGGCTGCTTGCCGTTGGATTTCTTTCCACCGTACCTGTTCACGCAGATGGTGACGCTGCAAGCCTGTTCAAAGCAAAGTGCGCGGTATGCCATGGAGCGGATGGCAGCGGGAACACTGCGATGGGCAAGCAGATGCAATCGCCCGACCTGCGCTCCGAGGAAGTGCAGAAGCAAACAGACGCCCAGTTGATTGACGCGACCACGAACGGCAAGGGCAAGAAAATGCCGGCCTACAAGGGCAAGCTGACGGACGATCAAATCAAGCAACTGGTGGCTTACATCCGGGAACTGGCGAAGAAGAAATAGGCCGGACGGATCGGTTTCCGCGACTATCGAATTTGATCTAATTGTCATTGTGGGCCGAGCGGCGACACGCCGGAGGAACCACTTGAATTTGCCTTCTCCTGAAACTCTCCTCTTTGCACTGCTGGGCATCAGCGCGCTTTTAGTCGCAATCATCGTGATTCGGCCCTCCCTTACGGCGAGCAGGGAAGGAAAGGTTTTTGCGTTCGTGGCATTCTTTATATTGCCGATCCTATGCGGCTCGCTCGCGGCATCGGGGCACATCGAGCGGTCGAAACAAACGAAGTTTTGTCTTTCCTGCCACATCATGGAGCCGTACGGGAAGAGCCTCTACGTGGACGACCCCTCCTACATCCCGGCGGCACATTTTCAGAACCATCGCATCCCGGTGGACGAAGCCTGCTACACCTGCCATACGGATTACGCGCTCTATGGCGGCGTGCGTGCAAAATTCCGTGGGCTGCGGCATATCTACATCCAGTATTTGGGAACGGCGCCCAGCCCTGAAAAGATCAAGCTCTATTCGCCGTACAACAACCGCGAATGCCTGCACTGCCACCTGGGGGCGAGATCGTTCGAGAGTAACGCGATCCACACCGCGATGATTGACTCACTGAAGAGCAATGAGACTTCCTGCATGACCAGTGGCTGCCATGACGTGGTGCATAACGTCGGCGAGCAAGCCAAGGTGAAATTCTGGAGTCCCACGCCATGAGCATGAACGAGGTTGGAATCGAGCGGGCACTCCGTACTTCCGGAATACTTCTGATACTAGGTCTGGGTGTGGAGGTGGTCAGCCTCCTGTGGGAGAAACCACTCGCGTTTCTGTTATTCGTCGGGGTGGGAGGACTGCTTACCCTTCTCGGAATTCTCCTATACCTCTACTCTCTGGTCCCTCCGAGCCGGGGCACAGAGACCTGAACGCCCAACCTTTCCCAGATATCGGTTTTCGAATTAAACCCAAGACCCGGATGGCTGCTACTTTTGGTGGTGGCCAAGGCCACAGGCTTGAGCCAGCTCGACCGAATCGGGGATTTCGAATTGAGCGCTTACTTCCTTTGCGTTGACCTCATTCACGGTAATCACGACGCTGTGCGCCGCGAGCATCTTCTTCAGGACATCCTTTGGAATGGAGACTGAAGTCTTGTCCGGGCCGGGTGACCACTGCTCCTTTTTCTCCTTGCCGTTGTCCAGGCGATAGCGAACGTCAATCTTCTGGAAATAACTAATCCCAGTCGTGATCGCGTCTGGCTCAACGTACTGAACGGTCAGTGGGGTGCCGGCGAAAAAATACGCGTGCCAGAGTTTCTCCATCAGTCCGCCGGACTCTTCAGGAGTCCGGCAGTCCACTTCCAAGGAAGGGCGATTCTCAGCGTCTTTTTCCGGCCATTTCACGAATTTGCCGGCCAACGTAAATTGAGTGTACGTAATTCCGCGGCCCGCGTCGGTCTTTTGAGATTGCCGCCATTTTTGCGCCGGCGCAGGGGTTTGTTGTGGGAGTGCCGACAAAGGAGAAGCGAGAAGCAGAACGAGCAGGAGCCGACGTCCGGGCTGTGCGGTGACTTGAAACATTTTCCCTCCTAGGAATGATTTCTCATCTACTTGATTACAGTAAGCTCTCAATTGACACATCCTCTGGCATATCTCAGGGCATACGTCCCACTTGAAAATTCAGAGCGGAAAGCTGCGCTTCATAATCGTATTTGGCGCCGGCCTGCGCGATCTCAGCCTGGGTTTCATTTAGCTGCGCCTGGCTGAGTTCGATGATGGAGCTCAAGCCGAGCTTGTAACGCTCTTGCGCGAGATCGAGCGCTTGCGTGGCGCTCTGCAGGAGCTGGTCGGTGAGCGAAAGGCGCTGATAGGCCGAATTTGCGTTGAGCCACGCTTTCTGCACGTCGCGAACGACGCGATCCTGGAGAGTTCGAAGATATTGCTGCTGCGCTTGCGCCTGCGAGTCGGCCTCGGAGCGAAGGGCGCCGTACAAATGCCCGTTGAATAGCGGGATGTTGACGTTGAATCCGCCGGCGGCGTAGCGAGGCGCAAGTTGGTCCGCCCCATAAGGCGTCAGCCCCGCGGTTCCAACAGCCGTGATAGTGGGAAACCACAGATCGCGCTCGGCGGTGGCAAAGCTCTTCGCTGAATTCACGTCCAGGCGCTGGCTGATGAGTTCCGGCCGGTTTTGCAGAGCTTGCTGGAGGAGCATGGCCAGGTCTGCGGGCGGTGCGGCTGGCATCGGCTCCTCCGCCAGACGGAACGTCCGCTGATTGGCATATCCCAGCGCGGCCGAAAAATCAGCCAAGGAAGCATGCAGATCATTTTGAGCTTGCACAAGCAGGAGTTGCGCCTGCGCGAGATCCACGTTTGCAAAGCTCACATCCAATCCGGACTTAAGCTGGTTTTTTGCGAGTGCGCCTACTTGATCGGCCACAAGCTGGCGGGTGCTGACGGTCTTCTCCGCGACTTGAAGCACGGTTTGCGCTTTCAGGACTGCGAAGTAGGCCTGGTCCACCTGCAGCAGAACGTCGGCGCGCGTGGCAACGACGTCTTCCTGCCGCGCCTGCGCATGGTAGTTGGAACTTTTGACCAGCTCGTGGGTGCGGCCGAAGTCGGTGAGAAGCTGTCCGACGGTGACTCCATTCGAGTAGCGCTCGAAGATGATGGGATTGTTCAACCCGCCGGCGGCGACGCGGCTGTTGCGCTGCGCATCGACACCCGTCAGGCTGCCGTACGCCTGCGGATAATAGGCGGAGCGTGCTTGTTGTATGCGTGCCGTAGCCGCTGAGGCAAGGTAACTTGCAACCTGGATCTGCGGGTGATTCTGGATGGCAATTTTTTCTGCCTCAGCCAGCGTGAGATTTTGCTCGTTTTGTCCAAAACACGGCGCGTGAGTAAACGTGAGAAACAGGATAGTCAGCAACGGAGCATGCCGGCGCATCACTGAGCCTCCTCTGCCAACGCGCCCGCAGTCGCTTCGGCGGTGCGGCGCTGATACATGAGCAGGTACGCTGCGGGGACTACGAAGATGGTGAGCCCAATGGAGGTCAACAGCCCGCCGATGATTACGCGCGCGAGCGGCGCATACGCCTCGCTTCCCGTTTCGATCTTGAAGGCCATGGGCAGCAGGCCTACGACAGTGGCGAGCGAGGTCATCAGAATCGGGCGGAGACGGATGCGGCAGGCGTGCGCGACCGCCTCAACGACCGTGTGACCCTCCGTGCGCAAGACGTTCGCGAAATCCACGATCAAGATGCTGTTCGAAACAACCATTCCCTGGAGCATCACCACCCCCATCAGCGATTGAATGTTGAGAGTTGTGCCCGTCAAGAGCAGAGTGAAAAGGACACCGATGAGCCCCGTGGGGACTGCGAGGACGATCAAAAAAGGGTCCGTGAACGAAGCGAACTGAGCCACGAGGATCAAATAGACCAGCAGGATGGCGAGCAGGAGCCCGAAGCCGAACCGCCGGAAGGAATCGTGCATTGTTACGACGAGTCCGCGCATGTTCACGCGGATGTTCGCCGGAAGCTTCGTCGCCTGGATGATTTTTGAGATTTCTTTCGCCGGATTGCCGATATCTTCACCGGAGGGCGCCACGTAAACATCCACGGCTCGTTGCAACTGGTAATGGTCCACTTCGGTGGGAGTAAGGATTGGCGTGACGTCCGCCACCTGGTTGAGATACGTTGGCATTTTCCGGCCGGCGGAGCGCAACGGCATCGCTTTCAGCTCTTCGATCGACTTCACTTGATTCTCCGGATACTGCACGCTGACGAAATAGTTGTTGCCGCTCTTCGCATCCACCCAGTAGCTCGGCGCAATCATCACGTCGGAAGTGAGCGCGGTGATGAGATTGTCTATTACTTCCTTGGGAGTGAGGCCGAGCTGGCTGGCGCGCGCGCGATTCACATTCACTCGCAATGCCGGATAGTCCATGTCCTGCGGGATGTACACGTCGGATACATCCGGCAGCTGTTTGATTTGGCGCGCGAAGTCTTGGGCAATGCGGTCGTCTGTGTTCAAATCCATTCCGCTCACCTGTAAGTCAATGGGCGCAGCTTTCCCTTGGTTCAGAACCGCGTCCACCAGGCCGCCGGATTGAAAGTAGGTACGCAGCTCCGGGAGTTCGGCGGCGATGCGCTGGCGAACTTGGCGCATATAAGTGAAGCTGCTGACCTTGTGATCTTCCTTCAATCCGACTTGCACAATCGCCGTGTGCATTCCTGAGTTTTGTGTAAACAGGGCCGAGAGGTCCGGCGTGACACCGATATTCGAGACCACGGTACTCAAATCCTCGGGCTTGACCACCTGCCGGACAATTTCCTCAACATGCTTGATGTAGTTCTCCGTCAGTTCGATGCGCGTACCGGTGGGCGCTTTAACGTTGATGACGAACTGGCCGGCGTCCGTCTGGGGAAAGAAAGCAACGCCGATGAATGGATAGAGCAGCAGGCTTGCCAGAAATAAAATGATGAATCCGACCAGGACTTCGCGGGGGCGGTCCACCGCCTTTCGCACCCAGCGTTCGTAGAAATTGAGCATGCGCTCGAATTGCGCGTTGAATTTGTCGTGGAAGCGTTCGCTCCAGGATTTTTCGACGGCGCCATCACCGTGCCCGTTTCCATGGACGGGTTTGAGGAAGTAAGCGCAGAACAAAGGCACGACCGTCACCGCATCAAAGTATGAAGCGCACAGGGCGAGCACAATGCCCAGCGCGAGCGCTGAGAACAAGTATTTGCTTACGCCGAAAAGAAACGTGACCGGGAAGAAGACGATGATGGCGACGAGCATGATGGCGAGCACAGCCAGCGCGACTTCATTCGCTCCTTTCACTGCAGCCACTTTCGGGTCTTCGCCCAGCTCGA
>Ga0307475_10000547_pt1 | contig 22477 bp, 24 predicted proteins | sample atmos_gasesECM1C_FD_203317 | JGI IMG/M metagenome (GOLD analysis project Ga0307475, IMG submission 203317) | Hardwood forest soil microbial communities from Morgan-Monroe State Forest, Indiana, United States - atmos_gasesECM1C_515 | ecosystem: Environmental > Terrestrial > Soil > Temperate... | reverse complement strand
TTCGGTTAACAGCCTTGTGCCTGATTTAATCACAATTGTGCCGGAGCCGAGACAAATCGAGGGGATTCAGCAAGTTCGGATCAAACGGGGTTAACTCGGATTCACCTTCTCTTTTCAGCTTTAGCCGTCATTTGCCGCCATTCATCGCAATTCATATGACACTGGTATGACACGAATGTTCGTAGTAAAACCGCGCCATTTCTGCGCTGCCCGAAGAATGGCCCGAAGAGTGATCAGCACTTCTTGTGATAAACCGTCATGTCTTGTCGGGGAACTCAATTTCCATCTGAAAATCAGAGGCCTTGTTCGAACTTACGCCCAGTCCAGGGCGAAGCCGCACCACACCTCTTAACGTAGAACGATTTCTTCGCAGCTCGACTATTATGCTGAAATTTCCCAAGACGTCGTCGTTCACCGGCATCGAGAATTTTACCGTTTCATTGGGCTCACCAAGTTTGGTCGCCTCCGTTTCGAAAATAAGTATTTTTTCCGGCTGTTGGTCCACCTGGCGGCGGTCACCGCATTCAGCTCGCGCATTTGTTCGATCCAGTGTTGGATGTTCATACCTCTGTAGTTGACCCGTTGCCTCACCAAATAACGGCCGTCTATGACTCAATGCTGCCGCGTCAACCATTACGTTTTGTCTTGGCTGAACGACAAGCAAGCTGGCACGGTTGGATTCGCATTGACCATTCTGCAGAGTCGTCTTGCGTCGTCGCCGGAAACCATCTATCAGTCCTTGCGTCGGCGCCGCGAACGTTTGGAGAGTAGATTGCGTCAGCTTGAGCTGTTGCAGCGCGGCGTAGGTACTACAGCCTTTCTGGACCACGAAGGCCCAGCATTCCCTTTGACCGAGCGACGGTGCTGTTTGTGAGGACGGATACGAGCCGATGGTCGCACGTGAAGCTCCTCACATCGTGCCCAAGAGAATCGGCCTAACGTTCAGAGCCTCTGACAACAAATTTCTTGAGCGTGTTCTTTTCGAAAAGCGAGGGACCCTCGTGTCAGACGTTGCCATTCAAAACGCAAGGGTCCATGAACGCGCTGACATTTATGCTGCCGAACTCGAAGCCCGCCTGCGAGAGTTGCACGAGACGCGGAAGGCGCTAGAGCACGTGGATGGAAAAACACTCCCATCGCGCGATTGTTGGCCGTCGAAACGTCTCAAGACACGTGGTCTAAGAAAGGCGACTCACCGCTCCTCCAGCCTGCGAAAGTCAAGTTCCAGGACCATAGTCCCATATAAATAGAACGAAAATGACCTTGCTTGTCTTTCAGTTTCGTTATAGATTCGATCCGCAATGGATACTCTGGACCGTGGTACACATTTGCTCAAGGAGACGGAAGCTAAACTGCGCGCATTGGTTTCCGAAGCTGCTGCGTCGGGAGACTACTCAAGCGTAGTTCAAATAGCATCATGGGCGCGCACTGTCTCTGAGCTATTCAACCGAAAACCGGGGGAGAGAGTCAGCAGTCTCCCATCTACTCGCAGCTCTACTCATAACGGAGCGAAAGGCCCTAAGCAAATTTCCCTCGCTAAACGAGGACAGCGAAGCTACCCACTCTTCTTCCGACAAGGCGATCAGGTCGTGCGAATCGCTTGGTCAAAGAGGGAAAAGAAAGAATATCGCCACAAGGCTGATTCCAGCGTCCTGAAAATCCTAGCCAAATCGATGGCCGAGAAGGGTTCGGACGGTCGCGTGTTTGCCACTGACCAATTTCTCCCGGTTCGCGACCCGCAAAATACTGAAGTACCCAACTACCAAGCGTATCTCGGCATTTCTCTTTTCAAGCAAGTAGGACTGATCGACCAGCATGGCAGGCAGGGTTATTCAATACCTCGGCTGGCCGACTTCAAGGACGCTGTCGAGGCCGTCTGGAAAAAGCTCCCCGAATTACAAGAAAAGTAGGAGTAAATCAAAAATGACGCAACCAACGTCGTTCGGTAGTCAATCTCCCGTTAATTTCATTACCGCTGCGCTCAGGGCTATGTCGGTTTCCGACGTGGAAGGTCTGTTGACGCAACTGCCTATTACTCCCGAAGACGAATACAGCTACGACCCGAGTAACCCGAATTCTGGATGGCGACCAGGACATTTCCATTGGATTCCGGTCGGAGCCGAACGCGGCAACGCGGGACGGATCAAACAGGCGAACCAACCTGTCAATCCAATCGCCGAGCGGACCGTCAACGGGATGGAGGCCATGATTGAAATGGCTCGTCAGCGAGAGCTTCTCGTCAACCCAACGGCGGTTGCACCCTCAAGCCCTCGGGATGCGGTACTTCGATATTTCGATATCCCCCCGCTGGACGAATTGCCGAAGCTAGACTCGTCAGACACGTCCAAGGCAATTCGTGCGAAGGCCAGAGACCTTGCGCGGAAGTTGAAGGTCCGCCTTCTCTTTGACAAGGCGTCGCGCGAATTCACGATCTCCGTTGAGGATGAGGGTATCGGCCAAACACCAGAGGCGATTCATGGCACCCTTCTATCTCTCGGATCGACCACAAAAGCCGACAAGTGGTATTTGATCGGTGTCTTCGGCCAGGGCGGCTCGTCCGCCTACGCGGTCAGTAAGTACTCATGGGTGGTTTCTCGTCGGCCACCGGACCTGCTGGACGGACAAACGGACGGGGCGGGTTGGACAATTATTAAGCACGTTTTTCCGAAAGGCCGCCGCGACGACTACTTCGCATATCTCGCTTGCAGTCCCGATGGACGCGTCCCCTTTGTCTCGGCTGCTGTCGCGGATGCCGCGAAGATCGCGCACGGTACGCGGTTTGTCCACATCGGGTATGACTTCGGAAAGGGCGGCTCAGCCATCACTCGCCAACTTTACACCACGCTGAATCACGTTCTCTACAATCCGATATTGCCGTTCGAGCTATACAGCGGTCCCACAGCGGCAGTGATCTATGGCAACGGGTATCGTCTTTCGTCATTGGGCGGCAACAAGCTCACTGAGGCTCCTGCACTCGATAAGGTATTCCCACCCCAGCCTGTAGGCGTATAGAGAGGAGATTACACCGTGACAACAGTCGCCCAGCTCGACAAGTCGCTCGGTGCAGCACTGAATGAAGGGTACGGAACAATTACCATCCGTGTCGTCGTTCTGGAGAAAACAATGGCTGCCGCGCCCGCTCCGAATGCAGCGGACGAAACTCCTGTAGATGCTATGCCGGATGAAGTTCTCCCAGACACTGACAAGCGGCCGATTTCGACATTTCTTGAGGAACCAAAGCGCGGGCGTCAGTGCTGCGTTTTCCTCATCAACGGCCAGCGCCAGCACGCATGGGATAACACGTTCATCGTGCGGGACCTCGAACTGAAATACCTGCGAAACCGCATGATCGTTGTCGTGGATTGCGATGGTCTCAAGCCCGAGGCCATCGCTCACTTAATGCAAGGGTCACGCTTCCAATTCCTAGAGGGTACGGTTTACTCGGCGCTCGAAACGCGGGTTGTGGCGACGCTAAAAGGTGATCCCGACCTGCGTCGTTTGGAGGAAGAAGCCGAGGAAGAGATTTCTAGTCTGCAAGCGGGCGACGAAGCAGTGAAAGCCGCACTGGACCAATTGATTGACGCTCACCATGACGCCGCGCCGCATCCCTCCCACGGCAAGAGCCAGGGCGGCGAAGCAAACCGGACCGAAGGAACACCCGGAACTCTCGCGCAAACAGAGAACGTGGTAGTCGAAACTGATGCTCCGGTGGGAGTGCCAGCCACCGAGCCTACTCTAAGCCTGCGACCGGACGTGACAACCATCCGGCTCAAGCCAAACGATGCGCGACGGTACGTTGTCTTCGCTAACCCCGAAGAATCCTGGAAGACGCTGGAGAGTATGGCAGTGACCCTTGATCCGCCAGTGAAAGAATTTCAGATAACGCGCACTTCGCAAATTGCGGGGGAAGAAATCACCTTGCAGTTTGTGCAGCCAGAGGACTTCGACGAGGACGAATATCCGATTGAAACTTTGCTCCGCTGTACCGGCACGTTCAAGGGGTTTCCCGACCATCGGCTAGTTGAGCGGCGGATTGTTGTCACCCCATCCAAGAAGCGAACTCCGCGCCCAACACCACCGCTCAAGGACGACCCGACGTTTCTCAAGGTGACTAGCCGCCAGCCCATAAAAATTGTGGTCGCCGGGCCTGACATTCACGTGAAGCTGCGTTGGGACGGGAAGGACGAACTGGTTGTCGGAAACAAGCCGACATGGAGCTTTAGGGCATCGTGTGAATCACCTTCGGCGGAGCCACAAATCTTCCTTACTCGTCCCGTCGAAGGTCGGTTTGAGCTACTGATCCAGGCCGCTGTCGGTCTCAAAGGCGGCGAGCAGCTCAAGTTCGATGTCGAGGCGGTCGGTCCCGGCAAGACAATTTCGACTTCATTTCTCGCCGATGTAGTTGAGCCGCCATCAGCGCGCAAGATATCCATGAAACTACAGCGCGGTGGGCAGCGACGCCCTCCCTACGACTTACGGTACGTGATGAAGAAGGATTGGAACGAAGAGAACTGCTGGGGACACGCGTGGAATGGCGCGAGTGCGGGGTCGTTTGAAACGCCCACTGCAAAGTCTCCGCTCACAATTTTCATCAATCAGGATATGGACTTGCTGACGACCTACCGAGATTCGCTGATCGCCAACAAGAATGCCGAAACCACGATTCAGCAGCGCATCAACAAATACACGGCTCACGTAGCGTTTCATCTATATCAAATGTACGAGCGGACGAAGGAGGTTGAATCTCGGTCGGATTCGGAATGGGCAACCTTAACCGAGGAGCAGATGAACGATGAAATCCAGCGTGTTTCTCGCACGCTGCTCAAATTGATGCAAGTGCAGTAGCAGGTCAAACGGCTTTATGGACCAGCACGACTTCATTGGAGGAATGTGTCTTGCCGACAAAGGTCGCGTGCCATTTACGATTAGGGACTTCTCGCCAGATGCGGTCGTTCCCTGTCTTGACCTCCGCAAAGCCTGCGGCACGCATGTTTTCTAGATACCGAGGAAGCTGTTCATCGGGGCGATTGAACGCAACCAACTGGACAATGTGCCCACCATCGCGCATCACGCGGCGGACGGATTTCAGAGTTAAGAGTGATTTGCCGAAATAGGTGTCGGCAGCCGTCTCGCGCCGGTCACCGAAATTGTAAAATGCAGCGCCCTGGCCATCGTTGCAACCTGCAATCCAGTACGGGGCGGGCGTCTCACGTCGCCCATCAACTTGCCAGCGATGGTACAGAACATGAACGCCAGGATACGGAGGGCTTGTCACAACCAGCGAAACCTTTTGCTTCCCGCTCACGAACACTGGCGACTCAGCCAGACGAGCCGCATCCATGTTCAAGATAGTCGCTTGGCCTTGACTCCGCCGTGTGTGCTCGCCGAATGCCCGTGCGGATTCGAGCATTTCTTGCGCGGTGGAGGAAAGTTTATTTCGAAAATGATTGAGTGGCGTGTGGCGCGAGCGCCCATCGAGTGCCCACTGGCTTACGCGGAGTACGATGCACTTTGCAAAGTCTCGCGAGTTTTGTGTCGCCAACTCCGCAATCGACGCCAACGCGGCAGCTACCGCTTTCTTGATAAATCGAGCTCGGGCCAGGGACAGGTTCTTGGTTTTTACCGGGTCGATGAAAGAGCTTACGTCCTCGAGATCCTGGTAGTAGCTGAAATTGGGCACGGTTTTCGTTGCCCATTTCCTTAGCGCGAGGCCTTCCGCGAAAGAGAGGTTAATCAATTTCACGCGCGTTATGAATGCAGCGAGCGAATTGAGGTCATTGCCAACAACGTTTCGCCCAGCGGCGACTGCTTCCACAATCGCGGTGCCTCCACCCATGTAAGGATCAAGGACCAACTCGGAAGGCTTCGAGAAGCACTCGATGGCTGCGGCGGCAAAGCGTGGTGAAAACCTGGCGGGATAGCGGTAGAAATTATGCGTCCAGCCCGTGACTGGCTTCTTGTCCATCGCAGCGTCGGCCAGTTTAGAGAAGGAATTACCCTGAACGCCCGCACTTTGTATTGGTGGAAGAGCGTGTTCTGTTCGCCCGTGCTTGCTCTCGTGGGACAATTGCAGCCTTTTTTCTCGTGATTTAACTTCGAGACCGCGACTTCACACTGAATATCCTGGTCGCCAGTCGTTCTGTCAACGACCACCGCGATCTGAGCGCGGTGTCTGTGTCCTGTCCGCCAGTCCCCATCCATGACCGTCTGCGGCTACGCCTGACTGCGAGTATAAGGCGAAGAGTAGGCGAAGGTCAATCAGCGTTTTGCCAGGCCTGCGAGTTTGTTCTAATTGTGTGTTTTCATCAGTTTAGAATCTAGGGAAGCGGCAATTTAGCCGATGGCTTCTGGTTATCTGGACTCGGTTCGCTCGGTGTTGCCAAGATTTGATCGGCGATAAATCTAGGAACAGGATATGAGGAAGTCCAAATCGTACCGAGCGCAAAGCCAAGGAAGCAGACAGCCGTCCAAGCGAAAGGCAACTTCCGTGGAATATTGGGTTTTGTGAAAGAATCGACAAGTCCTTTTAGCGCCCGAAAGAGCATAACCAGAGACAGCAGCGCCAGGTCCGCCGTCAAAACATGGGGCGCATCCGCGCTGTCGAACAGCGGCTTGGTGATCCAAGCCAACCCAAGGCAGATAATTGTTGGAATCATTCTCGAACCGTAATTACGAAACCACGGTTCCGTTCTGCGTTCACCTAGATAGACAACTATTTTCGTTAAAATATCCCACACCAAATAAGTTGCAAAGATAACAAGAATCCAGACCGCTTCCGGATGTGCAGACGCATTAAGTTTCGGAGAACCTTCTCCAGCAATATCGACGGTTTTTGCCAAGATGAAATAAACAACTACGAGGAAAACATCAATGAGCAGCACCAGAAACCCCATTTGGAAGACGCCCTGAACATCCTTTCGCGCCCCTGGCGAAGGACTGAGAGTCCAACCCACCCAACTGGCTGCTATAAGCATCGCTGTAAGGAAAAGGTGGCTATACGCTGGTAGAAAATGGACCCAATTGCCTGCTCGAATGAGAACGCCTGTCTGTACGGCAACTTCTCCAATCGCGAGAGCGAACATCATGCCCACAAATTCATGGCGCAGTTTTGGTTCGGCCTTCGGCTCTTGGAGCTTCGGCGCATCAACTTGCGTTGCAGCAGCTCGCGCTTCCGCAGTTTTAGTCTCAGCTAGGGCCTGAGCTGCCCTGAGCTGCGCCACGACAGCTTCTGCTACCGCGACATTTGCTTCTGCCACCTTCGCCGCTGCGAGTTGCGCGGCAGCCCTTTCAGCCGCAGCTTTTTCGGCAGCTGCCTTCTCTGTGGCCTGCTGGCCATCGGCAGTTTCGTTCGGGGCGTTGGGCTGGCTGGGATTGCCCATTTTGGTAGACCTCCAAGTCGCGCGTGCGCGCCGATCCGTCAATAAAAATCCGTTGATAAGTTGTGTTCTACCAACTTAGTTTCGCGGCCGGCGCTGCTGCAAACCCCTGAAAAAGGACAATGCCTTGAACCGTCGGGAAACAATGCGAGCGGAACGTAGCGAGCAGGAAGGGAACATGATGGTGGGCACGAATAACAATGTGGGTTTTCCCGCGTACAACATGAACGAAATACATTCCAGAAAAGGTAATGAAGTTGGCTCGGATTTTCCAAACCACTCTGTGTGGATAAAAACATCAAAGCCTCGTGTACTGCCTGTCTAATGCTTATGTCTTCTTCCGGAGTAACTTCAACACGATGAAGGATCCTGCTATACAGACTCGCATCTTGAATTTGCACCGTGCCTATGCGCAAATGGCCCCGCACTTCGTGGTAGTCGACGGGCGCCCCGAGTCGGTCAGAATCCTGGTAGTTCCACACCCCTGCATTCCGCATCAATCCCAGGTAGAAATAAGTTTTCTTTCGGACCGGATCTCGAAAGGCGTGAAATTGCGAAAGGAGGCCAACCAAATTTGGCTGGCCCGTCGCAATACGGCCGCCTGCAGCAGCGTATATTTCCCCAGCTGTTTTCCACGAGTGCTTAGTCATCACGCGACCCAGATCGTTAATAAGCGTCGCCCGAGCAGTCAAGTCCGTCAGCCGACTTCCGAATCGTTCGTCCATAAAAATAGTGTCCAACGCCTGAGGAGTGAGATGCGCCCAATAATCTGGAGTCAACACCGTTGGATTGGCACGCGCTACTTCTTCAAACTTTCCGAATAAGTAGTCCCACCCTCTCGAGTGTCGACCATCAATGACACCCTCGAGCGGTGGTTTGCCTTGAGGCGAAGTCTGATGTGAGATCGCAACGAGGAGCAGAAAGAAGTTTCCGATTTGTTCTGCTGTGAGCCCCTTCAGAGAGCTTTCCTCATGGTCCAGCGGAATATCCCTACGCTTGATCCACTCGGCCAACTTGCGACAAATTTCCCAATTAACCGTGACAGGTCCAGTCGCGGGACCTGAAGCCGATCGGTTCCTACTTTGCCGTGGGGCATAACTCATACTCACCTCAATAATAACCCCAACATTCTCTCCGTCAATCGCTCTCGGATCCTTGGATCTAATCGGTTAAAATAGTTCCGTGGGCGAACAGAGTTCCAGCCGCTTGAAAGGTGACGACTATCAACATCTCTACAGCTGGTACGAATTGCTCCAACTACTCGACCCGCAAACCCCGTACTCCCATGGTTTTGTCGAACACCCAGTCGCAGGCGCCGCGGACGACGTAACTCTCCATTCCGGGAAAGGAGCGGTCGCCAAATATACACAAGTAAAATTCCATGTTGACCAGCAATCCCAATATTCGAGTTCCTCCGTCGTCGAAATTCCACCTGGCTCGAAACGCTCGATTCTCCACAAACTTTTTGACAGTTGGAAAACGCTTCGCGCATCAAGCAATGCACGCATTGAAATTTGGCTCGTAAGCAACTGGGCGTCCGCTGATGACATCGGCCGGTTTCTATTAGATACGTGCGCTTTAAAGGAAGAGTTTTTTCTCGCTGGTGCAAAGAGCGATGCTGCCAAGATCCGCGCAACGTGGCAATTGAGTCTAGCGGCCAACGAAGAAGAACTGCACGAGTTTTGCCGCTGCTTGAGACTGCGCTTGGGTTACGGCGGCTTTCAAGAGTTAGAGGAGAAAGTCGATGACCGCATGGCGCGGTATGGCCTACGCATTGGAAAGGATCCGAGAGCCATCGCGCTTGATATTGTTCGCGGCTGGATCAAGGACGGAGGGGAGAACAAGAGAATCGACCGTACTGTCCTAGAAGGCGTCATTCAGCAACGGAACCTGCGAACGGTGCCAACAGAACAGCCCAAAGTGAGCTTGTGGATTCATGGATGGGCCAAGCGCCACTACGATTTAAGTCCAACAATCGAACTGGACTGGACGTCGTTCTTCCATCTGGAGACGCGAAGTGTTGCACCGCAAGACGTGTGGGACAGACAATTGTTTCCACAGCTCAGGGAAGCGCGAACCAAACTCGCCGCCATGAGCGGCGGAACCTACATCGATTTCCGCGGCAAGTTGCCTCTTACTGCCTCGCTGGCCGTCGGCTTTGTTTTTTCCGAAAGCTTCGGCGTGCGGTTCCGAGTTGAACAGCCCTCCGGCGGGGAGACCTTTCTCTGGCGCTCAGATGCAGGCGCGGAACCGTTTGAACTCAACGGACAACAAGCCCCTCTTGATCCGCAAGCGAACGAAGGAATTGTGGCACTATCGATCACCGGTGATGCCACTCCAGACATCCACCGTCTTGTGAGATCAACCCCCGGAACATTCAAAGCCTCATTGAATCTCAGTCCGAAACCGGGATCCAGCGCCACTTCAATCCATTCTGCCGGCGAGGCCGTTTCAATCGCCAACCAGGCAAAGGAACAAATGAGGCGCTTTCGAACGGAATCCGGCCTTTCGGCAATTCATCTCGTTCTGTATTGCCCTTCTACGGTTGCACTGTTTCTTGGACAAAGAATGAATGCGCTCGGCAGAGTTATGACCTGGGAGAGAAGTGCAGATGGTTCTTACCAGCCGTCCGTTACGCTCCTTACGGGTTGAGTTGTTTCACGAGAGCGGAAACTTTGGCCCGAACAGAGCCCTCCACGCTTGTAGCGCCTCACCGTTCTTCCCTTGTCTGACCAAGTCGATCGCCAATGTAGCTTTGCGTTCGGCGGAGGCAAGCGCCTGCGAGGCCGCTTTTTTCTGAGCATCGTTCATCATGTCGCTTACCGCTGGGCCCAATCCCGCTGGGTCCGGCCATGTGTCGAAAATCCGCTGCGATAATGTTGCAAACATTCCTTGGAATTCGTATTCGAAGCGGCCGCAGAACGGCGGCGCTAGACACCCGAGGGCCATGACCTCAAGCAGGAAGGAAGGTTTGATCGGTTTTCCATTGTGATTGTTCCAATATTTTGCCATGCGCACCAGACCCTTCCACTCCCGGCCGTAAGCCTCATGAGCATCGATCGCCGCCTGTTCGTGAACCGTCGGATTAGTTTTGATCCACTTGCCGCTATCCTTGTCGGGTATCTCGTAGTCCTCGCCCAAAACAAAAGCTGGTACGACGTCCATGCTTACGACGCGATAGTCCGTGTTGTCTTCAGCATCCACAACAATCCCAAAATCTACTTCGACGGAGCGGCGCTGCTTTGAGACGGCCTTTCCCCCGTACAATTCCGCCAGCGCCTTTTCAAAAGCCTCCAGCACTCTCAGCGGATGCTCATTGCGAAAATGGCGTTCTCCTTCGCCGAGAACGCAAAAGATATCCACATCCTTGAGTGGTTTAGTTTTTGTGTGGCGGCGGTACGACCCAGTAAGAAAATCGTCGGCCAGATCGAATTTCTCTCGCATGTGGTCTCGAATTTCCGTATGTCGCCTGGACGCATTCTTCTGCTCCCACTCGTTTAGTTCCAAACGACTCCTGAATTTTCGGAACGCTTCCTCGATCGTCAGCATACTCATCCCACCTTCCGGTAGTAGCTTGCACTCGCACCGAGTCCATTGTGTTCTACCGTTGTCCCTAAACTCTGCTTCACCATTCCGTCCGTGGAGCGTAATGTCGTGGATGACCAGCCTCGGACATCAGCACGCCCATCCTTATTGATGCAGACGATTCGGTATTCGCTCTCGACAGGCCACACTCCTGCCTTCAGGATGGCCATTCGAATCTGATCCGTATCAACCCAAAACCGACCATCGTCGCCCGTCCAGCCGTACGCAATCTCAATATCCCAACGCCCAATCAATTCATTGTTCTTGGGCTTGTACGCTTCAAGTACGATTTTCTCCAAGTGCCGCGAGCCAATCCACGTGCTGATGCCACGCTCGAGCGTCTCCCAGTCACTCGATATTTTTCCCGGATTCAATCCGCTCAGCCGCACAATATCCTGCAGGCTGCGCAGAATGTTATCCGTGACATAGGTCACGGAGTGAACGTACGTGTTTACTGCGACAGCGGTGCTCATGGTCGAAAGAATCCCTCCTCGTCGAGCTTCAGCACGAACGACCGTGCCGGGTCTGCTTCTGTTTCGTCTTCACCAACCTTGGCCTCCTGGTCACGTGCGGTGATTCGTTTGGATCTTTGTGCCAGCTCCGACTGCACCCAGGTGAGATCGTCCTCAGGACAAGGCAACGACATCTGCCAGTCTCCTTCCGTTGCATCGAACGCCAGAGCACTCTCGTTCGAATCATCCCCCTCAATCGCGTCGGCGTGATACAAGCAATAAATGCGCACGCGGGGGCCTGAACCATAAACGACGATTGGCGCCGTCATTGCCTCGCGTGCAATCAGCGATGCCGCTACACCCGAGACGGAGGAAAGTTCCCGTGCCGCTGCCGAGTTCAGATTAGGGGCAACAAGGTTACAAATCGCGTCCCAAGTCTCTCGCGCAGAACGAACTGGAATTGAAACAAAAGTTCGAGCAACCACAGTCATAACGTTACGACCTCCTGTTTTTGGTTCGCCCAAGTTGCAGCCGTCCTCCGTAGATCCTCGATAGTCAATTTGTTTGGATCCAGCGCGGTTTCCCGGCGCGATGCGCAAGCAGCCCCGACCAGTTTCCGGATCTGTCGGCCGTCCATCCCGATGCAAAGGTCCACGATGTCGCGAAGCGCGGAAGAGCTCCCCAAATCGGCTGCCCGAGGAAATACTTTTCTTAAACCTGCAAGAGTTGAGGAAAGAATCTCGCGGCAGGCATCCGCGTCGGGCAGCGGCACCTGCAGGACGACGTCGCACCGCGAAATGAACGCGGAGTCGATCGCTTGCGGAAAATTGCTGGTCGCAACAATCAGCAGGTTAGGAAAGCTTTGCCCCAGGTAATCCAGCTGCACAAGAGCGGCATCAGTTGCGCGGTGAACGTCCACAGGATTCGCATCGAAACTCAATTTCGCGCGGTCCGCGATAATGGTTTCCACTTCATCCAGCAGTACGTAGGTAGGCCCAGCTTGAGCGTACTCGGCAATCGTTTGTCCGAACAGTTCCGACACCGCCTTCTGCGTTTTCCCGTGCGCCGCACTAGTCAAAGAGTGCGGTTCAATTTCGAGGTAAGAGAGTTGCTTCGGTTTCATGGCATCTGCGATCACCGAAGCCAAACCTCTCGCAAGTGTCGTCTTACCCGTTCCCGGTGGTCCTACAAGCAGAATCACTCCATGCAGAGGAATTACTGTCGCGGGTATCTGCGGCCTCAACGTAAAATTCAGTAGCGCCTGCCCAGACAAGCTTTCCTTCAAGCTCTGTGGAACCGAAATCGAGTCCCAAAGGGCCATGAATTCAGGGCCCTTCAACTTTTTGACCGAATGGATTCCCTTTGGCTCAATCGTCTCTTTCAATGGTCCCCCAAGCTGCCAATTGATCTTGACGACTTGAACACACTCGGATACAAGAGCGTTCAAGTGCCGCCAGTTCCGGCAATGCGAATTTTGTTAAATGCTCAGGAGCTTGTCCCCGGGGCAACCGACCTTGTCGTGCGGACCGCTGGCAGGCTCAGTTTCAGAATGGCACGGAACCGTATAGCATGTCAAGCAATATTATGTAATCACAAGCAAATATTTTGCTTGACATAGAAAGCGCCGGAAGGCATAGTTGTTTCTGTAAGTTAGCCCTCAATGACTCGCCGCCCACAACGAAGGACCTGCTTGGGAGGTATCAGAGTCTTCCTCAGAGATTGTCGGCCAGCCCCCGAGAACGGCAAAGTCCGAGGTCGCAGTTACCTTGGTTTGCTGTACCAATTTCATTTCTTCGGAGACCTAATCGATGCAACTAGCAGATGAACTTCGCGAACTACGAGAGCAACGGAGCCTCACATTGAGAGCGCTCAGTGAGGGGACCGGAATTTCTAATGCCTACCTCAACCAGCTTGAACACGACAAGGTCAGAGAACCTTCCCCGAACATATTGGCCAAGCTGGCAGACTTTTATGAGGTTCCCTACATTCGCTTGATGGAACTGGCGGGGTACGCGGTTCCTCCGCACTCACTCGACTCCGGCGGTCGCGCACAGGGTCCTCAAGTTGAGGGCCTCATAGATTTGAGCTTCGATGAACTCCAGCAGGTGCGCGATTTCGTAGATTTCCTTCGCGTTCGCAGATCCAGTCGCAGCAAATGAAATTTTGAACTCTTGGATTCGATGAGCTTTAATGCGTGCCAATTTGATAGAAGGGGGGGCGGGACTGTGTCTATAAAAGAGCAATTGAACGAAACCTTGGGACATATGACGGATAAAAACCAGGAGCTCGCCATTTTTGCGAACGCTGCAGTTTTCGGAATTAGTCGATACAAGAATGGCGTGGTCGACCAAAAGACCAGGGAGCTTATTCAGCAAGGCGAGGAACTTTGTGTTCTCCTGCGCCGTGGCGCGGAGATTTCGAGCAAACACCCCGAGCTATATTCCATTCCGAACAGTGATCTCAACTCGCTGCTCACCATCGAGTTTTTGTCGGATTTTCTCGATCAGAACAAAGAGACTGTTCCGTTTTCGCTCGATGGCCTTGTTCAAAAAGCGAGTGAGGAGCAGACTGTTCTCAAGACACTGCTACTCCCCGAATTTCCAACCGAGGAGATCAAGACCAAGGTTGATGAATGCCAGGATTTTTTTGCCACTCTCGGGAGCATATTCGTCCGACTAGCAAATGACGGATTGCGGCAGCGAGAAAAAAGTGAGCGAATCCATTACGTTTAATCTAACTCTGCCAGAGTTCCTGATTGCAGAGGTATTTGATGGGATCGCTCGACTCGACTGTTATTTGGATGAAGTCGAACTTGCAGTTCATCCGCGGTCCGGCGTCCCCCTAAGGCTCTTTCGAGACACCTTGGGTACAGTTTTGTTTGCCAGTCTAGAAGAACCTCTTCGATTGACACGGCAATCGACGGTATCAAAGACGCCGCTGGGCGCGAGCGAATTCCAAGCTCTCGTCAACCAAGTCGGCTCCACGTTCATCGGAATCGCGGGCGTGCATCGCTTCCTCAAGTATCTTCGCGTGCCGGAGCCACCTCACGAGATTTTCACGCTCCTCCGAGAGATCCAGCAGGCTTTTCCAGACGCCGGCATAAAAGACAATGAAACTGACGTCTTACTCTCCGAAACCTTCAACTATGGAGAAATTGACCTCCATACAGCCATTGAATGGCAGTTGCAGCAGGCCAAAATTCTAAAGTCAGTCCCCGGCAAAGAAACCATCGTCATCATTTTGCCGTATACGCAGGTCAACAATCCGCTCATGTGGACAATCATTTCTCATGAGATCGGCCATTTCGTCGAGAAATATCACTCGCTCGGGAAAAAAGTACTGGGGAAAATTCTCGCATGCCCTCCCGGAAACGTCACCGAAGGCACTGAACTAGACTGGGTCGAAGAACTGATATCTGACGCAGTTGCCATAAGACTCTTAGGTCCGGCATATCTCTTTTCTTTTGCCTCCATTACGATTTTGCAAAGCTCATTGGGCAGACCCTCTCGCACCCACCCATCAGAATTGCTGCGCGTCCGCGTTGCATTCAACGAATTGAAGCGGACCTGTCTGACAGCGTCCGTCCCAATCGCCACCGCACTCACCACAAAGCTGGTTGACTTGTTCGAAGAAAAGTTTAAGTTCAACGAAAAATATCTCGGGGACAAGTACATGGGCCCCTCTGCGGTGCACGCGCGTCCGACTGACGATGTGGTTGCCCTTATTACTCAAGAGCTGGACGATCTTAAAATCGGCAAACTCTCAAATGACTCTTTGATTCGATCCGAGGCCCTCGCACGTGCTTTGGCGAAGGGCCAACCCGTCTCGGCCCTTCGGAAAGAACGAATAGATTTGCAGTCTAAGGTAGAAAGCCTTCGACAGTCTCTTTCAGGTTCAACAGTAAGCCAAGCTGAGATTATGAAAACATTCTTTGAGATTCGCGATTGTATGATTGAAAAACCAAGCACATGCGCGGAAATCATCAATGCCGGATACATCCACAGATATCAGAATGTCTTGCCTCAAATCCTTAACGGCCTCGCCGGTCCTGCCGTCAACGACTATGTTCCCGAACACAAGAAGACTATCAACCAAGTGGACCGGCTATTGAAGGTTTCATTGCAGGCGACGGAGATTCATAAGCTCTTTTTGTAATTGAAAAGGATGTGAAATGTTATCCAGCGAGCGCTCAATACTAACGGATATCGAAATCATCTCGCGCCTCGTAGACGGATCAATCGTTATCACTCCCTTGATTGCCGCCGAGCAAATTGGGTCGACATCTGTTGACTTAAGGTTAGGTCCAGAATTCAATATTCTGCGCCGCGCCTATTACGGACATCTCGACTTCTCACACGAAAAAGGTGAAATTCAACAAGAAGTTCGAAGATACAGTGAACGCATTCAGGTCAAGGCCCTAGAACCATTCATTATTCACCCTGGTGAATTCGCCTTAGGAGCAACGCTCGAATTCATCTCGGTCCCCAATGATTTGACAGCCTACTTAGAGGGACGAAGCACCTGGGGCCGCCTGGGGCTGCAGGTGCATTCGACCGCAAGCTTCGTCGACCCTGGTTTTCAAGGAAATCTCGTTTTTGAATTGCAAAACGTGGGGAAAGTCCCGATCGAACTCTACGCAGGTCTGCGTGTCGCACAGATCAGCTTCAATCGATCCTCAGGTAGCGTCCAAACATATGGGGCTGGTCAGAACCAGCATTACAAAGGCCAATTGGGTCCCGAAGGCAGCAGATTCTACTTGGACAAAGATTTTGAGAGGATCAATCTGAAGCTCAGAGAGAAGCAACAATTAAAGACCTAGGTCCGGTTGCACCGTCGCCCTGCTCTGACCTTCTTTATCTGACCCGCCAAGGCGTTCCCTGCAAACCTGATTTCTGTTTGAACGATTTGCCCCTTCTGCCGCTCCTTTCCTTGGGCACGGCTCCGGGATAATTCCTGCGCCCGGCAGCTTCGTGCCTTCTGCTTTCCCGGTTCCTCCCTGTGAATCTTTCAGGTCCCTCCCAGAACGCAGCCGCTCGCCCTGGCAGCAGTATCCACTCCACCCTCGGGTGCCCCAAGGAAATGGGGCAGAAATGGAGAAACAAATCAATCACGTCCAACTCATCGGCTTCCTCGGAAAAGATCCCGAGAAGCGGCAAGTCCGCGGCAACGGCACGAATTTCACCGTGCTGTCCGTCGCCACGCAACAGTCGTGGAAGGGCCCGAACGACGAGTGGCAGTCCAAATCCGAGTGGCACCGCGTCGTGGTCTTCAACCGCCTCGGCGAGTCTGTAGCCGACACGCTCCACAAAGGCAACCATATCCTTGTGGACGGCATTCTCGTCAGCTCGAAGTACGAGCGCGAGAACGGCAAGTCCAAGAAGGCCACATGCTTTACTCGGCGCAAGATAGCCCGTAGTTCGCTCCCACTGTAAAGCCCGCTTGTGCAGCTCCGCTCGGTATACCCCAACCGTGCTCGCTTCCGCGCCCCTCCGGGCTGCGCTCAAATACGCTCCAGAGCTTGACAGCCGCGAACCACGGCCAGAACCGCCTCCAGTAAAGCATGTTGTTTTTAATGCCCTGAAAGGGCCTGAAAACAATCAATCAAAACTGGAGCGAACCAAATGCCGAGCGTCTATGAAATCATCACCGAGAGAATCATCAAGCAGCTTGAATCCGGCGTGTCTCCCTGGCGCAAGCCCTGGACCTGCCAGACTCCCGCAAACCTAATCACGCAAAAAGAGTATCGCGGACTCAACGTCTTTACTCTTGCTTCGCAGGGGTTCCCATCACGATTCTGGTTTACTTTCAATCAGGCAACAAAGTTGGGCGGGAGAATCCGCAAGGGCGAGAAATCTTCGCCCGTCATCTTCTGGAACATCGGCGACGAGTGGGAGACGACCGCGCAGGACGGCGCGAAAGAGACCTGCCGGCCCTTTCTGCTCCGTTATTACAGCGTGTTCAATTTGTCGCAGGCGGAAGGTATCGACATCCCCGCGTCCCTCCTGCAAGAGACGCGCACCAACGATCCTATCGAAACGTGCGAACAACTCGTGACCAACATGCCGAACCCGCCAGCGTTCGAACAATCCGACAAAGCGTGGTACTCGCCGAGCAACGACGTGGTCGGCATGCCGCCACGCGGCCTCTTTCATTCATCGGAAGAGTATTACGCCACTGAATTTCACGAACTAGCCCACAGCACGGGGCACGCCAAACGCTTGCACCGGGAGAACTTCGACAACCCGGTTTCCTTTGGCTCGGAATCCTACTCGAAAGAGGAACTCATCGCGGAGATGACCGCCGCCATGCTATGCGGCATCGCGGGAATCGAGCAGCGGATACTTGAAAACTCAGCCGCCTATCTCAAGACGTGGATTGCACGGCTCAAGTCGGATTCGCGCCTGCTTGTTTCCGCTGCCTCACAGGCACAGAAAGCTGCGGACTTTATCCAAGGAAAGGCTCCGCACCAGTTGGCCGAAGCATACGCCACTTAAGGGTTAACCCAGGACTTGTTGGCTGACCGTCCCGCACCGCTCGCAGATAATAGAAGTGTTCCACAAAGCGTACCTCCGCCGGTACGTCGAGTGATTGTGACGCCAGACAATTCCTATGAGGAGAAGAAAGACAACTGGGCCGAATACCGCGTACAGTTTTACCGGCAGCGAAGATACAGGCGGAGGACTCGACATGACGTGTTGAGCGTAAAGGAAGAGGGCAAGAAGAGTCACGACTCCCGACCACAAAACAAGTTTTGCATACGACCACTTTGAGGGAGGGCAAAGACGCTTTGAGAGGGCAGATTGCTGAGACCCTCGTGTGGTGGCTCTTCCCACCAAAACACCTGGTCCCCCACCCGCAAACAGAAGCCCTCGAACTCCGGTTCGCGTGTCTATGTGGTAGACACCCTCTTGGTAGGCGAGCGAGACCTTTTTGAGATTTGTGCTTTCGCAATTCGGGCAGCGCAAGTCCATCTCGTCACCCCTTGCAGTCCCTCTACTCTGTGGCGATGCATCCTTCCTGATAGCCTGGGCCTGGGCCATTTCGTGTCGGAACATCTCGACCTGTCGGCATTAAACCCGGCAACGCGGAATTAGTTGCTCGCTCCCGCTCGGCTGGACCTAGGCCGTACCATCTTTTGGGCCATGTACAGGATCAGCTTACGATCTCCATCTTTCGTCTTGGCCAACAGACGCCGTAACTTGCTGAGGTACCGTGCGTCTTTGCCCGCGTTTCCCCAGGCGATGTCGTCAGATGACCTCCGCTTCGGGAGATTAGGCAGTTTGGGCGGCTCCTCACCGTCGTAGAAAAGCTGGTACATGGGAATTTCCATCGCGCGGGCCATTTTCTCCAACGTTTCGATGGCCGGGACCGTATGTCCGTTCTCAACACGGGAGATGTAACAGCGAAGCAGTCCCGTCCGCTTCTCGATGTCCCCCTGAGAGAGCTTCTTTTCTTCCCGTAGCGCCCGCAATCGGTCCGCGATCACCATGTTCGTCTTACCTCTCTGCGGTCATACACCGCACATTTAACAAAACTCTAGACTCAAACCCAATCGCTCACAACTAAGAACTCATCGGCAGTAACTTCTAATCAAAAAGCGAAGATTGCTGTCCCGTTGGCTGTGGAACCACGCGCGGTGCTTCTATGCCCCAGAGTCTGCGGAAGAGATCAACGGTCCCAGGACCGAACCCCGCGTAGTGGTTGTTGGCAAATGCCAGAATCATGATTCGCCGCTCTTGGACCTGCTTGAGGAGACTGACCCACTCGGAAAGATCATCTTGGCGATCAACAATCACTTTGTCCCAGGTTGTCGTTTTTTCCTCGATCCCTTTCCGGTCCCCCAGCCACCGAACGTAAGTGAAGTCAGCGGTAATTAGATCGAATTTGCCCTTCATCTCCCAGGGCCGCGGCATCCAGCCTTGATCAATCAGCGTGAGAGCGACGCAATGCTCTCGCAACACGTCCGCGAGTTTAGGAACCAGCCAGTCCTTGTTGCGAATCTCGACGGCAAACTTGTGTTCCTTTGAAAGCTTTTTCAGAAACGGAACTAGTCTGGCTAGAAAATCGTCCAGCGACTTGAACGCGTATTTGTCGAACTTGCCGAATTGAAACAACAAGGGGCCGAGCTTTTCGCCTAGAGCCTCCATCGTCGTTAGAAAGACTTTGAATTCCTCATCGCAATCTTTAAGGACCCTCTTGTGTGTAATCTCCTGTGGTACCTTGGCCGCAAAAAGAAATCCCTCCGGGGTTTTGTCATTCCAGGAGCGCACCACGCTTACACTGGGAGATGCATAGAAGGTTGAGTCAATCTCCACAGTGTCGAAGTGCTGCGCGTAGTAGCTCAAGTAGTCGGCGGGTCGCAAACCCTTCGGATAGAACGATCCCTGCCATCCTGTCGCTGTGAACGACGAAGTCCCGAGAAGAATCGGCGGATGATTCACAGAAGAGAGTATAGCGAAGAGCCACGAGCCATCGAATACCGCTGGTCCGAAACTACCTTCCTGGTTGCCACGTCCCCGACCATTGACGCATCATTTTCTGATGGTCGAGCATTCAAGAACCACAAGCTCTTCACGCTCATCCTTTGACAATACTGTGTAGGAACCAGAAGGACGGAGGACCTTTCCCATGATCTCCGCAGGAGCTACACGCAATTCTTCGCAGATCGGACTTGCCGTTCTGCTGCTGTTCCCGACACTCGCACTCCAGCGCGCCCAAGCACAATCTGGTTCTCCTGTCGTTGGTCGGGCGAATGAAAGATGGGCTGGGCGCAGGATTGTCACGCTACGGGGATTTGGAGACTACTTTGTTTCAGACGTGCACGGTCAACCCGAATTGATCAGACCTGACGGGCTGGGCGTAAACATCGTGGCCGTGGCGCAGAGCGTTGAAGGGGACCGCATTTGGCTCAAAGCGAACGGAGCCGGCGATGTGCCTGTGGGATGGGTGAACAAGAAGGACGCAATTTTGCTGGATGATGCAATCCCTTATTTCACATCTGTAATCGAACGCAGTCCGAAGGAGTGGGATGCATACCTTCGTCGCGCCGAATCTGAACACGCTCTGAATCAGCGCGAAGCCGCAATTGCGGATTACACGCGGGCAATCGAATTGCATCCAGACGAACCGTTTTTATTCCTCCGGCGAGGCCGGTCTTTCCGGACTATGAAGGCCTGCCCGCAAGCTGCAGCGGACTTTGAGAAAGCGGCCAACCTCAAACCTACGTGGGCCGAGCTTTACAACCAGGCAGCAGGTGTTTATGTGGACTGTCCAGATCCTGCATACCGCAATCCTGAAAAGGCAGTCGCTCTAATTGAGCACGCGATTGCCCTCGATGTGGAGCACCCCACGTACCTGACTGTTCTCGCACTTGCGTATTTTAGGTCCGGCAATCTTGAAAGGGCAGTAGTTACGCAGAGGCAAGCCCTGGAATCCCCAAATTTCCCCCCAGCGTATCGTGAAGAAGCGACAGCGCAATTGCGCGAGTATGAGAGAGCACTCGCTGCACAAAAGCATTGAAAAGCTGCCAGAACTAATTGCAAGCGTTCTTGGCCTGCTGCGTCCGATATATCACTCTCCATGCTCCTTCACCACGCTTCGAGGATTCTTGTCCTCGCGCAAGCCGACAAACTTCGAATGTCGCAACCTATCTCCTTCGGTCCATTCTAGGAATTCGATCTGAGCGACGGTTTCTGGTCTGAGCCAAACTGCCTTCTTCATTTTCTCAGCGTTGAGTTCTTCCCCAAATCGTGATCGCCTCGTCTCCGGCAAATTTACGAATGGGCAGGTCGCCGTCACGAGATGTTTCAACTTCGAGAAGACTTGTCGTCGGGAAGCCGGGACAAACCCATTCCGAGTTCTTGCCACATACATCAGCTTGTCTCCGTCGTAGTAGCCGACAATCAGTGAGTCAAAGCCGTGTGGTCCAGGAAAATAGCCACCGATCACAAACTCTTGTCCACGATTCACACGATATTTGATCCAGGCGCCGGTCCGCTTTCCCGGTTGGTAGTAGCTGTTCTTTTGCTTCCCGACAATGCCTTCCAACCCTTGCTCCCGTACCGCAGAGAGTAGAGCCTCGGGCGTAGCCTCCACGTAGTCCGAAATCCTGATTCGCTTGTCGCGAATGACGACAAGGGACTTCAGCAGCCCCCTCCGCTCGATTAGCGAAAGGCCAGTCACGTCACGATCCTTCCAACGCAACAGATCGAAGATGTAGTAGTGAATTCGCGATGCCTCCGCGCGGAAATTCTGGAGCAGATTGAAATCCGGCCGACCGCTGTCATCAATTGCGACTAATTCTCCATCAACCACTGTCCCCTCGGGCAAATCCGCCAGGGCGTCCACAATGTGCGCAAACTTTCTATTAAAAGATTTTTTCCTCCGCGAGAACAGCATGAGACCAGTCCGCGACTTCACCGCAAGGGCGCGATATCCATCAAGCTTAATTTCCCAAATCCAGGTCGCGCCCGCCGGCAGTTTTGACACCGCGAGACACTCCATTGGCTCGACAAATGACGCTTCCGTTTTGGGCAACGAGTACAACCGCGCGCGGATTTCCTTCTGCATCTTGTTTCTTAGGAAAACAGACACCACCTAAATAAGCAAACACGAGAGCCATTCATTTCGTGTGGCCCTTCCTACCGAAAGACTGCGCTTCGCTGCCTGCTTCTTCTGTCAAGGCTCTTCACTTCGCTTCGATAAACGCAAACTGCGCGGCCTTGACAGCGCATGCGGCGAAGCGCCCGGGACGGCTAGGAAGGGCTTTGTTTTTTGTGCAGCAAAGTGCCGCTGCGCAAAAGGCAAAAACCCACAAAACAAAAGGAGCGAACAATGCAACCAGAACGTGCAGAGTTGTATTTCCAGCAAGGCGGTTCCGACAAGGTGTACCACCTACAGTTGGAGGGCGCGCAAGACCAATGGGCCGTTCAAGCGCAATGGGGGCGGCGCGGTTCCGCCTTGCAGAGCGATGTGAAGGTGAGCGGCAGCAGCTACGAGGAGGCGAAGCGAGTTTATGACCGCATCCTCCGGGAGAAAACAGGCAAGGGCTATCAAATCGCGCAC
>Ga0307475_10000546_pt1 | contig 22525 bp, 14 predicted proteins | sample atmos_gasesECM1C_FD_203317 | JGI IMG/M metagenome (GOLD analysis project Ga0307475, IMG submission 203317) | Hardwood forest soil microbial communities from Morgan-Monroe State Forest, Indiana, United States - atmos_gasesECM1C_515 | ecosystem: Environmental > Terrestrial > Soil > Temperate... | reverse complement strand
CGACATGGCACCGGCTTCACGGTCTAGCCGACAAAGGATGGATTAGCAGTGCAACTTCAGTCTTTCCTTCTTCCCGGGCCACTTCTTTCTCTCGGTCGGACTTGGAAAGTTGTCTTCCTTGGCTTGCCCCCGTCCAGATCTGAGCGAGGAAGTAACTCTGACCGTACCGATTGAAGATCAGTTGCGGTTCAGATTTTCCGGCCTTCGAATCAACCGCAATGCTCAACAAGAACATCGACGCGTCGCCGCCAATTCGCCGGATTAGCTGCATGTTCTCGGTTCCCGTTGGACAAGACTGAACCACGTATTCTCCGGCCGGCAGTGTGTGATTCCCGACCTGGAATGCGAAGGGAATGTTCACGGCCAACACAGTCTGCTGCGCGTAACAGATGCTAGTTGCTACGAGGGAGAGCAGTAGCGCCGCGACTAGCGCAACAATTTTCCTTTTCATGGGATTCTCCTTCTCTTCTTATTTTCTGCGGTGGCAACGCAAATTCACGCCGCCACCGACCCATGACTCGCATTGAATTGAAGCTCACGGGCTGGCGCCACTCTGGCGCGATTGCCTTCAAGGATCAATGCACCGCGGATCAATTGTTGGACATTTGCAGATAAAATGCGAAGTCATAGAGTCTGGGAGATTTCGCGGCGTGGGAACGGCTCAAAAGGGAACTCTTCCGGCAAGTGTCCGTGCACCTGGATACTTATCTGGGCGTGCGGACCATGTCGGCGAATGAAGGTACCCGAGGGGGAGGCTTCAAATGGGCATGGCTCGCACCACCCAGGATGTTCCTGTACTTTTACCACTTCCTTTTGACTTGTCAAGGAAGGTGGCCCGCGGTGCCGGAATGGAATCGTTTTCATACGGACGGACCAGGGCCTCTTAGTTCATTTGGTTGCATGGAACGCAGGAGTCGTGCGATGAGAGTCTGGAGACGAATTGCAGCTTCCTGACCCATCTCGGTGAATTCAACCCCCATCCCTCACCTGGGGACGCGTCTCGTACGACAGCACGGGTACGGATTTCACCTTCTAAAACTGAGAGCAACAGGGTGAGGAGAGTACCAACAGGCGGCGGGTTGGGTGTGATGACGAACAGTCCTCCAAAATTCAGTTCACGAACGCGCGAGACGCTTTGCTGACCACTAATGTGCCAAGACACCCAAATACCTTGCGGGGTAGAGATTCGTGGATCCCTCCGTTTGTTTTTAGGAGAATCCTCGCCCATAGGGTTCAAATTAGGCGGCCAGGTTATCCTGTTACCTCCTATTTCTCTAATAGTATTCCACCTCAGCCGGATGCCTTTCCGTTGCCCGATTGCCGTCAGCCTGGCGGCGTGTCAGATAGTGTCCAAAAGCAAGCTTTTCGGGCTCGGACCGCGAGCCCCACTCATTTCTCAGCATCGTCTTTGAGATTTCTATCTGATGCAGCGCGAACTTGGATATCTTGCGCGAGGCGTGCTCATCGGGGCGGTGAACATGAATCTCCAATACGCGCGCCTGCTCAGTGTGGGCGTAAAATGGCTCGTGATCGTGCTCGCATTAGCCATGGCTCTCGAACACCTGAGAATTGCCCCGCGTGTTGTTGAGCTGGCCTTCGGTGTTCTTTTTGGCGGAATCGTATTTGCATTGGCGCTTGCGGTAGGATTGGGATCGAAAGAGCTCGTAACAAAATCACTCTCGGACGATGCAAAGAAGCCAGCTACCGAAGCGATCGAAGATCTACTTCACCATCTGTAGACCAGGTTGACGGACCCATCAGACCAAAAAGATTCGCCAGTAAATTGAATTTCGGGATCGCTGGAGGAGTCAAGGAGGTATTGAAAGCCGTGAGTCACTATACTGTGGAACTGCATGAATTAATCCAAAAGATGTATGGCGTCCAATCCATGCAAATCGACAGTGTGCAGGTGACGCACGTCTTCGAAGACAATACAGTTTGGGATGGGATGATTGAAGTATTTGAGTTACATGGCCATCCGAGGGCGCCGATCGTCTACGCCTGGGCGCAGGATATGAAAAAGCCGGGGATGCCCAAAAAAGTACTTTGCGGTCTTACATCTCAATTTAGTCGATTCGCCAGAAGCGGCTGTCAAAGCGGCAATCGTTCCAGAGCGCAGGACTGGCGAAGCAGCCTAATTTGGGATTCCCGAAATTGACGTTGTCACTCTCAATAACTGCGTTCAACAGATCTCGACGAAATCTTGTTTGAGGAAGATTGTTAGCCCGTGCGAAAGGGTGCGGTTGCACTTTTGCTCGAGCGGGATGTTAGACCATGCGAGTTGGCTTATTCACAAGAGAGTATCCTCCCCACGTTTACGGAGGTGCAGGAGTCCATGTCGAGTACCTGAGCCGCGAGCTGGCTAAAGAGATCGCGGTGGAGGTGCACTGCTGGGGTTCGCAGAAGTTTGATGACGGAAATCTGCACGTCTGCGGCGCTGAACCCTGGGAAGAGATAACAAAGGGCACGGAAGGCAAATTCAAAAGCGCTCTGGAGGCTTTGAGCCTCAATTTAACGCAGGTAAAGGCCCTCACGGGGATCGATGTCGTCCACACGCATACTTGGTATGCGTCAATGGCAGGCTTCTTCGCAAAGAAGCTGTATAACGTCCCGTTTGTCCTTACCACGCATTCGCTCGAACCGCTTCGCGCGTGGAAATCTGACCAACTCGGCAGGGGGTATGCGATGAGTTCCTGGATGGAGCGTACTGCCATTCTCGATGCCGACGCCGTCATCGCAGTTTCCAAGAGCACCAGGGCAGACATCCTCCGAGCCTACCCGGACGTGAAGCCGGATCGCATTCATGTCATTTATAACGGCATCGATCTTGCCGAATATCAGAAAACCTCGGAGACCACGGTGCTAGACAAATATAGGATCGATCCAGCCAAACCCTATGTCTTGTTTCTAGGCCGGATCACTCGACAGAAGGGTGTGACTTATCTTGTCGATGCAATTCGCTACTTGCCGCAGGACACTCAAGTCGTGCTTTGCGCGGGAGCTCCGGATACTCCCGAGATTGCCGCAGAAATGCGGCAAAAGGTCGAGGATGCACGCCGCGACCATCCGCTTATCACCTGGATCGAAAAGATGGTTACAAAGCGGGAAGCGATTGAGTTTTACAGTCATGCGCGCGTATTTTGTTGCCCGTCGGTCTACGAGCCCTTCGGCATCATCAATCTAGAGGCCATGGCGTGCCACGCACCCGTGGTAGCGAGCGCCACAGGGGGAATTAAAGAGGTCGTCGTTGACGGAGAAACAGGCTACTTGATTCCCTTCGATCAGGATCCTGTCACAAGTTTTCCCGTTGATCCTGAAAAGTTCTCACGGGACTTTGCCGCCGGGATAAATCGACTGCTCGAGGATCCGGAGAGATGCAAGCGCTTCGGAGATGCAGGACGGCGGCGCGTGGAAGAAACTTTCAGCTGGGGCGCAATCGCCCGACAGACCATTCGCCTTTATAAACAGTTGATCCAGCAACGCTCGACGAACGTACGAGTGTGATTGAAATTGAATTGCACTGCTTCTAACCAATCCAATCTCAATCGCGCTCATGATTGTGGCCATCCCGATCTCGATCCGAGTGCCAGCGGGGTCGTCCTCATTCCGCCACCTATGATTCTCATTCCAGCAGCGCTCGCGCGCTTCTTGTATCAGGCCGTGGCGGCCTTGCCAAACCCTTTTACAGCGCGCTCGATCCTAGGGCCTGCATCAGCGAGGTCATCCGCATTCATGGCTGGCCGGACCGTAAGCCTCGCATTGAAGGCAAGAAACCATGGCTCGGCAATCGCAGGTAACTCCGAGGATTCCTTCATCTCGAAGAATATGTATCCAGTTCGTTCGCCATTATGCGAGTCCTTGTGCGATTAGATTGGCCGTATCCATTGTGCCCGGGCGTTGCCCGCCTAGTCTTCGCCTCCAAAGGACCGGGGAACTTGTCTCGAAGAAATTGGGTGGCGAGAGTCCGATGGGCAACTATTCCTTGATTTCTGCTGCTTGAATGAAAACGAGAAAGGCCCACGGACCTAAGGAGAGCTGCACTTCACCGTGTGACTGAAAAACGGTAGGCGCCTGACCGGCCTTGTCGCCCCACGGGGCCTCTGCCGAATCGAGCGTCCTGTGCCAGCGCCCTGGCGGAATCGGCAGGATGAGGTCAGTTGGGGTCTGATCGAAATGACACACCATAAGAACTTGACTGGAAGCATTCCACCTTCTGACTAACAGCACCTTCTGCTCGGCGAGGGGTGTGATTTCCAGAGCGTTCTTGTCGAGCTGTGCCAGCGGCGGCACATCACGTCGTAAACGAAGCAATTCCTGATAGAAACGCCACAGGATGCGATGACGCCCTTCGGTCTGCAAATCCCAGTTCAGTTTGCAACTGAGGAATGTTGCTTCGCTTTGAGGGTCGGGAACATCTCCTATCCAGCCAAACTTCGCAAATTCCTCCTTCCTCCCTCGACGCACTGCCTCGATCAGCGATTGATCTTCGTGACTGACAAAGTATTGGAAGGGAGCTGATTCGGCGTACTCTTCGCCCATAAACAATAGAGGAAGGTACGGCGAAAGCAGAACAGATCCAGCCGCAAGCTTCAATTGGTCGAAGGAGAGTGATCGCGACAGACGGTCACCGACACGCCGATTTCCTACCTGGTCATGATTCTGTGCAAACACGACGAAGTATTTGGCCGGGATATGCTTCGACGAATTTCCGTAATGTTTGTGGCGGAATTTTGAGTATCGCCCCGCATACAAAAACCCATCTCGATAGCAGCCAGCGAGATCCTCGATTCCGGAATAGTCCTCGTAGTAACCATCCTGTTCCCCGGTCAAGAGTACATGCAAAGAATGGTGAAAATCGTCGTTCCAAACGGCATCGAATCCCCAGCCACCTACCTCAGGAGGGCTGACCACTCGAGGGTCGTTTCGATTGCTCTCCGGGATTAAATGGACGTTCCGGCCGAGTTCCATCGCCCTTGTTTGTACGGCCGCGCCAAGTTCTTCCAGAAACGTTCGTGCGGAGGGATCCACAATCGCGTGAATAGCGTCGAGTCGAAGTGCATCAATGTGGAAGTCAGTCACCCATTGCAGGGCATTCTCGATGAAGTAGCGGCGGACCTCGTCGCTCCCGGCGCCATCAAAATTGATGGCCTGTCCCCAGGGCGTCTTGTAGAGGTCCGTGAAATAGGGACCGAAATCCGCCAGGTAATTTCCCTCCGGACCAAGGTGGTTGTACACCACATCGAGCATCACAGCGATTTCGTGTTGATGGGACGCGTTGACGAATGCTTTCAGCGCCTCGGGGCCGCCATAAGATGATTGGACTGCGTAGGGATAAACTCCGTCGTAGCCCCAGTTGCGGTCTCCGGGGAATTGGGCCACCGGCATCAACTCGATCGCCGTAACACCCAGGTTCTTCAGTGTTGTCAGCCGAGGAATAATTGAGTCAAGAGTGCCCTCTGGAGTGAATGTCCCCACGTGGAGTTCGTAGACAACATACCTTTCGAGAGCAAGGCCACGCCATCGGGAATCGTTCCAGTTAAACCGATCATCTGCGACTTGGGACGGCCCGTGGACGCCTCTTGGTTGATATCGTGACGCCGGATCGGGTCGTTCCTTCTCATTGTTCAAGCGAAATTGGTAGAGAGCCCCGGGCGCAACGCCTTCAACAACGGCGTGGAAATATCCGCATCCGACAGCCTGCATGGGAATTCTGCGGTCTCGCGGCTCGGTGATGCATATTTCAACCCGGCTCACACGCGGAGCCCAGACGAGAAACCCGCATGCATTCTCGCGCAAGAGGCGGGCACCAAGAGGTTCGTTACGGCGCGCAGTCACTATTTGTGAATCCCCTGCATGGCCCAATGGGTCGCAACAATTTAGTATACACAGAGAAGCGCGTCATTCCGCAAACGACGAACTGCGTAGACTCGCAGGTGATCTGGTAAGCTGACTTCAGCAAGAGCTGCGGGGCTGAATACCTGATGAGCGAACGCAGGCCAACTGTCTCCGGCCCTATCAATCATGCCTCACCAGCCCGGACGGATGTAGTGAAAAAGGCTTGATAATCGAAACAGATGCGATACGTCTGCGTTCACGGGCACTTTTACCAACCGCCACGAGAAAACCCATGGCTTGAAGCGATTGAACTTCAGGATTCCGCCTACCCGTATCACGACTGGAACGAACGCGTTACAGCGGAGTGTTATGCGCCCAATGCCGCCGCCCGGGTTCTGGACAACGATAAGCGCATCATTAAAATGGTGAACAACTATTCCTCGATGAGCTTCAATTTTGGACCGACCCTCCTTTCCTGGCTGGAGGCGAGCTCCCCCAAGGCTTACCAGCCCATTTTGGAGGCGGACAGACTGAGCGGCGACAAATTCTCAGGTCACGGTTCGCCGATAGCGCAGGCCTACAATCACATGATCCTGCCCCTGGCGAATCGTCGGGACAAAGTTACGCAGGTGCGCTGGGGACTGGCGGACTTTCAACACAGGTTCGGCCGCGCGCCAGAAGGTATGTGGTTGCCGGAGACGGCCGTGGACACCGAAACGCTCGAGGTTTTGGCAGAGCACGGAATGAAGTTTACAATCCTGGCCCCGCGTCAGGCCTCTAGGATTCGGCGGTTCGGGAGCCGGAGTTGGAAGGACGTGAGCGGCGAAAGGATAGACCCTAGTCGTGCCTACCTGGCGCGTCTGCCGTCACGTCGAACGATCGCTCTGTTCTTCTACGATGGGCCAATTTCACAAGCTGTGGCGTTCGAAGGGCTCTTGGATGACGGGCAGCGTTTTGCCGAGCGACTGCTCAGTGGTTTTTCCGAATCACGCACCTGGCCTCAACTTTGTCACATAGCTACGGACGGGGAAAGTTACGGGCACCATCATGCGTTCGGCGAAATGGCGCTCGCCTACGCGCTGAAGCACATTGAATCCGAAAAGCTCGCCGAACTCACCAACTACGGCTGCTTCCTGCAGCGCCACCCCCCCGACCATTACGTCGAAATTTTGCAAAACAGTTCCTGGAGTTGCGTCCATGGGGTTGAGCGCTGGCGCGCCAACTGCGGGTGCAACTCGGGCGGCCATCCGAGCTGGAACCAGGAATGGCGCACTCCGTTGCGAAGTGCTCTTGACTGGCTGCGGGACACACTGGCGCCGCTCTACGAAAACAAGGCCGTTGCCCTGCTGAAGGACCCATGGAATGCCAGGGATGAATACATTCGTGTGATTTTGGACCGCTCACTGGAGAACTTGGAACGTTTCCTGGGTGAGCACGCTGCTCACGTTTTGAATCCTGATGAGACCGTGGTCGCGCTGAAGTTGCTCGAAATGCAGCGTCATGCCCTGCTGATGTATACGAGTTGCGGCTGGTTCTTCGATGAGCTTTCCGGACTGGAAACGGTTCAAGTGATCGAATATGCGGCTCGCGCCCTGCAACTGGGTCAAGAAATCTTCGGCGATCACTTGGAGGTTGAGTTCTTGGATCGCCTGCGACTGGCGAAGAGCAACCTGCCGGAGCATCAAGATGGCGCCCAAATCTACGAAAAGTGGGTCAGGCCTGCGATGGTCGGCATGGCTCAAGTCGCCGCTCACTATGCCATTAGCTCGATATTCGAAACATATCGTGACCGGACCCAAATCTATTGTTATGACGCCCAGCGGGAGGACTTTCTTATCGAAACGGAAGGCAAGATGCATTTAGCCGTCGGCCGCGCACAATTCAGTTCGCAAATCACGCGCGAATCATCGCGGCTTTCGTTTGCGGTCCTCCTCATGGGTGACCATAATGTCGTTTGTGGCGTTCGCCCGTTCCAGGAGAACGGTGATGACCAAAGTTTGAGAGAACGGCTTATTGGTGCCTTCTCAACGGCTGACACAGCGGAGGTTATACGGCTCCTCGATGAAGGCTTCGGAAAGAAGGTCTATTCGTTGCGGTCACTTTTCCGTGATGAACAGAGAAAAATCCTCAGGCTGATCTTGGATGACACGCTTACGGATACCGAGGCCGCGTATCGAGGTGTATACGAGAAGCGCGCCCAGTTGATTCACTTTCTAAACGACATTCGAGTTCCGATTCCAAAAGCGCTTCAGTCCGCGGCCGAAATAGCATTGAACAGTCAGTTGCGCCAAGCTTTTCAAAGCGTTGAAATGAACTTCGATGGTGTCCGCGGACTTCTAAAAGAGGCCTCGACCATTCATGTTGATCTCGACAAAACCACGGTCGAATTCTCCATTCGGAAACGTATCGAGGAAGTTGCCGCGGAGTTTGCATCACATCCTGCCAACCTCGAAACTCTCAAGAAGCTCAACTCTCTCCTGGAACTCACCGGCTCGTTGCCTTTTCAAGTGATGCTCTGGGAGGCGCAAAACACGGTCTATGCTCCGCTCATTAAGTCACACCAGACATGGAAGTCGGAAGCGGAAAAAGGCAACAATGCCGCGCAGGAATGGCTTAGCATGCTCACTGCCGTGGCTGAGAAGCTTGGAATGAAGCTCGCTTAGAGAGACTCAATGGCCCGCCCTCGGATTCCCCTCGCATGCTACAGGCTGCAATTCAACCGAGATTTTAAGTTTCGAAACGCGACCGACACTCTGGACTACCTCTCCCGGCTCGGAATCACAGATATCTACGCGTCTCCCTTGTTGCAAAGCCGGACCGGCAGCCAGCACGGATACGATGTGACGGACCCTACACGGATTGACGCCGAGTTGGGAAGTGGAGAGCAGTTTGAGGCCTTCCAATCAGCCCTTCAAACGCACGGCATGGGCTTGGTTCTCGATATCGTTCCGAATCACATGGCTGCCAGCTCGGAAAATCCCTGGTGGATGGACGTTTTGGAAAATGGTTCTGGCTCCGCATACGCAGCCTATTTCGATATCGATTGGCATCCACCTTCTCTTACGCTCCACAACAAAATCCTGCTACCCGTACTTGGCAAGTTCTTCGGCCAGACCCTTAACAGTCGGGAGCTCCAGCTCGTCTTTCGACAAGGACGATTCTTGATTCAGTACTACGACATGTGCTTTCCTCTTACTCCGAAATCGTACCGTCGGATTCTGAAGCATCGAGAACACTTTCTGGAAAAGCGGCTTGGCGCGGACTCGCCCGCCTTTCAGGAGTATTTGGGAATCGTGGCCGCCTTGGCATCCTTGCCGGAGCGGGAATCTTTGACCATCGACGCAGCCGGCGAGCGACGCCTTCAGGTTGAAGCAATTAAGGAACGGCTACGCCAGCTTCACGAAACAAACCGCGAGGTTAAGCGATTTGTTAGGGACAATCTGAGGATCTTCAATGGTAGGCGAAATCGGCCTGGCAGTTTTCGCAATTTGGATCGCTTGCTGTCGGAACAGGTCTATGTCCTGGCCTACTGGCAAAACGTCAACGAAGGAATCAACTACCGGAGGTTTTTCACTATCACAGACCTAGTAGGCATGCGCGTCGAGGATCCCATGGTGTTTGAAGCTCTACACCATGTGGTCTTGCAATTGATTGAGAGGAGAGTCGCCATTGGGCTCCGCATCGATCACATCGACGGCCTTCGCGATCCGCTAGGCTATCTTCGGCGCCTGCAAGAACGCGCCAGCAGCTCCCAGGAAAATGAGAACGCAAACAGCTTCTATGTGATTGTGGAAAAAATACTCTCCGGAACTGAAGGGCTTCCCAGGGAATGGCCCGTTCAAGGAACGACCGGCTATGAATATCTGAACGCCGTCAACCGGCTGTTTGTTCACCCCGCAGGAGCGCGAGCGATCGAACAGATCTATTTTCGATTTCTGGGACGACATGTTGCCTACGAAGACGTGCTTTACCAGAGTAAAAAACTGGTCATGTCCACTTTGCTGTCGGCCGAAATGAGATTTCTCGGCCGGCAACTCGGCGTCTTGGCTCAAAGCGATCGCTATGCGCGCGATTATTCGCGAATGGAGCTTGCCCAAGCGCTCATCGAAACCACTGCATGCTTCCCCGTCTATCGAACGTATGTTCGCAGCATGGAAGTGCCCGACGAAGCGAAACGTCATATTAACCGCTCCGTGGACACCGCCTGTGTTCGAAACCCTCGCCTCGATTCGTCTTGCTTCAATTTTGTGCGTGATGTGCTGCTGCTGAAGGATGCGGGGCACCTGTTTGCGGAGCAGCGCGAAGCGCGTCTCGCATTCGTCATGAGGTGGCAGCAGTTCACAGGTCCGATTGTCGCCAAGGGCCTGGAGGACACGGTTCTCTACGTCTACTGCCCCCTTCTTTCGCTCAACGAAGTGGGCGGTAATCCAAGCCCGTCTGCCGTCGCCGCACCCGAATTCAGCCAGATTGCGAGCGAACGGCAACGCCGGTGGCGATATGGTTTGAATTGCACTTCCACGCACGATACAAAGCGCGGCGAAGACGTGCGTTCTCGAATCAACGTTCTCTCCGAGATTCCCAGCGAATGGCAAGGGCACCTGAACAGGTGGGCCCGGTGGAACAAGAAAAGGAAAGGAGTAATCGAGTCTCAGGAAGTTCCTGACCGCAACGAGGAAATCTTCTTGTACCAAACCCTAATTGGCGCCTGGCCCTTGGAGAAAGAGGGAATCTCCCAATTTCGTAGGCGCCTGGAAGCATATACAATCAAAGCAATTCGCGAGGCAATGGTCCATACGCGCTGGACCCTGCCCAACACCGCTCATGAGCGAACGGTAGTCAATTTTCTCAAGGCCATTCTCAAACCCGCCAGCGACAATCTGTTTCTGGAAGATTTTCTGAAATTTCAGCGAAAGGTCGGCCAATACGGGATGTTGAATGGTTTGGTCCAAGTGCTGATAAAGATGACTAGCCCGGGTGTGCCTGATTTTTATCAGGGATGTGAGCTGTGGGATCTTCGTCTTGTTGATCCCGACAATCGTGGACCGGTCGATTTCAATCATCGCGCTGCTTTGCTTGATGAAATCGAAAAACGAAGCAAGCAGGATCCGTCGCGTTTTTGTCGCGAGCTCGTTCAACACTGGCAAGACGGCCGCATTAAGCTCTATCTGATATGGAGGATCTTGAATCTTCGGCGCAGGTACCCTCGAGTTTTCCTCGACGCTCCATTCGTGCCCATGAAAGCTATCGGCAAGAGGGAAAGTAACCTGATTGCATATGCACGCCGTAAAGGCGATATTTGGATCATGACCGTCATGCCCAGGTGGCTGGCGCGCTCGAAGGCGCCGCTGACTTCAGTTCGCTCGCAGGCCTTTTGGCTCGGTTCGCACTTGCAGCTTCCGGCGAATGCTCCGCAGTCGTGGGCGAATGTACTCACCGGCGAGACAGTGAAAACAAGACATCTGAAACGAGGACTGTGCTTATCTTTGCCAGATGTCTTCAAGAATTTTCCGATTGCCGTTTTCAGTGGAGTCGGCCGGTCGTCACGAATAACGAACGCCCGGGACTAACCAATGAAATTGGCAATTGCATCCAACAAGTGAGCTATGCGGTAGATCGGTTGCGCCGTAGGCGGTAACAGCTGGGTCCTTGGGGCGGTCCCAATCGTGCCCTGCGACCGGGAGCTTGCGACTAATGGTAGAGCAGCAGGTGGACGGACGGCACCGTGTCGTAATCGAGCGGGTTTCACCGGAAATCGATTGCGGCCGATTTGGCATCAAGCGCGTTGTTGGGGAAACTGTGCTTGTAGAAGCTGATGTCTTCGCGGATGGTCATGACCAAGTCGCCTGTCAGGTCCTGTACTGGCAAGATGAGGAGAACTTGCAAACATCGCCGATGAAGCCGCTCGGCAACGATCGCTGGCGTGGCGAGTTTTCCGTCGAGAAGCTAGGTCGGTATCAGTACACTGTGGAGGGCTGGATCGATCGTTTCCAAACTTGGCGCGGCGAGCTCGTGAAACGGGTCGCTGCTGGACAAAATGTTCAGATTGAGCTGCTCATGGGAAGTGAGCTGATTGAACAAGCGGCTGCACAAGCGACGGGCGATGACGCTGAACTCCTCCGCCAGTGGGCAGACAGGTTGCGGGAAGCCAAGGATAAACCGGAAGGCGCCGCCATTGCTCTTGATGAAGAATTGCTCGGTATCATTCAACGCTATCCGGTGCACCACTTCGCTAGCCGCTACGAGAGGCAGTTGAGCGTTACAGTCGACCGCGAAAAGGCGCGTTTCTCCACTTGGTACGAAATATTCCCTCGGTCGTGCTCGCCTCAGGCCGGGCGTCACGGAACATTCCGCGAGTGCGAATTGTGGCTTCCGTACATCGCATCCATGGGCTTCGATGTAGTCTATCTTCCGCCAATCCATCCAATCGGGCGGGCCTTTCGAAAAGGGAACAACAATTCGGTGGAGCCAAAGCCGACTGATGTTGGCAGCCCTTGGGCCATTGGGTCGGCGGAGGGAGGTCATAAGTCCATTCACCCCGAACTCGGCACACTGGAAGATTTCAAGCGGTTCATGTCCGCGGCAGAAAAGCACGGACTTGAGGTCGCTCTCGATATCGCGTTTCAGTGTGCACCGGATCATCCATACGTCCGCCAACATCGGGAATGGTTCCGCACGCGTCCGGATGGCACCATACAATATGCCGAGAACCCGCCGAAGAAGTATCAGGACGTTTATCCGCTGGACTTTGAGAGCGCAGAGTGGCGGGCGTTGTGGGAAGAATTAAAGAGCGTTTTCGATTTCTGGATCGATCGAGGTGTGCGGATCTTTCGCGTTGACAATCCGCATACGAAGCCCTTTTCCTTCTGGGCATGGGTGATCGGCGAAATCAAGGCACAGAATCCCGAAGTACTCTTCCTTGCAGAGGCATTTACGAGGCCTCACGTAATGTATCGGCTAGCAAAACTAGGTTTTTCCCAGTCCTATACTTATTTCAGTTGGCGCAACACGAAACAGGAGCTCACCAACTATTTCGGCGAGCTCACGCAAACGGAAGTACGAGAGTACTTCCGTCCGAACCTCTGGCCGAACACACCGGACATCCTTCCGGAATTTCTTCAGGTAGGCGGGCGCCCCGCATTCATGGTCCGGCTCATTCTGGCGGCCACACTGGGGGCCAGCTACGGAATCTATGGTCCCGCATTCGAGCTCTGCGAAGACGCCCCGCTGCAGCCTGGCAGCGAAGAGTACCTGAATTCCGAGAAATATGAACTCAAACACCGCGATCCGCATTCAGCGGGAAGCTTGAAAAATTTCATTGCCCGCATCAACCGGATCCGCAAAGAAAATCCGGCACTGCAAAGCAATCGCAATCTCCGTTTTCATAGTACGGACAATCCGGCGCTGATCTGTTACAGCAAGTCGACCGGCGATCTTTCCAACGTTATCGTTGTCATCGTCAATCTTGACTGCTTTCACACGCAAACGGGATGGGTTGATCTCGATCTCGGTTCCGTTGGGCTGGGCGCCGATCACGCATTCCAGGCTCATGACTTGCTCGGAGCAGGACGGTACTTGTGGCACGGTTCCCGGAATTACGTGGAGCTGACGCCGGAAAGCCTCCCGGCGCAGATTCTGCGTGTGCATCGTTGGGTTCGGACGGAGCGGGATTTCGACTATTACCTCTAGGCGCATGAAACACGGCTATCGAGCAGAGCTGGAATACAGATGAGGGAGCGCGCACTTTGCAATCGGCCCTGAGCGAATTCGATCTGTATTTGCTTGCAGAAGGTACACATTACCGCGCCTACGAAAAGCTCGGCGCTCACCTCATAGAGAGGGAAGGCCGTCGCGGCGTGCGGTTTGCAGTCTGGGCGCCCAATGCGAAGCTTGTCTCAGTGATCGGAGAATTCAACAATTGGAATCCGGCAGCCAACATCATGCGCCCGACCTCCGCAGGCGTTTGGGAGGGATTCGTATCCAATATCGGTCAAGGGGCCATCTACAAGTACCACGTGGAATCGCGCTTTCGAGATTATAGGGTCGACAAAGCTGATCCATATGGCTTCGCCGCGGAGACTCGCCCGCAGACGGCTTCCCGTGTGTGGAATCTCGAAAGCTACTCCTGGAATGACGATTCGTGGATGGCGAACCGGGCAAAAAGCAATTCTCCCGATTCTCCGATTTCCGTCTACGAAGTGCATCTCGGCTCTTGGAGGAGGGTACCGGAGGAAGCCAACCGTTGGCTGACCTACCGCGAGGTAGCCCCTTTCCTGGCTGATTACGTCTATGATGCCGGTTTCACACACATCGAGTTTCTTCCAATCATGGAGCATCCCTTCGATGGTTCGTGGGGATATCAGACCACTGGCTACTTCGCTCCCACCAGCAGGTTCGGAACGCCCGCCGACTTCATGTACCTCGTGGACTATCTTCATAAGCGGGGAATCGGTGTAATCCTGGATTGGGTCCCGGCGCATTTTCCAAGGGATGAAGCCGGACTCGGTTACTTCGATGGATCTCATCTTTTTGAGCACGAAGATCCCAAGCAGGGCGAGCAGCCAGACTGGAACACTTTTGTCTTCAACTACGGTCGCAACGAGGTTCAAAATTTTCTGATCAGCAACGCACTATTCTGGCTGGATAAATATCACGTCGACGGTCTTCGCGTCGATGCCGTTGCCTCGATGTTGTATCTCGACTACGGGCGGCGCGAGGGCCAGTGGATACCGAACCGCTTTGGTGGAAAGGAAAACATCGACGCAATTCATTTTCTGAGGGCAGTGAACGAGCACGTCTACGCCGCCTTTCCTGATGTAATGATGATGGCTGAAGAATCAACTGCTTGGCCACAGGTGACTCGGCCCACCTACGTCGGAGGGCTTGGCTTCGGTCTCAAGTGGAATATGGGCTGGATGCACGACATTTTGGATTACATGTCGCAGGACCCCGTGTTTCGCAACTATCATCACAACGAGATCACCTTCAGCTTGGTTTACGCCTTCGCTGAAAACTTTGTCCTGCCTTTCTCGCACGATGAAGTCGTCTATGGCAAGGGTTCCATGTTGCGCAAAATGCCGGGCGACGATTGGCAGAAATTTGCGAATTTGCGCCTCCTCTACGGCTTTATGTTTGGCCACCCAGGGAAGAAACTTCTATTCATGGGTGACGAATTCGGCCAATGGTCGGAGTGGAATCACGACGCAAGCCTCGAATGGCATCTGCTGCAGGAACCGTTTCACGCTGGACTGAAGCGCTGGGTTCGCGACCTCAACACTTTGTATCGCGGCGAACCTTTGCTGCACGACCTGGATTTCAATCCGGCCGGTTTCGAGTGGGTGGACTGCAAGGATTCTCAGAGAAGCGTCATTAGCTTCCTCCGCCGCGGGCGAAATCCGAATGACCAGCTCCTTTTCGTGTGCAATTTCACTCCAGTCCCCCGGCAAAACTATCGCGTAGGTGTTCCCTGGGGGGAAGGCGACTGGAAAGAAATCCTGAACAGCGACGCTCCTTTGTACGGCGGCTCCGGGCAGGGGAACTTCGGCGGCTTATCGACGGCCCCACTTCCGCTTCACGGTCGGCCTTTCTCATTGAACGTGACACTTCCTCCTCTCGGAATTCTTGTTTTCCGACCGGAAAATCAAAGCGCCGCTTGAGACTGGGGCCAAAAACGACATGCCAAGACAACCCGGCAGTGCACCGGATCCGCTCTGGTACAAAGATGCAATCATCTATGAGTTGCATGTCCGCGCCTTCAAAGACAGCAACGGCGATGGTATCGGTGATTTCCCCGGCCTGATTCAGAAAATCGATTATCTTCGGGATCTTGGTGTCACCTGTCTCTGGCTGTTACCCTTCTTCCCATCCCCACTCAAGGACGACGGCTACGACATCTCTGACTACATGAATGTCCATCCGATGTACGGCACTATCGAGGATTTTCGCGCTTTCCTGGCGGCAGCTCACGACCGCGACCTGCAGGTAATGATCGAGTTGGTTGTGAATCACACGTCCGACCAGCATCCGTGGTTTCAAGCGGCCCGTCAGGCTCCGCGTGGATCGCCCGAACGCGATTATTACGTGTGGAGTGACAACGAGGCGAAATACAAGGACGCTCGAATCATTTTCTCGGACACTGAGAGATCCAACTGGACGTGGGATCCGGTAGCCAAGCAGTACTACTGGCACCGCTTTTTCTCGCACCAGCCGGATCTGAATTATGACAACCCCAGAGTCGTCGCTGAAGTTCACAAGGTGATGAATTACTGGCTGGATATGGGGGTTGACGCCCTGCGCGTGGATGCCATTCCTTATTTGGTGGAGCGTGAGGGAACCAGTTGCGAAAATCTCCCAGAGACTCACGCTGTGATCAAGACACTCCGGCGCGAGATCGACGCCGATTACTCGAGCCGCATGCTCCTGGCCGAAGCCAACCAATGGCCCACCGATGTCCGCCCTTACTTCGGCGATGGAGACGAGTGCCACATGGCGTTCCATTTTCCGCTGATGCCGCGCATCTACATGGCGTTGCGCCAGGAAGACCGGCTGCCTATCACCGACATTATCGCGCAAACTCCCGACATCCCGGACACATGTCAGTGGGGCCTTTTCCTGCGAAACCACGATGAGCTGACGCTCGAGATGGTCACTGATGATGAGCGCGACTACATGTATATCGCCTATAGCGCAGATCCTAGAATGCGCATCAACCTCGGCATCCGTCGACGTCTCGCTCCGCTGGTCGACAACAATCGCAGGCGAATCGAACTGCTTAACAGTCTGCTGCTTTCCTTTCCCGGCACGCCCATCCTTTACTACGGGGACGAAATCGGAATGGGAGACAACATTTACCTTGGTGACCGCAATGGTGTTCGCACTCCGATGCAATGGAATGCAGACCGCAATGCCGGGTTTTCCACGGCTACGCCTGCTCGCTTGTACAGCCCCGTCATCATGGACCCAGTCTGGGGATATGAAGCGATCAACGTGGAAGCTCAACAAGACGATCCATCTTCGCTCTTGAATTGGATGCGAAACATGATCGCCTTGCGAAGACTGTTCGGCGTGTTCGGACGCGGCGGCATCGAGTTCCTCGATCCGTCGAACCGCAAAGTGCTGGCCTATCTTAGGACATATCAAGAGGAACAGGTTCTTTGCGTCGCCAATCTTTCTCGTTTTGCGCAGCCTGTCGATCTGGACTTGTCAAAGCTGGAGGGAATGGTTCCGGTAGAGATGCTCGGGTATGTGGAGTTCCCGGCCGTCGAGCGGCCGCCTTACCGCCTGACCTTGGCTCCCTACAGTTTCCTGTGGCTGGAACTACAGCGGAGGACCGAACCCGGGGAAGCCCCTGCGGATCTCGCTGAACAGACGCCGCTGAACGTCACCGCCGGCTGGGAAAGCATCTGCGAAGGCGTGGGTCGCCAACGTCTGGAGACTGTGAACCTCCCCGAATACCTTCCGAAGCAGCGTTGGTTCGCAGGAAAGTCTCGCCATATCAAGTCGACGCGAATTATCAATTGGACCCGGTTGAATGGGTCGAATTCAGCTTTGGCGTTGGTCGAGGTCCAGTTTGATGCTGGGGGATCTGACGTGTACCTTATTCCCCTGGCAATGGCCTTCGGAGAGGCTGCAAAAGAATTGCGACGCGCCTCACCCAATGCAATCGTTGCTTCTATCTTGTCGGCGAAGGTACCAGGCCTGTTGCACGATGGAGTGTTGGACGACAACGTATGCCTCGAGCTGCTCTCACTGATTGAGAATGGCCGCGAACTACGCGCGCGTCACGGGTGCATCCGAGGCCTGCGGGGCAAAGTCTTTCAGGAAATCCTTGGATCAGCCGGGATGCCGCTGCCCGTGCGGCGTAGCTCGGCGGAACAAAGCAACACCTCAATTTTGTACGGCGACCGCTTCATACTGAAGCTGTTCCGCCGCCAGGAGCCCGGGCTAAATCCGGATGCTGAGATCGGACGTCATCTTACCGAGAAAACGACTTTCGATCGGATTCCTCTCTTCGCCGGCTCAATCGAATTGGAGCAAGCCACCGACGCCGAACCTGCGACCCTGGCGATGCTGCAAGGCTTCGTGGCAAACGAAGGCGACGGTTGGAAATGGACCGTCGAGGAGTTAGACCGCTACTTCGAGACCTGCGCTCCGCTGCGGTTTCCAGAGAATGCGAGCGCTGAGGTAGGGGATTCGACAGCGCTATCTGATCATCCGGTCTCCGAAGTGGCGCGGGACCATCTCGGCATTTATCTCGATGCTGCCACCACGCTCGGGCGGCGAACTGCCGAGTTGCACCTGGCGCTATCTTCACCATCGGATGATCCGGAGTTCGCGCCAGAACCGTTGACGGCCGAGGATTTCCAGGCTGCACTTCTGGAATTTCACCAGCATGCCTCCCATGTCTTAGACGTGCTGAAAGAGCGAGTATCGTACCTGCCGGATGAAGTCGTCGAAATTGCGGCCGCAGTGCTCAGTCGGCGCCGCCGTATTCTAGATCATTCCGGAGCGCTAAAATCGAATGGCTTTCGAACGCAGCGAATTCGAATTCACGGGGACTACCATTTGGGGCAGGTGCTGCGGGTGAAAACTGATTTCGTGATCCTGGATTTTGAAGGTGAACCGGCCCGATCACTGGCACATCGCCGTACCAAACAGTGCCCTCTTAAGGATGTGGCTGGAATGCTGCGGTCCTTCAGCTACGCTGCTTATGCGAGCCTGATCAACTATACGGCACGACATCCTGAAGATGTGGCTCGCCTGGAGCCGTGGGCTCAGCTTTGGGAGCGGTCGGCAGCCGCGGCATTCTTGCGTGCCTATCGAGAAACCGCCCAAGAGGCGGAGTTTCTGCCGGTCGATAGCGGCGATTTTCAAAAGTTGCTCGATTTGTTTCTCTTGGACAAGGCGCTCTATGAAGTGCTCTATGAACTAAACTCCCGTCCCGCATGGGTGCGTATCCCGTTGATGGGTATTCTATCGCTGCCAATATGAATCACTCCGGAGGCGGGGAGCTCTTCGGGTGGGCAAGGGCGGAGTTGGACGCTTTGAAGTAACCAGCATGCATATCTCATGGGGAATGCATTGGTCCTTGCTGAACTGTCGCCACAATCAGCTTGAACGGCGTGACAATCATTAGCGATGGCAGGGACCTCATCTTTGCGCGTGAGAAATCAGGGCTAGAGGACTGAATAGTGCAAGAGGAACCCATCCCCCAACAAGTACAGGAAAATATCGAGCAAGTAAATAGCGCGGATCTGGTGGTCGGCGTTCTGTCGGAACTCAATCAAGAGGGTCTGGTCATGATGTGCGACGCTCTGAGAACGCTTTCCGGATCTCCACGCATCGCGGTACTGCAAGATGATCACGCCGCCGACCCATTGGTAACAAGTCCAGAGACAGCCGAAAAGAGTGCGTCACCATATGTGGTTCCTTGGCCACTGTTGAGACCGGACATTTCGAGTACGCCGGTCGTCAGCATGTCCGCGGCATATCAATCTGTTTTTGCAGCCGCGGAAAAGTTCGGAGCCCAAGCCTGCTGCGTCATTGCCTCCAAGTTCGAGACAGCAGCGGCTGGATGGGCTTGCCAATTGGCGCAGCCGCTGCTGGAAGAGGATCTTGACCTGGTCGTGCTGCATTACGCTCGCCACAAATTCGAGGGGTTGCTGAATAGCAGCGTCATCTCTCCGCTTATGCGATGTCTCTACGGAAAGCGAATTCGCAATCCGATGGGGCCGGATTTAGGAGTTTCGCGGCGACTGTTCCAAAAGATGCTCGAAATCGAGCGGAGTGCGAGGGTCGGCGGGAATCTGCAATCGCTGGTGTCCCTAGCGCCCGCGGCTCTCTGCAACAATCTGCAGGTTTGTGAGGTATACGTCGGAGCGCGTATTTACCCGCCAACGGATTGGATGAATATCAGTTCCTTAGTCGCCCAGGTCTTGAGCCCCATCTTTGTTGACATGGAACGAAACGCCGCGTGCTGGCAAAGAATGCGCGCTTCAGTTCCGGTGCCCGCGATTGGCGAGCCTGTACTTGTATCTCGAGACGTGGGAAGTGTGGATATCAGCCGCATGGTGGAGTCGTTCCAACTGGGAATTCGGGATCTCCAGGAGATCTGGGGTTTGGTGCTGCCGCCCTCCACGCTGTTTGAGCTTAGAAAGCTGTCGCGCTTGCCGGTAGAGCAGTTTCGCATGCCGGACGAATTGTGGGTTCGCATTGTCTATGACTTTGCGTTGGCACATCGCCTTCGAACCATCAATCGTGACCACCTGCTCAAGTCGATGACGCCCCTATACCTAGCGTGGGTCGCCTCGTATGCCCATGACTTAGAAACTGCCGGAGCGGAAGCAACAGAGCAAAGGCTCGAACGCTTATTCGTCGCCTTCGAATCCGGCAAACCTTACCTTGTGTCCCGATGGCGTTGGCCGGACCGGTTCAACCCTTAGTTTTCTGTGAGCTGTGACGGAGGTATCTATGTGGGAGCACATCAAGCAAGCGTTGGTAGAGTCCACCACGCGATTTCTGACCAGAAGTGCAAACCTGCTTCCTGGATTGGCGGCACTAATCGTGGCGTTACTGATCTCTGTCATATTGGGTTACATTCTTGCTGCTGTCGTGCGGCGGTTGCTTGCCAGCATGCACTTTGATCAGCGCCTGACCCGGTGGGGTTTCCCTTCTTTGGCAGAGTGGTCGCCAATGAAGAGCCCAACGCTCTTGGTATCGCGAGCAGTCGCCGCGTCGGTCATCTTTGCTGGATTTCTCATCGGCATAGCAGCTTTCGACGCGGAATGGACGTCTCTATTTGCGCGAATCGTCTTCGCCTATATTCCAAACGTGCTGGGCGCTGCGTTGGTCTTGTTGGTTGGCAGTATCATCGCTCGCTTTCTTGCGCGAAGCGTCCTGATCGGCGCGGTTAACTTGAACCTGCACTACGCCCGTCTTCTGAGCGTGGGCGTGAGATGGCTGGTGGTCGTGCTGGCCGTGGCAATGGCCCTTGAACAGCTTAGAATTGCCGCTCGCATTGTTGAGCTTGCCTTCGGCATTCTTTTTGGCGGGATTGTGTTCGCCTTGGCGCTCGCAGTCGGCCTTGGCTCTAAGGATTTGGTCACCAAATCGCTCGAGCGGGATGCTCAAAAGGCTTCCAGCGAGAAGACCGAGGAACCATTCCGTCATGTTTAAATAAAGGATTAAGCCGCGAAGAGGACTACCATGCATAAAACAAAAGTTCTCTTTTTGGATCTGGAAAACTCTACAGGCAGTCAGATGGCTGAGGCATATCTTCGGTATTTGGCAGGTGACCTCTTTGAGGCCTTCAGCGCTGGGATAGAGCCGCATGAACTGAGCCTATTCGCAAGTCTGGTCATGGATGAGGTCGAGATTAATATTGCCCCTCACTACAGCAAGAACGTCAAAGAGTATTTGACTTTTCATTTCAAGTTCGTGATTACGCTCTGCGATCTGGCCTACGACCGGTGTCCGATTTTCCATTCTGCCGAGCACTTCCAGCACTGGTATTTGCCCGATACACACACTGTGCAAGGTTCGTTCCAAGCGAGTTTAGACGCGTTTCGCGTCTTCCGAGGTCAAATCGAACACAGGGTGTGGGAGTTCATTTCTTCCAATTCTTTGAGTTCATCGGGCGAGACTACTCGAACCATGGATAAATTTGGACGCTTTCCTGGCAGGCAATAAGGTTTTTTATAGTTTCAGAATACGTAGAACCGAGCAAACCAGCCCATCATGGTGAAACTGAAAAAGACGAACGCCAGAGGGAGCAATTTTGAAGCGGGGCAACGAAGGTGCTAAATACCCTGCGAACCATTTTTTGCCAGAAGAGGCGCTAGCTTGTTTTCTATTTCGACGAGCGCGGCATGGTAGGCGTCGAAAATCTCAGCGATACGAGGTGCTCGTGAAGGGGTTTGTTTCGACAGGCCGCGATCAAAGGATTCGGCGCGCTCTCCAGAAACTTGGCAGGAGGCGGAATCCCGTGCTTCCTTTTTTGCATCGCAGCAGCGCGATGAATCGAATCCTAGGGAAGTGGCGCCATCGTTTGACAGGGCCGACCCAAGCAGCCTAAGCGCACGCAGTGCGCCTCCGCCGCCCGTTGCTGCAATGGAACTTTCTCTCTCCATTCGCTTTCACAAACCGATTCGCTCGTCTATACACCCTCCACTCGCCCGCCCTCAAAAACCAAGCCTTGCTTAGTGTGCCGCTCTGCGGCTAGGAGACACCGATGAATAGGTTTACCTCTTTGCTTTTGCTGGCGGTCTTTACTGCTTCTTCCTTCCCATCGGCCACCCAAGCGCAAGAAAACGAGGCCACGGAAAAAAAAGCCAAAATCCTGGTTGACGACGACAAGGTTCAATGTCCCAATGCGGCCTTCACCTCCATTCAAGCGGCTGTCAGCGCCGCCCACTCCGGCGACACGATTCGCGTGTGCCCCGGCACTTACGACGAACAAGTCGTCATCTCCATGCCGCTCAGCATTGAAGGCGATAACGGAGCCGTCGTCATACCCTCGAATGTCAAAGCAAACGGCACTGACATTCCCGGCGGCATTCCCATTGCCGCCGTGCTTCTGGTCACCAACACGCGCGACGTCGAAATCGAAGGCCTCATCATCGATGGTTCAAATAATGGCATCACGGAATGCGGCCCGCGTTTGGAAGGTATCACCTTTCAAAATTCCACCGGCCTC
>Ga0307475_10000544_pt1 | contig 22559 bp, 15 predicted proteins | sample atmos_gasesECM1C_FD_203317 | JGI IMG/M metagenome (GOLD analysis project Ga0307475, IMG submission 203317) | Hardwood forest soil microbial communities from Morgan-Monroe State Forest, Indiana, United States - atmos_gasesECM1C_515 | ecosystem: Environmental > Terrestrial > Soil > Temperate... | reverse complement strand
CCAGCACTTCTTTCGTATCCCGCTGCACCGGGCCCCGCGACTTCGTCCGCTTCGATGTCGGTTCACTCTTCTTTTGAGAATTGTTATGCTTCTTCAAGGTCTGATCTCCTTAGCCGTTTTGATTGCAACCTTAGAGTGCGTTGATCATCGGTAGCTTAACGCAATCCGTGATCGGGGATCGACCTTCTCATCCCATCTAAAGCGAGGAGTGATTTTCAACCACTAACGGCACGACTGAAAAGTCGTGCCCTTCCCAAATGATCAGCCGAGGGCTTCTGGATTCCTTGCCCAATGAAGTGAGTTGTCATCTCCAAAAGGCCGAGAGTACAGCGTCGCGCGACATGCCGACGATCACACTCACGAGCGAAAACCGCATGGACATCCCTACGAGCATCATCCCGTGAGCGGAACTCCCGAACGCCGAGACCAACGATATGTGCCGAGAGTGCCACATGCGCCTGTAGGGCCTGGATGGGAGCACGGGAAATAAGAGGAACAAGAGAAAAGGGAAGTAGCGCCGATTTACCTGCCCCATCCAAGAATTCCGCTCGGCGTGTCTTTCTCATAGGTCGCTCAAAGCCGCCCGTCTCACCAATGTGCTCTGTTCTTGGATGTAAGACTTCATCTGGCCGCACTTTAGCTAAAATGGTCGTGGAAAGTGGAGAGCTCAATCAGAGTCTCCCTAATTATGCATTCGAGCGTCCTCCGAAACGTCTTTTGCTTCATCACTATTTGCGCGCTGGTCGAAGCATTTTCCGCGCAGGCCCCACCTTCACCCCGCCGCATTGTGCTTGCAGCCCGCACGGTGTTTGACGGCAAAGGACACATACTGCGCAACACCCGCATCGTTGTCGAAGACTCAAAGATCATCGCCCTCGACCCAAAGGCCACGCCGGTGGATTACGACCTCCGAGGCATGACGGTTCTACCGGGCTGGATCGACGCCCATGTGCACCTCGCCTTCAGTTTCGATAAGAGTGGGAAAGCAATCGCAATAGCCGACCCACAAGAGACTGCCTTGCAAACGGCCTCGAACGCCTGGGTGACACTAATGGCAGGCTTCACGACAGTGCAGAGCATGGGCTCATCTGCCGAAATTCACTTGCGCGATGCCATCGCGCGAGGCCTGCTCCCAGGCCCAAGGATCTTGAGTGCCGTCGAGCCGCTGACAGGACAAGGGGAAAAGACCGGAACGCCCGATGAGATCCGAGCCTACATTCGGAAGCAGAAGGAAGCCGGCGCAGATTTTATCAAGATCTACGCCGCCGGCGGCATGCGGCAAGGTGGGATGACGATGTCGCAGGAGCAACTAAACGCAGCCTGCGACGAAGCGAAAAAGCAGGGGCTGCGCACGCTAGTCCATGCTTACCGCGAGGCGGTGCGAGCCGCGACCCTGGCCGGGTGCACGCAAGTCGAACACGGTCTCGGTGCCTCGGATGATGATCTGAAAATGATGGCCGAAAGAGGGACGTATTTCGATCCCCAAGCCGGCCTGCTACTTGAGACGTATTTGCTGTTCAAGGAGAAGTACGTGGGTACGCCTTTCTTCCCAAAGACCCTCGAGGGCTTTTCTTCGATGAAGGAGATCCTGCCGATGAATCATGACCTCATCCGACGCGCGTTGAAGATTCAGGGACTGAAAATCGTCTTCGGGACCGATGCCGTAGCCGGCGCGCATGGACGCAACGCGGAGGAGTTCATCGATCGGGTTCGTGACTGCGGGGTCGACCTCATGGGGGCGATGGTCTCTGCGAACTCCCTTGGGGCGGAAGCGCTCGGAATGGCCGGTCAGATCGGCTCGATCGCACCCGGCTTCGAAGCTGACGTCATTGCGCTCGACGGCGATCCACTGAAGGACATTACCGCGGTTCGGCGCGTTGTGTTCGTAATGAAGGGTGGAATCGTTTACAAGAACGCCGCGCGAAATGCGATCCCTGCGTATACGGGCATTGCTCCGTGACGGACTTCTAACTCGGGCGACGTCCCTAAGTAATGCTGACTTCCGTGTAAGTGCCGTAAACCTGCCGCAGAGCCTCGCTAATTTCGCCCACAGTAGCATAGGCGCGGACCGCATCCACGATGTACGGCATGGTATTGGCGGGACTGATGTTGCCGTTGGCCGCGGCCCTTGGTTCTTGTGCTGCTGCCTGCTTCAGCGCGTCGAGCGTGCGGCAAACTTCGTCATTCGAGCGGCGTGCCCGCAGGGCCTTGAGCTTAGCCGATTGCTGGCGGGCGACCGTCTCGTCGATGTAAAGGATGGTCGGCGAGCCCTCTTCGATGACGAATTCGTTGACTCCAACGATCACTTTTTCGCGAGCCTCGACAGCGCGCTGGTATTGGTAGGCAGCCTCGGCAATCTCTTTCTGCGGATATCCGCGCTCGATCGCCTTCACCATGCCGCCCATCGCATCGAGTTTGCCGAAGTAATCCCACGCGCCGTCTTCCATCTGCAGGGTTTGGTTTTCTACGAAATACGATCCGCCCAGCGGATCGACCGTCTGCGTGACTCCTGACTCGTAGGCGATAATCTGCTGCGTGCGCAGCGCAATGCGCGCCGCTTCTTCGGTGGGCAGAGCGAGCGCCTCGTCGTAGGAGTCGGTGTGCAGCGACTGCGTTCCGCCCAACACCGCCGCCAGCGCCTGCAGGGCGACGCGGGCAATGTTGTTCATGGGTTGCTGCGCCGGCAGAGACACACCCGCCGTCTGCGTGTGGAAGCGCATCAGCCACGTCCGCTGGTTCTTGGCGCCGAACCGGTCTTTCATCACGCCATACCAGATCTTGCGCGCGGCGCGATATTTTGCGATCTCTTCGAAGAAGTCGTTGTGCGCGTTGAAAAAGAAGCTCAGGCGCGGGCTAAACTCGTCCACGTCGAGTCCGCGCCGCCGGGCCCACTCCACGTACTCAACACCGTCGTACAGGGTGAAGGCGAGCTCCTGTAGCGCCGTCGAACCTGCCTCTCGAATGTGATATCCGCTGATCGAAATGGTGTTAAACCGTGGCGTGAACTTCGAGCCGAACTCGAAGGTGTCGATCACCAACCGCATCGAGGGCGCCGGAGGATAGATGTATTCCTTTTGCGCGATGTATTCCTTGAGAATGTCGTTCTGAATGGTGCCCGAAATTCTCTTCCAATCTGCGCCCTGTTTCTCGGCTACGACCAGGTACATCGCCCACAGCACCGAGGCGGGCGAGTTGATGGTCATCGAGACGGTCGTGTTCTCCAGGTCGATGCCGTTGAAAAGAATCTCCATGTCCTCCAGCGAATCGATGGCGACGCCGCACTTACCGACTTCCCCTTCGCTTGCGGGATGATCGGAATCATAGCCCATCAGCGTGGGCAGATCGAAGGCGACGGAAAGTCCACTGCCGCCATGCTCCAGCAGATACTTGTAGCGCTGATTGGTCTCTTCCGGCGAGGCGAACCCGGAGAACTGGCGCATGGTAAAAAGTTTGCCGCGGTAGCCGGTAGCATGAATGCCGCGTGTAAAGGGCGGCTGGCCGGGGTAGCCGAGATGCGCTTCCTCGCTCCACTCGGTCGGCAGATCGGCCTGCGTGTAGAGGCGGCGAATGGGAACGCCCGAAATCGTAGTGAAGCGCGCGTGGCCGTGCTCGTCGAGATTCACGCCGGTTGGTGCGCCAATCGGCCGCTCGGGAGCCTTTTCCAGTGTCGACGCGAGCGTCTTCTCCGCCCACTCCTTTTCGGCGTCGGAAGGATGGCGGTCTTCAAACTCATCGGCGACCGGACTATCGGCGACTTGCGGTTTGGACGGTTTCTTCACCATGGGAACCCCAGTACCCTCTTCGATCATAGGGAAGCGCGCGGAATCGGGCAAGACGGGAGCATGGGGTAGAAACGACCGGTCGGTCAGGTCCTTAAATCCCGACTGTCATCCTGTGCGGAGTGAGAAGTTCGCGAAGGCGAACTTCTCACGCAGTCGAACGATCCCTACGACTCGCATACGACCCCGACTCTCGAAAGGCATCTCCTCGATGCCTTCTCAGAGAATTCCCAGATGGTGCTCGGCCTAAGCAAGACTGGAGGGATCCATTCGGCTTCGCTCCGGGCAGGCCCTTCGACTCCGCGAGCCCTTCGCTATCGCGAAGTGCTCGCTGCGCTCCGGATGACAATCTGAAAAATGAGCAATGCCTCGGCCCTATCACGACTGCTTGCGCGACAATTCCCAAGCCTTGGCATACTTCCACGAAACATAAACTGCGTGGTAAAGGTGCAGCAGCAGCCCCTCGCGGCCGTCGAGGAAACCGAGACGAACGAAATAGTTGTAAACGAATGTCGCCAGCGGGCGCAGAACGACGTCGGTGAAACTGAAGCTGCGATGCCCTTTGGCAACCGCCAAATTCGCGCCCAGCGACGAATAGCGGTTCATGTGTCCGATGTAAAGGCTGAGGTTGGGATAGGTATAGTGCACCATCGCGTTCTTGAACTGGCATGTCTTTTGCGGGACATCCGGCTTCAGGTCGCAGCGATCGTGCGGATCGTGGCCGGTGACCAATCCCTGCCCGCGGCGGAACAGGCGTAGTTTGGGATCGGGATAGAAACCGCCATGGCGCATCCAGCGGCCGAGAAAAAGATTCTTGCGCGGAAGCCAGTAGCCGCTCACCGCATTCGGATCGGCGATGGCGGCGCGAATTTCTTCAGCAAGGCCGGGACTGATCTCTTCATCGGCGTCGACCAGCATCACCCAGTCCTTGGTGCAGAGATCGATCGCGTACTGTTTCTGCGCCACGTAGCCGCGCCACGGTTCGACCAGGACGCGGGCTCCGTGTTGGCGCGCGATCTCGCAAGTACGGTCTTTCGAGCCGGAATCGACGAGCACGATTTCGTCCGCCCAGCTCACGCTGGCCAGTGTGCGGCCGATGTTAGCCTCTTCATCCATCGCTACGATGGCCACGGAAATCGTCATAGACGGGAACAGCGATGCAGAGTGAGTGCGACGCGGTATTGTCTCACACCGAAATGTTGCTAGGTCTTGAGGCCGCGGCGCCCATCCTCATCTCCGAAAGCAGGAACACGATCAGGATAATCAACTCCGGTTCCATCGGGTGACGATAGCGCGCGTGCGGGTAGACGAAGTAATAGACAGCGGGATACGTCAGGACCAACCCGGCGAAAAGCCCGGCCCCGGGCCGCTTTTGCCGCAGAGCCCGGCCCAGACCCCAGAGGGCGAGCACCGAAGTCGCCAGGAACGCCGAACTGCGAAAGTCGATCCACGAGGCGCTGCTCGTCGGCCGGGGCACTCCGTTCCAGAAATAGAAAAAGCGCTTCAGGCTGATGAGCCCAAAGCGGCCCGGGTGCGCGCGAATCCAGTCGAACGCCACTCGTTTGCATTCGGCGGCGTACGCCAGTTCGCCCCTGCGCTGAAATTTCGCCAGCTCCGCTGGGTCGAGATTCGGCTGCAGGAAAGGCATCAGCATGCCATCGGCGTAGGGCCCGTTGCCTAACCGGAACTGCAATCCGAAATCATCGCGGATGAAAACGAAGCGTCCGAAAACTTCATAATTTCTGATCAGCCAGGGAGAGAGAACCAGGAAAAACGCGAGCGAGGCGAGAGCGACGCCGAACAGCGAGGGCAAGACGCGGCGATATCTCTGCCGCCAGATCCACAGACCGCAGAATGGAAGGAAGGCGAGCATCGTCGGATTGGCGAGCGCGCCGACCGCATACAGCCCGCCAAAGAAAACCCAACCCCGCCAGCCCGGCCACTCCTCTAATTCCAGCGCGAGCAGAAAAATCCACGCCAGAACCAGCGGCGTGAACGTCGTATCCCAAATCCAGTGGATGGACCAGTACCACACGTAGGGGCATAGCGCCCAACTATACGCGGACCAGAGGGCGTTGCGCTCACCGAAGGTCCGATGGGCGATCCAGAAAATCGGAATCGTGGTGAGCGTCGCGAGCAAGCTATTGATGCCCAGCAGCACCCAAGCCGAGGCGAGGGTGTAAATGCCGAAGATCTTAAACACGCCGCCGATGAGAAATGGATAGAGCGGAGGTTCCCAGGCCGAAGAGCCGGTGTTTCCTTCGTACGGGCTGCTGAATCCTTGGCCAAGCGCAATGGAGCGGCCAATGCGACCCATCTCCCAAGCGAAGCCGAAATTGTCCTGTCCCGTTCGCGTTCGATATTGATGAAGTACTCCAATCGACGCCAGTTGCAGCACCAACGACAGAGGTAGCAGCCAGAGGAAAGATTTGGGCAGGGCAGGCCGGAAGGGTCTTACCATCGGGCGCTAGTTTATCAGGCGAAGGGGAGTGTGGAGCGGGCACTTCTGTCCGCTTGCCGGCAGCCTCGATAAGGCTAGCGGGCAGGAGTGCCCGCTCCACACCGACCGGCGCTACATTTGTCCTCCAGGCTGCGCCGGCGAAACGGCGGGCTGCACCATTGAGTTCGGCTGCGCTGCAGGCGCCGTGTCCTGTCGCGGTGCCGCGTACGGGACGTTCGGCAGATGGGTGACCTGGCCCCGCGTGGCATCGGCGATGTCGATGCCTGCGTGGTCGAGCAGCAATCCGGTCGCGCGATCGAGTTCGATGCGCGACTTTTCATACGCAGCCTTCGCCGAGACCAGATTCGACTCGGACGTGGTGAGCGTGGCGGCATCCTGCAGAATCGCTGTCTGCGTGGTGAGGCCGACTCTCAGTTTCTGCTGATCAGCATCGAGAGTCTGACGCGCCAGGTCAACCGCGGATTGTGCCGCCTGCACCGCGGCCCGGTTCTGCCGCACATCAAACTGGGCGTTGCGGACCTCGATCCGCACCTGGTTCTCGAGTTGGTGCTGGCGGACCTGGGCCTGGCGATATTCCAGTTCGGCGCGCACTTGGTTCGACTGCGCCAGCCGGTTGCGAATCGGGATGGTCAACGTCAGCCCGATACCCTTGTCGGGCGCGGTCGAACTGACGAGTTGGTTCAGGGTTCCGCCATAGCTGACGCTGGTGGACGTCTGAAACGGCGGCGGAGCTTTCGCGGGATTGAAGCAGAAGCTGCCTGAAGTGCCCGAGCAGCTGGGCACGCGCGGATTCACGCTTCCGCCGACTCCAGAGCCGCCATAGTAGACAAACGCGTCGAGCGTGGGCAGCATCGCGTTGCGCACCGCCTTGTTGTTGATATCGCGGGAATTGAGATCAATGCGCGACTCCACCAATTCGGCGCGATGGCGCAAGGCGTCGTTAATCATGTCTTGAATGGGGACTGCCTGCTCCTCTTGCGGAACCTGCATCGTGGAAGTGGGAATTACGTCGGCCTCAGCCAGAACGGGATCTTCGATGCTGCGGCTGAGAGCGTTCTTCATCAGTAGTTGTTGCAACTGCAGATTGTTCTGGGCCACGATCAGGTTCTGCTGATCGGTGGCAGCAGTGCTCTGTGCGCTGACCACCTGAATGGGAGGCACCGTGCCGACCTGTGCCTGGCGTTTTGCGTCCTCCAGCGCTTTCTGCGCGTAGGTCAGTGATTCCTGCTGCACGCGAACATTTTCGTAGGCGTAGACCAGGTCCCAATACATGTTCTCGATCTGGTCGACGGTCGTGATTACCTGCAGGCGGAAGGCGACGTCAGAAATCTCGCGGTTGTTCGTGGCGATTCGTATAAAGCGCGTGTTGGGCAGGAATCCAAAACCTTGTAGAAGGTTCTGCGTGACCCTTAGCTGAAAGTTCGAGCCTAGCTGCGGCGTCAGAAGGCTGGTCGGGTTGTTGGTGGTGAGATGAGTGTTGTTGAACCCCGCCGTCACGATGGCTCCCCACTGAAAGCCTTGAGTGTAGGCGAAGTCGCCGGTGTATGTATTTTGCGCCACCACTGGGACGGGGCTGAAGACGCTGACTGATTCAGTTTGATTTTTGTCGAGCTGGAGTGTTCCGGTCAGTTGGGGATCGAAGCTGGTGATGGGCGACCCGACGCCGAGAGTCGAGCTGACGAGTCCGTTGGTTCCGGTGCCGGCGCCTCCGGCCGCAACCGTTGTGCCGCCCGTTCCCGACCCGACTGTGCCCCCGAGTCCGCCGACGCCTCCGCCGGGTGTGTTCTGCACGATCCCGGTGTTGACGCCAAGCACGCTAGCCCCGGACTTGGCGCGCAGCAAATCGGCTTCAGCGATATTCAGGTTGTAGCGGGCGATATCGAGATCGAGGTTGTTCTCGAGCCCCAGTGCGATGGCGTCATCGATCGAGAGATAAATCTTTCCATCCCGCATCAGCGAATCGATGCGCGCCGAGTTGCCCAGGTTCGGCTGCGCCAGTTCCTGCGGCATGTAGGGTTGCAGGAAATGGGGAAACGCAGGGCGCGGGTTGGAATAGTCCTTGAGATGAACGGGCTGCGCCTGCGCCGGCTGCGGCGCCGCGGGGGGCGTCGTTTGGGAAGCGGGAGGCGCCGGCGATTGTTGCGCGTGCACTCCACTGGAAACCGTCGCCAGTAGGATGACGGAAGTCATACACCAAAGCGCTACCCGGAACAGGAAACTCAAACGCGGTAAGGACATGGACATTCTCCTTGCAATGAGAGCGTGCGCGTGCGCACACAAAAACCAATGGATGCCAGACTTGGATGCAGAACAGGATAAAGCGTCACTTCATCTTAGCGGGAGAAGCGGCCACGGACGGGCCGGGGATTGTAAAGAATTGTGAGCAACAAAAGCGTGGCGCGGGGCACTCCCTTCGACAAGCTCAGGGCAGGCTCTGCCTGCGCCTACTCTTCCGAAGCGCATGCTGCGCGGGCAAAAGTGCCCGCGCCACAGGCTATTGCTGGGTCGTCGGAGGCATGATCGACGGCAGGTCCTTGCGCGGCGCTACGTACGGAACGTTTGGCAGTCGTGTGACCTGACCACGGGCAGCATCGTCAATGCTGATGCCGTTGTGGTCGAGCAGTGTGCCGACGGAGCGCTCCAGTTCAACCCGCGACTTTTCGTACGCAGCCATCGCCGACATGAGAGTGGATTCGGCCGTAGCCAACGCGCTGCGGGTTTGCAGAACCGCGGTCGTGGTCGAGGTGCCGAATTGATATTTCTTTTGCTCGGCATCGAGCGACTGTTTCGCATATTCCACGGCCGCTTTGGCCGAAGCTACGCTGGCCTGATTCTGCTCGACGGCGAACTGGGCTTGGCGGACTTCAATGCTTACCCGGTTCTCGGTCTGCTGGAGCGCCATCTGGGCCTGGCGATATTCGAGTTCACCCCGGACTTGCACTGCCTGAGCGGCGCGATTTCGTAGCGGAATGTTGAGCTGCAAGCCGACGCCTTTGTCGGGAGCGGTGGAATTGATGAGTTGGTTTAAAGTCCCGCCATAGCCGACTGGCGAAGCCGCCTTGGAAGAACACGCAAAAGGGTTGCTGTTCGGATTCGAGCAAAGATTCGTCGGATTCTGCGAGCCGCCCAAACCATATCCACCGTAGTAGGCGTATGCATCCAGGGTTGGCAGCAGAGCGCTGCGCAAGGCTTTGTTGCTTTGGTCCTGACTGTTCAGCTGGATCCGCGACTCGACGAGTTCGGCCCGATGGCGGAGCGCATCGTTGACCAGATCCTCGGTGGGCTGAACCTGCTCGTTTTCCGGGACCTCCATGGTGGAAGTCGGAACCACATCCGCTCCGGCGAGCGCGGGATCATGAAGAGTGCGGCTGAGCGCGTTCTTCATAACCAACTGCTGCAACTGTAGGTTGGTCTTGGCAACCGTCAGAGCCTGCTGGTCGGCGGCCACCGTGCTCTCGGCGCGCACGGCTTCGATCGGCGCCAGACTGCCGATTTCCACCTGTTTCTTGGTATCGGAGAGCGTCTTCTGAGAAAAAGCCAAGGACTCTTCTTTCACCCTCTGGTTCTCGTAGGCATAGACCAGATCCCAATACATGTTTTCGATCTGATCGACAGAGGTGATGATCTGCAACCGGAACGCCACATCCGATAGCTCACGGTTGTTTTTGGCGATGCGGATAAAGCGAGTGTTGGCAGAGAATCCAAATCCCTGCAGAAGATGCTGAGTCACCCGGAAATTGAAGTTGGAGTTGAGCTGCGGGCTTAATGGACTAAACGGAGCGTCTCCCAGCGTCGTGCGGGTGTTGTTGAAACCGACGTTGAGATTGGTACCCCACTGGAAACCCTGCTGGTACGAAAAATTGGCGGTAGTCGTGTTTTGCGGAGATGCCGGGCTGAAGGTGCTGGCGGGCAGGATGTGAAACCGGTCATTCTGAAATGACCCGGTAAGGACCGGGTCAAAGCTGGTGATGAACGGTCCGAAGAGTCCACCGGCGGTCGAGCTCACGATGCCGCCCGCGCCCGCGCCCGCCCCACCTGCGCCGAGGGTGGTCCCGCCGGTGCCGGAACCGACCTGTGTTCCAATGCCGCCCACCCCGCCTCCAGGCGTGTTTTGCACGATCCCAAGAGGCACACCAAGGATCTGAGCACCGGCCTTTGCGCGCAGCACGTCCGTATCGGCGATATTCAGGTTGTAGCGCGCGATGGCGATATCGAGGTTGTTCTCGAGGGCAAGGGCGATGGCATCATTCAAAGAAAGGTAGAGCTTGCCGTTGTGCATGAGAGAATCGACGCGCGCCGTATTGGCCAAGTTGGGCTCTGCCACACTGCGAGGAGTGTACGGGCCGATCGGATTCGGAAAGTGCGACACTGGTTGGGCGTAATTCAAAACCGGCAGCGGCTTCTCCGGCTGCGGGGCGGGCGCGTCGGGCGAATTCTGGGCCCAGCAGGCCAGGGTCAAAGTTGCGAACAAGCTCGCAACCAGCGCGAGCCGGATAGTCAGGGTTCTACATGCGAATGGCATCTACTCGTCTCCGTTCGTTAACACTAGCTCGTTAAGACCGATGGATTAAGGCATTGCAGGCAAGAGCCTGGGTTTCGCCTGATAGGGCCAAATCGCCGAAAAAGAAAGTCCTACTCAGGCATTGGTACGCAAAGGACGGTCTGAAGGTTCCTGAAAGCTATGGAAAAAATGACCTTCCCACCGCTCGGACATAGTCCTCACTGTTCAATTCTCGCCCGCTTTGCGTCGCGGGCAGCAGCGGCATGAATGCTCCAAACTCCGGGGGACCTTTGATTCCGTAGAAAACCATACAGTATAGGCCTCGCCTTCACCGTTGCGCTCGTGAAACTGTTACATTGCTGCGGAGGCAGGAAGCGCCCCGTCAGAATGACACAAAGCTTGAAATCGCTTGGATGACTGAACCGCCGCGCGGGACTCCAAAGATCGCAGCATGCGAAATCTCAAAGTTATCCTCACTTATGATGGAGCGGAATTCTCCGGCTGGCAGGTGCAGCCCGACGCCCCCACGGTGCAAGGCACACTAGCCTCAGCCATTGGACGCGTTACCGGAGAAAAGGTATTGCCCCAGGGATCAGGGCGCACCGACCGAGGCGTGCATGCGCTGGCGCAGGTCGTGACATTTGTCACAGAGTCTTCCGTACCCACGGAAAATTTCGTGAAGGCGCTCAACGACATTCTGCCGCCGTCGGTGCGGGTCTTGGAAGTGATCGAGGCGCAGCCGGAGTTTCACGCGCGGCACTCGGCGCGGGCCAAGACCTATCGTTACCGGATTTATCGGGAAGCGATTTGTCCGCCGTTTCTGGCGAGATACGTGTGGCATTATCCCTATCCGCTCGGCGAAGTGGCAATGGACCGGGCAGCGGCACGGGTGGTGGGCGAGCACGATTTCACTTCGTTTGCGGCGGTCGATCCCGAACGGGGCGACGACCAGGAACCCAAAACCAATGTGCGACGCATTTTCTCCTCGGCGTGGGAGCGCATAGGGGAAGAATTGATTTATACGGTGCGGGGTTCCGGATTCTTGCACCACATGGTACGGAATCTGGTCGGCACGTTCATTCTCGTCGGCCGGGGAAGTTTGGAGGGTGAGGATGTGACCCGCATCCTTGAAGCGCGGAGCCGGTCGGCAGCGGGAGCAACCGCGCCCGCGAGTGGGCTTTATCTGGTCGATGTCGAGTACTAGGGCTTACCTGCGAGGTTGTGGCGACCGAAACCAGACGTAGCAAGCTCCGTCTCTACGGACTAAGATTTGTTTAAACCTAGATTTCTTTATGGCTGCTGATCTAAAAATCGCGGCGCGGAAGGTTGTTCCGGTGAATCCGGCGACCGGTGAAGTTCTGCGCGAACTTGAGTGTGCGGGGGAGGACGAAGTCCGAGACGCCGTGTTGCGGGCGCGTTCAGCACAGGCCGGGTGGGCGGAGTTGGGGCTGCGACGGCGGATTGGCATCATCCGTGAGTTCCAGGGAAGGCTGTTCTCGAAGAAGTCTGAGATCGCGGCGGCCATTACCCGCGAAGTGGGTAAACCGCTAGTGGAGGCCCTGGTCACCGAAGTGCTCGTCGTTCTCGATGCGGCACGATTTTTGATCGACAACGCCTGGGGCCTGCTGCGCGATGAGCCCGTGCCGCATGGCAATCTGGTGACCAAGTTGAAGCGTGGATGGCTGGTGCGCGAACCGCATGGTGTGATCGGGATCATCTCGCCATGGAACTATCCGTTCTCGATTCCCGCGACCGAGACGCTGGCCGCGCTGGTGGCGGGCAACGCCGTGGTTCTGAAGCCCTCCGAGTTGACTCCGCTGGTGGCACTGGAACTGGCTTCATTGCTGCATGCGGCGGGCGTGCCCGAGGATGCGTTTCAGGTGGTGGTGGGCGAGGGGCCGGCCGGGGCGGCGCTGTTGCGTTCGCCGATCGACAAGTTGGTCTTCACCGGCAGCGTTGGGACCGGGAAGCGGATCGCGGCGGCTGCCGCGGAGCGCATGTTACCGGTGGTGCTCGAACTTGGCGGCAAGGATCCCATGCTGGTTGTCGACGATGCCGATGTGGACGTCGCCTCGAGCGCGGCGGTTTGGGGTGCATTCGTTAACGCAGGGCAAGCCTGCTTGTCAGTCGAGCGCTGCTACGTTCATCACCGTTTGTACGAGTCGTTTGCCAAAGCGTGTGCGGAAAAGACGAAGCAACTGCGCGTGGGCAACGGCATGGACGCGCATACCGATGTCGGCCCGATGATCCAGCAGCGGCAGGTGCGGATTGTGGAATCTCACGTGGAAGACGCAAAGGCGCGCGGGGCGCGGGTTCTGGCGGGTGGAATCCGGCTGCCGGAACTGGGTGTGAATTTCTACGCTCCCACAGTGCTGGCCGGCGTGACCCAAGACATGCGCATCATGCGCGAGGAGACTTTTGGTCCGGTGCTGCCGGTGATGGCCTGTGCCGACGACGAAGAAGCCGTTCGCCTGGCCAACGACTCCGAATACGGTTTGGCAGCCAGCGTCTGGACGCGCGACCCGAAACGTGGCGAGCGTCTGGCCCGGCGTATTCATGCCGGCACCGTCATGGTGAATGATGTGATTTCGTGCTTCGGTATCAGCGAAGCTCCGCACGGCGGCGTGAAGGCCAGCGGCGTGGGCCGCACCCACGGCCGCTTCGGCCTCGACGAAATGGTGCGGGTGAAGTATCTCGACATAGACCGCATGCCGGGGATGAAGAAAGTCTGGTGGCACGGCTCCGGAGAGAGCTTCCGCCGCCAAATGGAAGGCTTCCTGGATATGCAGTTTGCCCGAGGGATGGGGAAGCGGTTACGCGGGGCCCTGCGAGCTGCAGGCATGGTCCGGCGTAAGCAGTTGTGATCCGTTCCGCAGGAGAGACGTAGCCAGCTACGTCTCTAGGAATCCGTGGGATTACTGGTGGGCCGTTGGAGCTTCTGAGGTGGTGGAGGTCAAGGGCGGCGCGATCGGCTGCGTCCCTTCTTCGTCGATTTTCGGCGGCGTTGATTCCAGCGCGAGTTGCAGGACCTGGTCCATGGTATCTACGAAGTGCAGCTTCATCGCAGTGCGCAGATTCTCCGGCACCTCGGCCAAGTCTTTTTCGTTGTCCTTGGGCAAGATCACTTCAAAGAGTCCGGCGCGGTGAGCTGCCAGCAGCTTTTCCTTGAGCCCGCCGATGGGCAGAACCTTGCCACGAAGTGTAATTTCACCGGTCATCGCGATGTCGCGACGGACAGGAATTTTGCTGAGAGCGCTGGAGATGGCCGTGGCGATGGTGATTCCGGCGGAGGGGCCGTCTTTTGGAATGGCGCCTTCCGGCACGTGCACGTGCAAATCTAAATTGCGGTAGAAATCGCGGCTCAGTCCCAGCCGGTTGGCGCGCGAACGCACATACGACATGGCGGCTTGGGCCGATTCCTGCATGACGTCGCCGAGTTTGCCGGTCAGGGTCAGCTTGCCCTTGCCGTCGACGACCGTGGCTTCGGTGCTCAGGATGGAGCCACCGACTTCGGTCCAGGCCAGGCCTGTAACCAGGCCGACTTCGCTCTTTTCGTGAGCTACCGTGTCGCGGAATTTGATCACGCCCAGGAAATCGTTGACGTTTTCGCCATTGATGAGGATGGAGTAATTTTCGCCTTCTTTGACGACTCGGCGTGCCACCTTGCGGCAGACGTTGCCGATTTCGCGCTCCAGATTGCGTACGCCCGCTTCCCGCGTGTAGGAGCGAATGAGGCTGGTAATGGCGTCGTCGGTGAACTTGATGTTCTTTTCCGACAGGCCTGCCGCCAGCATCTGCTTCTTCACCAGGAACTGCTTGGCGATCTCGACTTTTTCCTGCTCGGTGTAGCCGTGGAGACGCAGCACTTCCATGCGGTCCTGCAGCGCCGGAGGGATCGTGTGCATGACGTTGGCGGTGGCGATGAAGAAGACCTGCGACAGGTCGTATTCTACGTCGAGGTAGTGGTCGACAAACATGAAGTTCTGTTCGGGGTCGAGCACTTCGAGCAGGGCGGCGGAGGGATCGCCGCGGAAGTCCATTGACATCTTGTCGACTTCGTCCAGCATGAAGACCGGATTCTTGGTGCCGGCTTTCTTCATCATCTGGATGATCTGCCCGGGCAAGGCGCCGATGTAGGTGCGGCGGTGGCCGCGAATCTCGGCTTCGTCGCGCACGCCGCCCAGCGACATGCGGACAAACTTGCGGCCGGTGGCCTTGGCGATCGACATTCCCAGCGAAGTCTTGCCCACGCCTGGGGGGCCAACGAAACAGAGAATCGATCCCTTGGGATTCTTTACCAACTGGCGCACGGCGAGGAATTCGAGGATGCGCTCTTTAATCTTTTCCAGACCGTAGTGATCTTCGTTGAGAACTTTTTCGGCGCGGGAAATGTTGCGGATTTCCTTGGAACGCTTCTTCCAGGGAACGGCCAGCAGCCAGTCGAGATAATTTCGGGAAACCGTCGACTCGGCCGACATGGGCGGCATGGCCTCGAGCTTTTTCAGTTCCTGCAGAGCCTTGTCCTTGACATCCTTTGGCATCCCGGCGGATTCGATCTTCTTTTTCAGTTCGTCGAACTCGCTTTTTTCGCCGCGACCTAATTCCTTCTGGATGGCCTTGATCTTTTCGTTGAGGTAGTACTCTTTCTGCGCCTTCTCCATCTGGCGCTTCACCCGCGACTGGATGGTGCGGTCGACGTTCAGTTTCTCGATTTCGATGTCGAGCACATCGGCGATGCGGGTCAAGCGCTCGGAGGGATCGAAAATCTCCAGCAGCTCCTGCTTCTCTTCGATGGACAATTGCAGGTTGGCGGAGATCACGTCGGTCAGCTTCGCCGGATCCTCCATGCGCACGGCCGAGATCATGGTCTCGTAGTTGAGGGCTTGGCACAGCTTGACGTACTGCTCGAACAGGGAGGTGACACGCTGCATGCCGGCTTCCTGCGCCGGGTTGCCCTCGGTCGAGTAGCGCGCGACCCGCACCGTGGCCTGCATGAAGCCCTCAGTGTCGACGACCTGCAGAATCTTGCCGCGCTCAATGCCTTCGACCAAAACTTTAATGTTGCCGTCGGGCAGCTTCAGGCTTTGGACGATATTGACGATCGTGCCCACCTGGTAGATTTCGTTGGCCTTGGGCTCGTCGATGGAGGCGTCGTGCTGGGTGGCCAGGAAGATCTTCTTATCCGCTGCCAGCGCTTCCTCCAAGGCGCGCACGCTGGACTCCCGGCCTACCACGAACGGCGTCATCATGAAGGGAAAGATGACCACGTCCCGGATGGGCATCATGGGCAGCTTTCTGGATTCGAATTTTTCCTTGGATGTGGTCACTCAGTCTCCCTGGGGTAACGGCCAAACAATAAACAGCCAAACGACAAGGCTGTAGGAATTCTACCGCGTCCCGGCGGCCAATGACATGGCTCTTATTTGAAGGGACGCTGCTGTCTGCCAGCGGCACCTGGAACCCTGGGTTCGGGGTGCTGGAGGCAGAGAGGTAGCAAGCTACGTCTCTACGGACGGTTAGCCTGCTTTTTCCAAAGTGGTGGCGAACGACGCGGTGCGTTTCTCCACCATCTCCCGCGTTACTTCGAACTCCTTTACTTTCTTCTGGCTGGGCAGGTTAAACATGAGGTCGAGCATGAGTTCTTCCAGGATCATGCGCAACCCACGGGCCCCGACCTTGCGTGCCATGGCCTGGCGCGCGATGGCGCGTAAGGCATCGTCGGCGAACTTGAGACGAACGTTCTCGAACTCAAACAGGCGCTGGTATTGCTTGACGATGGCGTTTTTCGGACGCGTCAGGATCTCGATGAGCGCGAACTCGTCCAGATCCTCGAGCATGCCGACGACCGGCAGGCGGCCGACAAATTCGGGAATCAGGCCGAACTTGATCAGGTCTTCGGGTTGGATTTCGCTGAGCAGTTCGTAGTTGCGCTGGCGGGAGACGGCAAGGTCTTCCTTCTCGGCGTCTTCACCAGTGCGGAAGCCGAGCGATTTCTTGCCGATCCGGCGGGAGATGATCTTGTCGAGGCCTACGAACGCTCCACCGCAAATGAACAGAATGTTGGTGGTATCGACTGGGGTAAATTCCTGGTGGGGATGCTTGCGGCCACCCTGCGGAGGCACGTTGGCGATGGTGCCTTCAAGAATCTTCAACAGGGCTTGCTGCACGCCTTCACCGGAAACATCGCGAGTGATCGAGGGATTCTCGTCCTTACGCCCGATCTTGTCGACTTCGTCAATGTAGATGATGCCGGTTTGGGTGCGGCTTACGTCGCCGTCGGCGGCCTGCAGCAGTTTCAGGATAATGTTTTCGACATCTTCGCCCACGTAGCCGGCCTCGGTCAGCGTGGTGGCGTCGACGATCGCAAAGGGCACATCCAGCATGCGCGCCAGAGTCTGAGCCAGCAGTGTCTTGCCGGTTCCCGTGGGGCCGATCAGCATGATGTTGGACTTGGTCAACTCGATGCCGTCGCCGGCCTTCTGGCGGTTCATGAAGATGCGCTTGTAATGGTTGTAGACGGCGACCGCCAGCTTTTTCTTGGTTTGCTCCTGCCCGATTACGTACTCATCGAGGAAAGTCTTGACTTCCTGGGGCTTGGGGAGTTGGTTGGGCGTGCTGGCTGGAGGGGTCGCGGTGCGATCGTCTTCGAGGATCGAATTACAGACCGCCACGCACTCGTCGCAAATATAGGCCCTGGGATAATCGCTGGGCGACGAGATCAGTTTGGCTACAGCGTCCTGCGACTTATGACAGAACGAACATCGTAGAATCTCGTCCGTACCCGACTTGTTTTTCACTCGGCTCTACTCCTTAGGTCTTACTTCTTCCTTCTTCGGCATGAACGCGACCCCGGCGTCCATCACGTTTTGCCCTTTCATCCCTCGCCAGGTCGGGCGCGAAGGCCGATCATACCGCTTTTGCCGTCTTATAGATGATATCGTCTATGATTCCATATTCCTTAGCCTGCTGCGCGTTCATGATGAAGTCGCGCTCCACGTCCTTTTCCACTTTGTCCAGCTTCTGCCCGCTGTGCTTCGAGAGTAACTGGTTGGTAATCTCCCGCATCCGCAGGATTTCCCGGGCGTGGATGTCAATGTCGGTGGCTTGCCCCGACAATCCACCCATGGACGGCTGATGTATTAGAATCCGCGAATTCGGCAGTGCCAATCTCTTTTTGGGTTCACCTGATGCCAAAAGTAACGCGGCCATCGAGGCCGCCTGTCCCACGCACAGTGTCATCACGTCGTTTTTCACGTACTGCATGGTGTCGTAAATCGCCATGCCGGCCGTGATCGAGCCGCCCGGAGAGTTGATGTAAAGCTGGATGTCTTTCTCGGGATCTTCCTGAGCCAGAAACAACATTTGGGCGATCACCAGGTTGGCGATGTTGTCGTCAATCGGCGTGCCGATGAAGATAATGTTGTCGCGGAGCAGCCGGGAGTAGATGTCGTAGGCGCGCTCGCCCCGCCCGGTCTGCTCGATGACCATGGGTACGAGCATCATTTGAGCGTCGTTCTTGTTCCTATCATTTGGCATTACGTTCACCTGCCACACTCCGCCCCGACACAGCCCTGATCTGGCATGGGGAGGATCGAAAGTGGTCCACGTCTTTCTGAATTACGCGGACTGGTGATACAAAAATTCGAGGGTCTTTTCGCTGCGGATTCTGTTCCGGATTCTATCGAGGCCCCCATCCTGTGTCAAACGAGCGCGGACCGCCTCCGGAGTCTGTTTTGACTGTGCGGCGAGCGCTTCGAGCTCATGATTCAACTCGTCTTCGCCGACCTCAATTTTTTCCAGATCCGCAATGCGTTCCAGTAACAACGAGGACTTTACATCCTGCACCGCCTGATCATGCTGGCCCGCCCGTAGACGGGGCAGGTCCATTTTCTTCATGTCTTCCATCTTCATGCCCTGCGCCGCCAGCGCGCGCAGACCGCGTTCCAGGCGCAGGTCAATCTGCCGGTCGACGAGCGAGTCGGGCACTTCAAAGTCATTGCGCTTGACCAGTTCGGCCACCAGCTTGTTTTTGGCTTCGTGCTCGGCCTCGTGTTTGCGCTCGGCCAGCAGGTTCTCGCGAATCTGCTTGCGCACCTGGTCAAGGCTGGAGAACTCGCCCAATTCCTTAGCGAATTCGTCCGTCAGTTCGGGAAGATTCTTTTGCTTGATGGCCTGAATTTTGACGGTGTAGACGAAGGTCTTGCCCGCCAGGCGTTTGTCGGTGGCATCGGCGGGATAGCTGACTTCGAACTCGCGCTCTTCACCGCCATTGGCCCCGGTCAGGTTCTGAGTGAACTCCGGGACCGTATTCTTGCCGCCGATTTCAATCAGTACTTCGTCCATGTGTACGGGCTGGGCGGTAGCGTCGTCATCGTTATTCTTGGGCTTGCCGTCCATGGAGGATTGCGCAAAATCGCCCTCGGCCAGGGGGCGTCCTTCGACGGAGGTGAACGTGGCGTGTTGCTCGCGTACGTTGTTCAGCGCCGCTTCCACTTCTTCGTCGGCGACTACGATCTCGGGGTGGTCGGCGCGCAGTTCTTTGTAGCCTGCGACGACGATGTCGGGCATGACTTCAAAGCTGGCCTTGAAGCGCAGCGGTTCGCCGTCATGAATGTGCAGGTCGGTGACACGGGGCTGGGACACTGGGATCATGCCCAGCTTTTCAGCTTCTTTGCGGAAGTACCGCGGAACCAGCGCCTCGACCACGTCGCTCTTGAGATCTTCTTTGAACCGCTGCCGGATGATGGAGGCTGGAACGTGGCCAGTGCGGAAGCCCGGCAAGCGCGCGACCTTCTGATACTTCTGGATGATCGTTTCGGTTTCGCGCGCTACTTCCTCGGCAGGGATTTCGACTGAAATCTCCCGTTTGACGCCGTCTTTCTTCGCCTCATCGTTCTTAGCGCCGACTGTTTCTGTGGGGCTCACGTTTTCCTTTCGGCGTACGCTGCAACGTCTGGCTGGGTCGAGGTTCCTTCGAGCGAAAGAACCTGACTTGATTCACACAACGTTAATCTTGAGTGTAAAGACAGAGGCAGAGCAGCGTCAAACGGAGAGAACGGTCGTTGGTCGTAAGCCTCGGCTCGGTGGCCCAGAACCGGAATCGTAGAGACGTTGCGGGCAACGTCTCTGCCGGCATGGGCTTGGTATTTGGGGTTCACGGCGCCGCCGGCAGAGACCTAGCCAGCAACGTCTCTACGATGTGGTGTAATGGGCGGGTGTATTGGCTTGCCATCCTGAACCACGAAGTTGTGGCCTGCACCCGCTGCCCGCGGCTGGTCGCTTACCGGGAGCAGGTTGCCCGCGAGAAGCGACGCGCTTACCTCGGCTGGGATTACTGGGGAAAGCCCGTGCCCGGCTTCGGCGATCCCGAGGCGCGGGTGTTGATCATGGGGTTGGCTCCCGGCGCGCACGGGTCGAACCGTACGGGGCGTCCATTTACCGGCGATGCTTCCGGCAACTTCATGTACCCGGTATTGCACGAGACCGGATTTGCCAGCCAGCCCACCGCTACCGACCGCAACGATGGCATGAAATTGCAGGATCTGTACATCACCGCCGCGGTTCGCTGTGCGCCGCCGGACAATAAGCCACTGCCGCAGGAACTGGCCGAGTGTTCGTATTTTCTGGATCGCGAAGTGAAGGGGTTAGACAAAGTAAAGGTAGTCGTGGCGCTGGGCAAGATTGGATTCGACGCTTACCTGAATTACGTGAAGCGCCGCGGCTTGCTGGCCAGCAAGAAGGGCCTCATCTTCCGGCACGGCGCCAGTTACCGGATGCCCGACGGTAAGGTGTTACTAGCCTCTTACCATCCATCCAACCAGAACACGCAGACAGGCAAGCTCACGAGGAAAATGTTTGTCGAAATCTTTCAAGAGGCGGCAAAACTTGCCGATAGATAAAGGAAGGCGCCGCTCGTGCCGGATCGCTCGACCCTTCCCTCGCACGGGCGCACAGCCTACAAAGCAGGGTCACGAACCGGGGCGGCGCCCATCTCGGTTGTGTGGTGCGGACACTGCCTTTGACTCCGCTCAGGCCAGGCCGGTCCGCCGCACTTGATTTTGATTTTGAATTTGCACCCACAAACCCAGGACCAAAAGCAACATCAACATCAGCTTCAAAAGCAGCGGACAGGAGTGTCCGCTCCACACAAAACTAGCGCAACTTCGTTACCGTTACTTCGAGTTGAAACTCGCGCTTCGAGTTGGGATCATCTGCACTGCCGATGACGACCGTCTTCGTCAAGGGCAGCAGGGCGGTGCCGCCCATTTTTAATTGCCGGATGATGGGATGTAAATCACGCTTCTCCGAACTCGACTCCGGCATGGCGAAGCTGCTGGTCTCGGCTCGCACGGTCAACTCGGTCTGTCCCCGCATTTCCCCGATCCTGGCAAAGAGGCTGGTTCCGACATCGAGATATTGGAACTCGCCTTCCTTCGATTCGACTGGGACTCGCGTGCCAATCTTGATTTCGTTTCCTTCGTTGGTGGCCAGATTCGTGGAGTATTGGCGGGAGTTGATCTTCTTTCCATCCTCAATCTCATTGATGGAGAAATCCAGATGATACTCTTCGAGCGGTTTATCCCAGCCCTGCGATTTGGGTTTTCCTTCCGAACTCTCCGGCTGGGTCGCGGCCTTGGGCTGAGGTTCCTGCGCGTAAGCACCCGCCCCCGACAGCATCGCCCACCCCAAAGTGACTGCCAGCAAAATGGTGCTCTTTCTCATTCTCATTTTCGATTCTCCTATCGGTTGGTAGTTTCCTGATCCCCGCGTCCTGCACTGCCTGAGGGACCTTGCGCCTTGTCGATCAGTTCTGCTCGATCCCGTTGAAGTTCTTCGTTCGCAACCCGCGCAATCAACACCGCCTGTTCGTGGAACTGTGCGACGTAGCTCGCCAGAATTTCTTCCTGCTCGCTCAGCGGCTGCGGTGATGGAAATTGGTCAAGCTTGGGATTCACGGCCGCCACGACGGCGGGTCGTCGGCTGCGATCGGTTGCAGCTCGCTTGGATACCTGCCCTGCCGATTGCAACGGCTTCGCACCGTCGTTTGCCGCGACCTTAGGTCGGGGATCGTTCGGGACTGGCGCTGACGGGGAGGGACGCTTCACCAGCAGTGGAGGGGATGACTTCCCAGGCCTTGAGCCCACGACCAGGGCCGCGACCACCACGGCCGCCAGCACGATTGCTACGCTCCAGCGCCACCCGGCAGGGTTCGTCACCCTTGCCTGTTCAGCTCGCAGATTGGCCAAGATTCGTTCTTCGAGTCCTGCCCTCGGCTCCACTCTGGCGTACTTGGCCAGGGCGTCGTCGAATTCGCAATCGGCCTGCTGGTGATGGTTGTCTGCCATGTTTCGACCTCTACTTCCTGGTAACTCGTTGGGCCAGCTTTTCCTTGAGGATCTGCCGCGCCCGAAAAACTCTGGAGCGTACCGCCGCTTCGTTGATCCCGAGGGTCGCGGCGACCTCTCGGGGCAGCGTCTCTTCAATCGTCGATAAGATCAACGGCTGGCGCAGTTTGTCGGGAAGCGCCGCAATCAGCCGTTCCAGCGCCGCGCCCGTTTGGACGCCGTGCACGGTCTCGTCGGCGGGCGTCTCCGGAGATGCGATTTCTTCGAACGGCCTTTCCGGATACTCCAGGGCAATCTCCCGCTTGCGTCCATGCCGCTTGGCCCGGTCCACAGCCACTCGCCAGGCGATCCGCGCCAGCCAGGTCTTCGGATCTTCGACCGCGGCCAGCTTTGAGCTGTAACGCAGCACGCGCAGAAACGTTTCCTGCGTGGCGTCTTCCGCCTCGTGGTGGCGGCGCAGTACCGCATAGGCG
>Ga0307475_10000542_pt1 | contig 22577 bp, 37 predicted proteins | sample atmos_gasesECM1C_FD_203317 | JGI IMG/M metagenome (GOLD analysis project Ga0307475, IMG submission 203317) | Hardwood forest soil microbial communities from Morgan-Monroe State Forest, Indiana, United States - atmos_gasesECM1C_515 | ecosystem: Environmental > Terrestrial > Soil > Temperate... | reverse complement strand
CAGCGCTGAAGGCGCTGGAAGGGGATGCGAAGTGGGAGAAGACGATCCTGGAGTTGATGGAAGCGGTGGACAAGAGCGTGCCATTGCCGCAGCGGGATGTGGACAAGCCGTTCGCGATGCCGATAGAAGATATATTTTCGATTTCGGGGCGCGGGACGGTGGTGACGGGGCGAATCGAGCGCGGCAAGGTGAAGGTGGGCGAGGAAATCGAGATTGTAGGCTTCCGGCCGACGATGAAGAAGACGGTGACGGGCGTGGAGATGTTCCGGAAGCTGTTGGACGAGGGGATAGCGGGCGACAACGTAGGGCTGCTGTTGCGCGGGACGGAAAAGGATGAAGTGGAGCGCGGGCAGGTGCTGTGCAAGCCGGGGTCGATCACGCCGCACACGAAGTTCAAGGCCGAGGCGTACGTGTTGACGAAGGAAGAGGGCGGGCGGCACACGCCGTTTTTCACGGGGTACCGGCCGCAGTTTTACTTTCGCACGACGGACGTGACGGGCGATGTGAAGTTGCCCCAGGGAGTGGAGATGGTGATGCCGGGGGACAATATCTCGTGTGAGATCAGCTTGATCACGCCGGTAGCCTTGGAGAAGGGGCTGCGGTTCGCGATTCGGGAAGGCGGCCACACGGTGGGAGCCGGCGCCGTCGCCGAGATCATCGAGTAGCCTATGCCCAACGGAGAAAAAATTCGGATTCGTTTGAAGGCTTACGACCACCGCATTCTCGATCAATCCACAAAAGAGATTGTCGAGACCGCGAAACGCACCGGCGCAGAAGTGGCCGGACCGATTCCGCTGCCCACGGTGATCAACCGCTGGACAGTGCTGCGTTCACCGCACGTGGACAAGAAATCGCGCGAGCAGTTTGAGATGCGCACGCACAAACGGCTGATCGACATTCTCGAGCCCACGCCAGACACGGTGGACGCGCTGATGAAGCTGGACCTGCCGCCGGGCGTGGACGTCGAGATCAAGGCTTTCGGGCGCGAACACACGACCAAGTAAGGGTGACGAAGTAAGGCAGCAAGCAAAGCAGCACGATAAAAGAGAAGGAAAGAGCGAACGAAATGGCAGTCACCGGGATACTCGGAATCAAACTAGGGATGACGCAGGTGTTCGCCGACGACGGCACGGCAGTGCCGTGCACGGTGTTGCAGGCGGGACCGTGTGTCGTGGTACAGCGGCGGACAAAAGACAAGGATGGTTACGACGCAGTGCAGCTTGGCCTGGTGGAATTCATCAAGCCGCAGCGTGTGACGAAGCCTTTGACTGGCCACTTCAAGAAAGCGGGCGTGGCTCCTTTGCGCTACATGCGCGAGGTCCGCATCGAAGATTCGAAAGACGAGTCGAAGCCGGGCGACCGCGTCCTGGTTGACGGGTTCAAAGTCGGCGAGCTGGTGGACGTCACCGGCGTGAGCAAAGGCAAAGGATTTGCCGGCGGCGTGAAACGCTGGCACTACCGTGGCGGCGACGCGAGCCACGGCTCGATGTTCCATCGCGCCCCGGGCGGCATTGGCGCGAGCTCGTTTCCGTCGCGCGTCTGGCCCGGGCAGCACTTTCCGGGACACATGGGGAATGAGCGCAAGACGTCGAAGAATCTGCGCGTGGTGAAAATAGACGTGGATGAAAATTTGCTGCTCGTGCGCGGTGCCGTTGCTGGCCCGGCCGGCAGCTACATCTTGATTCGCAAGGCCAAGGCGGCCAAGTAAAGAGAGAACGACCATGCCCGTTGCGGAAGTAAAAAATCTCGAAGGCAAGACAGTCGGCAAGATTGAACTGGCCGACGACGTGTTCGGCGCAAAGGTGAATCAGAACCTGCTGCACGAAACCGTGCGGCACTATCTCGCGGGTCGCCATGCCGGAACGCACAAGACCAAAGACAAGAGCGAAGTAAGCGGCTCGGGAAAGAAGCTGTGGAAGCAGAAGGGAACGGGCCGGGCGCGCATCGGCTCCATCCGTTCACCACTCTGGCGCCATGGCGGCACCGTTCACGGGCCCACGCCGCGCAGCTATGATTACGCACTGCCGAAGAAAATGATCGTGGGCGCATTGCGCTCAGCGCTCTCCGCGAAATTTGCGGAGCAGAAGCTCACCATCGTGGACGGCTGGAAACTCGAGTCACACAAGACCAAAGCGTTCCGCGAGCAGCTCTCGAAGCTGGACGGCGAAACGCGCACGATCCTGCTCGTGGAAAGCGGCGCAAACCTGAATCTTGAACGCGCCAGTCGCAACCTAGAGGGTGTCACACTTGTGGCCGCTACGGGACTCGAGACCTACGACTTGATGCGGCACGACCACCTGATGCTTTCGCGCGAAGCCGCTGCGAAATTGAGCCGCGCTCTGTCGGCCACCAGGCCGGAAACACCCGTCCAGATCGAGCCCGCTCCTGTGGTGAAAGTAGTGCCCGAAAAGAGGGCTGAAGCGAAAGCGTCCGCGAAGTCCGCCGCGCCAAAGGCTGCGAAGAAGCCGGCAGCGGAGAAAAAACAGAAGCCGAAGGCAAAGCCCAAGGCGAAGAAGGGTTAGGCAATGGCGAGCAGGCTCTATCAGGTAATCCGGCGCCCGATCATCACCGAGAAAGGTCTCGGCGTGAAAGAGACCCAGCATACCGTAGTGTTCGAAGTGGTCGCCGACGCCACGAAGACAGAAATCAAGGAAGCGGTGCAGCGCGTCTTCAAAGTGAAGGTGGACCGCGTACGCACGGCAAATTTTCACGGGAAGTTTCGCCGCCGAGGACGCGCAGAGGGATACCGGCGCGACTGGAAAAAAGCGTACGTGAAGCTGGCACCCGGCGAAAAAATGATCGAGTACGCCGAGAATCTGTAATCCCGGCAGGGTTCGGGGGCGGAAACGCCCTCCTTGAGGCAAGAGGCAACAATGGCACTGAAGACATTTAAACCATACACACCATCACGGCGCTTCCTGACCATGCTCGACAAGAGCGAGATCACCAAGGAAACGCCCGAAAAATCGCTGACCGAATCGAAGAAGCGCACGGGCGGCCGCAACGATCACGGAGAAGTGACTTCGTGGCATCGCGGCGGCGGGCACGCGCGCCGGTACCGCTCGATCGATTTCCGGCGCGACAAAACAGGAATCCCCGCGAAGGTGGCGGCCATCGAATACGACCCGAACCGCTCGGCGCGCATCGCGCTGCTGCATTACGCGGACGGCGAGAAGCGCTACATCCTGCATCCGGTGGGGCTGGAAGTAGGCATGACGGTGCAGAACGGCGAGGGCGCGGACATTCTTCCCGGCAACGCGCTCACGATTCGACACATTCCGCCTGGCACGATGGTGCACAACCTGGAGCTCTATCCCGGCAAGGGCGCGCAAGTGGTTCGCTCGGCCGGCGGAGCAGCGCAACTTCTGAGCAAAGAGGGCGACGTTGCTCTGATCAAGCTGCCTTCCGGCGAAGTAAGAAAATTCAGCGTGGATTGCATGGCCACAGTCGGCCAGCTCGGCAATCTGGATCACGAAAATGTAACGTACGGGAAAGCGGGTCGCACGCGGTGGCACGGCAAACGCCCCACAGTGCGCGGCGTGGCCATGAACCCAGTGGACCATCCGCACGGCGGCGGTGAAGGTCGCGTGAAGGGCAACCACCCGCAAACTCCCTGGGGATTTCCAACACTGGGCGCCAAGACGCGCAAGAAGCGTCCAAGCGACCGGATGATTGTAGAACGGCGCAAGCCGTAGTTTGGAGCAGCAGTAAAAATGAACCCGGCGCGGCGGGGAATAGAGAGCAACCATATGACAGCTACGCGAACGTCTCGACGTGCACCACGGCGTGCGACACGCGCGGGTAAAGCAGTATCGCGGCGTGCAGCGAAGCCGGTGGTGAAAACTGTCTCGAAGCTCGTGCCCCCACCCCAGGTAATGTTCCGTTTGTGCAAGGCCGGGTGGGCCGTGATTGTCGAGAAGATCCAGAACGCGCAGGGGACCCGCTTTGTGTGTCCTTTCTGCCCGTTGTCGCACCGCGTCTCCGGACCGGTGCGAGGTTTCCGTAAAGTTCGCCGCGCGCAGTGGGTGAAACTGCGCCGGGTGGAGGAATAGGACGACCGATGGCGCGCTCGCTAAAAAAAGGACCGTTCATTGACGACCATCTGCGCGCTAAGGTGGAAGCGCTGAACGCGCGGAATGAAAAGAAGGTAGTGAAGACATGGTCGCGCCGCTCGACGATTCTCCCCGAGCTGATCGGCCACACTATCGCGGTGCACAACGGTAAGAAGTTCATACCCGTGTACATCACCGAACAGATGGTAGGTCACAAACTCGGCGAGTTCGCGCCCACGCGCACCTTCAAAGGCCACGCCGTAAAGGCGGCACTTGAGCGCGCGGCTGCAGCGGCCGGCTTACCAGCTCCGGGAGCGGCAGGAGCCGCACCCGCAGCCGGCGGTGGCGCGGCACCGGCGCCAAAGGCGTAAAGGGAAGAGACCATGGCAACGGCTTTACAGACTCCGGCTCAGATTGAAGGCATCGCGATGGCGCGGTATATCCGCGTGTCTCCACAGAAAGCCCGGCTGGTGGTGGACTTGATTCGCGGCCAGCGCGCCGAAGATGCACTCCAGACGCTCCGTTTCACGAAGAAGCGCGTAGCCAAGGAAGTGGAGAAGACACTGCGCAGCGCCATTGCCAATGCCGAGCGCAAAGCGGAAGACTCCGGCGAATCGCTCGATGTGGATGCGCTGTTCGTGACGCGCTGCTTCGTCAACGAAGGGCCGCGTTGGAAACGGTTGCGCCCCGCGCCGATGGGCCGCGGTTTTCGGTACCAGAAGCGCACTGCCCATATCATCGTGGAAGTGTCCGAGCATCACCGCGCCGCAGCCGATCGCGCCGCTGCAGCAGCAGCCGAAGCGGAAGCCTCAAAGGGCGTGAAGGGCGCAGTGAGAAAAGCCCGCAAAGCAATCGAGAAACGCGCCAAGCAAGCGCAACAGCAGAAGAAGAAAAAGAAGTAGGAGGCTCGTTTGGGACAGAAAACACATCCGTACGGGTTCCGGCTCGGCTACAACAAGGCTTGGAAGTCCCGCTGGTTTGCGAAGCGCGATTATGCCGATCTGCTGCACGAAGACGTCATCCTGCGCGGCCAGTTGAAGGACAAGCTGAAGTCCGCGGGCGTTAGCACCATTGACGTAGAGCGCGCGGCCAACAAGCTGGTGGTGCGAATTTATACCGCGCGTCCCGGCATTATCATTGGGCGCAAAGGCTCGGAAATCGACAAGCTCAAGCAGGAAGTGCAGAAACGCACCAAGCGCGAAGTTCACATCGATATCCAGGAGGTGCACCGCCCGGAGCTCGACGCACAACTGGTGGCCGAGTCCATCGCGCTGCAACTTGAAAAGCGCGTGGCCTTCCGGCGCGCTATGCGCAAAGCCGTGGATTCGGCGCTGCGCTTCGGCTGCAAAGGAATTAAGGTCCGTGTGGCTGGCCGCCTGAACGGCGCGGAAATCGCCCGCAAGGAATGGTATTTGCAGGGCCGGCTGCCGCTGCAGACGCTGCGCGCGGATATTGATTATGGGACGGCAGAAGCGCACACAACCTACGGCGTGATTGGCGTGAAGTGCTGGATTTATCAGGGTGAAAAGATTCCCCAGCGCGCGAAGCTAGGGCCGGCGACGGAAGCATAAGGGAACAGGCGAATAACCATGTTGATGCCGAAGAAAGTGAAGTATCGGAAGCAGCAGCGCGGCCGGCGCAGCGGTAAAGCATGGCGCGGCGGATCGCTGGCGTTTGGCGATTACGGTCTGAAGGCGCTCGAGCCCGCATGGATCACCGACCGGCAAATCGAAGCGGCCCGCGTGGCGATTACGCGCTTCATCAAGCGCGGCGGGAAACTCTGGATCCGCATTTTCCCGGACAAGCCGTTTACGAAAAAACCGGCCGAAACTCGCATGGGCAAGGGCAAAGGTCCACCAGACCACTGGGTGGCGGTGGTAAAGCCAGGACGCGTGATGTTTGAGATGGCAGGCGTGGATCTGGCAGCGGCGACGGAGGCAATGGAACTGGCGGCACACAAACTGCCGATCCGGACAAAGTTCGTCAGCCGGGCGGAGGAACTCTGATGGCGCGGCGTGCTGAAAAATTTCGCGAGATGAACCCGAACGAGCTGGAAGTGCAGCAGCGCGAGCTGGCTGAGCAGATTTTCCGCCTGCGGTTTCAGCTTTCGACCGGCCAGGCCGAAGGCTTGAAGAAGCTGCGCGAGGCCAAGCGCGATCTGGCGCGGGTCAAGACACAGCTCCGCGAAACCGAATTGAGGAAAGCGTAATGGCCAATGAAGCGGCGGTAATGAAACAGAGCGCTCCGGAGCGCGGAACGCGGCAGGAAGTAGTCGGCGTGGTGACAAGCGCGAAGATGGAAAAGACCATCGTCGTAAAGGTGACGCGCACAACGCGCCATCCGCTCTATCAGCGCGTGATTCGTTTCGCGAAGAAATACTATGCGCACGATGAAGCCAAAGAAGCGCGGGTGGGCGATACGGTGAGGATTGTTTCCACGCGGCCGCTTTCGAAATTGAAACGGTGGCGGCTCAAGGAAGTGATTGCGCGGTCAACGCGCGTCGCCTGAGTCTCGAGAGCGGCAAAGGGATAAGGGAGCACGAAAATGGTTCAGATGCGGACATGGCTGACGGTGGCCGATAATTCCGGCGCGCGCCAGTTGACCTGCATCCTCCCCATCGGAGGAGACGCGGGACTGGTGGCCGGACTAGGCGACGTCATCACCGCCTCGGTGAAAGAGGCAACTCCGGACAGCCAGGTCAAAAAGGGCACAGTGGTGAAAGCGGTGGTGGTACGCACGAGAAAAGAGCACAGGCGGAGGGATGGCTCCTACATCCGGTTCGACGACAACGCCGCCGTGCTGATTAACGATGCGAACGAACCGATCGGGACACGCGTTTTCGGCCCGGTCGCCAGAGAGCTGCGCGAGAAGAACTTCACCAAGATCGTCTCGCTGGCTCCGGAAGTGTGGTAACGATGAGAGAAATCAACGAACAGCCTGCGCCGCTGAGCATTCGTCACGGCGACATGGTGAAAGTGATGTCCGGCCGGTCGAAGGGCAAGACCGGGAAAGTGTTATCGGTGAACCGCGCGAAGCGTACCGTCACGGTCGAGCATGCCAACATCATCAAGAAGCACACGCGCCCGAACCCGTCGAAGAACATCAAGGGGGGCATCCTGGAGAAGGAAGGGCCACTGCAAGTTTCAAACGTGATGCTGGTTTGCCCAGGATGCGGAAAGCACACGCGCGTGGGGCATACGGCGCTGCCCAACGGCACGAAGGTGCGCACATGCCGCCGGTGCAACACGACTTTTGAGAACTAGAGCTCGAAGAATCTCAGGATCGCAATCGAGCGACCAAGGCAAGAAGAGGCGTTGGAAGAATGATTACCCGTTTGCATGACAAGTACCGGAAAGAAGCCATGCCGGCGCTCGCGAAGCGCTTCGGCCTCAAAAACAACATGGCTGTCCCGCGCGTGCAAAAAGTGACGGTCAATATCGGACTGGGCGAAGCGAGCGCCAACGTGAAGCTGCTCGATACGGCCGCCGCTGAGCTCGGCCAGATCACTGGTCAAAAGCCCGTGATCACGCGCGCGAAGAAATCCATCGCAAATTTCAAGATTCGCAAGGGTATGCCAATCGGCTGCATGGTCACGCTGCGTGGCGAGCGCATGTATGAGTTTCTGGACCGCCTGTCGGCGATCGTCCTACCGCGTGTGCGCGATTTCAAAGGCTTGCCACCGAATTCCTTCGACGGCCGAGGCAATTACACTCTTGGCCTGAAGGACCAGCTCGTGTTCCCGGAAATCGATTACACGCGCGTGGACAAAATCAAGGGCATGAACATTACCATTACCACCACGGCCCGCAACGACGAAGAGGGGCGCGAGCTGCTGAAGCTGCTCGGCGTGCCCTTTCGAGCGTAGTCGGCGGGCGTAAGGAGAACGAGCGAGTATGGCGCGCACCAGTCAATTCGCGAAAATGCGGCGAAAGCTGAAGTTCAAGATCCGCAAGCGCAACCGCTGCCGGATCTGCGGTCGCCCGCGCGGTTTCCTCCGCAAGTTTGAGATGTGCCGCATCTGTTTCCGGGGCCATGCGCTCAAGGGAGAAATCCCCGGCGTGGTGAAAGCCAGCTGGTAGGAAAGAGTTGAGGAAGAAAAGGAAGCCCTAAGGAAGAACGAATGACCACTGATCCCATTGCCGATTTGCTGACGCGGATCCGCAACGCCGCTCGCGCGAAACATCCGCGCGTTGACCTGCCCTCTTCGAAGTTGAAGGTGGAAGTTGCGCGCATCCTGAAGGACGAGGGCTATCTCTCGAATTACAAAGTGGTGGAAGAAAAGGGCAAGAAGACGTTGCGCGTCTTCCTGCGCTACACGCCGGACCGCCGCAGCGTGATCACGGATCTCCGGCGCGTCTCGCGCCCCGGCTCACGCCGCTACACCGGCAAGGCCGGCATCCGTCCGGTTGTGGGCGGTATGGGAATCTCAATTCTTTCCACGCCGCGCGGCCTGATGACCGGGCAGTCGGCGCGGAAAGCAGGCGTCGGCGGCGAACTGATGTGCGAAGTATGGTAACGAAGCTCGAAACCAAGAGGAACCGATAGAGCCATGTCGCGAATTGGAAACAAAATTATTCCGATCCCGTCCGGCGTAAAGGTTCAGATCAAGGATGGTGCAGTCGAAGTGCAGGGTCCCAAGGGCAAGATGAGTGTGCCTCTGCCGCGCGGAATTCATTTCGAGCAGAAGGACAGCACGCTGGTCGCCAAGCGCGAATCGGAAGAGCAGCGCGCGCTGCACGGCCTGGCGCGCGCGCTGGTCGCGAACGCCGTCACCGGCGTCACCACCGGATTCAAGAAGGACCTCGACATCGTCGGCGTGGGCTATCGTGCGGAAGTGAAAGGCAAAAACGTCGTTCTGGCGCTCGGCTATTCGCATCCAATCGAGTTCCCCATCCCCGAAGGTATTGTAATCACCGTCGAGAAGCAGACGCACATGACGGTCACGGGGGCTGACAAGAACCGAGTGGGCCAGGTCGCCGCAAATCTGCGCCGATTGCGCCCGCCCGATCCGTACAAACAGAAGGGCATTCGCATCACCGGCGAGCGCCTAAAGAAGAAGGCCGGCAAGGCCGGGGCGAAGACCGCGGCCGCGTAGCCGGGGAGGAGAATCAGCGTGGCGGCACCAGTTCGAAGATTATCGCGAGAGGCGCACCGCCGGCGAATCCACGTCCGGATGCGTAAGAGGATTGCGGGTACGTCTGAGCGGCCGCGCCTGTGTGTGCATCGGTCCACCAGGCACATTCGCGCGCAGGTGATTGACGACAATACGGCTCGGACCATTGTCTCCGCCAGCTCGCTCGATAAGGAAGTTCGCAAGCTGATCAAGGGCGGCGGCAATATTGCCGCTTCCAAAGCGGTGGGCAAGGCGATTGCCGAGCGCGCGCAAGCCAAGGGTGTTGACAAGGTGGTCTTTGACCGCGGCGGCTACCAATATCACGGCCGCATTCAGGCGCTCGCCGAAGCGGCCCGGGAGGCGGGCCTGAAGTTCTAAAATTTATGGCGAAACAAGAGCTCAAAGATATCCTTTCCGTCCGCCGGCACATGGACACCAACATGGCCAACCTGAAAGATCAGGTGGTCTCGATCAATCGCGTCACGAAAGTGGTGAAGGGCGGAAAAAATCTCAGCTTCTCGGCCCTCGTCGTCGTTGGCGACCAGAACGGCCACGCCGGATTCGGCATGGGCAAGGCCCGCGAAGTTCCCATGGCCATCCGCAAAGCGATCGAGCAAGCGAAGAAGAACATGGTGAAGCTCAACCTGAAAGGCTCGACCATTCCGCATCAAGTGATCGGCCGCTACGGCTCTGGGCAAGTGCTGCTGAAGCCCGCGCCCGAAGGCACCGGCTTGATTGCTGGAGGCCCGGTGCGGGCAGTGATGGAGGTTGCGGGAATTCAGAATGTGCTCACGAAGTCGCTGGGCACTTCGAACCCGCACAACGTGATCAAGGCGACGTTTGATGCGCTGCTGCACTTGAAAGACGCGGCGAAAGTTGCCGAATCCCGCGGCAAGGGAGCGGCGGAAGAAGCGGCTGCATCCTAGCCGTTCCGCGAGCAAACAATGGCGAAGACGACGAAAAAATCTGGAACGCTGAAAATCAAGTGGGTGGTCAGCTTCATCGGATGTCCGCGCGGCATGCGCGCCACCATCCGCGGCCTGGGGTTCCGCCGCATGAATCAAGTGGTCGAGCGGGAAGACACGCCCGCCATCCGCGGCATGATCGCCAAGGTTCATCATCTCGTAAGGATTGAGGAGTAGGGATGGCTGAGAAACCTACACTTTCGAACTTAAAACCACCGCGGGGCTCGCGCCACCGCAAAGTGCGCGTTGGGCGCGGCATGGGCTCGAAGCTGGGAAAAACTTCCGGCGCGGGCAATAAGGGCCAGCAATCTCGCCGCGGATATTCGCGCCGCGCCGGGTTCGAAGGCGGGCAGATGCCGCTGCACCGGCGTTTGCCGAAGCGCGGCTTCTCGAGCCCGTTTCCGAAGACCTACGCGGTGGTGAACGTCGAAACACTGAATGCGTTCCCGGCGGGCGAAACGGTGACGCCGGAACTGCTTTCGGGCGCAGGCATTGTGCGCGCCCGGCACGACGGCGTGAAAATACTGGGTGACGGCGAATTGAAAGTTGCGCTCACCGTGCGCGCTCATGCTTTCAGCAAATCGGCGCAAGAGAAGATCACCCGCGCCGGAGGGAAGACCGAGATCCTGCAATGAAGAAGCTGATCGAGGCATTTCGAAACATTTTCAGCACGCCGGACCTGCGTAATCGTGTGCTCTTTACGCTGGCGCTGCTGGGGGTGTATCGCCTCGGCGCTTTTATTCCCACGCCCGGCATCAATACCGATCTGCTCCAGCAGCTTTTCGAGCAAGGCCGCGGCTCGGTGCTCGGCATCATTGATCTTTTCAGCGGCGGCAATTTCCGCCGCTTGACGATTTTTGCGCTCGGCATCATGCCGTACATTACTTCCTCCATCATCCTGCAGTTGATGGTGGTTGTATGGCCCTACCTCGAGCGCTTACAGAAGGAAGGCGAGCTGGGCCGGCGCAAAATCACGCAGTACACGCGCTATCTCACCATCATTCTCAGCGCCTTCCAGTCCTTCGCAATTGCCAGAACCTTGATGTCACAGGGCATGGCCGGGCAGTCGCTGGTGTATCACCCCGGATGGCGTTTCATCCTGATGACCATGCTGACGCTCACTACCGGCTCGGCGTTCATCATGTGGCTCGGCGAACAAATCAGCGACCGCGGCATCGGCAACGGGATGTCGCTGATCATCTTCGCAGGCATCGTGGTTGGACTGCCGCGCGCCGTGGGCGATCTCTTTGAAAAAGCCAAGACGCAGCAGTGGGGCTCGTTCACGCCGATCGCTCTGGTAGGACTGATTATCCTGATGCTTGCGGTTGTCGCGTTCATCGTGTTCATGGAAGGCGGGCAGCGGCGTATCCCGGTGCAGTATGCGAAGCGCGTGATGGGGCGAAAAGTGATGGGCGGGCAAATGACCTATTTGCCCCTACGCGTCAATTCCGGCGGCGTGATTCCGCCGATTTTTGCCAGCTCACTGCTCACGTTTCCGCAGACGCTGGCGTTGATTTTTTCAAAGAAATCGGCGTTCTTTGACAGGTTTGCCAGCGCCATCCGCTGGGGCGAGCCGTTGTACACGCTCATCTACGTCACACTGATCATCTTTTTTGCGTTCTTCTACGTGGGAATTATTTTCAACCCCACCGAGCTTGCGGACAACATGCGGAAGTATGGCGGGTTTATACCCGGCATCCGCCCCGGGCGAAACACTTCCGAGCACATCAACCGCATCCTGACTCGCCTGACGTTTGTCGGCGGCATCTATCTTGCGGTCGTTTGCCTGCTGCCGGAGTGGATGATTTCGGGAATTCACTTGCAGCATCTGTGGCTTGTGGGCGACTGGTTCGACAAACACATGTGGCGATTCGTGCTCGATGGATTGAATGTGCAGTTTTATTTTGGCGGCACCTCGCTCTTGATTGTTGTTGGCGTGGCGATGGACACGGTGCAACAGCTCGAAGCCCAGCTCGTGATGCGGAATTATGAGGGATTTGTGCGCAAGGGCCGGCTTCGCGGCCGTCGCAATTAATGCGATCGCGTTGGCGGTGCGGATGTCGCTGAATCGGGCGCTTATATTTCTCGGGCCGCCGGGAGCGGGAAAAGGCACGCAAGCCAAACGGATTGCGGAACGCTATCAGGTGCCGCATCTCTCGACCGGCGATATGTTGCGCGAAGCAGTTGCTCAGAACACCGAGCTCGGCCGCCTCGCCAAGCCGATAATGGAGCGGGGCGAGCTCGTGCCGGACGACATCATCATGCGGATGGTGGAGGAAAGACTTACGCGGCCGGATAGCTCTAGTGGTTTCATCTTTGACGGCTTTCCACGGACCATTCCGCAGGCAGAGCAGCTCGATAGAATTCTCGAGCGCCGCGGATTCGGGAAGCCGTTGGTTATCGAGTTTCGCGTGAACCCGGAGACGCTGCTCCGTCGCCTCTCAGGGCGCTGGACCTGCAGCGTCGGAGGCGAGACGTACAATATCTATGAGCGCCCGCCGAGGGTGCCCGGAATTTGCGACAAGGACGGCGGAAAATTGATTCAGCGCTCGGACGATCGACCGGAAGTGATTAAGGAGCGCCTGGCTGCGTACGAGCGGCAAACGAAGCCGCTCGCCGATTATTACCGCAAGAATGGCGTGCTCGAGATCGTAGATGGGACGGCGAGTGTGGAAGAGGTAAGCCGTGCGCTGGACGAGGTTCTCAAGCGCGCGGAAGGACGAGATGGTCATCTGCAAATCGCCGGCTGAACTCGAGAAGATGCATCGAGCCGGACTCATCGTCTGGGGCGCGCTCGATAAAATGCGCTCGATGGTGCGGCCGGGGATCTCGACCAAAGAGCTCGATGAGTTTGCCGAGGCTTACACGGCTGAGCATCATGCCCGTCCCGCGTTCAAGGGTTACCGGGGTTACCCGAGTTCGGTGTGCACCTCGATCAATCAGGAGGTCGTGCACGGGATTCCGTCACCGGCGCGCAAGTTGCGCGATGGCGACATTCTCTCGATGGACTTCGGTGTCGAGCTCGACGGCTACTTCGCGGATGCCGCGCTGACGGTCCCGGTGGGCAAGATCAAGCCGGAACGCGAGAAGTTGCTGCGCGTGACCCGCGAATCGCTCGAGCTGGCTATCGCCAAAGTCCGGCCAGGCAACCGTCTAGGAGATATTTCCGCGGCGGTGCAGACCTGGGTCGAGAAGAACGGCTATTCGGTGGTGCGTGAGTTTGTAGGCCATGGAATCGGAACGCGCATGCATGAGGAGCCGCAGCTCCCGAATTACGGCACGCCGGGACAGGGAGCGCGATTGCAGGAAGGCATGGTGCTGGCCATTGAGCCGATGGTCAACACGGGTGGTCCAGGCGTGCGAGTGCTCGATGACGATTGGACTGCGGTGACGGCGGACGGAAGCGATTCCGCGCATTTTGAGCATACCGTGGCGGTCACGGCGAACGGGCCATGGATTCTCACGCGGCCCGAGGAAGCTAGCGGACCGGTTTGGTAAACGCGCGGCGCAGAGCCGCTCGAATTAAAGAGAAAACAGGAGCACATGGCAGGCAGGCCAGAGAAGGAAAAGAAAAAGCCTGGCGAGGGAAGCGGAAAAGAGGACGCCATCGAAGTGATGGCAACGGTGATTGAGCCGCTTCCGAACGCGATGTTTCGCGTCCAGCTCGAGAACAAGCATGAGGTCCTGGCCCACATTTCGGGAAAGATGCGGAAGAATTTCATCCGCATTCTTCCGGGGGATCGCGTGGCCGTCGAGCTTTCCCCATACGACTTGACGCGTGGACGCATCGTATATCGCTACAAATAGCAGCAGGCGGAAGGAACGGAGAGGGAAATGAAGGTACGGGCATCGGTAAAAAAAATCTGTATGAAGTGCAAGATTGTGCATCGGCGCGGGGTGGTGCGCGTGATTTGTGTGAACGCAAAGCACCGCCAGCGACAGGGTTAGGGAGAAAACAGAATGGCACGCATTGCTGGTGTGGATTTGCCGCCCAACAAGCGGCTCTGGGTTGGCCTCACGGCCATATACGGCATTGGCCAGGCGCGCGCGCGTTCGCTTGCTGAGAAGGCGAAAGTGGATGCCACGAAGAAAATCAAAGACCTCACCGAAGATGAGGTTACTCGCATTCGCGCCGCCATTGAGTCCGAGGGCCGCGTCGAAGGCGACCTCCGCAAAGAAATGCAGATGAATATCCGCCGCCTGATTGAAATTCAGTGCTATCGCGGCTTGCGCCATCGCCGGAATCTTCCCGTGCGCGGCCAGCGGACGCACACCAACGCGCGCACGCGCAAGGGCCCGCGGAAGGGCGCAGTCGCAGCGAAGAAGAAGACCATGGCGCGCAAGTAGAGTTCCTAAAGGAGACGCAAGAAAGTGGCCAAAGAACCTAAAGACGCCGCCGCAGCCGCTACTCCGGCAGCCGGGGCAGCTGCAAAAGCGTCGAAGCGGAAGAAGGAATTCCGCAAGAAGAAGGAGAAGCGCGTGGTGCCGCATGGGGTCGTGTGCATCCAGGCGACATTTAATAACACTATCGTCACGCTCACGGATCCCGATGGCCGCGCTGTTAGCTGGGCCTCAGCAGGCTCGGTCGGATTCAAAGGGTCGCGTAAGGGCACGCCCTACGCCGCGCAGCAGGCGGCCATGACTGCCGCCGGCGTGGCGCGCGATCAGTACGGCATGAAATCGGTGGAAGTGCGCGTGAAGGGGCCTGGAGCGGGGCGGGAATCCGCCGTGCGCGCGCTGGCAACTTCCGGCTTGCACATTAACGCGATTAAGGACGTAACTCCGGTGCCGCACAACGGCTGTCGTCCGCCGAAGCGCCGCCGCGTCTAAGCCGCAACAGATCTATTCGGTTGAGATAAAGGAGAGAAGGACTTGGCAAGACATCGTGAAGCGGTTTGCCGGCTGTGCCGCAGGGAAGGGCAGAAACTTTTCCTGAAGGGACTCCGGTGTTTTACTGAAAAATGCGCCATCGAGAAGCGCAACTTTGTTCCCGGGCAGCACGGCCAAGCCCGGCGCCCGAAGATGGTTGGCTATGGTGTGCAGTTACGCGAGAAGCAGAAGGTAAAGCGTACATACGGTTTGCTCGAACGGCAGTTCCGTGGCTATTTTGAGAAAGCGGTACGTGCCAAGGGGCCGACGGGCTCGAATCTGGTGGTGATGCTCGAGCGCCGCCTCGATAACGTGGTCTATCGCATGGGACTCGCCGGCTCGCGCTCGCAGGCCCGCCAGTTTGTGCTGCACGGCCACATCCGCGTGAAGGGCCAGAAGGTCAACATCCCGAGCTACCTGGTAAACGTGGGCGACGACGTGGCGCTGAAAGACAAGATGCACCAGAACACTATGGTGCTCGAAGCGCGCAATCTGGCGCAGAGCCAGGGCGTCGCGCCGTGGCTCGATATTGACCGCGAGAATTTTAAAGCGCGCGTCGTGGCCATGCCTCGCCGCGAAGACGTGCAGACGCCGCCGATGAACGAGCAGCTCATTGTCGAGTTGTATTCGAAGTAGCACATAAATTTTTTTTACGTCGAGAGTTTGTGGGTCCGCCGCGGGCGGGCCGGGAGGAATATACAGATGTGGAAGGGCTTCCAGAAACCAAAGCGCTTGGCAGCAGAACCAGAAACACTCACCGACAAATACGGGAAATTCTCCGCGCAGCCTTTTGAGCGCGGGTGGGGAACGACGGTCGGCAATTCATTGCGGCGCGCTCTCCTGAGCTCCATCGAGGGTGCGGCGATCACCGCGGTGAAAATTGAAGGCGTCCTGCACGAATTCTCGCCGATTCCGGGTGTGGTCGAAGACGCTACCGACATCATCCTCAACTTGAAGCAGGTACCGTTGAAGCTCAACACGGACCAGCCGAAGACCATCACGCTGACCGTGGACGTGCCGGGACCGGTGACCTCCGCAAAAATCGAAGAGGATGCCGACATCGCCGTGCTCGACAAGAACGTCTATATCGCCACTGTCAGCGAGGGCGGCAAGCTCGAACTCGAAATGCGCGTGAAGAACGGCCGCGGCTACGTGGCCGCAGACCGCAACTTCGACGAGGACCTGCCCATCGGCTATATCCCGATTGACTCGGTCCATTCGCCGGTGCGAAAAGTAAACTACGCCGTGGAAGCTGCTCGCCTCGGCCAGATGACGGATTACGAAAAGCTCACGCTCGAAGTCTGGACCAACGCCGCCATCACGCCACAGGATGCCATCGGTCTTGCATCCAAGCTCATGAAAGACCATATGAGCATCTTCATCAACTTCGAAGAGCAGCCGGACCTTCCCGAGGAAGTTGTCGAGAACTACAGCGATCCGCGCCTGGAGTTTCTCGACCGCTCGGTGGAAGAGCTCGAGCTATCCGTGCGCTCCTACAATTGCCTGAAGAACGCGAACATCCAGAACCTGCGCGAGCTGGTGCAAAAGACCGAATCCGAAATGCTCAAGACGAAAAATTTCGGCCGCAAGTCACTGAATGAGATCAAGGACATCCTCCTGAAAATGGGCCTCAGCCTGGGAATGAAGTTCGATGAGCACGGCCGCATTATCTGGCCGCCGCTGCCGAGCCAGACGGCCCCGCCGCCCGCGGAGGAAACCACGGCTCTGTAGTCCACGAGAAACCGCGGAACGCGAACATGAGACACCTCATATCAGGCCACAAACTCGGACGCAATCCGGCGCATCGCCGCGCGACGCTCCGCAATTTGGTGACTAACCTCATCGAGAAAGAGCGCATTCAGACCACTCTGCTCCGCGCCAAAGCGGCTCGCCCGCTTGCTGAACGCTTGATCACGCTCGGCAAGCGCGATTCGCTCCACGCGCGGCGGCAGGCGGCGTCCTTCCTTCAGACACCAAACGCGACGAAGAAACTGTTCGCCGATTTAGCTCCCCGGTTCGCGGATCGCCCCGGCGGGTACACGCGCATCATCCGCGTTGGTTGGCGCATCGGCGACGGCGCCGAGCTTGCTATACTCGAATTCATCGGCTCGGAACTGAAAAAGAAGGACAAGAAACAGAAGAAACAGAAGGTCGAAGAAGCTCCGGAAGAGAAAGAAGTCGGAGCGGCAAAATAAACTCCCGCAAGAGAATTTCAAAGGGCCCGCTCCGATTCATCGGGGCGGGCTTTATTGTTTGCCCACTTAGCGGTGGCCTCTTGCCCGGAGAACAACCGAAAGGTCAAGCCAGTGCCTTTCCCGGTCCGAAGTCGGGGGCCCATCCTTCGCCCTGCTCACGCTCCGTATGTCTTCTCCCTTCGCCCGGTGCGCACATCACCCCACAGCATGAAAAGCGCTGCAACCAACTGCGCCGCCACACCACCAGCTGTATCGAGAAGCACGTCAGCAACGGCCGGTCCCCGGCCCGGCACGAACGACTGATGAAATTCGTCGAGCGCGGCGTAGCCGGCAACGATCCCGATGGCAACTAGGGCCCATCCGAAATGTGCCTCTTTTCGCCCGGCGCGTATTCCGCGCAGCACAAGCAGGCTCAAGATGAAGTACTCGACGAAGTGGGCACACTTTCGGATCAAGTGGTGGAGCATAGACAGAGTTTCCGGCGACGAGTGCGGCAAGAGCCGGCGGAGAATAGGAATGATGATCCGCGAAGTGTGTTCAGAGGAAAAGGCGCCCGTGGAGAAGATAGAGATCAGAACTGCCCAGGCAAGTGCCGGCCACCAAAGCCTCAGCCAGCGCATTTATATAACCGGTGCTGGGGTGCGCATTGTACGCAACGCCGATTCGTCCGCTCGGAAGCGCCGTATCATTCGATCCGGTAGTTTGGCGCCTCGCGCGTGATGATCACGTCGTGGACGTGGCTCTCGCGCAACCCGGCGGACGATATCCGGATGAAGCGGCTCTGTTCCTGCAGCTCCTTCAAATTCGCAGTGCCGCAATAGCCCATGCCGCTGCGCAGTCCGCCGACCAGTTGGTCCACCAGCGCCGAGAGCGGCCCCTTGTAGGCCACTTGGCCCTCAATTCCCTCGGGCACAGTCTTTTCCCGGTCAGCACATTCCTGCGAGTAGCGGTCCGCCGACCCCGCCTCCATCGCGCCAATCGAGCCCATGCCCCGATAGGATTTAAACGTGCGGCCTTGGTACAAGATGGTCTCTCCCGGTGATTCCTCGGTCCCAGCGAAGAGCCCGCCAATCATCACAGCAGCCGCCCCGGCCGCGATCGCCTTGGTGATGTCGCCGGAAAACTTGATACCGCCATCGGCGAGGATTGGCACGCCCGTGCTCTTCGCAGCGCGCGCAGATTCCATGATGGCGGTGATTTGCGGCACGCCCGCGCCCGTGACCACGCGCGTTGTGCAGATCGAACCCGGCCCCATCCCCACTTTGATCCCGTCGATTCCGAGCGCGATCAAATCGCGCGTCCCCTCAGCGGTCGCCACATTGCCGGCCAGGAGCTGCATCTCCGGGAACTTGCGCTTCACTTCGCGGATCGCTTCCATCACGCGAGTGGTGTGGCCGTGCGCAGTGTCAATGGCTAGCACGTCCACTTTTTCGCGCGCAAGCTCCGCCGCGCGTTCCAGGTAATCGCCAGTTGCGCCGATGGCGGCACCCACACGCAACCTCCCCTGCTCGTCTTTCGTTGCGGATGGGAACTCGATTTTCTTCTGGATGTCTTTGACGGTGATCAGACCCTTGAGGTTGAAATCATTGTCCACCACCAGTAACTTTTCGATGCGGTGCCGCTGCAAGATGCGTTCTGCTTCCTCAAGAGTGGTGCCGACGGGAACGGTGACGAGATTGTCCTTCGTCATCACCGCGCTGACGGGCTGATCAAGATTCCGCTCGAAGCGCAAGTCGCGGTTCGTCAAAATGCCCATCAGGCGCGGTCCTCGCGTGACCGGCAGGCCGGAGACTCTGTACTTGGTCATGATATCGAGCGCCTGCCGCACCGACATTTCCGGCGCGATAGTCACCGGGTCCACGATCATGCCGCTTTCCGAGCGCTTCACTTTGTCCACTTCCTCGGCCTGGCGCTCGATGGTCATATTGCGATGAATGAATCCGATGCCGCCCTGCCGCGCAATGGCGATTGCCAGACGCGAATCGGTGACCGTGTCCATGGCCGCCGCCACGATCGGAATATTCAGCGCAATTTTTCGCGAGAGGCATGTGCGCGTGTCCGCCTGCGCGGGCAGCACGCTCGACTTGCCAGGGAGCAGCAGCACATCGTCAAACGTCAGCCCCTCCGGGATTGCTCCGTCAATCATTCCTTCTCCTTTGGGTGCGATCGCCCCCAATAAACGCCAAAGCCCAGCAAGGTTCGCTGGGCGGATGGAGGTTTCCCCTGTAACAAATTTCCTTCATCGCTGAATTGAATATTTTATGCGTCTAGCCGCCTGAAATCAAGCGCGCCGGACGCGCGAAAGGTTGCGCCGCAGGCAAGGAGTGCCTACCATTGAACGGCATGAAAGAATTCGAACCACTTGGCCCGCTGCGCAATCCCCACCTAATGACCATCGCCGCTGTTTATTGGCCCAGACGATTTTCCCCCCTCCCAGTGAGTGTGCCGCGGCTCTTCGAGGTCGAACCCGGCACGCAGGTGCTCGCCAAATGCCATTGGCAGAAAAATCCCCGCGAGCGTCCTACCCTCATCGTATTGCATGGTCTTGAAGGATCGAGCGAATCGAACTATATGATGGGGACAGCCGAGAAAGCGTGGATCGCCGGTTTCAATGCCGTGAGGCTAAACCAGCGCAATTGCGGTGGCACGGAGAATCTCACTCCTACGCTTTATCATTCAGGTCTGAGCGGCGACATTCGCGGAGTGATACTCGAGCTGATCCAACGCGACCGTTTGCCTGAAATTTTCGCCGTTGGATTTTCAATGGGCGGCAATTTGGTCCTGAAAATGGCGGGCGAGAGTGGAGAATCAGCGCCGCCGGAGTTGCGTGCGATTCTAGCCGTAGCTCCTGCGTTTGATCTGGCTGCGTGCGCCGATGCCCTCGACGAGCCACAGAATTTCATTTACGAGCGCCACTTCGTTCGCGGCCTGAAAAGGCGAATGCGTTTCAAGGCGGACCTGTTTCCTGGAGAATTTCCGCTGGACGGATTGAATGCGGTGCGCACAGTGCGGGAATTCGACGAAGCGATGACCGCTCGTTTCTGTGGTTTCAAAAACGCGGACGATTACTACACGCGCTCGAGCGCCCGGCGCGTAATCGCTGGAATTCGCCGTCCCACGCTCATCCTTGCCGCCCAGGACGATCCTTTTGTTCCTTTCGCGCGATTCCAAGATCCTGCCATTCAAGCCAACCAGAACATCACGCTCATCACGCCCAAACACGGCGGGCACTGCGCATTTATCTCCCACGAGGGTGGTGAGGAACGATTCTGGGCTGAAGCGCGGATCATTGAGTTCTGCAGATCATTTTCGAAGATCTAGACCGCGCCCATCCTCATCAGAATTGACCGTTGCTGCAGAATTGCAAATTAGCGCACTACCTGCCGATTGAGGCACAGATTTGAAAAGGGATCGTCGGCGTCCATTAGGCAATCGGAGTTTCGAGTGAGGGAGCAAAGCCAGGCGTGAGGAGTTTGGCGGCGCCAGACTCAGAGATCACCATCAGGTCTTCACAACGCAGACCGTAATCGCCGGGAACATAGATTCCAGGTTCGTCTGAGAATGTCATGCCAGGCTTCAGAATCGTGCGATTCCCGCGAACCAGGTAGGGCCATTCGTGGCCGTCCATGCCAATGCCATGGCCCAGTCGGTGTGTAAAATACTTGTAGCCGGGACCGAACCCGGCATCGGCGATGACCTTGCGCGCGGCCTCGTCCACCGAGCCGCACTCATTGCCAGCGACGGCGGCCTCGAGTGCGGCACCCTGCGATTTTCGGACGATCTCGAACGCACGAACGAGCTTTGCGGATGGCTTCCCCAAAACACTCGTGCGCGTGATGTCTGATTGGTAGCCTTCGACTGATGTGCCGCCATCAATCAGCACGCCCATGCCCTCGCGAAGGACCTGCTCCTCGCGAGTGCCGTGGGGAAGGGCTGCTGCCGGACCGAACAAGACAATCGAGTAGCCGCTTAGTCCCATCTTCTCGTAGCCGCGCGCGATGAGATCTCCCACTCCATGCTGCGTCATGCCTCCGCGGAGGGAAGCAAATGTCGCGCGGTACACTTCGAACGTGGCTTCGCAGGCAAGGCGCATTAACTCCAACTCATGCTCGCTTTTTTGCGCGCGACAACTGACGGTGATGGGGTCAGCGCTCACCAGTTCGCTGGAGTGAACCGCTCTGCGCAGACCCTCGAAAAAGGCATAGCGTGTGGTTTCCTCCACTCCTATCCGGCCCGTGGCTGCTCCAATCTCCGAAATCCACTTTGCAGCGAGCATATAAGGACTATCGTCTTCTTGCCACACGCGGACTTCGAGCGGCCAGCGAAGCTGCTCACGCAGGCGGCCTTCTTCGAATCCGGGGCCAATGAGGATAGGATCGCCTCGACGTGGGAGCAGCAGGGCGAGAAGACGCTCGCTGGGCCACCATCGGATTCCAGTAAAGTACTCGAGCGACGTCCCGGGCGTGATGTAGAGGGCATCGAAGTGCGGTTTTTCTTCAGACATCAATCGCTGGGCGCGTGCGACGCGGCTTTGGAACTCCTCGGCGCGGATGGGTTTCACACGATCGCCCAGCGGCTGCAGCTTCTCGAATGCCGGCGGCAAAGGAGTCTGCGCACTCTGCGCTTCATTTAGGCGTCCAGTGAAGGATGCTTCTAGGTGCGCGCTGGCAGCCAGACCGCCAATCGCCATCGAGGCAGTCTTGAACAATTCTCGCCGGGGTATCTTCAAGGGATTCTCCAGGGAAGTGATTAGTGGAAATGGGAGATCACGACAGCATCCGTGACAGGAAGTCCGCGGGCATACACAATTTGCTTTCCGTCGGGCGAAAGTGCAAACGACCATACTTGTTCCGACGACAAATCCATGATCTGCCGCGCCGGCGGGGGAGGCGCCCCGGCGGCTCCAAGTGGCTGCGCCCAGAGTGTCGATGCGCCCTCCTTACCGACAATGAGGAGAATTGCGCGGCCGTCTTTCGTCCAGGCGATGCTGCTGCCACCCTCACCGCCCAACACGGTGTCGGGTGTCACGTCATAGACACGCCGAATTTCGCCCCCCTCCATGCCGAGGATAGCGAGCTTCGACGGCTTGGCCAGGTCCGGATGATAACCAGCAGCGATGGAGCTCCCATCCGGTGAAATGACCGGGAAAAAGAGTGTCTCCTTACTTAAGCTGACGGGCGCGCCGCCATCGACGCCCACCTTTCTCAATGTGGGCATGCCACCTGAGGCGTCCGCATAAACCACAAATTTTCCGTCGGGTGAACAACTGGGCCAGACATCCAAAGGCCCACTCGTGAGTTGCTTCCAGTTTGTCCCATCGAGATCCGAACGCCAGAGGGATACTGAAAATCCCCGCTCGCGAGCAGCGATACTGAACACGATG
>Ga0307475_10000541_pt1 | contig 22600 bp, 17 predicted proteins | sample atmos_gasesECM1C_FD_203317 | JGI IMG/M metagenome (GOLD analysis project Ga0307475, IMG submission 203317) | Hardwood forest soil microbial communities from Morgan-Monroe State Forest, Indiana, United States - atmos_gasesECM1C_515 | ecosystem: Environmental > Terrestrial > Soil > Temperate... | reverse complement strand
TCGTCATAAAACTTGTTCTGAATGTCGGCTTGCAATGTGACAGGAACCTTCTTTTCGAGCATGCGCACGAGCCGGCCATAGTTTTCATTGGCCACCGCCACGCGCGGAGGCGCCGGCGGATCCTTGGGGTCGCGTCCTCCCCCGCCCGACACAAATACCGTTCCGTCGTCTCCCGGCGAAGGCTCAAGCCAAACGGCAACTCCTTCGTCCACCAAAAACTTCTGAATCTTTTCGTTTAACTCACGCTGCGCGCGAAACCGGGCAAACCGGTCCTCGGCGCGCGCGGTTGGCACCGGTTCGGCGGACTCCTCCACGAGTTCGGCATCGGTGTAGCGATGGAATTGCGCTTCGGTGCGCAGTGGAATTTCTGGCTGCTGCGCCGTCAGGACGAATTTTCCCTTGAGCTTTCCGCGATACTTCTCCATGTCCTCTTCTTTTTGAATCGGCGCCCACGCTGCCTCCCCGGTAACCACGCCGGTCGTGCCCGGCGTCCACGCCTTGGCATAGGCGACGAGCGGGAATGGCTGCGGCGAGATCACCTGCAGCGAGAAACGCTCGTTCGACCAGCCTCTGCCGAAAGGTCCCCACGGCTCGAGGTGTACGTTGGCAAGCTGCCATTCCTTCATTTTGCCCATGGTCCAGTCGGCGGCCTGTTTGACGTTGGGCGAATTCGTCAGCCGCGGGCCGTAGACGTCCGTGAGATAGCTCATGAGGTCCATGACCTGCGAGTGATTGAAGCCTTCGTCTTTGATCTGATAAATGGCGTTCAGATCCGCCGCACTGGGCGCTTGCGCGCGCAGCGGAATCGCGGCCACGATCAACAGGAGAATCAGCAAGGCTTTCCTATGCTTTCGCACATCCGCCTCCAGACTTTTTGTCCCGCCAAGCTTTACTTGAAATGGAAATGAACCGACCGCTCAGAAACCTAAGACTAAAATGTGAGACGCCGGAACGGCAAGTTGCGTTTCAGGCGCAAGCTTTCTAACTTGCCGGGTGTCCCGCCACGATGGTGCTCGGAAAAACGCTGAAATTTCAGGAGGCCGGGGTGCAAGCCGTTGAAGGCCAACCAAACACTTTCTGGAGCAGCCTGCGAAAGGCCAAATCGAAAATCAAGGCCTCGAGTTCGCTTGCGGGGTTCCCTGGGGGGCCCCCGAGCCGGGTTCCGACGGGGCATGCACGTCCCGATTCGCGCGTGCATAGTATCCGCGGCGCGCACGCACCTGGTAACCCTTGTGGTCCGGGACTTCGACACGGATTTTGTGATAGCGCCCGTCCAACACGTAGTTGGCGGGTTGATAGGCGATGGAATACTGGTTGCGCAGTTCGTCGCCGATGTCCTGGAAGGATTGGTCGAGATCGTCGACGTGATAGGGGAAGAACGCGCGCCCGCCGGTTTCTTCCGCGAGGTCCCGAAGAATCTTGTCGCCTTCGGTGAGATGGTATTTCCGGTCGCTGGTTTTGTTCGGGTCGGTTTCTTCGAGCGAAACCCATTGCGTGCTGGTGCTGATCGTGTAGATCACCACGCTGGTACGCTGGGCCAGTTCGATGGCTTCGGCACGCGTGTGTGTGGACAAATTGTCTTCGCCGTCACTGATGAGAATCATCACGCGCCGAACAACATCCGGCTGGTCCCCCTCGGGGCGCGGCGGATGATTCAGCTGTGTGGAGCAAGCATGGTAGATGGCGTCGTAAATGGCCGTGCCACCGCCGGCGCGCGTGCCCATGACCTGGTCGCGCAGCGCCCCGGTGTCGCTCGTGAAGGGCTGAAGGATTTGCGGTTCGTCATCGAAGGTCATGACAAACGCTTGGTCCTTATTGTGGCGCAGCACGCTGAAAAGGAAACTTACAGAAGCCTCCTGTTCAAACTTGATGCGGTCGCGAATGCTGTTCGAAGTGTCAAGCAGCATGCCGATGCGCAAGGGCAAATCGGTTTGCTTGCTAAAATAGCGGATTTCCTGGGCCTTGCCTTCGTCGAAAACTTTGAAATCGCCCTCTTGCAGGTCCGGCACCAATTTATTGCGGCGATTCAGGACGGTGAAGAGCACGTCGACGAGGTTGACTTCTTTCACAAACGTTTGGCCGCTTTGCGGGTTGCCCTGCTGGCCGGGAGGCGGAGCGGCGGGCGGCGCTTGTTGTGGCTTGCTACTCGGGGGGGGTTGCTGCGCCCGGATGGCGGAGGCTGCAAGCAAGACTGCCGCCGCCAGAACAGCCGCGATGAGGGTGTTTCGACGCTTCATGGATGTAAGAATTATAGGTACGCTCGGAGCGCAGCGTCAATTCGGCTTTGCGGTTGGCCGGCAGCAGCTGAAAGTTGGTGCAAAAAATCGCGGAGTTCCTGGGGCAGAGCCGAGAGAACCTCGGTCCACGCGCCGGTTCGTGGCTGGGCGAAGCCGAGCCTGGCGGCGTGGAGAAAATGGCGCTGCAACTTTGGCAGTGTGACCTTGCCGACGCGCCATTCGGCCGCTGCTCCATAGAGCGTATCGCCAACCACGGGATGCTTTAGGGCGGAGAAGTGCACACGTATTTGATGTGTCCGTCCGGTGTGGAGTTGGACCTCGACCAGCGTAGTGTTGGCGATGTTTGCGAGGGCGCGCCAGTCCGTGCGCGCCGCGCGGGGATTCGCGATCGGCGCTCCGCGCCAGGATTTTCGAGTCGTGGCCATGCGCGTGCGATGGATGGGATCGCGCCCAATGGCCAGCTCAATGCTGCCGATGCTTTCCTGCAAAATGCCCTGTACCAGAGCCAGGTAGGTTTTTTTCACTTCGCGCTGCTGGAACGCTTCCCCGAGCTTGGCGTGTGCGGCGTCGTTCTTGGCGACCAGGATGACTCCCGAAGTCTGTTTATCGAGACGATGCACGATTCCGGGGCGTAGCCGATCGCCGCCTTGGGACAGCTTGAGCCCCCGTCCAAGCAGCGCGTTCACCAGAGTGCCCGAGACGTTTCCGGCGCCGGCGTGGACGGTCATTCCCGCCGGTTTGTTGATGGCGATGACGTCTTCATCTTCGTAGAGCACTTCGAGCGGGATGGCTTCGGGTCGCGCAGCGATCGCCGGGCGCTCGAAAATCTCGACGGTGATTTTCTCGCCTCCGCGAAGATGCAGCGATCCTTTGCTCGCGGGTTTACCGTTGACGCGCACGTGGTCCGCGGTGATCAACTCTTGCACGCGTGTGCGGCTCAGCTCCGGGCATTGCACCGCAACGAAGCGGTCGAGACGCATCCCCGCGTCGGCCGGCGCAGCCGAGAACTCGCGAAGCATCTGCGCGGAATCGGAACTCACGCGAGTGATTCTAGCAGTACGCGTCGAAACGAGAGCGCCTGCGACTCCCTCATCGCCCGCCTTGCTGGGCCTAGTAATCGCATTCGGCGCAAACGCCCGTCTGACCACTGGCCGCCAGCCACTTTGCCAGGAATTTACGCGCCTTGTTCCTGGTCGCACGCCTGGGATTCGTTCTCTGGCGCCGCACGAAGGAGAGCACCCCCTGCCGGTTTTGCAGTGACGGGAATAATGCATCAAGCGCCCGGATCGCATGGCCGATCGCTACATTGCGGCATTCCCGCGTCGCATAACGAGCCTGCTCCACGGCAAGGATGGACTTCCGAATCTCGTCCGCGAGATAAGGTTTGCCACACGCGATCGCGGCGGCCCCACGCATGGCGTTGGCGGCATCAACAAGCTTCCCGCCTGAGATCGGGGCCAGATAGGCCTCGAGAATCGCGTCGAGCTTGTTTTCACGATCAGCCGGAGCGAGATTGCCCAGCGCAAGCATGGCGTTCCACCGCAGAATGCTGTTCTTATCTTTGAGCAGCCGTGCCAAGCAAGCAAAGTGCGGGTACAGCGCTTCCGGAGATCTCTCGCTTACGACGCGCAAGAGTTTGCTGGCCGCAAAGCGGATGCGCGGGGATAGCGAACCGAGCGCGTCTACGGCCGCCAGGACCAGTTCGGGGTCGCCGGCAAGCTGCTTTGCTAAAGCTTGCAGATGGGGAGCAGGCGCGCTTAAAGCCTCGGCAATAAACGGGGAATCGGTCGCTTCGACTAGAGCTGGCATAAGACACCTCTTAAAACCAGTATGGCTCAGGCGCCGCGACGGTCAAGGATGCGCGTCACACCTACTCGGTTTGGCTGAACAAACGGTTGCCGTCTTCCTGTTCGACACTTCAGGAAACTTGATCGGGCGTTTGCTGTTGGCGGCCAAATAAGATGTCGGAAAGGAGGAACACGGCACCAATGGTGATGGCGGAATCGGCGACGTTGAAGGCGGGATAATGATAGGTGCCGAGCCACAGTTCAAAGAAGTCGGTCACCGCTCCATGGAAGATGCGGTCGGCGAGGTTGCCCGCGGCGCCGCCGAGCAGTAGCGCGAGGCCCGCATTCCCCAAGGGAGTGCCAACTTTGCCCGCGACCAGCAGCCAAGCAAGTACGCCGATCACCAGAAGGGAACCGACGATTAGCATGACCCGCGTGGTGGTGGAAGCAGAATCCGCCAACACGCCGAAGGCGATGCCGGGATTCCGGCTGTGCACCAGATAGACGAAATTGTGAAGGACTTCGTGGCGCCAGCCTTCGATGGTTCGCGCCTCGAACCATGCTTTGCTAGCGCGGTCGAGCAGCACCACGGCCAGTGTGAGCCACAGCCAGCGCAGGCGGGAGGAGGTGCTCATGAGGTCAAGGAGAATAAAGACAGTCGCGAGTGACCCTTCGCAGAACGAGCTCGGCGTAAACCGTTGCCCCCTCGAAACTCGGGGTAAACGGGCGGCGAGAGGGGAAGGGCGGCCGCGCTTTGCCGGGACAGGCTCCGGCCGGAAAGAGCGGCAGCAACCTGCCGCGCTTCAGAAAAGCCGCGCGATTCCTGAATAAGACGAGTCAACATTATCCGTTCGCCGCCACGCCTGCCGTCCCGTCGGATTCGATTTCCTCTAGGGCTTCGCTGCAGCGTTCGCAAACCGTCGGATAGCGCGCGTTCTCGCCGACGTGGCGGGAGTAATTCCAGCAGCGCTCGCATTTTTTTCCGTCCGCGCGCTCGATTTTGACGGCTAAGCCCGGCAGGGTTTCGCTTGGCACAAGTCCGTCGCTTTCCCGGGGATCGACCGCGACTTGCGACACGATAAAGAGTGCAGGAAGCAGTGAACCTTTTTCCCTAAGAAGTTCTTGCAATCCGGGCGCTTTCGCATTGGCGTGCAAACGAACCTTGGCTTCCAGACCGCCGCCGATGGCTTTGCTCGCTCGGGCTTGTTCGAGCGCCAGGAGAACAGCGGAGCGAACCTGGGCAAGACGCTCCCACCTTTCCGCCTCTCTTGCGGCAATGCCGCAAGCCAATGCCACCGCTTCGGGGAACACCGCCTGGTGCACGCTTTCCGGTGCGCCCGCGGTTTTCGGCAGATGCTTCCAGATTTCTTCCGCGGTGAAGACCAGCACCGGTGCGGCAAGCCGTACCAGCGCGTCGGCGATCTTCCAAACCGCGGTTTGCGCCGATCGCCGCGACTTGTTTTTCCTCGCTTTGGTGTACAGGCGATCTTTCAAAACGTCAAAATAAAGGGCGCTGAGGTCCACGACGCAGTAGTCGTGGATGGCGTGGTAAACACGGTGGAATTCGTAATTCGCGTACCATTCGCGGCACTTCTTTACCAGATCCGCGGTGCGATCGAGCATCCACTGATCGATTTCTTCGAGCTCGGCATTGGCTAGCGCATCTCGCGTTGGATCGAAGTCGCCAAGATTGCTCAGCGCGAACCGGAAGGTGTTGCGGATCTTGCGGTAGGCTTCGCTGAGCTGCGTCATCACGCGCTCGCTCATTTTTACGTCGGCCTGATATTCCACCGACGCCACCCAGAGCCGCAGCAAATCCGCGCCCCAGCGCTCGCAGATTTCAATCGGGTAAAGCGCGTTGCCGAGCGATTTGGACATCGGGCGGCCCTGCTCGTCAAGCGTCCAGCCGTGGGTGACCACGCTGCGATACGGCGCCGCGTCGCGCGTACCCGTGGCCACGAGCAGCGAGCTATGAAACCAGCCGCGATATTGGTCCGGGCCTTCGAGATAAACATCCGCGGGCCATTCAGGGCCTTTCAGCACCGCCAAATGCGACGAGCCAGAATCGAACCACACGTCCAGAATGTCGTTTTCCTTGCGCCAGTGCGAAGCTCCGCAGGCACACTTCGTTCCCCGCGGAAGCAGCTCCTCCGGCGAATGCTGGTACCACGCGTCGGCGCCTTCCTTCTCGAACCATTTCACAACATGGCGTAGGGCCGTGTAATCCTCGAGCCGCTTCCCGCAACCCTGGCAATAAAAAACGATGATCGGCACGCCCCAGAAGCGCTGCCGCGAAACGGTCCAGTCCGGCCGCTTCTCGATCATCTCGTGCATGCGGTCTTCGCCCCAGGCGGGAATCCACTTCACCTGGTGAATTTCTTCGAGCGCTTCCTGCCGCAGCGTTTTCTGGCGCCCCTTGCCAGTCTGGTCCATTTTGATGAACCACTGCTCGGTGGCGCGGAAAATCACCGGGTTGTGGCAGCGCCAGCAATGCGGGTAGCTGTGCTTGTAGGGATGATTGGCGAGAAGCGCGCCCCGATCGGCTAGAAGTTTGACGATGATGGGATTCGCGGCAAAAACATCCTTGCCTTTGTACTCCGGCAAGCCTTCGAGATAAACCCCCTTATCATCAATCGGTGCGTAGGTTTCCAGGCCGTATTTCTGCCCCGTCAGAAAGTCGTCAGCGCCATGGCCGGGAGCGGTGTGCACAATGCCCGTACCCTGATCGAGTTCCACATAATCAGCAAGCACCGCTGGCACCGTGCGGTTGAGAAAGGGGTGCTGGAACTTTAGACCGGCCTCCGCAAGTTGCTGGCCGGAGTACGTCTTAAGCGTCTTTCCCGACCCTTTCCTTCCTAGGGTCTCCCAGACGGCGTGCTCGAGCTGCGCGGCGACGATTTCCACCTCACCGTCGGATTCGACAGCCGCATAGGGAAAGGCTGGATTAAAGGCCAGGGCCATGCTCGCGGGAATGGTCCACGGAGTGGTCGTCCAGATGATGGCATAAACATTCTTGCCTTTCAGCTCGGCGGGGATTTTCTGTGCGGGCGCGCCATCCTGAACAAGCTTGTATCGCACGTAGATGGACGGGCTGCTGTGATCCTCATACTCCACTTCCGCTTCCGCCAGCGCGGTCGAATCGTAAATGCACCAGTACACCGGCTTGCGCCCACGGTAGACGTAGCCTTTCTCCATAAAGTCCAGAAAAGCTCCGGCAATCGTGGCTTCATAGTCAAAGCTCATGGTCAAATACGGATCGTTCCACTGGCCGAAAATTCCCAGCCGCTTGAAATCGCGCTTGTGCTGCTCCACATAGCGCGTTGCGAATTCGCGGCACAGCTTGCGGAACTCCGCAGGCGGAACTTTGCCTTTACCGCCCAGTTCCTTTTCGACCTGCGTCTCGATGGGCAGGCCGTGGCAATCCCATCCGGGCACGTACGGCGCGTAGTAACCGGCCATGCTTTTTGTTTTTACGATCAAGTCTTTAAGGATTTTGTTCAGGCCAGTGCCGAGATGAATTTCACCAGTGGGATACGGCGGCCCATCGTGCAGCACGAAGAGCGGCTGGCCTTTGCGCGTTTCGAGAATACGCTCGTAAAGGTGTACCCCGTACCAGGCTGCGAGCTGTTTCGGCTCGTTCTCGGGCAAGCTGGCCTTCATCGGAAAGTTGGTCTTGGGCAGGTTGAGCGTCTTCTTGAGTTCGAGTGGTTCGGCCATGGGTTGGAGCGCCGGAAATCCCTTCTTTTGCCGTTTCTACCGCCTCGGTTGCTGTCCGTTCGACCAGGTACACGGCGGGAAACATCGGAAAGCAGTCGAACCATCTATGTTACAATGAATTGCAGATAGGTGTCAGCCGCTCCAGGGCGCACAACCTTTCCCAGGCTTGGCGAATCCTATCGCTAGGGCATATCCAAAGCGGGGCTAGTGCGTCTATAGTAGGGGGTCAAACGGTGCCGGGAAACTACAACAAGCTTGTGCCACCTCCTCCCCCGAGGCCGAAGGTGTCTCAGACGGCCTCACAACCTTCCCCTTCAACACGGCCTTCCTATGCCCCGCGGTTCGGCAGGCCGGCGATCCTCGTTCCCGATGACTTCTGGTCGAACCTCAAGCAATTTCTGACCGAGCGCCCCGTCAAGGTTCGCGAGCGCAAGGATGCGCCCTTCACACGAACCTCTTTCGGCGCTGGGCTGTTCGGCAATCTCGCGGAATATTTCCGTCCCGACCCGTTAAAGAATCGTCCGGTTAACAGCCGCTTGGCGGTTTCCTGGGGAGGGAGTTTCGGCACTTTTGGCACGCGCGTCAAGGAGTTCTTTTCGCCGCCGAAACAGGCGCCTTTGCCGCCAGGGATCAAGCCGGTCAAGGTCAAAGACATTTGGACCAAAGACGAGAACTTCAGCACCAGCCAGGTGCTCGCGGTGGCAGCGCATGCGGCCGTCATCGCGCTGCTCACGGTACCTGTTTTTACGCACGTGATTCGGACGACTCAGGCAAACACCAAAGTCGACGTCACGCCACTGGATATTTCGCCGTACCTCGCCAAGCTTCCTGCGGGTGCGAACAAGGCGGGCGGCGGCGGTGGCGGCGGCGCGCACGAACAGTTGCCTCCGACCAAGGGCAGAGCGCCGAAGTTTCAGTACACGCAGTTCACTCCGCCCGCGCCGGTCATTCGCAATCCGAATCCCAAGCTGCCGATGGATCCCTCGCTCCTCGGCCCGCCGGATTTGAAAGTCAGCAATCCGGCGCTGAGCAACATGGGTGATCCTTTGGCCGCGTCGGTGAACTATTCGGCCGGGCCGGGCGGTGGCGGCGGCATTGGGACAGGAGAGGGCGGCGGGATTGGCAGCGGTTCCGGGGGCGGTCTTGGACCAGGAGAAGGCGGCGGGACCGGCGGCGGAATGTTCCGCGCCGGCGTGAATGGCGTCGGTCAGCCCGGTTGCATCTACTGCCCGAACCCGGACTATTCCGACGAAGCGCGCAAGGCCAAATACCAGGGCAGCGTGCTGCTGGACGTGATCGTCACCGCAGACGGGCGCGTGATCGAGCCGCGCGTTCTCAAGGGGCCGGGACTCGGCCTGGAGGAAAAGGCCATCTCCGCAGTGAAGAACTGGAGAATGCGTCCCGCTAGCGGACCGAACGGCAAACCGGTCGCTTGCCGCGTCAACATCGAAGTCGTTTTCCGCTTGCTTTAAACCTTTTCCGCTTCACCATTCTTGCATTCTTTGCTCCGCTTTCCTTTCGGCGGGAGCTTGGCTCCACCCGGTCAGGGAGCTCTCGGAACTCCGCGTGAGTTCTTGGTTCTGTCGCGAAATGGCCGGGCTTCAGGCAACCCATCTCCCGGCGTTGTATTTTCATTACCGGTTTGCGGCTTGGTCGAAAGGTCCACCGCCCTGATTCCGAGGCGTCCGTGGAGGCCTGTCCGTGCGCGATCCCTTTCTGCGGTCCTTGGCCTTACTCTCTTCCTCGCGGGATTGCTGGGTTCACCGCATTCGCGAGAATCTCCAGCAACTGTTTGCCCCCGCGCGCATTTTTCCTTCCTCTGCCAACGGCGCGCCGCTCGAGCTCCTGCCTTCGCGGCCTCCTTCACTTGCCAATCGGTCGCGAACCATCTCCTTGCTCGCTCACGTTCTGCTGATTTCAGGGATGCTGTTTCTGCATTTGCAGCGACCGAGAGTTGGCAATCCCGGGCCGGAGGCTCCGCTTCACGGGCCACACACTTTCTTTCCCGTTCCGGGCCAAAGCCTCTTCGGTCAGCCATCTGTTGGAATCAAGAGCGGGGGAGGTGAAAACGAGGCGAGGCCGGCAAGACACGGCGACCTGGCGCCCGGCTCTTCCAGGCCGCTCTTGCCACCACGTCTGATGGTGAACCCGGTTCCGGAGCTTCCCGTTCCCGCATCCGTGTTTGACGCCAACGCGTCTCCACTGCCGCCTCTCATCATCAATCTCGGTTTGCCGTGGATGAAAGAGGATACGAACTCGGCAGGGCTCGGCAAAGACCACGGCTTTGGTGCCGGAAGGAATGGCGCCATAGGAGACGACGAGGGACCTGGTGCCGGCCAAGGCGATTCCTACCAAGGCGCCTACGGCAACGGTGTCACGCTTCCCCTTTGCGCGCATTGTCCCGAGCCGCAACACACCGACCAAGCGCGCGAGGCCAAGCTGCAAGGAAGGGTCACGCTGCGCGTTCTGGTTGGCACGAACGGCCGCGCTTGGCAACTTCAGATCGTCCAAGGAGTCGGCTTGGGGCTCGACGAGCCCGCCCGAGAATCCGGACGCGCCTGGAAATTTATTCCCGCGCACGACGCCGCCCGCCGCGCCCTCGCATCATGGGTCACCATCGAAGTTGTCTTCCGCCTCATCTAGCCACGCCTGTGTGGCGGCGAGTTTATCCGGCCTTCTTCCGGGTTATTCTAGACACGTTCCCGCCGGGGGAGTAGCCTTTTCCCATGCCCTACGAATTCGCCGAATACGAATTCGAACTCGAGCCCGAAGCTTCGTCCGGCGCACTCCGGCGGCCCGCCAAGCAAGCTTACGGGCATCGGCGTTCTCGTCCCTCCCGTTCCTCCCGGGCGCCCGCCGGGACCTATCCCCGCCGCGCCAGCCTCCTTATTCCTTCGCATCCTTGGCGGCCTGCTTCTATTGGGCCTCGCCTCCGCGGTTTTGTTCCTGCTCTTCGCCCGACGTTAAGGCGACACCTGCTAGGGAGGCTGCCATGCGCCAAACCCGCCGAAACTTTTTCCTGAGCGCCGCCCTGCTGCCCGGCTCTCTCGCATTGCCCGGGGGCATCTTCGCCGCGCAAAATGCGCCAACCCCACCCCCTAAGCCCCAGCCCGGTTACACGCCGAACCCCGCCGAGATTGATTCCCATCCTGCCGGAGCCGCGGCCGCAAAGCGAGCCCGCCTTTTGGAAAACGAAAAGGAATTCCGCCAGGGCGTCGAGCGCCTCTATCAACTCACCTCCGATTTGCGCAACGAACTTGAGAAGACTCCGACGGCCGACGTCTTTTCTCTCCGCATCGTCAAAGAAACCGGAGAAATCGAAAAACTGGCGAAGTCCCTCAAATCCAAAGCCAGGTCCGCCTAGGTCCGGCCCGATTTCTCTTTTTCAACTGCCGGGATGGTATTGGCGCTCGGTGTGGCCTTCTAGCTCGGAACGATAAAAGTAAACCTCGCGCAAGTTTCCCGTGCTGTACCGCTCGGCCTCATCGTTGAAATGCGGCGAAGCGGGATGGCCGCTCTCGCCTCCGGCGGTCTCGGCTCGGGCGCGCACTTTGTCGCCAAATTCGACGACCGCCACGAAGCTGTTGCCGCTCGCGCCATACCGCTTCTTGCTTCCGGGATAATCGCGGGCGCTGAAAGCAGCGAGCGAACCCCAGAATGACGAAGTGAAGCCGACGGGAATGCTCGGCGCGGAGTCGCTGAAAGGCTGGACGATTTCCCCGGTCAGGCGCTGGAAGCGATTGATGTCACCCCAAGGGGTCTTCCAGGTGCCGAAATCCTCCGAAAGTTTGTCCGCAGCTTCGGCCAGCGCTCGAAGCAGAATGTCGGGCGGCAACTTTGTCGAAACGTAGTCGCTGAGGTAGATGCCGGCCTTGCGCGCGTCCGGGCCGACGCGGCGCTCGAGGACTTCGCCCCAGAAGACGGCCAGCGAAGTGGGCACGGACGCTACGCCCCAGCGCAAATCCCAGTTACGCAGCTCGGCAACCGGTTCCGCGGTCTTGGCTTTTCGGGGATCGTCGTTCGGCGTTTCCTCCCAGGCCTTGACGAGCGCCGCGATGGGCTTCTCGAACCACGTCAAATAGCTGTCGTAGGCCGCGGAGGTGAGCGAGTCGAGTGTGAAATCCTTTTTGCCTTCAAGCACACGGATGGCGTGCCGTCCGCGCGCGGTCTCTCCGCCGGTTTCGACGTACGGGGGAAAATCTTCCTTCTTCGGGCTGTATGGTCCCGCCGCGGACCACGGCCAATTGTTGGAGTTGTAGAGCCAGCCGTTTTTGGGATTCAGCAGGTGGGGCGTTTCATCGACGGAAAGGAGGCCGTGCCAGTCCGTCGCCGGATTGCTGCCGTCGACCGGCTTGCTCCAATCGAAGCTGGGATCGCGCCGGGGAATGAAGTTGCCGTGGAAGTAGGCGATGTCGCCGTCGGCATCTGCGAAGACGGTGTTGTTGGACGAATTCGTATGGAGCTCCATCTTCTCGCGAAACGTTTTGTAGTCTTTCGCCTTCGTGCGCAAATACGATTGTGTCAGCGCCTTGACCGGCTCGTTCATCACTCGGATGGTCAGCCACTTGCCCTCGGTCTCGCCGACGACCGGCCCATGCCGCGTGCGGAACACGGTGAACTTTTTTTCGGCCATCCCTTTGTCGGTTTTGTACGGCACGGTGATTTCGCCGGTCGCGACCGGAAGTTCTTGGTTGCCGTACTTGTAGTAAAAGCGGTCGCCCTTTTTATCGACGGTTTCTAGATAAAAGCTGAGCTGGCTCGCGCCGCTCGAGGTATGCATCCAGCCGGCGCGGTCGTTGAACCCTTGGTAGACGAAAAACTGGCCCCAGGTCACTGCTCCGTAGGCGTCGAGGCCGTCTTCGCTGGCCATTTGCAATTCGGAACGAAAGAAAAACGAGGTGTGGGGATTGATGAGCAGCAACGCGTGATGATCCACGGTGTTCGAGGGCGCGATGGCCATGCCGTTCGAGCCGCCCGGCTCCTCGATGTCCTCGTCAAACGCCGGAGCGTTTTGCGTCACGTGAACCTTGCCGTAAAAAGCCTCAAGCTGGCTGAGATTCACGCGCTCAATGTCGCCTCCGATGCTGCCTTCGGTAAAGGTGAGAGCCATCCAAGGGTCGAACCTGCGGATTACGCGCGGTTGGACCTCGGGATGCTTTGCGAGGTAGTAATTCAAGCCGTCGGCCCAGGCGTTCATTAATGTTTTCAGCCACTCCGGGCTTGCCGCGTAATCTTTTTTGATGGCTTCGGGATCAATGAAAAGTTTCATCCGCAGGTCCCGATAAATCTTGGATTCGCCCTCGGCTTCCGCGAGACGGCCCATGGCGTTGATGTAATTGGTCTCGACGCGGTTGAAGTCGTCCTCGGCCTGCGCGTAAATCATGCCGAAGACGGCGTCGGCGTCGGTTTTTCCGTAAACGTGCGCGATACCCCAATCATCGCGCATGATCGTCACGTTGCGCGAATGTTGCTCCCATCGCGCCGCATCGGGAGAGTTGGCTTGTTTCGCATGCGGAGTCTTCGCTGCCCGCGATGCCGACGATGGCGCCGCGACGACCGGCAACGCGGCAAGAATAAAGACCAGAGCAAGCCTCTTCATATCCCTGTCCCTTCGCGAATATGCTTAATCGACGAGCGCCCTCCACCAAGAAAGGCCCGTACCGAACCGCGCAAGCCTAACACACTAGTCAAGGACGCTGGTCGACTCGAGCGGCGGTTTGCCAATCGCGCGAGCCGCGGCAGTTCCTTTTTCCTCGCGCCGCGGCAATCTGCTACGATTCCGGGATGAGCAAAACAGCGTACTTTGCTTGCGGTCTTGCCGTGGCGAGCTTTTCCTCCGCCGGTGCCGCTTCCGCGCAAACCGCTACCGGATCGCTGGAGTTCGTCGCGCGAATCACACCCACGGCCGCGCGGCCGGAGCCGGTGCGCCAGTTCACCTTTTATATTCTCACCAAGAGTTACACCGCGATCGTCAAGGAAGTGGAAGAAAAAGACCCGCCGCCGGCGCGTGACGCGTTCATCGACAGCCTCACGGTCTCTCCCGAATTGCGTGCCTGGCTCAAAGGCCACGATACGCTCGACCTGACCTCGCCGGAACTCGACAAACTGCTCACTCCGGATGACCTCATCAAAGTGAAGGAATTTCTGGAGGCCTACCAGCGGTCGAACCGTGGCGGCGTCACCAGCGGCTTGCCCCGGCCGAAATACCGAGAGGCGGATCGCACCGAACATCCCGAGAAGTATGAAAAGTTGCACCAGGAATATCTCAACGCCCTTATGAAATTCATTCGCACGCATCCGGAGACAGTATCCGGAGTCGAACTGGAGCTCGACGCCGTCAATCCGCAGAAGAAATGGGCGGCCCTGCTGAACGAACGGCGCAGGAAGGTGCAGCGCACCGCGCCGGACCTGGCGCAAATCAAGTTCCTCGCCGCCAAGGCGGACACGGATTTGGAAGGCCACGGGTCGGTTTCCGGACTGGCTCCGGGCGATTATTGGATTTCCTCGCTCAATCTGGAGGCCGAGGCGGGCGACATCCGCGTGCATTGGGACGTTCCCGTAACCGTCGAGGCGGGGCAGACCACGCGCGTGGAACTGTCGAACCTGAACAGCACGGAAGCAAACGGCTCCAATCCCTGACGCGGGAAGGCTGCCGTCATGGGCACTCCACTCGAGTGGATCGTCTTCAATGCCGTTGTACTCGTCGCGATCGTGCTGGATCTGCGCGTCTTTCACCGGCACGCGCATAAGGTCGGATTCCGCGAAGCGGCAATCGCGAGTTTTTGCTGGGTCGGAGTTTCCGTGCTCTTCGGGCTGGGAGTGTTCTATTTCGGCGGAAAGCAGCCCGCCCTCGAGTTCTTCGCCGGCTATGTGATCGAGAAAGCCTTGAGCGTCGACAATCTATTTCTTTTCCTGGTGATCTTTCGCGCATTCGGCGTGGAAGACCGCTTCCAGCACCGCTTGCTCGCATGGGGTGTGGTGGGCGCGCTGGTGATGCGCGGAATCTTGATCGGAGTCGGGGCGGAGCTGATCGAGCACTTTTCCTGGGTGCTGTATGCGCTCGGCGCATTCCTGGTCTACGCGGGCATTCGCTTGTTTTTCAAGAAAGACGAGGTGCATCCGGAGAAAAGCAGGATGGTTCGTTTCCTCAGCCGGCACTTGCGCGTGACGCGGGAGTATCGCGGCGCAGATTTTTTTGTGCGCGACGCGGGAAGGCTGTTTGCTACCCCTTTGTTTGTCGTGCTGCTGGTCGTGGAAATCACCGACGTGACCCTGGCGATTGACTCGATTCCCGCGGTGTTTGGAATCACACGGGATCCCTTCATCGTGTATACCTCAAACGTGCTGGCCATTCTCGGATTGCGCGCGCTCTACTTTCTGTTGGCAGGAATCATCGACCGGCTGCGATTTTTGGATGAAGGACTGGCGGTGGTGCTGGTGTTTATTGGCGGGAAGATGATCGGCGAAAAGTGGGTGCGCGTTCCCGTGGATACCTCGCTCGCCGTGGTGGGAGGAGTGCTCTCGGTCGCACTGCTGGCTTCGGTGCTGGTGCCGGCAAGGAGTAAGCGTAAAGAGGCAGCCAAGCAAACGCCCGAGTGAGGGAGGCGCGGCATTCGCCTTGCTGCGCCCGGGACAAAGCTGCGCCCCCTACAGGAGAGCTCGAAAAAGCGGTGCATGGCGAAGAATAGCCGAAGTTCAGTCTGCTTCCAGCATAACTTCGTCGACGTAGCACCACATCCAGTGTTCGCCCGGCTCTTGCGAGCGGACTACGGGATGCTTGGTAGTGTGAAAATGCTTCGTGGCGTGCCTGTTCTTCGAGGAATCGCAACAGCCGACATGGCCGCAAGTCAGGCACAGGCGCAGATGCACCCAATTGTCTCCCATCTTGAGGCACTCTTCGCAGCCCTCGCTCTTCGGTTTAATTTTGCGAATCTGGTCAACATGCGTGCAGGTATCGGCCATCGAGGTCTCCTTTGATTTACACCGGGTGAATCACATCGTGGCTTGCATCGGAATACGCACCTGGAAACGAGTGTCGCCCGGGACGGACTTGACGGTGACGAGACCGCGCATTTTCTGGACGATGCGGTGCACCACGTCCAGGCCGAGCCCGGTGCCTTCGCCCACTTCTTTGGTGGTGAAGAACGGCTCGAAGATGCGGGACTGCACTTCGGAAGGAATGCCCGGACCGTTGTCCGCGATTTCTACGAGCACGTATTCATTTTCGCGGACGGCGCGCACGAGAAGCTTTCCCGTGTCGCCCATGGCGTCGGCGGCATTGTCAATGAGATTGGTCCAGACCTGATTCAGTTCGCTGCCATAAGCCATAACTTTTGGCAGGTCCGGAGCATACTCGCGGGTCACGGTGATGCCGCGCTTCAGTTTGTGATGCATGATGGTCAATGTGGTTTCGAGGCTCGACTTGATGTCCACTTCCTGGAGCGGAGCCTGGTCCATGAAGGAGTATTCCTTGATGGCCTTGATCAGTCCGGAGATGCGAGCGGTGCTGTTGTCAAGTTCCGAAGCGATGCGTTCCATTTCAAGGAGCGTGGCAAAGCGGATCAGTTCCGGTCCGAGCGCAGCGCCGGCCGTTCCCGCAAATCTCTCGAGATGCTCGTCGGTAAGATTCGCATCGGCAAGGAGCGGAGCGAGCTTCCAAGCCTCGGCGACGCCGCGTCCCTCAAGCCACGACTGGATGGCGTCCTGGCGGTCGGCGCGGGCGAATTCGTCGTGGTAATCCGCGGGCTTCAGAGAAGCGCGAATTTCATCCTCGCGCTGGGCAAGCAATCCGCAGTCTTCGGCCCGGAGCGCGGCGTTGCGGCTGGCGGAGCGGAGGCGCTCGAGGCAGTCGTGGAGCGCGGCTGCGGTGCGCCGGGCGGCCGCGGAGGGATTGTTCAATTCGTGGGCCAGACCGGCGGACAGTTTGCCAAGCGCGGCCAATTTTTCGCGTTGCTGCTCGTCGCGCGTGACGTTGCGAACGCGATCGGTCAGCAATCCCACCAAGCGCCGGGAAAGCTCGGGCATGCGCTGGAAAAGCTCGGGGAATTTGCTGGCGGGAAAGGCCAGCGTGCGCATGGGGAGCACCGCGCGCACGGTCACCGAGTAGGTCTTCATTCGGGAAAACGGCAGGACGCCGGTAACGTCCCCGGCATGCGCGGTATAGACAGGGCTGCCGGCTGGCCCCATTTCGCTGCGAGCACGCAATTCTCCTTCCAGGATGACGAACATGGTCTCAGCCGGGGATCCTTCCTTGACGGTGATTTCGCCAACCGGTGTTCGGAGCTCTCCGGACTGCGAGACAAACCATTCCAGGTCATCCTGGTGCTGATCGGCGAATGCCGCGACTTTGCGCAAGTCGGCTACCAGGGCTTCGATGCGGGCTTGCTCGGCCGGCGCGCTCATTAACGTTGTAGGTCCTGAGCTCTAAGTCTCAAATCAGAAAAACGGCAAAATTCAATGGCGGCATTTTTTGTCGCTTCGCAAACCCTTAAAGCCGCCCGATAAGGTGGTAAAGCAACCGAGTAGAAACGTCTGTGAAATTCCTGCATTTTGCAACTCCTCCATGCGAGGCCCGGGCGTGCTCCTCACTGCACCTTGGCCAGATACTGGTGCATGAATTGTACGACGACTGCGCCTTCGCCCACGCCGGAAGCGACCCGCTTGACCGACCCGTGGCGCACGTCGCCAACGACGAAAATTCCGGGAACACTGGTTTCGAGCAAGCTGGGATCGCGGCTGAGCGTCCACGACGCGGGCCTTTTGCCATCGCGGATAAGATCCGGGCCGGAAAGGATGAAGCCGCGGTCGTCGCGCGCGACGACGTTGCCGAGCCATTCCGTGCGAGGCTGGGCGCCGATGAAGATGAAAAGACTGCTGGCGGGCAACTGTTTGGTTTCGCCGGTAGGGGAGCACAGAACGGTGATGCCGCTGAGGCGCGCGTCGCCGTGAACGCCCACGATGCTCGACCGCGTCCACACCTCAATCTTGGGAGTCTTTTCGATCTGCTCGATCAGGTAGTGAGACATGGTGCTGGCGAGGGAGTTGCCGCGAACCAGCATGACCACCTTCTCGGCGAACTTGGAGAAATGCATCGCCGCCTGGCCTGCGGAATTCGCTCCGCCGATGACATACACGGTTTCGCCTTTGCAGGAAATGGCTTCCGATGTTCCCCCGCCATAATAAACCCCGGCGCCTCGCAGGCGATCGATCCCGGGAACGTCGAGGGTGCGCCACTGAACGCCCATCGCGAGAAGAAGGACGTGGCAAGAAATCTCCGAGCCATCGGCCAGCTTCAAGTAGCGATACGGGCCTTCGACTCGCACACCGATGGCTTCTTGCGGAGAAAGAATTTCCACTCCAAAACGTTTCGCTTGAGCCACCGCGCGACGGGCCAAATCGCTGCCCGTAAGGCCGGACGGAAAGCCGAGATAATTTTCGATGCGCGAGCTCAGGCCCGCTTGGCCGCCAGGAGCTTCGCGCTCGATGATCACGGTACGCAAGCCTTCGCTCGCGCCGTACACGGCGGCGGCAAGTCCGGCGGGACCGCCTCCTACGATGACGAGATCGTAAAAATTGGTTTGCGCGCGGGTGCGGAGGCCAATCTTGTCCGCGACGGCGGGCAGCGGGGCCTCGGCGAGGCGCGCCCCGTCGGGGAACAACACGAGCGGAAGGGATTGCACTTCAGGGCCAAGCGAGCTAACCAGACCCCGCACTTCCGGATCGCTCTCGGCCAGCTCCACGTCGATCCATTGATAGGGGACCTGGTTGCGGGCGAGAAAGTCGCGCAGTTCGTAAGAGCGATTGGACCAGCGCGTGCCGAGTACGCGGATACCCTCATACGGCTGACGATAGGTCGAGATCCATTCCTGAAGCAGGTCGTCCAGGGCGGGATACAGCTTTTCTTCAGGGGGGTCCCAGGGCTTCATGAAGTAGTAGTGGACGCGGGCTTCGTTGATGGCGTCGATGGCCGCGCTGGTGTCCGCATAGGCGGTAAGCAGGGCGCGCTTGGCGAGCGGATGAAGTTCCATGGCTTCGGAGAGAAAGCCGACGCCGTCCATTTGCGGCATGCGTTGGTCGGCAAGAAGGAGGGCGACCGGATTGTTGCGGGCTTTTAGTTCGCGCAGCGTGGTTATGGCAGCACTGCCGGAGTTCGCGCGCATGACCCGGTAGCGGTCCGCATAGCGGCTGCGCAAATCGCGCTCGATGGCACGAAGGACTTCCGGGTCGTCGTCGACCGTGAGCAAAACTGGTTTCGGCATACCCCTCAGATGAACCGAAAACAGGTTTCGTTGCGTCCGATTGGCCCGGGCCTGCCGGGACCGCTTCAATTGCGCCGACCCGCACGCTACAATTCCTAGCGCGGCCATGTCCAGTCCTCTCGCTGCAGCGATCGCCGGGCTTTCCTCCGCGGTGCCGTCCGTCAGGCAGGCCGCGGCGGAAGAGGTGTATCGGTTGGGACGTGCGACCGCGGGGATTGCGGTTTCCGCGTGGTGGGCCGACGAAGAACTGTCGGCCCTGTTGCAGGGGCCCCAACCGACGATTACCCCGGGGGTGGCGGTACAACGCGAGACCTTCAACCGGATCCGTATTGCCAACGGCACGCCCAGGCTCGCGGAAGTTCCGCCGGATCAAGACGCCGAGGAGTTCGAGCTTCATTTTTCTCCTGACATTCTTCTCGACATTCTCACCACGCGCGAGCCAGGCGGCTCGGGCGCCATTGCAAAATACCTCGCCAAATTTGGCGAGGGCTTGCAGCAGGTGGAGTTTCTGTGCGCAAATGTGGACCGCGCCACGGACATCTTGAAGGAAAAATTTAAGATGGCGCCGATCTATCCCGCGTCGCGCTCGGGAACGGACGGCACGCGCGTTAACTTCTTTTTGGTGGCCTCGCCCGACGGCGGCAAGGTGTTGATCGAACTTTACCAGGCGGCATCCAAGGCTCCGTCCTGAAGAGACCAGTGCCAGTGGACCGCCGAAATCGCTCTCTACAGGTCAACCGTCCCCATAGACCGGGATGGCCGCCCCATGAATGACTATGGCGTCGTCGCTGCACAAGAACAAGATGACGCGCGCGATGTCCTGGGGTTTCGGCCACTTCGAGAAGTCCGCTTTTGGCATAGCCTTGCGGTTGGCCTCCGTGTCGATGATGCTGGGAAGAATGGTGTTCACGCGCACGCCGCTGCCTTTTACGTCCGCGGCGAGAGCATCCAGCATCACCACGGCCGCGGCTTTGGATGCGGCGTAAGCGGAGGCGCCGGCGGCGTGCTCGAAGGCCGCTTTGGCGGCGACGTTCACGATCGCGCCGCGCCCTTGCCGCAACATCGCGCGCACCGCGGCACGCGACAACACATAACCCGAGCGAAGATTCAAGTGCAACATCTGCTCGAACACCTTCGTTTCCATTTCCCACAATTTGAGGCCGCCCGCATACCCGCCAACGGCGTTGACCATGGCATCCAAGCGGCCGTGCTTGAGGAGAATTTTCTCAACGACCCGGGTCACGGCCGCCTCATCGGTAACGTCGACTTCGTGACCTTGCAGCCGGACCGCGTTTGCTGAGGCCGAGTTTTGGAACGCTTCCCATTCCGGCTGATTGCGATACGTAACAGCCACATCGGCGCCTGCGTCGAGAAATGCGGAGCTGGCCGCGCGGCCCAAGCCGCCGGTGCCGCCGGCAACCAGAACGACGCGGCCCTCGAATCTCGCGCTCATAAGCACACCTCGCGGCTCATTGGATAGCACGGTTCAGCCATTTGGTCATCAATAAGCGGTCGTGATCTGTGTAGCCGGTGCGGCGATAAAGTTTCAGCGCCGGATCGTTGCCGCGGTCGACTTCGAGATGAATGGCATGGACACCATTTCCCGGGCTGGGAACGATGTACAACTCGTCGATAAAGGCGTCGTGGCAAGAGCACCGTTTCGTCGCCGGGAATGGCTTCACGAAACTCCAAAGGCGGCACGTTATTCTCCGCTTTGCTCGAGGAGTTTCGCGACCAGGCCGGTCCACCCGGTTTGATGGCTGGCGCCCAGGCCCGCTCCGCTGTCGCCGTGAAAGTATTCGTAAAACAGAACCAGGTCGCGCCAATGAGGATCGTTTTGCAGGATTTCGGCTCCGCCCGCGACGGGACGGCGGCCGGTGCGGTCGCGCAAAAAGATGCGGACCAGGCGGCGTGAAATCTCCGCGGCAACCGTCCAGAGGTCGCATTCGCGTTTGGCATGCGTGGGGAATTCGACCTTGAAGTCTTCGCCGTAATAGTGGTGAAACTTCTGCAATGATTCAACAAGCAGATAGTTGACGGGAAACCAGATGGGACCGCGCCAATTCGAATTGCCTCCGAACAGGCCGGCGACGGACTCTGCAGGTTCGTACTGCACACGGCTGATATTTCCGTTGACCTGCACTTCATACGGATGGTCTTGATGGAACCGCGACAAGGCGCGCACACCGTAGGGCGAGAGAAATTCGTTTTCGTCCAGCATGCGCGCGAGCACGCGCCGCAGTTGCTTGCGGTTCACTAGCGACAGCAGGCGGCGCACGCCGCGCGCGGACCGCTGGGTCATTTCGATGTGCTCGGGAATGTCCGGATGATTGTCGACGAACCATTGCATGCGGCGCTTGAAGCCCGGCAGGCGATCCACGATTTCCGGCTCGAGCGTTTCCACCGCGAAAAGCGGAATAAGGCCAACCATCGAGCGGATCTTGAGGAAATGCTGGCTTCCGTCGGGTAAACGCAGGACGTCGTAGTAGAAGCCATCTTCGTTGTCCCACAAAGCCATGCCGTCAATGCCGATGTCGTTCATGGCGTGCGCGATGTAAACGAAGTGCTCGAAGAATTTGCTCGCGACGTCTTCGTAGGCCACGTCTTCTTTCGCGAGTTCCAGGGCGATGGCCAGCATATTCAGGCAATACATGCCCATCCAACTGGTGCCGTCGGATTGCTCGAGATGCCCGCCGGTGGGAAGTGGCGCGGAACGGTCGAAAACACCGATGTTGTCGAGGCCAAGGAAGCCGCCCTGGAAAATGTTGGCGCCGTCAGGATCCTTGCGATTGACCCACCAGGTGAAGTTGAGAAGCAGCTTGTGAAAGACTCTTTCGAGAAAGGCGCGGTCCGAGACGCCACGGACGCGACGCTCGATCTTGTAAACGCGCCAGGCGGCCCAGGCGTGCACGGGAGGGTTTACGTCGCCAAAAGCCCATTCGTAGGCGGGCAATTGCCCGTTGGGATGCATATACCATTCGCGGAGGAGCAGAATGAGCTGCTCCTTGGCGAAGTCGGGATCTGCGAGCGCTATCGGAATGCAATGGAACGCGAGGTCCCAGGCGGCGTACCAGGGGTATTCCCACTTGTCAGGCATGGAGATGACGTCTTCGTTGTAAAGGTGCGTCCAATCTTTGTTGCGGCCGTGCCAGCGCTCGTCGGGAGGTTTGGGCCCGGCAGGATCGCCTTCGAGCCAGGCACGAACATCGTAGTGATAAAACTGCTTGGACCAGAACATACCGGCGAAGGACTGGCGCATGACCGCTTTCGCGTCGGCGGACAGGGTTTTCGGGATGCGCGATTCGTAAAACTCCTCGGCTTCTTTTTGACGCGTGGTGAAGAGCGCGTCAAATCCGGCGGCAAAATCGTCGGTGCCAGGAACACCTGCGGCGCGCTCGGCATGGGCGGGTGAGGTGATGATGCCGCTTCGGGGCGAATCCGTATCCAAGCCCGCGAGCGGCTCGATGTCGGTGAGGCGAAGCTTCAGTGTGGCGGAGGCGCCGGACTCAAGATACAGGGGATAAAGCGCGGCCATCTTTGTTCCCGCTGGATCGCGATTGACCGCGGCTTTGTTGCCGTGGACGAGGTATTCGTGAAACGC
>Ga0307475_10000538_pt1 | contig 22621 bp, 18 predicted proteins | sample atmos_gasesECM1C_FD_203317 | JGI IMG/M metagenome (GOLD analysis project Ga0307475, IMG submission 203317) | Hardwood forest soil microbial communities from Morgan-Monroe State Forest, Indiana, United States - atmos_gasesECM1C_515 | ecosystem: Environmental > Terrestrial > Soil > Temperate... | reverse complement strand
CAAGGGCCCTAATAACGCGCGCGTGGGTTTTTACAGTTTTGCTCAGCAGGACAATCAATTTTTTCACGTCATTTACAACGATGGGAGCGGCACGGTCGCGCCTTTGTCCCAAAATCCGGACGGCAGCCTTATCGCTGTTTACACAGAGGATCAAGTCAAAGTCAATTCATGGCTGACGCTCAACGGAGGGCTGCGACAAACACATTTTTCCGGAGGAGTGGTGGAAAATGCCACCAGTCCGCGCGTTGGCGCTTCGCTGCGAATTCCAAAATTAAATTGGGTGTTCCGTGGATTCTACGGTCATTTTTATCAGGCGCCACCGCTGGGCACGTTATCTGGGCCCACGCTAAACGATATTCAGACTCAACAGCAGCTTGACTTCGTACCCTTGCGCGGCGAGCGCGACGAAGAACATCAATTCGGCGTCACGATTCCCTTCAAAGGCTGGACGATCGATGCCGACAACTTTTTGACTCGTTCGAAAAACTTCTTTGACCATAACAGCTTGAATAACTCAAACGTGTTTTTCCCCGTCGATGTACAAGGGGCGCGAATTAACGGCTGGGAGCTGACACTCCGCTCGCCGCGGATCCGAAACCGTGCGCAACTCTATCTCACCTATTCTAACCAACTCGCTCTTGGCTTCGGCTGCGTCGTTGGCGGACTGATCGGTCCATGCGCTACGCCTCCCCCGGGCTTTTTTCTGCTCGATCATGACCAGCGCAATACGTTCCACCTTGGCGGCCAGTACACACTGCCATGGCGCGCATACGCTTCCGCGGACGTTTATTATGCCTCGGGCTTTTCCAACAGCAATCCGGCGATCCCCGGGGATCATCTCCAACCGCATACGACCTTTGACGTGTCACTCGGCAAGCAGTTCGGCGAGAGATTCTCTCTGAGCGTCCAAGGAATCAATGTCGCCAACCGACGGGTTCTGCTGGACAACAGTTTCACGTTTGGCGGCACGCACTACCTGAATCCACGAGAAATTTTTGTCCAGGTGCGCTACCGCTTTCACTACTGACATCTCGAGCTGGGAAATGAGGGCAGCCAGAATTGGCTGTCCCACGGGTAGCCCGACGCTATTGTGCGGTTTGCGTCGCGCGGCTACACTATCGGCGCGGTACAAGATTGAAGGCGATGGAGTTCGCCATAACCGTTCCAGCGCGTGCTGGAACTGATGACTCCTGGCTGCCGGGCGGCGCCAGGAGTTTTTTGTTTCGCTGGGGCGGCGGATTGGAGCTACGGTGCGGCTGATCTTGATTGCGGTCTTTGGCGCGGTGGGCACGCTGGCGCGTTACGGACTGCAGGGCATCGTGCAGGTGCGCACGGCTGTTGCAGGAATCCGCCTCGCGAACCGCTTCTAGGAGCTTCAAGATGACGCGCGAGAAATTTGAAGGCGAGCGCACGCTGATGCGCATTCACATCGGAGAGTCGGACAAGTGGCACGGCAAGCCCTTGTACGAGGCGGTCGTGGAGATGCTGCGCAAGGAGAAATTTTCGGGAGTGACGGTGCTGCGCGGCGTGGCGGGCTATGGAGGCTCGAGCGTTTATCACACCGATAAACTCTTGCGGCTGTCGCAGGATTTGCCGATCATTCTGGAAATTGTGGAAACCACCGAACGTATCGAGTAGATTTTGCCGCGGCTGGACGCCATGGTCGAGGGCGGCCTGATCACGCTGGAGAAGGTGCGCGTCATCCTGTATCGCGCGGCCAAGAAATGAGGGCCGCACCGCTCTCCGAACCCTGATTTCCCGCATAGAAAATCTGACCTAGAACGCTGTTGCGCATGCGAAAACCGCATGCTAGCCTTTGGCGAAGAAAAGGCGAATGCTCGGGAGGGTCTCGCATGTCGGAATCACTAGCAGTTCGCAAGGCAGGCGCTTCGGGGATGGCGATTTCCGATGGCGCTACACTATCGCGCGGCTTGACGGCGATCCCTCGCGTCCATGAGGTGCTGGATGTGCTCGCCGCTCGCGATGTTCATGGCGAAATCCTCACCGAGGTTCGCCACTATCCGGCGCGCGAGGCGCAGTGGGCGGACTTTCCTGCCTGGGCGCACAGCGATTTGCGAGCGGCTTACGCCGGCAAAGGCATTCGCCAGCTCTACAGCCACCAGGCCGCCGCTGCGGAAACAGTTCGCGCCGGCAAGAACGTGGTCATCGTCACGCCGACGGCTTCCGGGAAGACGCTTTGCTACAACTTGCCCATCCTGAACGCGATTCTGGAAAACTCCGACAGCCGCGCGCTGTATCTCTTCCCCACCAAGGCGCTGGCGCAGGATCAACTCGCTGAGCTCCATGATTTGAACCAGCGGCTCGAGAATCGCTTTGGCGTTTTCACGTATGACGGCGACACACCGAGCGACGCGCGGAAAGCCATCCGCGAGAAGGGTCACATCGTCCTGACCAACCCAGACATGCTGCACACGGGGATTTTACCGCACCATACGCGCTGGACGCGGCTCTTCGAGAATTTGCGCTACATCGTGCTCGACGAGCTGCACACCTATCGCGGAGTCTTCGGGAGCCACTTATGCAACGTGCTTCGGAGGGTGCGGCGCATCGCGCGCTTTTACGGGCGCGAGCCGCAATTCATCTGCTCGTCGGCGACGATTGCAAATCCAGGAGAGCTGGCTGAGCGGCTCCTGGAAGCAGACGTCGAGGTGCTCGACGCCAATGGCGCGCCGGCCGCGGAGAAGACGTTCGTCTTCTACAATCCGCCGGTGGTGAATCGCGCGCTGGGCATTCGCCGCAGCTGCATCAACGAATCCGCACGCGTGGCGCAGGAATTCCTGAAGCACGAGCTGCAGACCATCGTGTTCGCCAATTCGCGCTTGCACACCGAGCTGCTGCTGACCTATTTGCAGCAGGCCAATCCGCGCGCGCCCGGCAAGCCGGAAACGATTCGCGGGTATCGCGGCGGCTACTTGCCAAACGAGCGCCGCGAGATCGAGCGCGGGCTGCGCGACGCGCGGATTCGCGGCGTGGTCTCAACAAGCGCGCTGGAGCTGGGCATCGACGTCGGCTCGCTGGATGCCGTGGTGATGGCGGGCTACCCCGGCACAATCGCGGGGACCTGGCAGCGCGCGGGGCGGGCTGGACGCCGCAGCGGCAGTTCGTGCGCGGTGATGGTGGCTTCCTCCGCGCCGCTCGACCAATTCATTGTGCGCAATCCGGACTATTTCTTCGGGAGGACGCCGGAGCATGCATTCATACAGCCGGACAATCTGGAAATTCTGGTGAATCATCTGAAGTGCGCGGCATTTGAGCTGCCGATCGCGCCGGAAGAGAGTTTTGGCGACGTAGACGTGCCGGACCTATGCGCGCGACTTGCGGACGCAGGCTATCTGCATCAGGCGGGCGATCATTATCACTGGACGCACGAGGCGTATCCGGCCGACACGGTCAGCCTGCGCTCGGTGACCAGCGACAATTTCGTAATCATCGATATCACCGGGGAGCCGAACGTGATTGGCGAAGTCGATTTCCCCAGCGCACTGACGACCGTACATGAGAAAGCGATTTATCTGCACGGCGGCGAGCAATATCACGTCGAGCATCTGGACTTCAAAGAACGGAAAGCGTACGTGAAACGCGTCGATGTCGATTACTACACGGATGCCATCCGCTACACGCAGGTGCGCGTGCTGGAGGTGGCAGCGAGCGTTCGGGATGCTCGAGATGGGGCGCAGCGTGCTGCGCCCCTACAAGAGCGAGTCTCGCTTCATTCCCATGGCGATGTGCTCGTGCGCTCGCAAGTGGTGGGGTTCAAGAAGATCAAGTTTCTCACCAACGAAAATGTAGGCGCGGGAAAGCTGCAGCTGCCGGAAAACGAAATGCACACGACTTCGTATTGGATCACGCTGGAGCGGCCGCTGCTGGAAGCGCTGCCGTTCACGGTGAGTGAACGCCAGAGCGGAATGTTCGGGCTGCTGCACGCGCTGGAATCCGTAGCGACGCTGCTGTTGATGTGCGACGGACGCGATCTGGGCACTGCGATTGGCGAGCGCCTGCCGGATGCGATGGCTGCCGAAGTGTTTTCTCCAGCGCGGCTGGAAGACGCGTTTGGTGCGAGCGCGAAGGAGTTCTTCGAGCCCAACCTGTATCTCTTCGACGCCTACCCGGGCGGCATCGGCTTTTCTGAACCTCTTTTCCGCGCGCATGAATTGCTGGTGCAGAAGACCCGCGAGCTGATCGCAGCGTGCGGGTGCGAGCAAGGGTGTCCGTCGTGCGTCGGTCCAGCGGGAGATTTGGCGCCGCGCGCAAAGGAAGCGGCGTTGGCCATCCTTGATCGGTTGTGTGCGTAATGGCGGCGTTCGGTGACAAGTTCTCTCGGCTTGCGGCATTGAAGCCGACTCGGCCGCGACCGTCGGGCGCGGAACTGCTACGCGCACCGCATGCCGAGGATTCGTTGTCGCGGCTGCTCGGCGCAGGAATCGCCACAAACCGCTACGGGCAACACGTCTTGGTGCGCAACTGGTTTTCGTCGCCGGAATATTCCGGCATTTCAGAAGTAAGTCTCGAATTGCTTTCGCACGGGCCGGACGCAGATCTCTCGAAGCGCATGCGCGCGGCGCTGGCCGATCCATCGAAATGGCTTTTTCTCGATACGGAAACCACCGGATTGGCGGGCGGCACGGGCACCTATGCATTTCTGATTGGGTTGGCGTGGTGGGACGCGGGCGCGTTGCAGGTCGAGCAGTTTTTCATGCGCGATTTTGGCGAAGAGCATGCGATTTTGCACGAAGTCGCCGCGCGCATCGCGGAGCGGCCCGTGCTGGTCACTTTCAACGGGAAGTCATTCGACTGGCCGCTGCTGGAGAACCGCTTCACGATGACGCGCTCGATCGCCGTGCCGCGGCTGGCGGCGCATCTCGATCTGCTGCATCCTGCGCGGGCGTTGTGGAAGCTGCGGCTCGGTTCGGTGCGGCTGGTGGAGCTGGAGCGGCACGTGCTGGACGCCGCGAGACTGGGATGGCATCGTCAAGACGATGTGCTGGCCGCGCTGATTCCGCAGCATTATTTTGATTATTTGCGCGGAGGGCCGGCGGAGCCGCTGGCGGCTGTGGTGCGCCACAATCAAATGGATTTGCGCGGGCTGGCCGCGCTGGTGGGCAAGATCGACGCGCTGCTCGCATCTGATGACGGCCGCGATGTGGAGAGCCTGGACTTGTTCGGGCTTTCGCGTTTCTTGCAACGGCGCGGTGAATCGCAGCGGGCGCACTCCGCTTGCACGCAAGCTATCGATCTCGGCCTGCCGAAAGAACACGCCGGGCAAGCGTGGCGCGAACTGGCGCTGCTGGCAAAGCGGCGCGGCGAGCACGACAAGGCTGCGGCCTTGTGGCACGAATTGGTGAAGGACCAGCGCAATGGTGCGCACGCTTGCGAGCAGCTGGCCGTTTACTACGAGCGGAGGAGGAAGGATTTTGAACGCGCGCTGGAGTTTGCGAAGCTGGGGATTGCGAAAATTCGTCGGGCGCGAGCGCTTTTTCTGGATCGGCACGGCGCACACGGCAGCTTGCGGACGGAGCAGCGGCTGGCCGCTCGGATTGCGCGGCTTCAAGCGCGAATCGAGCTGAACAGCGAAACGCGCCCTACTCTGCTGCTAGAGAATCGCGGACCGGTTCCAGCGGCAAGGAAACTGCCGGCCTAAGCTCGCTCATAGGAGCGCCACTGGCGGTTCCCGTTCGCATCGCGATTTCTTTCGAGTCTTTTGCCAGGATCTTCGGAGCCTCCGGAACCAGCGGCCACTGCAGCTCCTTATTGAACTTGAGGAAGAGCGCGCGGTCGCCGCCTTCGAGCGTCACGCACTCCTTTTCAAAACAGCGGAGAAAGACGCCGCCGTCCGGAGTGTCGAAGGAAAAGAAATCGGGCTTGCGAAAGAGATTGCTGCGCTTGTCGTGTTTTTTCTCCAGCGCCTCGGAATATTGGCCGAAGAAACGCTGGCCTTGCCCCTCGCTCGCCAGCCGCTCGCGCGTTATCAGCAAAAGGCGCTTGGTCTGCTTGTGCTCGTATACGGCGTAGCGGTCGCCGTCCCACGCCGCGGATAAGGCCTTGGCTCGCGGCTCGTCGAGAAATTGCTTCAGCACTTCTTTCCAGCCGAATTCGCCCATAACGTTTTCTTCGAGCTTGGCCCAATCGGCCCCTAAACTTTTTTCGATGGAGGGCAGCGAGACCGGCGCAGGCACTTTGCCGGAGGTGTACAACGCGGGATGCATAATTTGCTGCGTGGAAACCGGTGGCTTGGTGAAAATGGCGGCGAGCCCTTCCCAGCCGGTGGGTTTGAGCACCGCGGCCGAAAATGTCAGACCGTCGAGGTAGGGAAAAATGAGCGCGTCTTTCAGGAAAGATGGCGCTTTCTTGAGCAGGGGTGTCTCCGTCATGTCGCCGATTAGCATGGCGGGGTCGATGTCGGGCAAATCCTGGAGGGAGCGCCCACTGCCCTGGAGCAGATATTCGACCATGGCGGCCATGGCACTGCCTTCGAGAACGGCCTCGCGCGCGAGCTCGCCGTCATCGTTGGGCCGAGCGGCTTTCGCCCAGGCTTCAATCTGGAAATGCTGATCCTCGAGAGCATGGGTCAGCTCGTGGGCCATGACCATGCGCTGGTCGTCGATGGGAATCCAGTCGGCAACGTAGAATTCATGCGCTTTCGGGTCGTACAGGCCGGCGATTTGCTCGGTGAGCAGATCAACCATGAAGGAATCGAGGTCGAATCCTTTGGGAAGCAGGCCGAACGCCTCGGCGCTTCTGGCACCGGCGTAACGCTCAGCGGCGTCTTTGTCCTCGTTCATTTCCTGAATGACGTGGGCGCGAATTTCTTCGCGTGAGCGCAGGCTCTTCTTGAGCGGGCTGCGCAGGGCCAGGCCGGTAATCTCACTCATCTGCGCGAGTACTTCGTCGGCTGCCGCAGCGAAATCGGCGGCACCGGACTTGCTCGTGGGGTTTGGCGGCGTAGAGGGAGCGGTGGTTTGCTGCGCGAAGCCAAAGGAGGCGAAACTCGCGGCCAGGGCCAGAAGTATGACAATGAGCAGCGCAACGGGACCGCGAGAACGCGAAATCGAAGTGGACATAACATTTTCAGAATAGCAGATTCGTTGTTGCGTCGCCGCCGGGCTTGGCGGCGATGTTCGCAGTTGGTTCCAGCGAAATCCTGGAGTCTCCGAGAGTGAGGAAAAGCGCCGGGTGAGCGGCGGGAGAGGCTACCCGGCCGCCTGTTCCGTTGAAGGCTCTTTCTCGAGAATCTCCAGAATGGCACGTACATTCGAGCAAAACAGCTCTTTGAGATACTCCGGCGAATCGGCGGGCAACAACGTGCGATAGGCTTCGAGCCTGCGCCACTGCGCGGCGGCCCTGCGCGAGCCATTCGGCAAGGCGCGGAGGTGCGCGCGCAAATCTTCCTCCTGCACCGCCAAAGGGGTTTCCAGAATGCGCTCGAAAAGCTCCTGGTGGCATTGCTCCAGGGCCTGCCGAACCGCCTCTTTCGGGTATATGGCGCTAAGGCCGGCATGCTCATAGACGTTCGTGGAAATGTCGCGCAGGGAAGCCAAATAGGCCAGACGCGAAAAGGGGCTGGAGATTCTTGCCAGGGTGGAGGACGTCAGGTCATGGATGATGCGCCGATTCTGTTGGAGCTGTGTGAGTGTATCCATCTGCTTACCTGATCCGAAAAGAGGATGCTCCGCGACAAATGAGTTGTACCCTCTGTAGCTCGCTCGGGTAACTATAATCCAAGTAACTCTGGTGTCGAGGGAATTCTCGCATCGGCCTTGGTTGTTGACGGTGGTCAATGTCCGCCGAAGCCCGTTCACATCATTAGTAATTCCTCAGAATTTGTTGCTTCCGCCGTCCTAGTACGGGCCGCCCACGGCGACCGCTCTCAAGCACTATGTGCTGTCTTTTCACCGCAATGCTACGATGCGCTGCGATGAGTGAAACTGGAAATGTTTACAGTGGGGATGCGGGACGGCGCGCGTGACGATTGACCTTATTCTTCCCCTGGGCGATTCGCTAAATAGGCGTGGGCTGGACATGGCCTAGCGCCATCTCCACAGCAGACAGTAAGTCTGCGGCTTTGAACGGCTTTTGCAGCACGAACGACCCATTCCCAGCATGATTCCCGGCTTGCGCAGGGATCGCTGAGGCGCTCATCCAAACTAACCGGCCCGCCAGCATGGGCCGGTGCGCCGTCAACCATTCTTGCAGACTCTCCCCCCCAGCGGTCGCGCGCACTTCGGCGTCGGCAACCACCGCGTCGAATTCCTGCTCGCCTAGGAGCCGCTGCGCTTCCGGGAAGGTTGCAGCACTCCGCACCGCGTGATTCCCCTCGCGCAGGATGGCTTCCACAGCTTCCAGCACGGACTCATCCTGGTCGATGAGGAGAATGCGCGCGCCGCGAGCAGCAACTGCCCCGCCGGCCGGATTTGCGTCCTCGGGAGCGGCCGCGCGCTGATACGGCAACTCAATGGTGAAACAAGCGCCGGAGGGCTGCACATTGCTTACGCTGATGGAACCCCCGTGCTCGGTGACGATTCCATAGCAGATGCTCAAGCCTAGCCCGGTTCCCTTGCCCACCGGCTTGGTGGTGTAGAAAGGATCGAACACGCGGGACGCATCTTTCACGCCTGGACCGCTGTCCTTGAATTCCACGATTAGGCAATCGTCTTTTGCTTTCGTGCTGACCCACAGATCCCCCTCGCTGGAGTGCTCCAGGATGGCATCGACGGCGTTGTTTACAAGGTTCAGAAATACCTGCTGAAGCTGGTGAGGGTCTGCGCCAGTCATCGGTAGGTCGGGAGCAAGGTCATAGTGAACGCGAATGTTGCTCAGGCGGAGGTCGTAGTCGCGCAACGCCAGTGTATCCTTCAGAATCTGGTTGAGTTGCACGGCCACACGCTCCGGCTTGTGTTGGCGGGCAAAGCTCAGGAGATTCTGCACGATTCGATGCGTGCGCTGCGCCTGCTTGTAGAGCTTGTCCGAGTATTCCATGCCTTGCGGCGGCATCTGCCCGCTCGATAGCAGCAATTGGCTGTATCCCAGGATGGCGGTCAGCGGATTGTTAAGCTCGTGCGCCACACCGGAGATTAGTTGCCCGACGGCCGCCATCTTTTCGCTGTGGAGAAGCTGTTCCTGCGTGCGCCGCAAATTTTCGTAAGCCTGCCGCGTCTCTTCATACAGCACAGAGCGATCGATGGCGTTGGAAATCTGGCTGCCGACGGCAATCAAGAGATTGATGTCCGCGGGCGAGAACTCTCTGGGAGTCCTGCTGCCAACTACCAATCCGCCGAGCACGCGATCCTTGGACCACAGGATTACTACAAAGGCGGAATGCAGTCCTTCCTTGCGCTGCGCCTCCCGCAAGATCATGGGAATGGGCAAGCCCTGTGCCGAGAGGAACGTGGCGTGTACGGCTTTGATATGCTGCAGCAACTCGGGCTGCACGGTAACTGGCGGAATATGCCGGCCCTGCTCCGAGCGATGACCAACCGCGGCGATGCGCCGCAAGGACAGCCGGGCTTCATCGAACAGGTAAAGCGAGGAGGTATCCAGCTTAAAGAGCTCGGTCATTTGCCGCAGGGTGCGGTGAATCGAGTCGGTGAGATCTAAGGACTCGGTAAGAGTCTGGCCAATGGAATTCAACACCATCAATTCGCGATTGCGGCGCCGGATTTCCTGCTCGGCTCTCTTGCGGTCGGTTATGTCCAGCAGGAAGCCCTGCAAAGCGGTCAAGTTGCCGGCGGCGTCTCGAATGGCAATGGAAGACTCCATCATCACGCGAACTTCGCCATCTTTGCGGCGAATTTCGTATTCAAAGTCCGCGACGGCCCCGTGGTCCTGCAGAAGCTTCTTAAGCCGCTCGCGGTCCGCCGGGTTCACGAACATCGAAGGAATATCCGCATTGAGCAACTCGTCGCGCTCCTCGAATCCCAGGATGCGCATCAGCGCATCGTTGAAGTCCACGAATCGCCCCTGCGGATTGGAAATGAAAACTCCCTCTTGAACGTTCGACACCAAGGTTCGGTATTTCTCTTCCGCGCGTTTGCGCTCGGATATGTCTTTCAGGGCGTGAACCGTACCCAGCTGGCGGCCGCGGGGGTCCGTGAACGTCGAATTGGAAGCCAGAAAATATCCTGTGAGCCAAGGATCCGGGTCGTCTCCCTCGCCGGCAATCCCTTCGCAATAGGGACAACTCTTGTAGTTCGTCCCCTTGCGAGGCAGCAAATCGGTGACCATGCGCCCAACCAGTGCGGCTGAATCGCGGCCGAGCAAGTGTCCCAGACGCTGGTTGGCGCGCAAGATCCGAAATTCGGGGTCATGAACAAAGATAGGATCGCCGATCGAATCAAATGTGTAAGCCCACTGCTGCTGGACGGTCGCGACTTGTTCAAACAGCCGCACGTTTTGCAGCGTCAGGCCCAGAAGATTGGCAATGTTAACCAGATAAGAGATCTCGTCGCGTTGAAAACGAACGCTCTGAAACGACCCCACGGAGATAATTCCGACTGGCCCGTCCTTTCCCGGCAAGGGCAAGGAAATGCTCTCGCTGACCCCGCTCTCTTCCATCCTGGTGCGTTCTTTAGCATCCACCTCCTCGTTCGAACGCAGAAACAAGCAATCCTTCTGAAGCACCCGCTGTGCCCATGGCTCGGAAACCGCTACACGCTCGTGCGTCTTCAGGTACGCTTGCTGGAACCCGACAGAAGCTCGCGCCACCAATTGCGCGGCGCTTCGCTCACCTTCCAGCAGGCGCACAATCCCGTGCGTCGCGCCAAGGCTCTCCACTAGGTGCCCGAGCACCTGCTCGAGGACTTCGCGCACCGACAAGGTCTGCGTGCTGGCTGCCGTAAGCAAGGAAAGCCGCCGCATTTTGTCGTTCAACTCGTCGCTGCGCGCGCGCGCGCTTTCCAGCACCAGAACAGCCATGGCGATGCCCAGGGAAACGTTGAGCAAATGGTCGAAAGCCAGCCGCAGCAGGAAGAAGGGGTGCGTCAGCCACTGGAAGCGATCGATGCCGTTAAGACCGCTGACCAACAAAGCACCCGCCAGTAAACGCCCGCCATGCCCCTTGTGCTTCGCCCTTGCGCGCCACAACAGCCACCCGGCCCACAACAAGATGGTGGACTCGAGCGCGGCCGTCTCCCAGTGGATTTTGCCGAAGTACGGTGCGGAAGCGCTGCGCTCGATGTAATAGACCCCGGCCAAAACGGCGGTTGCCAATGGCAGCACCGGCCACTTGCGACTTATGCCGCCCACCGTGAGTTGCATCGCAGAGGAAAGAAAAAGAAGCAGGGCTATGACTTGCGTTGCGAGCGCTGCCAAACGCAGCTCGGGGCTTTCCTGCGCCGCCAGGCCGAGCTCGAAAACAGAGGAAACCGTAAGACCAACCCAGCCCGTAAGCCAGAGACGAAAATACCCGTCCGGATGGTCCCGCCGCAGTAGGAGAAACAGCACCAGCAGGACGATAAGCGCCGTCACTTCAAAGAAGGCAATGGCGAGCAGGCCCTGATTTACGAACACCTTGTGCCGCCTCCCGGCTGGTGCGTTGGCATCTTCCGGCCACACAGGTACAGGCTCGTACGGAAGGCCTGGACCCTGCCGACTACGTACCTTTGAAACTATATGCTGTTTTCTGAATGGGCAATGGCCCCAACTTGTTCGTGTGCTGTCCCTTATAATGACTGCTGGGCAGAATGATCCCCGGGAGCCAACCAACCGTGGAAGTTGAAAACATACTTGTTGTCGATGACGAGGAAGCCATCCGGGAAGTCGTTTCCACCATGCTGGAGTCCAAAGGCTATCACTGCACGGCGGTAAGCAACGGACGCGCAGCGCAGGATCAGGTCAAGCGCACCACCCCCGACCTGGTGCTGAGCGACATGATCATGCCGGAGATGGACGGCATCAAGCTGCTCGAATGGCTGCGCCAGTACGACCCGGAAGTCCCGGTAATTATGGTCACCGCGATTCACGACATCTCCACGGCGCTGGAGGCCATACGCCGCGGGGCTTACGACTACATTTTGAAGCCGTTTGAGAAGGACCAACTTTTCCTCGGCGTCGGGCGCGCCTTGCAGCATCGCCGCCTGATTATGGAAAACCGTACTTATCAGCGAAATCTCGAGCAGTTGGTGGAAGAACGCACCGCGCAACTAACAGGGGCGATCGCGCAGCTCGAACAGTCGTACGACGACACGCTGGAGGCACTGGGCAGCGCGCTGGACTTGAAAGACGCGGAGACCGAAGGCCATTGCCAGCGCGTCACCGCGTTCTGCATCTCCATCGCCAAGGCCATGCCCGTGCCCGATGCCTACCTTGCGGTGCTGGCGCGCGCCGCGTTTCTTCACGACATTGGCAAGATGGCCATTCCAGACGGCATCCTGCGCAAACCAGGCCCGCTGACCGAAGATGAGAAGGAGATCATGCGCAAGCATTGCGAAATCGGCTACAACATGCTGATCCGCATCCCCTTCCTGCGCGATGCCGCCGAAATTGTTCTGGCGCACCAGGAATTCTTCGACGGCACGGGTTACCCCAGAGGCCTGAAAGGCGACGACATTCCCCTGGGGGCGCGCATCTTTACCATTGCGGATTCGCTCGACGCCATGATCAGCGACCGGCCGTATCGCAAAGCTTTGCCGCTTTCGCATGCGCGGGGAGAAATCAAGCGCTGCTCGGGCACGCAGTTCGATCCCAAAGTCGTAGACGTTTTCATGTCCATCCCAGAGGAGCATTGGCTGGAATTGCGCGAAAATCTGGGCTCCCCCTTCCGGCTGGCGCACTTAAAGAATTTGTAAATTCTGTCGTCCGCGCGCACACGCGGGTTACGTGGCCGGGTTTTGCGGCGTATACTGGCTGCGCTCGGCGTGGTATCTCGAGGAGGCGTATAATGCGTTCCACTCATTTCAAGACCATGATCTTCGCAGCCGCGCTGGCCGCCAGCCTGGTTGCCAGCGCAATTCGCGCGCAGCAGGACGTCACAGTCACGCACACCTCGCTGAAGGCCGGCGACATGGCTCCGGACTTTACGCTGCTCGACAACCAGTGGAAGCAGATCCATCTGGGTGACTACCGCGGCAAGAAAAATGTCGTCCTGGCCTTTTACGTTCTGGCCTTCACCGAAGGTTGAACGAAAGAACTTCAGGCCTATCAGGCTGATATGGCCAAGCTCGAAGCTTCTGACGCGGTCGTTTTCGGCATCAGCATTGACAGTCCCGCCGCCAACAACGCTTTCGCGCAAAAAATCGGCGTCACCTTTCCGCTACTCAGCGACATGAACCGCAAAGTGCTGAAACAGTACGGCATCCTCAAAATGTATAACGTCCAGAAAGAAGAATATGATTGGGCGCAGCGCACCACTTTCGTCATCGACAAAAAAGGCGTCATCCAGTCGGTGGAAGAAGAGGCCAGCGCCATCAATCCAAACAATGCCGTCGCCGTTTGCACGAAGCTTCCGAAAAAATAGCACTTCGCTTGCTCGGGAATTCATAGGCATGCCGCTGCGGCCCGGATCATTCTTCGCATGAGCTCGAATCCACTGGCGGCTTCCTATAGTCCAATTCCCCAGTTTGATCTGGCGGCGCAATACGCGGCCGTTGGTGGCGAGGTCCGCGAAGCGATTGAACGCGTGCTCTCCTCGCAGCAATTTATCCTGGGGCGCGAAGGCGCTGCGTTGGAAGAAGAAATCGCGCGGCTGTGCGGCGTGGCGCATGGAGTCGGTGTCGGCTCCGGCACCGATGCCCTGGTCCTCGCGCTGCGTTCCTGCGGAGTTGCGGCCGGCGACGAAGTCATTCTTCCACCGTTCACGTTCGTAGCCACAGGCAGCGCCGTGAGCGCGCTGGGCGCGAAACCGGTCTTCGCGGACATTCATCCCAACACCTACAACATCGACCCCGCGCAGATTGCGCGCCGTGTGACGCCGCGCACTCGTGCCATCGTCGTCGTTCACCTCTACGGCCTGGCAGCAGATATGGACCCGATCATGGAGTTCGCGCGCAAGAAGAATTTGCCGGTGGTCGAAGACAGCGCGCAAGCCATTGGCGCAGGCTACAAGGGCCGGAGCACCGGCTCTCTCGGCGACGTCGCTTGCTTCAGTTTTTACCCGACCAAGAATCTGGGCGCCTGCGGCGATGCCGGCATGATCGTGACCAACTCCGCGGAACGCGCGGCGCGTTTGCGCATCCTGCGGAACCACGGGCAGAAAGAAAAATACGTCAGCAGCGAGCCGGGTTGGAACGGCAGGCTGGATGAAATTCAGGCCGCGATTCTGCGTGTGAAACTTCGCTACCTTGCCGCGTGGCAGCGCGCCCGGCAAGCTCACGCGGCGGACTACACCCGGGAATTTTCGCAGATCCCCGGCATTATGCCGCCGCTTGTGCCCGAGGGCTACGACCACGCTTTCCACCAGTACACCATTCGCGTGGAAGAACGCGACCGTTTGCAGCAGGTTCTGACCGAGAAAAAAATCGGCAGCGCCGTCTATTACCCCGTCCCTCTGCATCTTCAGCCGCTGTACGCTTCTCTCGGCTGCAAGGCCGGGGATTTTCCGCACGCCGAGCACGCCGCGCAAGAAGTCCTGTCCCTGCCGATGTATCCGGAGCTGCGCCCGGCTCAGTTGGCGCGCGTGGCGGAAGCCGTCACCGAGTTCGTGCGTCACTAGGCGCTGGTCATCTTCCCAGATAGAGAAGCAGCAGCAGAAAAACCCACAGGCCATCCATGAAGTGCCAGTAATACGAAGTTATTTCCGCGGCGGTGTTGCGCGATATTTTTCCTTTTTCAAAATTGCGCGTAGCCACGTACACCAATGCGGCAACCCCGCCAAGCAGGTGTACCGCGTGTGCGGCGGTAACAATATAGAAAAAGCTTGTGGCTTGATTGCTCGCGATGTAGAGGCCCGTGGCCACCAGTTGCAGCCAGGCAATCAGCTGGCCGGCCAGAAACAGGATGCCGAGAATTGTCGTAGCGCGCCACAGCTTGCGGAATCCCGGAAAGTCGATGACCGATAGGCGCCGTCTTGCCTTCTCAAGCGTATAACTGCTCAGCAAGAGGATTGCGGTATTGAGCCACAGGATCTTTGGCAGATGCAGCGGCACCCAAGCTTGGCTTACCTGCTTCAAAACGAGGAACGCGCTGCAGAGTCCCAGGAAGAACACTAGGATGGAAATCATACCCAGCGTGATTGCCGTCGAATAGCGGCGTTGCGGCGGTTTGCGGGGCCGCCTGCCCTTATCGCCATCTCCCCCACCGTCGGCGCCCGCAGGAGGCTCCTTCCCTCCGCCTCCTCCACCAATGTCGACGACGATCAGCTCCGTATCTTGCGTAGCCATTGTCCCGGACAGGAGTCCCTTCCAAGTCTACTCGCGTTTCCGCCTGTTTCGGGCCTTGCGTGATGAAGGCACGATACCCGAACGCGCAAAACGCGGCTCTCCTAAATACATTACATGTCGAGGGAAATTCAAGAAGGAAGGCGGCCGCCAGAGATAGCTACTGTGTTTCACCTTGAAACACTCACGGACTTCTATACCGTAGTAATGTGCTAGCTATACAGCCATCATACGAGAATCGATCCGTCGACGCGGAACGAGTTTGTTGGGAGAAAATCCTTGATTGAGCGACCTCGAGCCCGCCGTTATCCATTTGCCGCCAGCATCGATGTGGTGGACATGGAATCTGAAACCGAGACTCGCGAACAAACCACCGACCTCAGCGTCTTCGGTTGCCAGGTAACGGCGCAAAAACCTTTGCCTGCCGGCACAAAAGTTCGCCTCCGCATTATTCACCGTGGCGCCATCTTCGCGGCACAAGGTCAGGTAGCGAATGTTCGCAGAAATAGCATGGGCGTGGTGTTCTGCAAGATCGAGCAAAAGGACCAGGCAGTTCTGGAGAGATGGCTGGCGGAGGCTCGCGACACCCACGAACGTACCACGAGCACGCGCTAAATATCTTCGCGATCGACTCTTCTTATTAGAAACGCTGGAAATGGTGCGGTAGAGAGGACTCGAACCTCCACGGTATTGCTACCGCCAGCCCCTCAAGCTGGTGCGTCTGCCAGTTCCGCCACTACCGCATTTCACAGACTTGCTGATTATAATTGAGAGTCGCGCGAATTGCGAGGTTCGCACGCGCCGTCGATTGGCCGATTAACCTCTAAACAGGGCGCTATGGCTTCTTTGGTTGCGCTGGTGCCGGTTGCTGTGTCGCCGGGGCCGGCGCACTGCTGGTTGGTGCGCTCGACTGTGGCGCGGTGGATTGTGGCATGGTTTGCGGCTTCGCCGGCGTCACACCCGCGGGCTTCGGAGCTGGTTTTGAAAATTTCTCAAGCACCGAGCCGCCCTGCTCCACACCCTTGTCCGTGTGCAGCACAAGCGCCATCGCGCACACCATGAACATTATCGCGCACCACGTGGTCGCTCGTGAAAGCACGGTTGCCGCGCCGCGAGGTCCGAACGCCGTCTGGCTTCCCGCGCCGCCGAATGCACCCGCGATGTCCGCAGCCTTGCCGCTCTGCAGCAGCACCACGATGATCAGGAAGAGGCAGTTCACTACGAAAAACGTGGGCAACAGCCAGGAAAACCACCGCGAATCGGAAAGCCTCCAGCCCAGCACGATAAACCCGAATCCCAGCGCCAGCGAAATCGCCCACTTCATCCAACCTGACATTTCACAACCTCACTAAGCAAAAGATGCGACCGCTAGCGCGAAGAACTTATTGCGCTGATTCGCAGCCGTTCACGATGGACGCGAAAGACTTTGCGTCTAGGCTCGCTCCCCCGACAAGCGCGCCGTCCAACTCTTCCTGGGCCATCAAGCCCTGGATGTTCTCGGGTTTGACGCTGCCGCCGTACAGAATCCGCACGGCGCGGGCTTGCTCCAAAGAGAATTTTCTCTCCGCGCACTTCCGCAAAAAACGGTGCGCCGCTGCGGCAATTTCCGGCGTCGCCGTCTTGCCCGTGCCAATCGCCCAAACTGGCTCGTAAGCTACCAGAATACGGGAGAACTCTTCGGGGGTCAACGCGCCCGGGCCGCCTAAAAATTGCCTTTCACAGACTGCTTCCGTGCGCCCCGCTTCGCGGTGCTCCAGCAGTTCGCCGACGCAAACGATCGGAGTCAGTCCTGCGGCAAGCGCCGCTTTCGTCTTCTTCGCCACGCTTTGCTCGGTCTCGCCGAAAAACTGGCGCCGCTCGGAATGCCCGATAATCACGTACCGGCAGCCCGCCTCCACCAGCATGGGCGGCGCGATTTCACCTGTGAATGCCCCCTCTTTCTCCCAGAAAACGTCTTGCGCCCCAATGGCGACATTGCTCCCCCGCGCGGCTTCCGCCGCCGCGGGAATTGCCGTAAACGGTGGAGCGATCACAATGTCGCAATGGCGCACGCCGCTCACCAACGGCAAGAACGCCGAGAAAAACGCGCGCGTCTCCGCCTGTGTCTTGAACATCTTCCAGTTGCCCGCAATCACGCGCCGCCGTTTTGTTTGGCTCATTTTCCCAGCAGAATCTCCCGCGAACTCTGTGCTGTTCTCTCTGTGAACTCTATGTTTAGCTTTTGTCGGTTAAGGCTTCCACCCCAGGCAGCTTTCGCCCAGCAAGAAACTCCAGCGAAGCTCCGCCGCCAGTGGAAATGTGCGAAATCTTGTTCGCCACTCCGGACTGATGCACCGCCGCCACGGAATCGCCTCCGCCCACAATAGACGTAGCGCCCGCGGTGGTGGCGGCTGCCACGGCCTTCGCTATTTCGAGCGTGCCCTTCGCAAACGCCGGCATCTCAAAAACGCCCATCGGCCCGTTCCACACAATCGTTTTGGTCTTGGCGATTTCCCCGGTGTACGCGGCAATCGTTTTCGGTCCGATATCCAAGCCCATCTGATCCGCGGGAGTTGCAGAGACATCGCAGATCATAGCTTTGGCGTTGGGCTTGAGTTCCGGTGCAATCACGTGGTCGGCCGGCAGTAGAAACTTGAAATTTCTTGCTTTGGCCTCCGCCAGCAACCGCTTCGCCAAGTCGATCTTATCGTTTTCCACCAGTGATTTGCCTATTGGCAAACCCTGTGCCTTCTCGAACGTATACGCCATGCCGCCGCCGATCAGCATCGTGTCGGCAATCTTCATCAAATTTTCCACAACTTCGATTTTGTCGCTGACCTTGGCGCCGCCCAGAATCGCCGCAAATGGCCGCGCGGGATTCGTGACCGCTTTGCCCAGATACGCGAGTTCCTTCTCCATCAGCAATCCTGCCGCCGCCTGCTTTACGAAGCGCGTAATCCCCACTACGGAAGCATGCACGCGGTGCGCGGAGCCGAAGGCATCGCAGACAAAAACGCCGTCACACAGAGCCGCAAGCTGCCTGGAAAACGCTTCACCATTCATTTCTTCTTCCGAGTGGAACCGCACGTTCTCCAACAGCAGCACCCCGCCATCGTCCAGCGCCTTGCTCTTCGCTTCCGCATCCGCTCCGACACAATCGTTGGCAAACGCAACATCCCGCTCCAAAAGCTCCTGAAGTTTCTTCGCCACCGGCGCCAGCGAATACTTCGGATCCGGTCCGCCCTTGGGTCTCCCAAGGTGCGAGGCCAGGACCAGCCGCCCGCCCTTCTGGATGGCCAAACGGAGCGTTGGCAGCGTCTCGCGGACCCGCGTGTCGTCCGTGATCACGCCATCTTTCAGCGGCACATTAAAATCGACGCGAATAAAGACGCGCTTACCCCGCAAATCCAGATCGTTAATCGTCAGTTTGTTCATGACTTCTAGCTTTCAGTTTTCAGTTCTCGGCACTGACTCGGTGCGGAAAGCGAAGCCTGCAACGGCGTGCAAGGCACTCTCAGAATTTGGACGCCATGAATTTGATCAAGTCGCGGCAGCGGCAGGAGTATCCCCACTCGTTGTCGTACCACGCCAGCACCTTCACGCAGCGGTCGCCCACCACTTTGGTGTAACCAGCGTCGACAATCGAGGAATTTGCGTTGCCCTTGAAATCCGCGGACACCAACTCTTCTTCGGTATACGCGAGAATTCCCTGCATCGGCCCGTTTGCCGCAGCCTTCAGCGCCCCGTTGACGCTTTCCACCGTGGCCGCCTTATCGACAAACACCGTCAAGTCCACCACGCTGACGTTCGGCGTCGGAACGCGCATGGCGTATCCGTCCAGCTTACCTTTCAGCGCAGGAATCACTAGGTGCAACGCCTTCGCCGCACCCGTGGAACTCGGAATCATATTGATCGCCGCGGCCCTCGCCCGCCGCAAGTCCTTGTGTGGCAAATCCAGTAATTTCTGGTCATTCGTGTACGAGTGAATCGTAGTCATCGTCCCGCTGTGAATGCCAAAAGTGTCCTGCAAAACTTTGGCAACCGGTGCCAGACAATTCGTCGTGCACGAAGCATTCGAAACCACATTGTGCTTCGCAGGATCGTACGTATTGTCGTTCACGCCGAGAACAAACGTCGCATCCGGGCCGTCCGCCGGCGCGGAAATAATCACTTTCTTCACCGGACCGCGCAGATGCTTCTTGGCATCCGCGCCCGTGGTGAAAAGCCCCGTCGATTCCACCACGATACTGGCGCCTACGGACGCCCAGTCGATCTCGCCCGGATCTTTGGTCTTGAACACCTTGAAGCTCTTTCCATTCACGGCGATGGAATCATCGGTGTGCGTCACGTTGTGCGGCAAATTCCCCAGAATCGAATCGTATTTCAGCAGGTGCGCCAGCGTTTTCGCATCCGTAACGTCATTGACCGCCACGATCTGAACGTCTTTGTCATCCAGCACGGTGCGCATGATATTCCGGCCGATGCGGCCGAAGCCGTTGATACCTACCTTGACAGGCATTCTTCCTCCGATTGGGGATGCGTGCTAGCGGCAGGGCCACAATGCAAACTTCAGCCACGCTGCGGACCTAAAATGCTATGGTCTGCGCCAACAAAAGTCAACGCAGGTTGGGGATCGTGAAAATTATTGCGGATATTGCTTGATGCTGGTAACGCGGTCGCCCATGAAGCGGATGAAAACGGTTTTTGACGGCGGCTGGCCGTAAATCCAGTCCTCGATCTCGTTCCCTTGGGAATCGCGCTCGCGAACTTTGTGCTCCGGCTTGCCAATTGCGGCGACCACTTCTTCGCGGTCCATGCCCACGGTCGGCCGCCGATCTTGAATCGCCTTCTTCATCTCCGGCGGCAGGGTATCGACCCACTGCACTGAAGCGGAGCGCTGTCTGGCAAAATCCAAAAAGGGCGAGAGAATCTGCTTCAACTCTGCCGGAGTCAAGTCCGGCACAGGTTTGCTGAACTCCAGGAAAATTGTGCTGCCTGTGCCAGGCTGGAGGCCCGGAGGGCCGCTTTCCTGGTCGGGGCCGGTTGTGGTGGTTCTCGCCGTTGGTATCGTCCCGCCCATCCCGATTTGAATGTGGTCGCGCCAACGCCGCTTACCTCGCCCCCCGCCATTCACATCCACGACGATCGCGTGGTCGCGAAATTCCAGCTTGGTGATCTGGGCGTTATCGCCGATGTGCACTGCGGCTCCGTGCGTAGCCACCGCGCGCTCCAACTGCTCCTGGCTAAGCGGCTTGCCGACGTAAAGCAAAAATCCATCCTTGCCCGCAGGCAAGTTCCGCGTCGCTTTGGCGAACTCGCCGGAAACATAGCGGATCAGCTCCAGCTTCGAGTACTCCTGCAACGTCGCGGCTTTTGCGGTGTTCTGGGAATCCGATTGCGCCGCCTGTCGCTCCCCGGCAAGCTCGTCCGGAAACACGCCGATTTCATCCGTACGCGAGAATGTCCCGCCCGGCACAGTCGACGGGCGCAGGCGTTCCGATCCCGGAATGTCCGCGTCGGCGAACAACAGCAAACCCAAGATTACCGTGAGAAACTTCGGCATACGCGCTCGCCGGGCCCCTCTGCGACCCGCAACCTATATTCTATGATGCGGAAAGCCCGCTGAACAGTGGCCCTCTAAGGAGAAATACCCAAGGCCTCAGGATACATTGACCTGCACACCGGAGCGGTCGAGCTTCATCGGCAGTACTTCCCCGCCGGCCTCCGCCACCGCAGCCTCAACCCGTTCGCGTTCTTCCGGCTCAATTAGCAGCACCACGCAGCCGCCTCCGCCAGCACCGCAAACCTTACCGGCCAGAGCGCCCCTGCGTCGCGTGTTGTCTACGATTCTGTCGATAGTTTTCGTTGTAATGGTCGGCAGGTTGCGCTTGCGAAAACTCCACTCTGCCCGCATCAATCGACCGACTTCCGCCCAGTTGGAGCGCTCCAGTGCACCGCGCAATTCTTGCGCCACCTCGGAAATGCGCGCCAAGTTGCGGAACACCGCGGTGTCGCCATTGATGTGTGCGCGGAAGACGTCCCAATTGTTGATCGCGGACTTGCGCGGTTTTCCCGTGTAGCACAGCACGATCCGGCGCTCCAGCTCCGACAGGTCAACGCGCAGTTCCGTGCGCCGCTCGCCGCCCGGCGGCAGCTCGATCGCCGCGGCACCGCCGAAGGCCGGCGGGTAGTGGTCCTGCGTTCCGGTAGGCACGCGAATCACGATCGCTTCCGCGTCGCGGCTAATGTGGATCCAATCCGCTTTGCTCTTGCCCGCTCCGGTGTAGCGGTCCAGTGCGGCGCAAATCGCCACAGCCATGGCGCTCGAACCGCCAATTCCCGCGCCGGCCGGCGCCTCCGAATCGGTGGTCAACGTAAAGCCGCCTTGCGGCTGAAAGAATTTTACGATTTCGGCCAGCAGCGGCAGTTTGTAGCGCTTGCCCTTTACCAATTCCGCGAAAGACGCAAAACTTTCCTCGCGCTGCGTGTCCCGGGAAACCAGCCGGATGCGCACGTCGCCCAGCGCCTGCGTTTCAATCCGGCAGGAAGCGTAGCGCGTGATCGCGGCATTCACGGTTACCGCGCCGGGATGAAATAAATAGATCGGCCAGATATCGAGCGTTCCGCCGGCCAGGTCCACCCGAGTCGGAGCTTTGGAATCAATGCGCATGTTCACCTGGGTTTCGGCGGGCCCGTTACCGCGATGGGCAAGTTCAGGACTTCCCTGCGGCACGGTTGCGGATCAGCAGCGGCGTCTCTTTCTTCTCGCGTGCCTGCTCCGGGCTCGGCTCGAAACACCGGCGGCAGCGCGCTTCGTACATTCCCATCGCGCCCACCTCGATCAACTCTTCGCTTTCCGTCAGCCGCTGCGTGTGCACCGCCGGATTTCCGCAGCGCACGCAGATCGCCAGCAGCTTGGTGATCTCTTCTGCAATGGCCAGGAGCCGGGGCATGGGCTCAAACGGCCGGCCGCGATAATCGGTGTCGAGGCCCGCGACGATCACGCGCTTGCCCAAATTCGCGAGCTTGGTGCACACATCCACTACTTCGTCTCCCAAGAATTGCGCCTCGTCGATGCCGATCACTTCCGTGCGCGGTTGCAACTTGTCCAGGATTTCGCCGGCCTTCAAGATATTGTCTGAAGCGATGCCCAAGCCAGAGTGCGAAATGATTTCATTCGCGGCGTAGCGTTCGTCGATCGCCGGCTTGAAAATCTGCACGCGCTGCCGCGCAATTTCCGCGCGCCGCAGCCGCCGGATCAACTCTTCGCTCTTCCCCGAAAACATCGGGCCGACCACGACTTCGATCCAGCCCAT
>Ga0307475_10000537_pt1 | contig 22633 bp, 18 predicted proteins | sample atmos_gasesECM1C_FD_203317 | JGI IMG/M metagenome (GOLD analysis project Ga0307475, IMG submission 203317) | Hardwood forest soil microbial communities from Morgan-Monroe State Forest, Indiana, United States - atmos_gasesECM1C_515 | ecosystem: Environmental > Terrestrial > Soil > Temperate... | reverse complement strand
GCTTCAACGCGCTCAGCCGCGGATTTTTGTATCGTGCCGGGCGGCCGTTCCAGGGGCCGGACCAGGCGCTGGCAGACGATATCATCGCGCAATCAAAGCACTTGAAGGTGGGCGACCACATCACGCTGCTGAACCACGGATTTGTGATCAGCGGAATCGTCGCGCACGGGAAAGGCGCGCGGTTTTTTGTGCCGCTGCGAACGGCGCAAGAGATTGCCGGAGTCGAGAATCGTGTTTCCATGTTCTACGTGCGCAGCAAGGGAGATACGGAGAAGGCGCGCGCGGAGATATTGAACCTGGATCCAAAAAATCGTGTGAGGTCGACCTCCGAATACGTGACGCTGATGAGTTCGTCGAACCTGCCGGAATTGAGGCCGTTCATTCGTTCCATGGTGGGGCTGGGAGTCGTGATCAGCTTTCTCGTGGTGCTGCTGAACATGCACACTATGGTGCTGGAGCGAACGCGTGAAGTGGGAATTCTGAAAGCCCTGGGATTCTCGCGGCTCGACATTGTGCGGATGCTGCTCGGCGAGATGCTGGTACTCACGTTACTGGGGAGCGGGTTGGGAATTGCGTTGACGTTTCTGACCCAGGCGATTCTTAAGGAGACGAGCCCCAGCTTGATGATTCTGATCACCGGGCGATGGATTTTCTCGTCCATCCTCCTGGCTTTGGTTGGGGCCGCCCTCGGCGCGGCGTATCCGGCGTTTCGCGCGGCGAGTTACGATCCGGTGGTGGCGCTTGCGTATGAGTAGCGATAGAAGGCGCGGATGGAACTGACTGCGCAAAAACCAATTACAGAGAAACACTTCATCGCGCGTATTTTGGAGCGCAAGGATTTGTCGGAAGACCTCTGGGTCATCAAAGTGGACCCGGGCGGGCCCTTTTCTTTCAAGGCGGGGCAATACGCGACGCTGGGAGTGGAGCACGAGGGAAAACGGATCGAGCGAGCGTATTCCATTGTGTCGTCGCCCTACGAGGAAGCGCTGGAATTTTTCCTTGAGCTGGTGCCGCAAGGCGAGCTGACGCCCAAGCTCTACAAGTTGCAGACTGGCGACACGATGCTGTGCCGCAAGATCGCCAAGGGGCGGTTTACTCTGGATTTGCGAAGCGGGCGTACGCAACACCTGCTGTTGGCGACGGTTACGGGGATTGCGCCGTTTGTGAGCTACGTACGCACTGTGTATCGCGACTGGAAGGCGGGCGATAGCCCGATGCCGGGGAATCACAAATTATATTGCATACAGGGCGGCAGCCGGTCGTGGGAATTCGGCTATCGCGAAGAGCTGGAGCAGGTTGCCGGGGAAGTGCCGTGGTTTAAGTATGTTGCGACCATTAGCCGGCCCTGGGGGGATGCTGCTTGGACGGGCGAGACGGGGCGCGTGGATGATCTGGTGCGGAAATACGTTTCGGAGTGGGGCCTGAAGCCGGCGGAGACGACCGGGTATTTGTGCGGGCATCCCAACATGATTGAAAACGGGCGCGGAATTTTGGAGCGAGCGGGATGGCAGAAAGGTTCGACGTTTGAAGAGGTCTATTTCATTCCAGGGAAAGAATTTACGCCGCAAGCTTAAGCTGCCGGAGACTTGGCTTCCAGCTCTCGGGCGATATCTTCCAGCATAACCAGAGGGCAAGCCACGTGAACGGTTTCACCAGGTTCGGTGACGTCGATGAGCAGCTTGCCCTGATGGGTGCGAATGTGGACGTGCTGACGGCCGTCCTGGACTTCTACGAAGTCCGCTTCGGGATATCGCTTCAATTGTTTCGTCAATTCGCGCAGCGTAGGTAGCCAGGGGCCAGCGTGCTCGAGTGCGCGCTCGAAACGGCGGCTGGGCACGACGTGAAGGGCCATCGGCACGATAGCGGCCGGGACCCAGACATGGACGTGCCGGCCGTCATAGTGATCTTCATCAACACGCATCACGCCTTCGTGGAAAGTGTAGGCGCCAGCCACTGCCACCGTGCCGCAGAAGCCTAAAGCGAGCTTGGCCAATATCATGTGTTTGCTCCTCCTGCTGGGTATAGCCGCGTCGGCGCTTTGCAGCGACGAGCTTGAGTGAGCCGATTAATCCGTAACGTTCTTGGAATCCACCCAGACGCGCACAGTATTTTCTTCGTCCTTGACGGAGACGAGTTCGGTATCTCCCTGAGCGGAAAGGGCATGGAGCGCAGCGACGATATCCAATTCGTCCTTGCCGCCGGAGAAGAGCGCGTCGACGACCTTCATGGGGACTTTGACTTCGACTTGAGAGTGCTTGGGGCGATTCTTCTCGAATACATGCACGAACAGATAGCCGTTCTGCTTGGCTACACGGACATCGGCGTCCTTACTCTGGACGGTGACGAATTCGCCGTCCTTGGAGGTACGGACAGCGTCAACGAGAGCATGGAGATCAACGCCGTGGCAGTCGACATCGTCGAATCGGACCTTGCCGCTGTGTAGGCGATTCTTATTGATGGTGGGGAGAACTTTTTCGGCAAGCTCCAGGGGAACGTTGACGCGAACGGTTTCTTCGTTGTTGCCGGGATTGGTGACGCGGACATGCAACCAGCGATCGTGGCTGGACGCGGAGACAGTCTGGCCGGAGCCGCTGGCGGGCGAGGCTTGGGCCGCGGCGACGGGCGCGAGAAGCGCGGCGGCAGCCAGCAGCGAAGCGGCCAGCGTAAGAGCCATCTTTTCAGTGAGTCGTACGGCTGGAACGTTCATGGCGAAGTTTCTCCTTCCCTGACCGGGCCTTCGAGGAGGCAAGGCTTGCAGTGTGCTCCCGGCGGGTACTTGTGTTGATATACGAGGGAGGGCCCAGAAATGTTTCCCGAAGCATTGCCCTTCATGGCGCGGAATGCGGCGCAGGCAGAGCGTTTACATCTCATTCCTTCACGCGCAGCTGCAATCGTTCGTAGGCGGCGCGGCACTCATTGTCGCCGCCGCGCGCCCGGATCGCGGTGTGATATTGGCGTAGGGCTGCTTTGAGGTCCCCTTTCAGTTCAAATGCGCGCCCAAGCTCGCAATTCGCCGGCGAAAAGTGATTCTTTTCCTTCTTCAAAGCCCATTGCAATTCAACAATGGCGGCATCCGGATCATTTTTCTTCACCAGCACCCGGCCCAATAAGTAGTGGAAATAAGGTCTCTCGGGCCACATCCGAATTGGCTCTTTGACTTCGACAAGCGCACTATCAAAGTCACCGGAGTCCGTGAGAGCACTTATCAGAGCTATTCGGACGCGTTCGTTATCGGGGCTGAGTTGTACGGCGGTTCGACATTCAGAAACGGCGCGGGCCAAATCACCCTTTTCCCGAAACAGTCCTGCAATTTCCAAATGAAGGTCCGGAGAACTTGGGTTCCAGCCGAGAGCTCCCTGGTATTCCTCCATGGCTCCGTCCAAGTCACCGGCCTGATGCAGAAGTTGTGCCTTATGAGAGTCAAAAAAAAGTCCAGTTCCGATTGATGATTCGGGGACTTGCTTTAGAAATTCCCGAAGCTGTTCCTCGACGGCGTTCCGCTTTTCTTCGGGCATCTGTTTTAGAAGTTCGCGAAGCTGCGCCTCGAGCTGTACCTCGGTGGCCTTCTGCTTTTCAATGTATTCCGCCTGCGCTGCCTGCTGCTTTGCAGGGTCAAGTGCAACATTTTCTGCCACATGAGCCACCACCCACACTCCACACGTCCCCAGACCCCCGAACCACCCACACCCTGCGCCTTTGTCAAGGAGAACCTTCTTCTCGAAAAGTTTCACTACAGCGAATACCGGTAACACAATTGGCAAGGCCATGGGTTCGTCGACGAATCCGACGGCATCCATCATCCCGGGCTTGTCGCTCGGCGTCGTTCCCCCCGATACAAGGTGCGCCATTTCTCCCGAGACCGTTTGTGCGGGCCCCAGGTCAACAACCACCTTGGCCGGACCTTTGCCCGTATGATCGATGCGTCGCACGCTCCCGTTGACGCCCTTCCCGCTTTGAATTGCGATTTGGCCATTCACGACAACATCAAAGCCGACCTCAAATTCCACGGGCTGGCCGGGCTTCGCGTCCTTCTTGTACAGACTCTCCTTCAGACGGAGTATCACGGGGGTGTTGGCCGGCAGGGTCACGGGGCTTGAAATCTCCGGGGGCACAGATTGCGCTGTGCATTCCACGGAGCCCAGAAGAAACGCAACAATTATTGGCGCTAATGGCGGGAGTTTACACGCCACCGTTCCTGAAGAACGCCGGGAATCCGTGAGTCGTGTACTTGGACCCATGGCAGGACCCTACCGGCTCGCTTAGCAGCCCGCAAGCGACAAGGCACGACTCCTGACGATTTCCACGCGAATGTCGCTGTTTTTCGCTTCTGACCTAAGAGGGGAGCCACTTGAGGAAGGTGGCGGCTAGGGGCGGTAGGGTGAGGGCGATGCTGTGGGGGCGGCCCATTTGAGGCATTGGGGAGGACTGGGCGCCGCCCATGTTGCCGGCGTTCGAGCCGCCGTAGGTGGCGGAGTCGGTATTCAAGACTTCCTGGTAGAAGCCCGGTTGAGGGACGCCGATGCGATAGCCCGGGCGAACGACCGGAGTTGCGTTCAGCACGACTACGAGCAAGTCTTGCGGATTCTTGCCGCGGCGCATGAAGGAGAAGACGCTGTTGTCGGCGTCGTTGCAGTCAAGCCACTCAAACCCATGCCAATCGAAATCTACCTCGTGCAGGGCAGGCTCGGCGGCGTACAGCTTATTCAGGTCGGCGACCAGGCGCTGGATACCGCGATGTGAATCGTGCTGGAGCAGGTGCCAGTCGAGGCTGCGGGCTTCGCTGAATTCGCTGCGCTGGCCAAACTCCTGGCCCATGAAGAGGAGCTTTTTACCGGGATGGCCGTACTGATAGGCGTAGAGAAGCCGCAGATTTGCGAATTGCTGCCACATGTCGCCGGGCATTTTGTGGAGAAGGGAATTTTTGCCGTGCACGACTTCATCGTGAGAGAAGGGCAGCACGAAATTTTCGGTGAAGGCGTAGAGCATGGAGAAGGTGAGCTGGTTCTGGTGGTACTTGCGATGGATGGGGTCGGTGGAGAAATAAGCGAGGGTGTCGTTCATCCAGCCCATGTTCCACTTGAGACTGAAGCCTAGGCCCCCAAGGTAGGTGGGGCGGGACACGCTGGGCCAGGATGTTGATTCTTCAGCGATGGTGAGGAGACCGGGAAAGCGCTCGTAGGCGACCTCATTGAGACGGCGGATGAATGCGATCGCCGGGAGATTCTCGCGGCCACCGAATTGATTCGGGACCCACTCCCCCGGTTTGCGGGAGTAATCGAGATACAGCATGGAGGCTACGGCGTCTACGCGCAGGCCGTCGATGTGGTACTTGTCGAGCCAGAATAAGGCGTTGGAGATCAGATAGTTCTGCACTTCGTTGCGGGCATAGTTGTAGACGAGGGTGCCCCAGTCAGGATGAGCTCCCTGCCGAGGATCGGAGTGCTCGTAAAGGTGCGTGCCGTCGAATTCGGCGAGGCCGTGGGTATCGCGCGGGAAGTGAGCGGGGGTCCAGTCGAGGAGAACGCCCAAGCCGGCGTTGTGACAGCGGTCGATAAACTCCATGAAATCAGCGGGAGAGCCGTAGCGGCTGGTGGCGGCGAAATAGCCGATGGTTTGGTAGCCCCAGGAGCCGTCGAAGGGATGCTCCATGATGGGCAGCAGCTCGATGTGGGAGTAGCCAAGGCCTTTTACATATGGGATGAGCTGATCGCCTAGTTCGCGGTAGGTGAGCCAGCGGTTGCCCTCTTCGGGGATGCGGCGCCAGGCGCCGAGATGGATTTCGTAGATGGAGATGGGCTTCTCAAACCAATTGGTCTTCGCGCGCTGTGTTGTCCATGCGGAGTCATTCCACTTGTAAGTATCGAGGTTGGCGACGACGGAACCGGTGTTGGGGCGGAGTTCGGCGCGAAAGGCGTAGGGATCCGCCTTGAGGGGGATCATGTTTCCGTTGGGGCCGATGATTTCATATTTGTAGACGGCGCCTTCGTCGAGTTCGGGGACGAAGAGTTCCCAGACGCCCGAGGAGCCACGGGCGCGCATGGGGTTGATGCGACCATCCCAGTGATTGAAATCGCCTACGACGCTGACGCGTTGGGCGCTGGGCGCCCAGACCGCAAAGTTAACGCCGCGCACGCCTTCGACAGACTGAATGTGTGCGCCGAGCTTGTTGTAGGTGTCGTAGTGGCGGCCTTCTCCCATGAGGTAAAGATCGAATTCGCTCAAGAGAAGAGGAAAGGCGTAGATGTCGTATTGTTCGTGCGTGGCCCCGGAGGCGAATTGGTATTGAATCCGATAGCTTGCCGGTGCGGGACGCTCCGGTTGTGCTTCAGGAAGGTTCGCTTCAAAGAAGCCTTGAGGGCGAAGTTTCGAGGCTTCGACAACAGTCTGTGAATCGGTGAAACGGATCGCAGCGGAGATCGCTCCGGGATGGAACATGCGAATAACCCAGCGGCGGCCCGCTGGAGTTTCGGCGGCGTGTGGACCGAGCAACGCGAAAGGGTCGGAATTGCGGCCGATGACGAGCGCATCGATGGCCAGGTCGAGGGGCGATTTTGCGGGGCTGGCCGACGCTGCGGCTGCCTTTTCCATACTTTGTTCGGGCAAGTGTGCGTCTCTCCGACGGGGCGAGAGGCCGGGCTAGTCCTGCGCACTCCACCGGGATGACAGGCCACGTCGGCTTCGATTCTAGAGTGTTACGATGAGTTTTCCAAGGTTTGGTGACGCAACGACTTCGCTGTGAGCCTAGCCTGCGCGCTTCGCGACAGCTTTCCCGAGAAAGCTCACCAACTCAGCGTTCACTTCCTCCGCGTGGGTCCAGGTTATACAGTGCGGCCCGTCCTTCACTACCAATAGGCGCGCTCCCTTGATCAGCTTCGCAGTCCGGAGTCCCGAGGCAGTGATCGGCAGAATCCTGTCTGCGTCCCCGTGAATGACCAGCGTTGACGCGTCGATCTTGTTCACGTCCTTTCGGAAGTCTTCATGCCAGGTTGGGACGCAAGCGAGACTGGCCGTAGCTGAGGCGCCGGCCGCCAGGTTCCAGCTTGCCTGCACAGCCTGTTCGCTGACACGCTTGTTGAGGAGGATATCCGTGTTGTAGAAATTCTTGAAAAACTCCGTGAAGAACGCGTAGCGATCCGCGGCGACGGCTTTCTGTATTCCCTCGAAGACACTGCCGTCGACTCCCTCCGGATTGTCTGGCGTCTTCAGAAGGAACGGCGGGACACCGGAAATAATGACCGCTTTGCTCACGCCCTTTGATCCGTATTTCCCCAAGTAGCGCGCCACTTCGCCGCCACCCATGGAGAAACCAACCAACGCGAATTCACGTAATTCGAGATGCGCGATCAGTTTGTGCAGGTCTTCAGCGAAGGTGTCGTAGTTGTACCCCGCTGTTGGCTGGCTGGATTTACCGAACCCTCGGCGGTCATAGGTGATCACGCGGTGTCCGGCGCTCAAAAGAACCGGCACCTGTTTCTCCCATGAGGCACCGCTCAGCGGATATCCGTGAATCAAGACAACCGGCTGACCCGAGCCGTGGTCCTCATAGTAGAGATCGATTTTGCTCGAGTTTTCCTTACCGACAGTAACGTATGGCATTGAACTTCTCCTTTCTCGTTCGTTTCAGGTTGAAGGCGATTTGATGGTTATTGTTTTCTCCTCGGAGTAACGCGTTAACCTTTGCCTCGGGAATTGCTAGCAGGCGAGTGGGTGAAAAACGAGCCAAAAAGCAGCCAAATCACGGGTAACCGGAATTTCCGATTTGGGTCTCCGTTTGCGGCAGTGGGCACTGATTGCGCCCGTGGGCATCGGCAAATCCAACGTTAGTAGTCCCGCCAGGGCTTCCACAATGGAACGCTCAGGGAACGTAAGGGTAGAACGCGCTGTCCGCGAGCGAGTTCCATTTTCTGGCCTTGTTGAGTAATTCTCTGACCTTGTTGAGCATACGTTTCAACACGGTGAATCCCCTTTAATCTCTTTCACTATATTCAGGCTAACACGGCTTTAGATTCCGTCAAGATGGGGTGAATTTCAAACTGACCCGCTGGCAAAGTTCGGGTGTTCGGTCGGGTTTTTGCGTGCTTGCGGGCGCGGTACGTCCGCGATAGAGTGCGCGCGACGTGAAAAACTAAACTTCGGGAGCAGTGGGCTACTAATGCGAAAGGCGCGTGTTTGGGGGTATGTTCTGACGCTAACGATGATGGCTACGCCGGGGATTTTTGCGCAGGACCGCGGACAGGGGCGGTCGATGGTGATTTCGCGGGGCGGGATTGTGGCCGCAGAATCGCCGCTGGCGGCGCAGGCGGGTGTGCGCATGCTGGAGCGCGGCGGGAATGCCGTGGACGCGGCGATTGCGACGAACGCGATGATGGGAGTGGTCGAGCCGATGATGGATGGCATCGGCGGAGACTTGTTTGCGATTGTGTACGACGCGAAGGCGAAGAAGCTGTATGGGTTGAATGCGAGCGGGTGGGCGGCCGCGGGGCTGACGATTGAGTTTCTGCACAAGCAAGGGCTTCGCGAGATGCCGCAACGCGGGGTGCATGCGATTACCGTGCCCGGAGCGGTGGATGGGTGGCAGAAGCTGGCGGACAAGTTTGGACGAAAGAAATTGAGCGAGGATTTGGCTGCGGCGATCCGAACGGCGGAGGAAGGATTTCCGGTTCCGGAGTGGACGGCGGCGTATTGGGCGGACGAAGTGGACTTGCTGCGAAGCGACGAAGCGGCGAGCAAAGCCTATCTGCCGAACGACCATGCGCCTAAGGTTGGCGAAGTGGTTCGCAACGCGGACTTAGCGTGGTCGTTGCAGCAGATTGCGGAGCATGGACGCGACGCTTTCTATAAGGGGGAAATCGCCAAGAAGATCCTGGAATCGATGCGCCATCACAACGGGACGATGATGGCGGAGGATTTGGCCAGTTATTCGAGCGAATGGGCGGAGCCGATTTCGACTACGTACCGCGATTGGACGGTGTACGAGATGCCGCCGAACGGGCAGGGAATCGCGGCGTTGGAAATGTTGAATATTATGGAGACATTTCCCATCGGGCAGTTTGGATTTGGCTCGGCCAAGGCTTTGCACGCGATGATCGAGGCGAAGAAACTGGCCTACGCGGATATGGCGAAGTATGTCGCCGATCCGCGCGGGCAGAAATTGCCGGTGGCGACGCTGCTCTCGAAGGATTGGGCGAAACAGCGAGCGCAGTTGATTGATGCGGAGCATGCGCAGTGCGAGGTTGGAGCGGGCGAGTTGCCCGGGGGCAGCGACACGACGTATCTGAGCGTGGTCGACCGCGAGGGGAACATGGTCTCGCTGATCCAGAGTAATTATTCGGCGTTTGGGTCGGGGATTGTGGCACCGGGAACGGGATTCGCGCTGCACAATCGGGGCGGGCTGTTTACATTGGACGCTGCTTCACCGAATGCGCTGGCCGGGCATAAGCGGCCGCGCCACACCATCATTCCCGGATTCGCGCAGAAGGGCGAGACGCGAATGGCATTTGGCATTATGGGCGGATGGAACCAGTCGCAAGCGCACGCGCAGTTCATCGCGGATATCGCGGACTTCAAAATGAATATCCAGGCGGCGCTGGAGGCACCGCGGTTCACGAAACATACGTTTGGCGGATGCGACGTGATGATGGAGCATCGCATCCCGGCGGCGGCGCGCAATGAACTCTCCAGCAAGGGGCACAAGATTCAGGTGCTGGGAACGTTTTCGGCGGCGGTCGGTGGCGGGCAAGTGGTGTTGCGCGACTCTGCAACCGGAGTGAATTTCGGAGCATCGGACCCTCGGAAGGACGGGCAGGCGGCTGCGGAGCTTCCTTATTAGGTTGAGTCCCGCGGATGCAGGCGCGCAAGAAACTGCAAAATAGTTCCATTTGGCGAGCCGGGATGAGAAAAAAGCTGTTCGGGAGAGCGAGCTGTACAGTCGGGCACGTTTGATAAGTGCTTTGTATTCAGCAGCATAGTACGGGTGACGTTGGTATGTGACGTGCACCTGTACTTGTGGTCAGGTAGGCGTCCCGCAGCGACGTTACTTGGTGCCGGAGGCGAGAATGAGGCCAACCCCAGCCCTGAAGGTCTCATGCATTGCTTGGTTGTTGGGTATCTATTTCATGCTGCCCGCTGCTGGCGCAGCGCAGACGACTGATGTTTCCGGACGCTATCAGTGCGTGGCGGCCAAGGTCCACGGGAAAATCGTGCCGTGTACAGCAGCGCCACTTACGCTGAAGAATGATGGAAAATTTGAGCTGCGCGGGTGGGAAGGCAGTTATTTAGTCAACGGCGAGAGGGTCGAGCTGTCGGATTCCATGGTAAAGTCGCGCGCGCGAATCGCGCCAGGACACAAAATTGTTTTCCAGTACAAGGGAAAGCACGGCTGGTGCGAGATGGTTTATGAGCGCCGCATCGCGGAGTTGGGAAAAACTTCGCTGAGCTAGCGGGCATTTACATTCCCCTTAATTATCGTTCAGACGTGGAAGTGTCTTCGAGCGCGGCATCGTATGCTGCCGCGGCGATTTCGCCGAGGGCTTGTCCAGCGACCGATTGCGCCGCCTCGGGGTCGAGCGGCAGGGAAACATGATTGACATAGGCGGCGAACACGAGTTTTTGACCGCTGGCGGTGATTACGTAACCGGCTAGGCCCTTGCCGTTCAGCATCATGTTGGCGTTGAGCCGATTTTCCGAGGCGAAGGTTCCGGTTTTCGCGAAGACGTGTCCTGCGCCGGGATTCGCTGTCTGAATTTTTGCGAGCGTTCCGTCCTTGCCAAGGATGGGTAGTGCTTTGAAGAACGTGGGGTAATCGGGGCGCGTGGTCCAGTAGGTGAGGTAGGTGCAGATGAAGTCGGGGGTAAAGAGATCGGCCCAGTCGCCGCCGGCTCCATCGCCCTGGGAGATGGCGGAGGGATCGAGCTTGGCTTCTTGCAAGAAAGCGCGCTCCGTTGCAAAGCCGGCTTGCAGAGGATCCTTGCTGTTTTTTGCCACCAGCATCCCCAGAAGATAAGGTCCCATGCCGGCGTGGAGGTTTTGGCTGACTTTCAGCGTTACCTTTATTTCTTCCGCGAGCGGAAGAGAAACATGTTCGGCGATTTGATTTTGCGGAGTGTACAGACGCGCGAGCGCGGGGAAATCGGGAGCGGCCGGATGTTTCGGCGACTTGATCGAGACTCCGGCCGCGGAAAGCGCTTCGGTGAGCACGGTCTGGGCAAATGCGGTGGGTGAGGGCACGGCAAATGCGGCGGTCGTGGGCTGCGAGCCGAGAGGTATGGTGCCGGTGATGGTTACGCTAACGGTCCCATCAGGGTTGGTCACGGGATCCGAGATGTCGAAGTCGGATTTGGAAGCAGCCGGGCCAGTCGTCACGCGGCTGACGAACTTGACGTAAGAGGTTTGCGGCACAGTAATGAGAGTAGCGGCATCGCCTGATTTGGCGGCGGGCGTGAGAGTAAGATCGATCACATTGTCGTTGACCATGACGGAAGACATCACGACGTTGGTGCCGCCTTCGCGAGGGCCGTCGGGGAACAAGGTGGCGTCGACGAGGATTCGGCCCTCGATTTTGCGGACGCCTTTGGCGGCGACGTCCTTCGCGAGCTGCTTGATGACCGTTAGCGGATCGCCATCAACGGCGGGGCCGTTGTAGGAGTGATCTTCATCGACGAAGGCCAGCGTGCCGTCGGGGCGAATGCGATTGGAGAGATTGGGATCGCCGCTGGCGACCAGGACGAGGTCGCCCCTGAGCTTGCCGTTTTTGTCGATCGGAGCGGTGCGATAGATGCGCGTGTGAAAGCGGTAGTCCGCGCCGAGCTTGGCGAGCACGGTGCCTTCGGTCAGCAGCTTGGTGGTGGAGGCAGGGACAAAGAGCTTATTGGAGTTCAGCGAATAGAGAACTTTGCCGGTGTCGAGCGAGACGAATTTGATTCCAAAGTTGGCGTGCGCGAATTCGGGGCGTTTCATCACTTTCTGAATGCGTTCCGCCAATGTCGCCGAGGATTGCGCGCGAACAAGCTTCCTATGTGCCGGCAGAAGCAGCAGGGCCATGATGGCGCAACACACGAACAACCTTCGGGCGAGATTTTGCAAGACACGCTCCTCCAAGACCGTTACAAGCGGTCTACCGAACCTGCTTTTCACTGAACTGTAGCTTCTCGAACGGAACATTTAAGATCGGGTACTCGTGCCAATCCTTGAAATCGAAATGCCACCACTCGTGCCCGTACACGGTGAAGCCCTCGGACTCCATTGCCCAGCGGAGCAGATCGCGATGCCAGCGCTGCAACGAAGTTCCGCCGGGATAATCAGGGAACGAACGTGGGGACATTTCGTCGTACGGGCCGGGCATCTGGACTGGCTTGCTGGTTTTTAGTTCGTACAGGGTGAGATCGACGGCGCATCCACGATTGTGCCGGGAACCCTGCGCGGGATCGGCGACGAAGATTTTGCCCTCGGGCGGCGTTGCGTCCCAGAAGATTTTGGTTACGTACCAGGGACGATAGGCATCGTGAATGAGCAAGGCGTAGCCCAACGGTTTGAGGCGAAGCAATGCGCGCAGCAGAGCGTCAGCTGCGGGGCGCTGGAGAAAGGCGCGGGCTTGCGTGTAGACCGGCGTGCCGAGGAAATCGTTGGCGGTGGCGTAGCGAATATCGAGATGAATGCTGGAGTCGAGGGACGTCAGGTCGATGAGGTCGGGGTTTCGGAATTGGCCATCCTCGTGAGGAGGCGAGGCGGCCAGCGCTTCCTGGCGAAGGTCTTCTATCGAGCTAGAGAGTTGGATACGGAAGACCTGGCCTTCTTCGGGGCCAAGCGTGCGGCGTGGAAACGTGAGGTCGCCGAGGGAAATGCTTACGGCGTGGCCATTTAGCTCTCCGCCAAAGTAAACGGGCAATGGCGGGCCCGCCGGCCTGCTGAGCGTGAAAGTCCCGGCAGCTGCGCGCTGCAAGCTAATTTCCGTGCCATCATTTTTGCGCAGCACCAACTTGCCAGATTTTTCGAAGACCAGGAATGAGGCTTGTTCTGGTCCGTACTCGCCAATTAGTGGTCTCCATGCCCTTGGGATGTCAGCGGGTTTATGGCCGGGAAAAGCGAATTGGGCGACTTGTGCAAAGGCGGACGCGGCGAAAAAAGAAATGGACAGCGCGAAAAGAGTGATGGAGAAAATGAGGGAAGAAACCTTCGAGCGATGTCTCAAGCAGCGGGGAATTTGTTCCATAGAACGACGGACATGATAGCTGACTGTTGGACGTTTGCAGACGAAATAGTGAGAGCTGATTTCGCAAGTGAAAGCTAGCTGGTGTACCAGCGAAAGCCTTTGCGTTGCTCTTCGGCGATTTCCTTGAGGAGCGCGAGGGTGTGCGGGCGGCGATACTGCGCGCAGGCGGCGAGAAGCGCGTTCAGCAAAGAAATGGGAGCGACGTAGGAGGCGCCAAAGGAAGTGGACTCCGTCGAAGCGATGAAGAGCTCGTCGCATTCGCGGGCTAACGGGGAAAGGTAGGTGTCCGACACTCCGATACAATAGGCGCCGTGGGCGCGCGCTTGCTGAACGCCTTCGACGGTTTGGCGAAGGCCGCGGCGGAAAGTGATGGCCACAACTAGATCTTGTTTGGTTAGGGTGCGAACGAGGTGCGTGATGCGGCCCGCGGAGGTGGCGGAAAATATGGGCAGCCCAAGAAGGCTGATTTGATATTCCAGGTATTCCGCGAGCGTGGCGGCCAAGTCGCTGGCGAGAAGGAGAATGCGGCGCGCCTCGTAAAAACGTTTGGCCAAGGAGGCGAGGCGCTGCGCGTCGAGGCTGTTTTTCAATCCCTGGAGATTCTTGAGGTCTTGAGCGAGCGAATCACGCACGTAGGCAGGCATGTTGGAATCGCGGCTGCCGGCCTGCATGGTGTCGAGCGAAGTGGCGAAGGCGAGGGAGAGTTCGTGCAAGTGATGCTGAAATTCGCGATAGGTGGAGAAGCCGAGTCCCCGGACGATGCGCACGACCGTGGCGGGGTCGGTGTGCAATCGCTTGGCCACGGCGCGAACGCTCAGAAGCACGTATTCGCGCGGATGTTCGAGGATGGGGCGAATCACTTCCTGGCGCTTGGCGCTGAGCTGCTCAATGCGCTCCGGAAGATTGATAACCGATGCCGGCGTGTGCGCGGCGGGTTTTTTCATGCGCCGAGAGAATTGCGCAAAACTATTTGCATGTCAACGCCGCGCGCGGCTATTTGACACGAATGTCACAAGATGTGTTCCGGCTATTTTTCCGACGACGCTGCTTTGGTGGCAAGGCCGGGAGCGACAATTGGTTGAAGGAAGGGCATCATGGCGCGGAGCTTGGGGCCGAGCTGTTCGATCGGATGGGTTTGCTCGCGGTGCCGCGTCGCCAAAAAATTAGGGCAGCCCTTTTCGTTTTCCTCAATCCATTTTTTGGCGAAGCTGCCATCGCGGATTTCGGAGAGAATCTTGCGCATTTCCTCGCGGGTCTTCTGGGTGATGATCCTTGGGCCCGCCGAGTAGTCCCCTTGTTCGGCAGTGTCGCTGACCGAATAGCGCATGTAGCTGAGGCCGCCGCGATAAATCAGATCTACAATCAGCTTCAATTCGTGCAGGCACTCAAAATAGGCGACCTCGGGTTGGTATCCTGCGTCCACCAGGGTCTCGAACCCGGCTTTGATTAGTTCGCTGACGCCGCCGCAAAGAACCGCTTGCTCGCCGAAGAGGTCGGTCTCGGTTTCTTCGGTAAACGTGGTTTCGAGGACGCCGGCGCGCGTGCAGCCGAGCCCTTTTGCGTAGGAAAGAGCGAGTGCTTTTGCGTTTCCGGAAGCGTCCTGCTCGACAGCGAGGAGCGCAGGCGTGCCGCCGCCTTCGGTGAATACTTCGCGAACACGATGGCCGGGGGCCTTGGGCGCGATCATGGAGACGTCCACCGATGCGGGCGGCTTGATCGAGCCGAAGCGAATATTGAAGCCGTGCGCAAACATCAGCGTCTTGCCTGCGGTGAGGTGGGGCGCGATGGAGTCGCGATAGAGCTTGGGCTGCTTGGTGTCCGGCGCGAGAATCATGATTACGTCGGCCCAGGCTGCGGCTTCGGCCGGCGTGTTGACGGTCAACCCTTCTTTTTGCGCTTTAGAAGCGGAGGCGCTGCCGGGCTGCAGGCCGACGCGCACGGAGACGCCACTGTCGCGAAGGTTCAGCGCATGCGCGTGACCCTGCGAACCGTAGCCGATGATCGCGACCTTCTTGCTTTGAATCAGGCCGAGATCCGCGGAATTGTCGTAATAGAGATTTGCCATTCTTTTCCTTTCCAGGTTGAGGAATCTTTAGCTTGCTTTCACTGCAGGTTCTGTTTCCGCACCATTCGGTGGCGCTCCGGGAGGACGCAGCAAGTCGCTGCCACGAGTCATAGCGATGCGGCCGGTGCGCGCCATTTCCAAAACGCCGAAGGGGCGAAGGACTTCGAGGAGGCCGTCGATCTTGTCCACCGTGCCGGAGACTTCCAGGATGAGCGACTCCGGTGCGACATCAATGACGCGAGCGCGGAAGACTTTTATTAGCTCCATCAAATGAGGACGCGATTGCTGGTCGGCGGACACTTTGATGAGCGCGAGGTCGCGCTCCAGCAAGGAGCGCTCGGAGATGTTCTCGGCGAGCCGCACATCGACAAGCTTTTCAAGGCTGGCTTCGAGGCGATGCGCGCCCTTTTCGTCGGTGTGGGCGACGATGGTCATGCGCGCAATCTCTTCATTTTCCGTGGGGCCAACCGTCAGCGAGTCGATGTTAATGGCCAGACGGCGGGCCAGCGAGGCGACACGGTTCAGGACCCCGGGCTTGTTCTCCACATAAGCGACAAGTGTTTGCATAAAATCCTCGATCACGGCTCCGTAGCTGTTTCCACGAGCGGGCTGTCGGGCCGGCGTATCATTTCGTGCAGCGCGCCGCCCGCAGGCACCATGGGGTACACGGAGTCTTCTTGCTCGACGCGGAAGTCGATTAGGACGCTCTCGGCTGACTCACGGGCAGAGCGAATGGTGGGACTGACATCGGCCCGAGAGGTGATGCGTTCGCCGCGAATGCCGAAGGCGTTGGCGAGCGCCGCAAAGTCCGGCGCCACCAGCGGCGTGGCTACGTAGCGCTTGTCGTAGAAAAACTCCTGCCACTGGCGAACCATTCCGAGGAAGCCATTGTTAATGATGGCGATGTTGATCTTAATTTTTTCTTGGACGATCGTGGCTAGCTCGCACATGGTCATTTGAAAGCCGCCGTCGCCAACCACCACCCAGACATCGGATTCGGGCTTGGCGAATTTTGCGCCGATGGCGGCGGGCAGCGCGAAGCCCATGGTACCGAGACCACCGGAGGTCACCAGTGTGCGCGGCTGATTGTGATGGTAATACTGCGCTTCCCACATTTGATGCTGGCCGACGTCGGTGACCACGATGGCTTCGCCGCGCGTTTCTTTCCAGAGATCGTTGATGACGTGCGCGGCGTAGAGGTGGCCATTGTCGGGCAGGCCTTGGATGTCGCGCACGGCGGAGTCGCCCTTGAGTTCGCGGATGTGGCCCAGCCAGTCGCCGCGCTCGCGATGTTCCAGACGTGGGAGAAGCTGCTCAAGCACCTCGCGCGCGTCGCCTATCAGAGCAGCGTCCACTTTCACGTTCTTGTTGATCTCGGAGCGGTCGATTTCGATGTGAATCTTACGGGCTTCCTTGGCGTAGGTGCGTAGATCGCCGGTGACGCGGTCGTCAAAGCGCATGCCGACGGCAATGAGCAGATCGGCTTCCTGAATGGCGTGATTGACCCAGGCTTCGCCGTGCATCCCCATCATGCCGAGGTTAAGGGGATCGCTGGCGGGGAAGCAGCCGATTCCGAGGAGCGTCATGGCCACGGGAAGATTGCCGGCGTGGACGAACTGGTCGAAGACGCGCATCGCGCCGGACACCATGATCCCATGGCCGGCGAGAATCAGCGGGCGCTTGGCATTTTTGAGAAGCTCGACGGCGCGCTCAAAATCCGCGGGCTCATAGTTGATGCGCTGGCGTTTGGGCGGCAGCTTCGGAGTGGAAGCTTCCCAGTTGAAATCGCAAGAGGCCTGCTGCGCGTCTTTGGTGATATCGACGAGCACCGGGCCCGGGCGGCCGGAATTCGCGATCACGAAGGCTTCGCGAACGGTGCGGGCGATGTCCTCGGCGCGAGAGACGACCACATTGTGTTTGGTGATCGGCATGGTGATGCCGGTGATGTCGATTTCCTGAAAGGCGTCCGAGCCGAGCAGCTTGCTGCTGACTTGGCCGGTGATGCAAACGACTGGCGAAGAATCGAGCATAGCCGTAGCGATGCCGGTGACCATGTTGGTTGCGCCCGGGCCGGAGGTGGCCATGGCAACTCCCACGCCGCCGCTGGCCCGCGCGTAGCCATCGGCCATGTGCGTGGCACCTTGTTCGTGGCGCACGAGAATGTGGTGCAGCTTGGATTTGCCAAGGGCGTCGTACACCGGAAGAATCGCTCCGCCCGGATAGCCAAAAATGTGGCGCACGCCGAGCTTGGTCAGCGATTCGCAGAGAATTTCCGCTCCGGTGAGCTTCATGATGCCCTCGAGACAGTTTGCGCTGCGGTTGAAAACGACTTGGGTACGGCGGTGATCGCTCCCAATGAGGAAGACGAGACGAGCAAAGCATATTTCGCCATCACACCGCTGGTGAAGCGGGGCTGAGGCGCCTTCCAGGTGGAAAGGCGACGCTGGATTTCGGCATCGCTCAGCTTAACGTTGAGCGTCCGCTTCGGAATGTCAAATGCAATGATGTCGCCGTCAGCAATCGCGGCGATGGGGCCGCCAGTAGCGGCTTCAGGCGCGACATGGCCGGCCATGAATCCGTGAGTGGCGCCGGAAAAGCGTCCGTCGGTGAGCAGCGCGACGGAATCACCGAGTCCCGCTCCGACCAGGGCCGCAGTTACCTGGAGCATCTCACGCATTCCGGGTCCGCCCTTCGGCCCTTCGTAGCGGATCACAACGACGTCGCCAGCCTTGATGCTTCGGTCCTCGACGGCGGCAAAGGCGGCTTCTTCGTTGTCGAATACGCGCGCCGGTCCGCTGAAAGTTTGCAGGTTGTGGCCTGCGACTTTAATGACGCAGCCTTCCGGGGCGATGTTGCCCTTCAAGATGACCAGTCCCCCCGTGGGTTTGAGGGGCGAATCGAGCTTGCGAACGACTTCTTGTTTCTCCGATTCCTTCGCTGCCGCTGCTTCTTGCGCGAGCGTGCGCCCGGTGACGGTGAGGCATTCGCCATGAAGCAACTTGCCTTCGAGCATGCGCTTGGCCACCAGCGCGGTGCCTCCGGCCGCATAGAGATCGGTCGCCACAAAGCGGCCGCCCGGCTTCAAGTCCGCCAGAATCGGAACGCGAGAACTAATGCGGTCGAAATCGTCAATGGAAAGCGGAATTTTGGCTTCGCTGGCGATGGCCAGAAGATGAAGAACGGAGTTAGTGGAACCGCCTGTGGCGGCGACTCCCGCGATGGCGTTTTCGATCGCTGACTTGGTGATGATTTTGGACGGTGTGATGTCGCGCCGAAGAAGGTCCATAACCATTTCACCGGCGCGATAGCCGGCATTGCCTTTGGCGGCATTTGTGGCCGGAACACTGGACAACCCCATTGGCGCGATGCCCAGAAATTCGCAGACGAGAGCCATGGTGTTTGCCGTGAACTGGCCGCCGCACGCGCCGGCTCCGGGACACGCGGCAGTTTCCAGGGATTTGAGTTGCGCGTCGGTGATTCCTCCGCGAGCGTGCTTCCCAATCGCTTCATAAACATCTTGAATGGTTACGTCATGGCCCTCGAAGTGTCCCGGGGCGATGGAGCCTCCGTAGAGAATGAGTCCAGGAATGTTGAGCCGGGCCAGGGACATAACGCCGCCGGGAATGGTCTTGTCGCAGCCGACCAAGACGATTAGCGCGTCGAACAAGTTGCCGCGCGAAACCAGCTCAATGGAGTCTGCAATCACTTCGCGGCTCACCAGCGAGGTGCGCATTCCCTCCGTACCCATGGTGATGCCATCGGAAATGGAAACGGTGTTGAATTCGAGCGGCGTGCCACCCGCGGCGCGAATGCCGGCCTTTACGTGTTCGGCGAGCTCGCGCAAGTGGTAATTGCACGGCCCGATCTCGATCCAGGTATTGGCAACGCCCACCAACGGCTTGGCGAAGTCCTCATCGCGAAGTCCGGAGGCACGCAGCATGGCGCGAGCACCGGCGCGATTGGCGCCGTCAATCAAAGTATGGCTTCGTGGTTTTGGCGCCGGCTGTGTCACTCCAAGTCTCCTTGCGGTTCTTCGTTATCGTACGGACCGACGTCGGAGCAAGCCATCGCATTCCATCACACCGCGGGCGCGTGACACGCTCGACACTGCTGGAAATAGGATAAGCGGGATAGCGACAATCAGTCAAATTAATACTAATGTGCGTTACGATAAATATGATTAATCAGACCAATTTTATGGACTCACCCGTTGGGCATCTTTGACAAAGAAGGCGGCATCTTTACTTGAGGGAGCGGTCGAAAACGTCGGCAAGACAGGAATTTAACAATTCTTTTTGATGTCGCCTGTAATCTCCCTGGCAAGTTGGCATCTAAAAGAGCACTGCCATTTGTGCCACGCGATCCAGCCGGAGCGGATTACCTTGATGGCAACGAACGGCAAGGAGTTGGATGAACAAGAACACGGACGTGTTCGTAATTGGCGGAGGTCCAGCCGGCCTTGCCGCTGCAATAGCCGCGCGTCAGCGCGGCTTCGAGGTCACGATCGCAGACGGCGCAAGGCCACCTGTAGACAAAGCCTGCGGCGAAGGCCTCATGCCCGATACGCTTTCCGCTTTGCACGATCTCGGTATTAGCCTAAGCGCTTCCGATGGATTTCCTTTCCACGGACTCCACTTCCGGGAAGGCAACACGAGCGCGGAAGCCGACTTCCCCGGGACATTCGGAATAGGCGTCCGCAGAGTTGTGCTTCATCAAATGCTTCTGGAGAAAGCGCAGAGCTTGGGCGTTCGCTTTCTTTGGCAGACGCCGGTCGTTGGGATTCGCAATGAAGAAGTCCTTATTGCGGGTGGAACGATTGGGGCGCGCTGGATTGTCGGCGCGGACGGCGTCGGGTCCCGGGTGCGCGAGTGGAGCGGGCTAAGCGGCCAAAGACACGGCGCGCACAGGTACGCAAGTCGCAGGCATTATCGCGTCGAGCCGTGGTCCCGCCATGTGGAAGTTCATTGGGGAGAAGGCGCGCAGGCCTGGGTAACTCCGGTCGGAGAAGAGTCGGCGTGCGTTGTTTTGGTTTCGCGCAGCCCGGGACTGCGTTTGTCCTCGCTCCAAGAAAAATTTCCCGAATTGACGAGGCGCCTTGCTGGGGCTACATGCATTGGAGCAGAGCGCGGGGCGGTCACGGTGACGCGTCGACTGAAAATGGTGCATCGCGGAGCTGTCGCATTAGTCGGTGACGCGTCCGGAAGTGTTGACGCCATTACGGGCGATGGGCTCAACCTGGGCTTCCGGCAGGCGCTGGCACTGGCCGCCGCCATGCAGGGAGGAGCTCTCGACGCGTATCAGGGAGCACACCGGCGCCTGGCGCGCCGGCCCACGCTCATGGGACGCTTGTTGCTGCTGCTCGATAGCCAGCCCAAGCTGCGTCACCGCGCCATGCGCGCTCTGGCGGCGCATCCCGATCTATTTGCCAGGCTCCTCGCGGTTCACATTGGCGCGACTTCTCCGAGGCATCTTGCTGAGACGGGAGCACTGCTTGGCTGGCGTTTCGTCGCGGCCTAGAAGGAACCATGATGAGCTCGCAAACAATCCGACGAAATCTCACGGTATGTGCCGCGCTAATCGGTTTGGCTGTGCTGCTTTCGGCCAGCGCTGCGCACCGGCCTCCACAGGTGCCCGTAGCAAGCGCGACGGAAATCGTCCTGACCGTCGATCCTGCGCAGAGCACCGTGCGCTACACGGTCAGCAGCAGTCTGCACACCGTACACGGAACGTTCGCCCTCAAGCGCGGCACCCTACGCCTCGACCCGGCCACCGGCAAAGCCGCTGGCGAAATCGTCGTGGATGCCATCAGCGGCCAGAGTGGCAATGACTCCCGCGACAAAAAAATGCACAAGGAAGTGCTGGAGAGCGCTCGCTTCAGCGATATTATCTTCCGTCCCGACCGCGTGGAGGGGACCGTGCAGCCTCAAGGTACTTCGAGCGCGCAGCTTCACGGAGTTTGCGTGTTGCACGGCAGCGAGCACGAACTCACTGCTCCCGTACGAGCGGAGCTTATGTCCGGCCAGTGGAAGGGCACCGCGACCTTCAGCGTCCCCTATAACGATTGGGGACTGAGGAATCCCGGAAATTTCTTGCTGAAGGTGGACCACACGGTGACCATCGAAGTACAGATGGCCGGCAGCATGGAAGCGCAAGCGGCATCGGCCAAGCCGTAAATAAATGTTCTAGTCTTCCGGCTCTTGGGTCACGATGTGAACGTCGACCGCTGGTGACTCTCGCAAGAAGCGGTGAACTGCCGACAAATAAAGATACTTTCGCCAGTCATGAACGGGCGCCCGTCCGAAAATCACGTGGGTGATGTGCTTGGAACGGACAAACGCGGCGACGGAATCCGCCACGCTCCGCCCTTTCAGGCGAATTACCTGCGCTCCCAGGCTCTCGGCGAAGCGCAGGTTAGCTGCCAGCGCACTCTGATTCGATTCCTTGGGGCCGAATTCGCGGTCCACGTGAACGACGTATAACTCCGCATCCATGCGGCGGGCCATTCTCGCGCCGCGGGCAATCAGGTATTGACCGGCGGGATTCGACGATATGCAGACAGCCATGCGCTCGCGCACGCCCCAGTTTTTGCGGATGTCCTGCGCCTCCATGTAGGACTCGAGGCTGCGGTCGACTTGCTCGGCGACCTGGCGCAGCGCCAGTTCGCGAAGGGCGATGAGATTCCCGCGACGAAAGAAATTGCTGAGCGAGCGCTCGACTTTGTCGCTGCTGTAGACGTCACCGCGCTTCATGCGGTTCTGGAGCGCCTCGGGGGTCAGGTCCACCATAACCGTTTCGGAAGCGGTGAGCGGCACCCAGTCCGGGACCGTTTCTCGCACGACGATGCCTGTGATGGATCGCACCACAGGGGCAATGCTCTCAATGTGCTGAATATTGAGCGTGGAGACAACGTCGATCCTGGCCGCCAGCAACTCCTGCACGTCTTCGTATCGTTTGCGGTGCTTGCTGCCGGGAATGTTGGTGTGCGCCAACTCGTCCACCAACACCACTTCCGGATGCCGCGCCAAGATGGCGTCCACATCCATCTCTTCGAACACGGTGCCCTTGTATTCCATTTTCTTGCGCGGCACTTGCTCCATTTGCCCGATAAAATCTTCAATGCCCTTACGCCCGTGCGTTTCCACCACGCCGATAACCACGTCTTCGCCGCGGCTGCGCCGGCGCAGCGCCTCACTCAACATGCTGAAGGTTTTGCCCACGCCCGGAGCGTAGCCCAGGAAAAGCTTGAAGATGCCGCGCGTTTTTTGCGGCGGCGAAGCGACTTCCAGCCACTCTTCGGGCTTCTTGGGCAAGGCCTATGTTCTCCGCGATGAATTTTCAGCATGCGCTAGAATATAACGATG
>Ga0307475_10000534_pt1 | contig 22682 bp, 13 predicted proteins | sample atmos_gasesECM1C_FD_203317 | JGI IMG/M metagenome (GOLD analysis project Ga0307475, IMG submission 203317) | Hardwood forest soil microbial communities from Morgan-Monroe State Forest, Indiana, United States - atmos_gasesECM1C_515 | ecosystem: Environmental > Terrestrial > Soil > Temperate... | reverse complement strand
TGCCTCATCCACTGTACTGTCTGCCGTAACCCCTCCTCGAGTGGCATTTTCGGGTCGAGTCCTAAATCTTGTTTCGCTTTAGAGTTGTCCACCTTCTTGTGATGAGTGGTCATACCTTCCTCGTCTTTGACGGTGACCAACTTCTTGTCTCCTTCGCAGAGACGTAGAATCAAATCGGAGAGATTTTTCATGCTGACATCCTGCGCCGAAGCGATATTGTAGACTTCGCCCGACCTGAAATTGGTCGCGATATTCCTGAGCGCGCTGATGGCGTCGTCGATGAATAGCCAACTTCTCGTGTGACTGGCGTAGACGGTATATGGCAAGCCATGAAGCGCCGAATAGATGAAGCGGCAGAGGGCGCTGCGATAGGTGCTATATGGCTCTCCGGGACCATAGAGATTGAACAGGCGCACGCGAACCGTCTCCGTTTGAAAAGCCTGAGCGGAGTTCAGAATCTGCATCTCGCCGACCCATTTTGTCATCGCATAATCATTAAGTTGTTTGATCTCATGTTGGTCCATGACGTTCTCTTTCATTACTCCGGTCCAGTCTCCGTACACCTCTGAACTACTAAAAAACACCATCCGAAAACGATGCCTTTCTTGAAGCCGAATGATGTGCTTAGTCCCAATGACATTTGATTTCCAGAGCGTTTCGTAGAAATCTTCCCCATTCCACCGGCCGAATTCGGCGGCGAGGTGGTAAGCAAGGTCGAATTTGTGTTCCTCGAAGATCCGCGCCAGTTGCCGATACTCGCCAACATCACAACGCAGATATTGTGAATCTGCGTGTTGATGCACGCCCGTAAGCCATACATCGTGTTGTCCGTGCCGCAATTCGGCTACGAGATGGCGCCCAACAAAGCCTAGTCCACCAGTTACCAGAATTTTCACTCTCCGCTCCTTTGCCGCTTTAGGCGCAATCGATCGCGCTCCCGATGCGAATTGGTTGAGACTGCAGAGGCGTAAAACTGAACGCTGCAACCAGTCAAGATTATTCACATTTTTTTCGCCCGCGCTATGCATATCATATGGTCGAAAAAGTACGGAACAAGGAACTCGCTAGTCTTTTGACGGAACAATCTCAATCGAGTGACGCGGTCTCCACAAATAGTCACAGCCCAGTGCTTTCCAACGGCCCGAAGCCATGCCGTCACAATTGCAGTGTTCCGTTCACCGTGATGGATTCTCTTGATTCTGAAACACGAAAGACCCGACTTCTGAAGGGCTAACATCAAAGACCGAGGGCTGAAAAAAGAGACGTGCTCTGGTATGCAAAAGTATGTCCAGCGGCTCCCGGACATGAGAGCACCCACAGAACCAGCATTACCAGTGCCTAGAAGCAACCATCCGCCGGGCTTCAACATGCGCTGGGCCGCTCTGAAAAACACCATCGGCTCAGCCAGATGTTCTATAACGTCGAAGGCACTGACGACGTCGAAAGACCTGTCAGCGAATCCGGCCGAGCCAATATCACACTCGGAAACGGAAATTCCGGCACGCTTACGGGCTCTCTCGGCAGCCAGGTGAAAAAGTTCGAGACCGTGCCTGTTCCAGTTCTCGCCGAGCGTTTCAAGGAAGAACCCGCTGGCGCAGCCCACATCAAGGATCGATCCACCTTTTGGAAAGGCCTTGCGCAACAACTCTCGAGCCACGCGAAAATCCTCGCGGTATCTAGGGTCCTCCTCCGCTAGCCGTTCAATGTAGTCTTCGCCTGCGTTTGCGTAATGCTGGTGGAAATAGGCAGAAGAAGGACGCACGTATTTACATAAGAAATGACAGTCTTGACATTTAACCACACGGCCAGCCAGGAACCCCTCGTCCTCGGCCCAGGAATGAACTCGATCGCCGGTAATGTGACGCACCTCAAACCTCGACCGCAGCCTCCCGCCCCGACAAACGGGGCAAGCATCCACGGTTTCAAGGTTCAACTGACTAGCGTGCCGATGAATGGTGTGGTCCATAGTCAGGATGCAACTAGCCGCGGGGTTCAAGGTTCAACGTATGCGGAAAATAAATGCACGCGATCAATCTACCTGTGGGTTCACCAATGATGGCTCCTGCCCTCTTTCCGATCTGTTTTGCCTCTCCATTCGGAATTCCCAAGGGAGGTTTAACAAGCCCTGCCATTCCTCATGGGGATGTGTAACAGGTTTTGTGCCGACGATCATGTCCGGGACACACGTCCATTGGTCAAAACAGTGTCCACCTTCCCAAATGCTCACCTGCCAGTGATAGACACCCGGCCGTAGCGGAAGCGAAGGAAGTTTGAAGCGCAAGGCGTGCAAACCCTTGCTCAATTCCAGTCTACTGACAGATGTTGCCCAAATGAGCTGATGATCCGAGTTGAACAGTGCAATACCGTTCACGCCGCCACGGATGTCGACGTTCACACCAAGAACAAATTCGAACGTCACGCTTCCAAAACTATCTAGCACATTTGACTCTTCCGTATAGGGTTCTGCAATGCGCCAGCTGAGAAAGCGAGTCGAACGGGTTCCCTCCCGCCTGTGATACTCTGCCGATGAAGGGGGAGTGGAAAAACTGGCTTCGTAGGCACTGACGACTTCCAGCATTGAGCCTGCGCAGCGGATTCTGCCGTCATCTATCCAGATGCAGCGCCGACAGAGGCGACGAATCTGGTTCATTTGGTGACTGACGAATAGAATAGTCCTGCCGGTCTTGGTTACCTCGTCCATCTTGCCGAGGCACCTCTTCTGGAATTCGAGGTCACCAACCGCCAACACTTCATCTACAAGCAAAATCTCTGGCTCCAGGTGCGCAGCCACAGCGAACGCAAGGCGCATTTGCATGCCACTGCTGTAATGCTTGAGAGGCGTATCGAGGAAGCGCTCGACGCCGGCGAATGCAACGATGGCGTCGTGCTTATTCCCTATCTCGCGCCTGCTCATGCCAAGAATTGCGCCGCTCAGATAAATGTTTTCTCGCCCAGTGAGTTCGGGATGAAAACCAGTGCCAACCTCGAGTAGGCTTCCTACGCGCCCGCGGATTTCGATATAGCCTTCGGTCGGACGTGTAATCCGCGAGAGTAGTTTCAGCAGAGTCGTCTTTCCAGCGCCGTTCCGACCGATAAGTCCGACCACTTCGCCTTGTTGAACATCGAAGCTCACGTCACGCAGCGCCCAGAAATGCTCGGGCGCGCGAGGTTCACCGCGGAGGAAGGGCGCCTTCAATAAGCGCATGAAGACGTCGCGCAAGGCAAGATACCTCTCGCGCTCGCCTATGCGGTAACGCTTACCAAGCCCTCGGACTTCGATCGTGTTTTCACTCACGCTTAAACCACATCGGCTACCGTCGTTTCCATTCTCTGGAAATATGCCAACCCGCCCAGGAGAATGAGGAGGACTGCGGCCACGGAAATGCAAACAAGGCGCCCCGGGGGATCCCCGTGACCTGTGAGCGACCATCGAAATCCGTCGATCACACCTGCCATCGGGTTCAGCCCGTAGAGCCAACGCCATTTCGTTGGCACAAGCGAACTCGGATACACTACAGGCGACGCGAACATCCAGAATTGCACCAAGAATGGAAGCACATAACGCACATCGCGATAGAGCGCGTTCAAGGCAGAAAGCCACAGACCCACGCCGAGCGCAGTGAGCACGGCGAGGAGCAGAAATGCCGGGAACCAGATCGCTGCCACCGTCGGGCGAATACCGTAGTAGAACCCCATTGCAGCAAACATGAGGAACGAAACGCCGAAATCCACGAGGCCGGAAAGCACGGACGAAAGCGGCAGAGCGAGCCGCGGGAAGTACACTTTCGTGATGACACGTTGGTTTTCTACGATAGTGTTTGTTGCATTCTGAAGCGCGGCAGAGAAATACATCCACGGAAGCAGAGCGCTATAGTAAAAAACAGGGTACGGAAGTCCCTGCGACGGAACGTGGGCAAGCTTTCCAAAGAAGAGGCTGAACACGAGCATGGTGAGAAATGGCTGCAAGACCGCCCAGGCTGCGCCGATCACCGTCTGTTTGTAACGGATTTTGACGTCACGCCACACGAAAAAGTAGAGCAACTCTCGGTAACTCCAGAGTTCTGGCAATGGAAGCGCCCACCAACGGATCGCTGGCGCGATCCGGAGCGTTGGGAGGACCGGGAGGGTTGGAGACTCGGGAGTTACGCTCGTGTTCACTCAGTTCCTTCCGACTGATCAGATCTGAGCTGCTTCAAGTCTTCCTGCTCGATGTGGCGCATCATCTGGTGTCGCCCCGTCAGATAGCCCTTCAAAGTTCGAGTCGCCTGTGCAGGAACTACTGCAACTTGGTTATAGGCTGCGTCGCGCCATGAAATCCTCCCGCGCGCAGGAATTAAGTGTGTGCCCCATTGTAAGATAAGCCCCAGATTCCACACGATCAACAAAGTCGTCGCCACGGAGGCAAGGACGGCAACGTGTCGCTTCTGCCAAACGCGTCCGAGCCGATCAAAGAACGCCGCCAGTCCTACCACGAAGAGTGCCGTCAACGACACGAAGAAGCGGTTGCCGAACGATGATATACCGTCCCAGCTCGGATAACTCGCGATGAAATAGTAAAACGCAATGAACACTAGGAGCAGATTCCCTCCGAACCACGCCTCGCGCCTCCAGAAGAAGACCAATCCGGCGCAAGCCAGTGCAAGCACAGGTGTCCAGGAAAAGAGGCCGTGATCAGAAGAAAAGAGCACGCTGCTCACCGCCGGTGACGTCCAATACCAATTGCGCAATGGGATGTAGCCCGACTCGAACACGTTGCCGTAGACAATCCAGCGCGAGAGGAAGGTTGGTGAGAAGGCCAGGAGTAACGCAGCCAGAAACAATGCGTCGCGGGCCAGGACGAACCCTAATTTACTCCGTGTCGCGGACGATTCCTGAAAATGACTCCAGCAGGCACGCAACGAATCCGTAGCAGGCAAAATCAGCAGCACGGCGTTCGGGTAGTACACGTCCATCATCAAACCGCCGATCAAACCCAGCAAAATCCATTGAAACGAAGTTCGTTCGTCCTGCGTCCGCAGCCAGTACCAAACAAACAACGCGATCACGAAGGCCGAGTGGGCGTGCGACCACGACGGGTTGAAGTACAGGTACACCGGCAAAGAACTTGCAAACCAGATCCCTAGCGTTGCGAGAAACGCCCAACGTTCCGGAAAGAATTTCTTTGCGATCTGGAACGACAGCCAGAGTCCGAGAAAACCATAGAACGCGGTGCCGCAGGCCATCGCGATCGAGTAGGGTCGGGAGAACCCGTCGGCGGATATGTGAGCGCCGAGAGCATCACTCACTCTAACCGCGAGATGAGCCGTAAGCAGAAACGGAAACCACAAGATGGCGGGTCCGATGGTGAAGTGATTATCGAGACACCCGGTACGCGTGTACTGGCTATCGATGATGTGGCCTTGGGGGTCAACTCTGCCCATGCGGAAGGATGGGTTTGCTTCGAGCCAGTCTTTCTGGAAGTCAAGCCGCCCTTCTATGAGCAACGCTCGTCCGTAGGCGTAATATCCCACACCATCGCCTCGCACCCACGGATTCACCAGCGGGAGAGTAATGGCGAATAAACAGAGAAGGCACTTTTCGTATCGGGACCGGTTACGCCAGTCTTTCAACAGGTGCATGAGTCCCACGAGATAGCTTCGACTGGTCCTTGGTCAGGCGCCCCGCGAAAGGTAAGCGCTCGGAATCTTGTCGCTCACGACGCAATCGAGCCGGCCGCTTGCGCGCCGGCAGCAGCGGTTTCCCCATGTTGACCCGTCGCGATGTAGTCTTCTTGTCTTCGTTGATAGTGTTCCACAACCCGATCTACGATTTCGTCGAGAGGAATGCCGGGGCGAAATCCGGTTAACCGTTGCAGCTTTTCGAGGGCAGGCACGCGCCGTTGCATGTCTTCGAATCCCGGTTCATAAGCTTGGTCGTAGGGAGTATAGGTGATCGGTGATTCGCTCTTGGTGCGCTGCTTCACAATGCGGGCAAGCCCTTCCACCGATATTTCCTGATCGCTTCCTACGTTTACAACTTCGCCGACCGCCTTATCGGTGGCAATCAACCGCAGAATGGACTCAACCGCGTCGCGTACATCGCAGAAGCAGCGCGATTGCTGGCCGGTTCCAAATACAGTAATCGGCGATCCCGCGAGCGCCTGCCGGACGAAGTTCGGCAGTACCATGCCGTAACGACCGGTTTGTCTGGGTCCAACAGTGTTGAACAGCCGCACGACAATGACGGGCTGTTTCTTTTCTTTCCAGTACGAGAGCGCAAGAAATTCATCTAGGGCTTTAGAGGCAGCATAACTCCATCGTCCGATCGTCGTCGGTCCGAGCACTAAGTCCGCTTCTTCGTGGAAAGGAATCTTGTCGCTCTTGCCGTATACCTCCGAGGTGGATGCGGTAAAAACGAGTTTTTTCTTTTTTGAGGCAGCATCCAGTACAAGCTGCGTGCCGTACACGTTCGTTTCGAGGGTGCGCACCGGGCTTTCGACGATTAGGCGCACTCCGACGGCCGCCGCGAGATGAAACACGACATCTGATTCGTCTACCAGTTCGGCCAGCAATTGCTTGTTCGTGATCGAATCGAAGAAGTAATGAAACCGTTCATTTGTTTTGAGGTGGCGAATATTCTGAACGCTTCCGGTTGAGAGGTCGTCGAGGATAAAAACTTCGTCGCTGCGGGTGAGTAGCGCGTCGGCCAAATGAGATCCGATAAAGCCCGCTCCGCCGGTGATTAGGTAGCGCAAATCTCCTCCTAACTCGACGCTCCGTCTGGTTTGTCAGACCCTGACGGAAATCGCGTCGGTTTGTCCACTTCCTCGCCGTAACCATATCCGTACGCGTACGGGTAGTATCTGTATGAATAATAGTAGTCTGGTGCACTCGAATCTACGGCATTCAAAACGACCCCAAGTATCCGGCACTTAACGGCTTGCAAGAGGTCACGCGTGCGCGTGAAGGCCTCTTTGGGGGTTTCTCCGCTGCGCACAACCAGAAGAACACCATCCGTCAAGGCTGACAGGATAACCGCATCCGTCGCCGCCATGACCGGGGGCGAGTCAATCACGATAAATTTGAACCGTCGACGCAGTTCCGCGATTCCCTCGCGCATTCGGTGCGATGAGAGAAGATCGGCTGGACTGGGCGGAATCGGCCCGGTCGTGAGGGCTGTCAGGTTCATGATTGTCGGATGCGCGAACGTTACCTCATCTAGGCTCGAAACACCCGCGAGGTAAGAACTCAATCCCAGTTCTTTCGCGACCGTTAAGTTCAGCGCGCGGCGAACACCTGGTTTTCGGAGGTCGGAATCCATAATCAAGGTCCGATCGCCGAGTTGCGCCAGCGTAACCGCAAGATTCACAGCAGCTGTCGTTTTTCCTTCGCGAGGTAAAGCGCTGGTTACCAGGATGACCTGCGGCGGATGGTCGGCCTGCGAAAGGAGCAAGGATGTCCGCAGCGCTCGGAAGGCCTCCGAGATCTGTGACTTCGGTTGCACGTGCGAGAGCATTTCCACGCGAGGGGCCAATCCGGTTTGCGGGTCTTGCTGCGACGGCCGCGTCCGATGACCACCGACAGCAGGCAAAGCCGGCACAACTGCCAGGGAAGGAAGCCCTGCCAAAGATTCGATGTCATCCGGCGACTTCACAGTATTGTCCAGGTACTCGCGGAACAGCGCCAGGCCAACTCCGCCAACCAAACCCACTAGGAAGCCCAAAAGGATGTTTCGGGCGCGCTGTGGGCGCGAAGGGCTCGTGGGCGTCAGTGCTGGATCTACGACACGGATGTTGCTCGAGCGTAGGCCCGCCGTAATCCCAGCTTCTTTCAGTTTTTGCAGGAGGCCATCATAGAGCTGCTTATTAGATTCCGCGTCGTGTTGAAGAATGTGGTACTGGACCAATTTCTCCGATTGATCGTTCGCCTCCGCTTTCTGTTTGTCCAAAGCTTCCTGAAGCAGTTCGACTCGGCTTCGCGCGGTATTGTATTCCTGCTGAACAGCCTCGATAGCCACTTTCCTGGCGTTCGCCAAACTATCTTCAAGTTCCCTTTGCTGTGCCAATAGTCGCTGGACCTTCGGATAGTTCGGTCCGTAGAGATTGACTGCATCGGCATATTGCTCACCGAGCTCGGATTTCTTTTTCAGAAGATCCGGGATAACTCCACCGATTTCATGCGCGGAAGGTAGGGAATCGATATTCCCGGACACGGCCATCCGATAGAGGGCTTCCTTTTCCGCAAGAGCGGTTTGAGCCTCGGTGACGGATTTACTGATGTCCGAAAGCCTCTGAGTAATTATGTTTTGCTTCTCGTCCACCTGCCAGATCTGGTTGTGCCGCTCGTAAGCGATTCGGGCGTCTTCGGATTTCTCTACTTTGATGCGCAGCTCTTCGAGTTCAGACGAAAGCCAATTGGAAGCTTGCGTTGTTGCGTCATACTTACTTCGAAAATTCTGCTCGATGTAATTTTGCAAATGTGTGTTGACTACCTGTGCGGACAATTGTGGGTCTTCCGCTTCAAACTTCACTTCGATCAATCGACTGTTGGGCACCCGTTTGACGCTGATCGCCCCGAGGAAAGCACTCAGGATCGCCGGACGCTTCGGAGCAGATCCACCGTGCGCCCAGGAGAACGCGCTAGAGGCTCCGCCGAATTCGGGATAACGAGCCAAGTCGAGCGACTTAATGGTCTGCAGAGCAAGCGTCTCGCTCTGCAAGATTTTAGACTGTGTCTCGATGTAGTTCTCCATGTCTACGAATGCATCGTAGGAGTCCACTTGTTGAAAAGGGAGCATGGTTTGAGATTCCCGATCCACTTCGACGCGTGCAGCCGCTTCGTAAATGGGCTTCATCTTGAAAGTTCCGATCGTTACGACAGTCATAGTCGTCAGGAGAAATGCGAGAATCAACCACTGGTGCTTGCGCAGGATGATGAGGTAATCGAGGAGGTGGGGCTCCCGACGAATTTGTTCAAACGGAAGTGCCTGGACGGCAGGCACGACAGCCAGCGAATCCGCTGCCCGGCGGTCCCGCATGGAGAGTTTGGATGCTTCTTCCATTTAGCCTCTGTAAGTTCCCCAAGCTGTGGAGACGTGCCGACCTTCCTACAGACTCCCACCTCTATATATGATCAGCCCTGTGCCGATTCCGACCGCGGCTTCGGCACCTCTTGCCAACGCTTTCTTGCCTGCGCTGTCTGGTATATACAGAATGTCATTCGACAGAAGCGGCACATCCTCGGTCTTGCGGTGTTCGATTTCCTTGATGCGAACTGGAATTAGATCTTTTTGACCTGTCACCTGGTTTCTTCTGAAGATCACGGCGTCATTTGCCTTGGCAAAGCCCGTCAGGCCATGCGCCAGAGCGACCGCCTTGAGCACCGTGATTTGTTGCCCGTGCTCCTGCACGACATACCCCCCGGGCTGGGAAATGCCTGCGCCCGCTACGTAGATGATGCCAGCGCGTGGAACACTGATTACATCTCCGCCGTAGACTGAAATATTGAACGCTGCGTTCCCGGACTCGAGCAGGTCTTGCAATTGGATGGTGATAATTCGTGCGTCGGGCGCGGGGTCGACAGGCGGATCATTCGTTGCGGCTTTAGAATCGCTCGCCGCCGGTCTTGGATCGCTCCTAGCTGCGATAGGTTCGACGCTCGGTCCCCGGCTGCGCGTAATGGTCACCACGCTCCCAGCATTGTCAGTAATGCCTCCAGCGTTGGCCAAAACTTCCAGCAAGGTCGTCGGTCGGATGACTTGGTAAACCATTGGGCGGGCTACGGCACCTACAACGGTGATTGGCTGGCTCACCTGCTCCTTCACGAAGACAGAAACCTGGGGATGTGTCACCAGTCCGTTCTCGATGAGGAGTTGCTCGATCTTTTCTTCGAGTTGAAAGGGAGTAATTCCTGCTGCCGCGATTTTGCCAGGGATCAGCGGATAGCTAATGTCGCCCGATTCGGTGACGCGCATCTCGCGGGTGAGTTCTGGTATATCAAGCACGTCGATATGGAGAAGATCTCCGCTGCCGATCGGAGAATCGGCCGGGCGGGCGTGTGCAATAGCGGCTAGTTGCTGAATTTTCTCGTTCGTCTGCTGGGGAGTTTGTTCCTTTTGCTGACAATAACCCGGCCGCACACCCCAGAAAGCCAGCATGCAGGACAGCCAGACAAACCTTACTCGCGGCGAGGAGAAGACCTCGCGAAAGGTGACCGCCATTGAGAAAAATTACCCCGAACCACTATGGCCTAGGATCGCCGCGGCTGTCAATCGAGAGGTTAAATGGGTAGTGGCGTCCCCAATGACACCAGTACCCAGCGTTACGAACCGGCTGCCGCTTAGCCGAACGGTTGCAATTTCGAATCTAATTCCGAAGACGATTTTGCAAGAAAATGGCCGGAATCCTGGATTCCGGCCTTGGATCACGAAATGGCTGCGGGGGGGCCTGCAACGCACCGAACGCGCTGATCATACCATTTCGAATTGAATTGTTTCGTCCTGCGGCTTAGTTCCACGACCTCACAAATTCAGCATGTGCCGCAAGGGAAGCCTTTCGACTCACTTGATTGCATAACCTTCTTTAAGGTAAGCCCTCAGGAAAACAACTATCAACAGCCTGAGCTGCAGTAGAATTCGTCCGGGCCACGCGAAGTTCTGCTGCGCGCCAGCCGTCCGCAACGCGCGCCGCAGCAAATAAAGGAACTAGTTCATGCCCTACGACCTCTTCATCTCCTATTCGCGCCGCGATGACAAACAGGGACAAGTCCGCGCCCTGAAGGAGCAGATCGAGGCCGACTACCGCAGCTTTGCCAAGGAAGACCTGCGCTGCTTCTTCGACACCGAAGATATCGCCACGATGGACGACTGGCGCCATCGCATTCTGGAGGGCCTGCGAGAATCGCACCTCCTGTTGCTCGTCCTCTCCCCCGCCTACCTCGACAGCCCCTATTGCGAGTGGGAGATCATCGAGTTCCTCAAATACGAGCATTCCCGCGCTGTCGGCGGCCAGGGCGTGACGCCAGTCTATTTTCTGGAAATCTCCGGGCTGGACGAACCGGGGTTCGAGCAGCGGGCGGCCGCGTGGGTCTCCCAGGTGCGGCGACGGAACCAAGTGGACCTTCGGGCCTGGTTCCACGAGGGTGCCGAGGCGCTGAAGCGCTCCGACGTCCGGCGCCGGCTGGACGATCTCGAACGTTCGTTGCACACGCGGCTTTCGCGGCTCCGCCGTCTGCGTGAAGTACCCGGCAATCTCCCCGCGCACAACCCGCGCTTCGTAGGCCGCGAGGCGGAGATGCAGCGCCTGCACGAGGCCGCCGGCCTAGGCCGCTTCGGAGTGCTCACTGCGGTGCAGGGCATGGGTGGCGTGGGCAAGACCGCGCTCGCCATCCAATACGCGCATGCATATGCCGATTTCTACACCGGCGGGCGCTGGCTGGTCGTTTGCGCGGGGGAAACCAATCTCGCCTCCGCCGTGCGTCGTCTCGATCTCGACCTTTGGCTTACGTTGAGCGATGCGGAACAGCGCGACGACAATCTGGCCGCGCGGCGCGTGCTGGCCGAACTGGAACGTCGCGCCATCGATGGAGCCAAGGCGCGCTCTGGCGAACAACATGTGCCGGAGCCCAAGGCGCTTTTGCTGCTCGACAACGTGGACTGTCCCGCGCTGCTGCAATCACCGCAATCCGATCTGCTGACCGGCCGCCAATGGCTGCACGTGCTTGCCACCACACGCAGCGGAGCACAGGATTTCGGCAACGATCCTGAGCGCCTGACAGTGCTCTCCGTTGACGAACTGCCCGACGACGATGCCCTTCGGCTGATCGAAAGCTACCAGCCATTCGGACGCTTCGCAAATCCGCAGGAGCGCGACGCCGCTCTTGGGCTGGTGAGGCTACTCGGTGGCTTCACTCTCGCGGTCGAGGTCGTAGCTGTGCATCTCGGCGAACGCGCCGGGCGCGTCACCTGCGCTGCATTTCTCGAGCGGATGAAGAGGGAAGGCCTCGGTAACCTCGATAGCGTCGTCGGAGGCACCAGGAGCGGAATCTTTCACGGCGAAAAACTTGTCGGCGCCACGCTGAAGCCCACACTCGACTTGCTGTCAGAACAGGAGCGCCTCGTCCTTAACTATGCGACGCTACTGCCTCCGGACTCGATACCGCTTCCATGGCTGCGCGCGCTCGCCGCGAAAGATTTTCCCGAGCTCGGCCGCGACGCCGAACCCGGCTACGACGACCCATGGCTAAACCTGACTAACCATCTTCTCGGACTTCGCCTGCTGCAGACGGTCGAATTCACCGAAGATGGCCGCACGCCGCGCCTCCTTCGGATGCACCGGCTGGTGGGCGAATTGGTGCGCGGGAGCGACAAGGAGATCGAGCGCCACCGCGACTCTTTATCCAGCTATGCTCGCGAACGGTGCGGCTTTCTGAAAAAGGGTTGGTTGGAGTGGGGCAATCGCTGGGAGATAGGCCCTCTCGCTTCCCTCGCTCACCTCCGGCTGGACAACCACGATTGGAATCATGGCCCCTGGCTAGCCACAGAAGCCGCCCTTCGATTGTCGGCTCTTGGCATGTATTCGCCGGCGGAGCCGCTCTACCGCCGGGCGCTGGAGGCAAACGAATGGGTCTTGGGGCCGGAGCATCCCGACACGCTGGTCAGCATAAACAATCTGGCCGTAATGCTCCAAAAAAAAGGGGACTACGCAGGTGCGGAGCGGCTCCACCGCCGGGCGCTGGAGGCGCAGGAGCGGGTCTTGGGGCTACAGCATCTCTCCACGCTAACCAGCGTGAACAACCTGGCCGAATTGCTGTCGCGCAAAGGGGACTACCCGGGAGCGGAGCGGCTCTACCGCCGGGCGCTGGAGGCCTTCGAGCGGGCCTTGGGGCCGGAGCATCCCGACACGCTGACCAGCGTGAACAACCTGGCCACATTGCAATTTTACAAAGGAGACTACGCGGGAGCGGAGCCGCTCCACCGCCGGGCGCTGGAGGCTCGCGAGCGGATCCTGGGGCTGGAGCATCCCGATACGCTGGGAAGCGTGAACAATCTGGCCCATTTGCTGAACAACAAAGGGGACTACGCGGGTGCGGAGCCGCTCTACCGCCGTGCGTTGGAGGCAAACGAGCGGGTCTTGGGGCGAGAGCACCCCTCCACGCTGAGCAGCGTAAACAACCTGGCCACTTTGCTTGTTCAGAAAGGTGACTACGCGGGTGCAGAGCGGCTCTACCGCCGGGCGTTGGAAGCAAACGAGCGGGTCCTGGGGCCGGAGCATCCCGACACGACGAATAGTATAAGCAACCTAGCCGAATTGCTGGTTCACAAAGGGGACTACCCAGGCGCGGAGCCGCTCCACCGCCGGGCGCTGGAGGCAAAGGAGCGGGTCCTGGGGCCGGAGCATCCCAACACGCTCGACAGCGTAAACAACCTTGCCCAATTGCTGAAGAGCAAGGGGGACTATGCCCGCGCCGAGCCGCTCTACCGCCGGGCGCTGGAGGCTCGCGAGCGGATCCTGGGGCCTGAGCATCCCAATACGCTTACCAGCGTAACCAACCTAGCCAGTTTCGCGAAGGGTAAAGGCGACTATGCCAGCGCGGAGCGGCTCTACCGCCGGGCGTTGGAGGCAAACGAGCGGGTCTTGGGGCCGGAGCATCCCAACACGCTGGGAAGCGTGAACAACCTGGCCGAATTGCTCTCCAGCAAAGGTGACTACGCGGGAGCGGAGCCGCTCCACCGCCGCGCACTGGAGGCTCGCGAGCGGATCCTGGGGCCGGAGCATCCCGACACGCTGGGAAGCGCGAACAACCTGGCCGGATTGCTGTGCGACAAAGGCGATTATGCGGGTGCGGAACCGCTGATTCGTCTGGCACTGGAGCGCCGCGAACGGGTGTCGGGGCCCGAGCATCTCGACACACTGACTAGTGCGAACAACCTGGCCGTATTGCTGTGCGACAAAGGCGATTATGCGGGTGCGGAATCGCTTCACCGTCGGGTATTGCGGGGCCGTGAGCGGTCCCTGGGGCCGGAGCATCCCGACACGCTGAACAGCTTAAATAACCTAGCCGTGTTGCTTACCCACGAAAAGAACTACACGGGCGCGGAATCGCTCTTCCGCCGGGCGTTGGAGACAAACGAGCGAGTCTTGGGGCCGGAGCATCCCGACACGCTGAACAGCGTAAATAACCTAGCCGTGTTGCTTACCCACGAAAAGAACTACACGGGCGCGGAATCGCTCCACCGCCGGGCGCTGGAGGCAAAGGAGCGAGTCTTGGGGCCGGAGCATCCCAACACGCTGATCAGCCTGAACAGCCTGGCCATATTGTTGGAGAACAAGAAGGATTACGCGGGCGCGGAGCCGCTCTACCGCCGGGCGCTGGAGGCAAGGGAGCGGGCCTTGGGCCCGGAGCATCCCGACACGCTCAGCAGCGTAAACAACCTGGCCGTATTGCTGGCGAACAAGAAGAATTACGCGGGAGCGGAGCCGCTCTACCGCCGGGCGCTGGAGGCTCGCGAGCGGATCCTGGGGCTGGAGCATCCCGATACGCTGGGAAGCGTGAACAATCTGGCCCATTTGCTGAACACCAAAGGGGACTACGCGGGCGCGGAGCCGCTCTACCGCCGGGCGCTGGAGGCAAGGGAGCGGGCCTTGGGCTCGGAGCATCCCGACACGCTCAACAGCGTAAACATCCTAGCCGTATTGCTGTTTCAAAAAGGTGAGTACGCCGGAGCGGAGTTGCTCTTGCGCCGGGCGTTGGCGGCTCGTGAGCGGGTCTTGGGCCCGGAGCATCCCGACACGCTGACCAGCGTGAACAACTTGGCCTTTTTACTGAAAAGCAAAGGGAAGAGGTCCGAATAGCAAAACCTATGAGCGCGAAGAGCCAACTCCCGACTAACGTGACTCCTGGACAATCAACTTCCTCGGTCAAAACCGTGTGGTTTAGGGCGCGCGTGATTTCCCCAGACAGGAGACCTAAATAACCATGGACTTAGCGGAGTTTGTCAGGAGGGGGATTCTGACACAGCCAAACGCCCTATGAATTCCTTGCGGTCCTGCTTAAACGCGAATCCTCCGCGCCCTATTCCTTGACACAGCCAAATGGTTAGTTCACCGTTCGGATCGGTTCCCCATTGGCTAACCCCGCAAGGGTGTGTATATGCATGGCTACATACGCGTTCTGTGCTGTTTACTCCTGACGTTCCAAGCCAACGCCCCTCTCACACAGGAGCAAGCGACGACATCCACGCCAAAAAGTCTGGTCGCAGCTTGCCCACATGAAGTGCAAGGACATCACCTTCCCGAAAGGCACAGAGGTTCCGACGTTCGTCGATGGAGATTTTCGGCTCGATCTGTCGAGATTTCAGAAGGAAGCTTCTGCAACATCGACTCAAGCAGATTCACCGCAGCCTCAGCTGTTGCTACTGCGGATGCTGAAGTCGCTCTCAATTCGACGCCTTCGGGAGCTGACATCGAGGTAGACGGCGCATTCGTTGGCAGCACGCCTTCAACGATTGGCATTGCTCCAGGCGATCACGTAATCACCATCGACAAAAAAGGCTTCAAGCCGTGGGAACGAAAATTAAGGTAACAACCGGCAAAATAGAGATTGTCGCAGGGCTGGAACCAACAGAAAACGCCGACCAAACACAGAAATCGCCGAACGATCGATGAAATCGTGGGCTCTCTCTGTGTTTACAATAGAGAGCACGGTCTGTTCCGAAAACCCTTCTGTCGCGAGATTTCTAATTGCTTGAAACGGCTGCCCCGCGTTAAACGTGAAAAGCTGTTCCGAAAATGCATCTTTTTGAACGCCCCGCTGACGTGTTGATGCTTTCAGCCTCGCCCGATGGCTCGCTTAGGGGAGGCGATCAGGCTGCTAACCGGCTGGGAGACCGGCGAATGCGTCGAGCTCCCAGCCGTCGTCCGGGTTCGGGCTAGTGGAGCACAATGTTCCCGTCGAGGAGATTGCCGCTGTTGGTGTAGCCGTCGCTCAGTGCGATGCTGAACAACCCCGGCGGCACTATGGAGCTATCCACTCCGACGACCGAGAACGCCACCGGCAAGCCGTTATCGGTGCCCAATCCGGTGATAGTAACAGTATGCGCTACGTTATCGAAAGCGACGGATAAGATCTGCGTCGAGTGGAAGTCCATGTTTCCGCTCGGGTCACTGGCATCCACGTGCTCGGCATCGTTGTCCTCGCACCGATCCTCATCGAAATGAAAGCTTGCTTTGCCAGAGTTCTCGCCCTGGATATGGCCGTCCCCATCCCCCTCGTGGCAGCCCCCACCGCCGCTGGCGACGCTAAAGTCCACGTCGTAGCCACGCACGACGTCGATCAGGTCGAAGAGGACGCCGCCGACCGGACCGGTGAAGATGCCGACGCCCCCCGGGTTCGGCGGAACGCTCTCCGGCGGCGCGTTCAGGGTCATCGTACTCGCTGTGACGCTGTACAGCCTGTTCGTCGAGAATGGGTTCACGCCTGTGTCCAGGCTTACGTCGGCGATTGGAACATCGATTGTGATTGCGCCGAAGGACCCCAGCACGAACGAGCAGGCACCGGACGCGGTGATCTGCTTTGTGCCTGGATACGTCAGCGTGATACCGCCGCCCAAAACCTGGGCGGCGTTTTGGCCTGACCAGCAGCTTGTCGGCGTTGTTGACGCTGGGTTCGACTCGAAGTAGACGAATGAGTTCTTGCCGCCCTTTGTGCACGAGTCCGACGAGGAGGTGCAGGCCGGGTCCGCAGGCACGAGCCACTGCGTTAGCCAGACCGCGACCGTGTCCGGCGCCGGCGGCGTCAGGCTGAGGTTGTTGACGATCATCTGCACTCGGTAGCATGGCGTCCCGGCAGGGTGGCAGTTCGCCGACGTTGGCCGCGAGAAACTCGATTGGAGGATGTCGAGGTTCGGGATGTTGGCGCTGGTGAGCCCGTCGGTCTCGCGCTTGGCGTCACCAGACGGATCGCTGGCCGCGTTGAGCAGGATGGGGTCGCCGCTTACGGGAGAACTGCTCGCGAACAGGCCCGTGCCCCCGTTCTGCTTCGCGTACATCCCGTGCGGGGCGAACGCCGCGTCCACGTTGTTCGAGTCGGCGTAGGAGATCTGCGCCTCACCCTTGCTACCGACCCGCACCTGCAGGAAGTCGCCCAACGTGCGGTCGCCGCACTGACCGCCGATGACGGTCTGGATATCGCCTTTGTGGATGTAGTGCTCGCCGACGAGGATCGGGGCTGTGAACGTCGGCGAGGTCGCGTGGCCGTTCAGTGTCTGGACCATGTACAGGCTCCAGACGCCGTTAACGGAGTCGGGCCCGCCGTTCGGGCAGTTGCTAGGGCCGCCGGTCGTGGTATCCACCGGCGCGCTCGTCCCGTAGAAGGCGATGTCGACTCGACCGCTGTCGCCTGCGGCTGGCCAGGCGAAGACGTTGTTCAAGAGTCCCGGCGTCGGGATCGCGATCGGGGTCGACCAGTGGTTGCCCTCGTCGGTTGAGAAGGCGTACATCAGTGACGTGTTGCCGATCTTGCCAAGCGTGTCCACCGGGGCTTGCTCCCAGACTGCATAGAGGTTGCCCGCTCTGTCGATGGCCATCGTCGGAAAGTTGCCGCCGGTCTTGACGGTGCCGGGTGCGCCGAGGACGGCGACCGGGAGGTTGACGCAGTTCAGCCCGCTTGGGTCGCTGACGTTCGCAACCGGCGCTCCGAAGGTGACGGGGAAGCAGCGGCCCATGGCGATCTTCGAGAAGGTCGCGTCGTCGTGGATGACGTAGATGTGCTTGAGGGGCGCAGCCAGCGTGGTCGGCAGGCCGTTGACAATTTGACCGGTCGTCGTCGCCACCGGACTGACCTCGTCGTTGCCCATGATTCCCTCATCACAACTTAAAACACCCGTGATCTTGAAGCCGGGTCCGAACTGGATTCCAGCGGTGGCAGACCCACCAGGCAGTGGTGAGCGATACATCGCGAGCACGTTGTTCACGGAGCCTGAGACGGGACACTGAACTGCGCCCGGACCAATTTCGTCGTTCGAGAGGTAGATGTTGCCGCCGTTGGTCGGGTCGCCGTCCGTCGCGTACCACTGGCGGTCGACCGCCGCATCGGGCACACCGGTATTGCTACACAGGAACGACGCGCCGTGGTCTCCGGAGCGGGCGGTGCTGAAGTTGGCGAGCGTCAGGTCGTTGAAGTACAAATTCCCAGCGGTGTCAACGGCGAGCTCCGTGTCGCCGCCGCCGGCGCACGGGTCTGGCTTCCCCTCTTTGGCCGTCCCCGCCGTGACCCACTTGAAGGTCTTACCGCCATCCTCGGAATGCCAAATCCAGCTCGTGTCGGAGGAGAGAGAGCCGGGGACACTCGTATAGACGCGGTGCGCGTTAGTCGGGTCGAGTCGGATGTCCTGCTCGAAGCCAACACCCTGGATACCGCTGATCGTCGGCTGCCCGAAAGTGGGCGCTGCCGTTTGTGCGACGACCGCCCGGGGCGCGGCCAAAAACAGGGTCAGCGCTAGAACAAAACCGGTAGCTGCTCGAGAAAAGAGAACACGCATGGAAATTTCCTCCTCGTGGATGAGTTTTATTAGGAGCCTATGTGTTCCTCAAGCGCGGTGCGGAGTTCTTTGACGATCCGGTCTACATAATACGCTGGTGTCTTTGCGGCAAGGGCTTCGTCGCAAAGCTTATGAATACGGGCTTCTGCGTAGCTGGGCACACTGTAGTCTCCTACCTCAGTCTCATCGGTGGAATACGGCATATGCTGTAGTTTTGCGGTTCCTAAGTATCGACAGCAGACCAAAGCGGGTAACTTGTTCTCGCTGCCCGAGTGTCGGACCATCCGGGGATCGCCTGTAACCGGGGAGGCGAAAGCCCCAATAGCATTTTTAGGATTGGGGAGTGTCTTCGTCTTCTTCGTCAGGTTCACCCGCGAAAAAGTCCAATTCTCTTGCCTTTCAGCACATTCGATCCTAGATCGCTTCAGATTTGGGTTCCGCCTTTGGTTTCGCGACTGGAGTTGTCCAGCACAACTTTAACTAGTCGCGTTCGCCAGAATCGGCGCGTAAACAAAGCTTCCACGGCAAAGGGAAACTTCGCCAACTTTTGCGGATTCATTCTTGGATTGAAAATAAGCGTGGTAAATCTAAAGAGAACTCCTACCGCCGCGGCGAAAAGGAGAAAAGCTATCCTGTAGCGAACACTTGCGCGTAATGTGTTGCCACAGTTTTCGCATGAAAACGACGCCGTCGTATCTTCGGGGGCAGTCGGTAGCTGGCCTCGCCCACAAAGGCAAGTGCGGTCAGCAGCCCGAACTGGCTGATTTCGATGTCGGCGTTGCGCAGCTCCTGGTCGTAAATGCGGGTCACAAGTCGGTGACGCGCCGAAGGTTCTGACAGGCGCAAGGGAGCGCAAAGAGCGCGTTCGAGGGATGATCGTCGTGAAACGGCATATCCATAATAAGATGTATATACATGTTGTATTGGTTTGTGTCAAGTAAAAGGGAAACTCGCGTTTGCTGGCAAGAAAAAAGGCCGGAGTCCTGGATTCCGGCCTTGCGGATCGCGAAATGGTTGTGGGGGCCTGCAACGTACCGAACCCGCTCAGCATACCCTTTCGGATTGAATTGTTTCGTCCTGCCGCTTAGCTCCGCGTTCTCGAAAGTTCAGCATGTGCCACAAGGTAAATCTTTTGTCTTATAATCCGACTACACGTCCAACTGGCCGCTGGGCCCAGCGAAAGAGATGATAGTGCGCTTGAACCCCTTCGATAGATGTATAGTGCGTGGCCGTTGGAAGCCAAAACGGAAATTCCGGTTGAGAGGCGAGCGATGAAGCGAATCGTGTTCCTGGCGGCAGCGAGCTTGTTGTGCGTGGTGGACGTGAGCGCGCAACAACATGCCATCGACACGCAGAAGTCCACCTTAACGATCCACGTTGGCAAGACGGGCGCATTCTCAGGGCTGGGACACGAGCACGAAGTGCGCGCGCCGATTCAAAGCGGTACGGCGGACACCGGCTCGCATCCTGCGGTTGAAATACACGTGGATGCGCGGGCGCTGCGCGTAATCGACAAGGACGCTTCCGAGACAGAGCGCGCCGAGGTGCAGAAGACCATGCTGGGGCCGGAAGTGCTCGATAGCGAGAGCCATCAGGAAATCGTGTTCAAGTCCACAGGCGCGGACCCTGCCGGCCAGGGGCAGTGGACACTGCGCGGGAATCTGACGCTGCGCGGGCAGACGCGGCCGGTCACGGTGCAAGTGACGCTGAAGGACGGCCGCTACACCGGCGAGGCCGGCGTCAAGCAGACCGACTTTGGGATCAAGCCTCCCGGAAAAGCGGGCATCAGAGCCAAGGACGAAGTTAAAATTGAGTTCGACGTGCGGCTGGCATCGTAAGATGCGGCCCCCCTGGGGATGGCGGCGCACTCGCGACCCAAGTACGCCGTCACTCAGGCAATCGCCCTGGGCGGTACTTCCCCAGCTACCGAAGCCCCTTTAGCAAAGACCCATTCACGCAGCTGCGGTTGCTGCCCAGCGTCTGTCTGATGGACTACGAGTACCCGACTTTTCGCGAAGCCGAACTGCGGTTGCACGACTCGGATTCGGCTTCAACCAGAATTTCACGCCGTTCTTTACGTTTTGATCCACGGTGCGCTGCAGGTCCATTTCATCCATCTCAACGCTGTTCTCCCCGCCATAATTCACAAGGTAGTGCAGCTTGTTGTCCGCGATCCAGTAATCGCTCGCGGCGAGCATCGTGCCGTCCGTCAGGTAGAGCAGGATCGTGGGCGTCAAATTCGCCAAGTTGCCGGTGAGTGGGTTCGTGTTCGGGCTGCCCAGCGGCTCCGAACTCAGGGAAGCGTCGAAGGAATCCGTAGTGCGGTATCCGGACGAGGGATTGCTATAAGGCGCGTTGTAGACGCTGTTCGAGTTCCCAGAATAGAGCGAATAATCGCCCGGCAGCGACGCCGGAGGACGCTCCCAGCTCCACCCCGGAGGCGGTCCCCACCAAGCCCATCCGGGTCCCCACCACCAGGGATTCCACCAACCGCCCCAGCCCCAACCCCAGCCAAAACCAAAGCCGAAACTCGGGCCGAAACCAAAGCCAAAGCCGCAGCCGAAGCAACGGAATCGGAAATCGTCGAAATCGTGATCATTGAAGCCAAAGCCACGTCCGAACCCGGATCGATTCCCAAATCTGGATCCCGCGAAGCCACGATTAAACGTCATGCCAACGTGTGAGGCAAACGGAGTTCCGAACCGCGAGCTAGTGGTTGTCGAATGAGTGGATCCAAATCGCGAGCCACCAAGCGCGGAGCCGCCGAGCGTCGCATGCTCCATGGTCGAAAGTGCCGTCGAACGCGAAACCGCGTTGCCGCCCAGCCTCGACGAACTCATGCTCGCGTTTCTTGCCGTCGAAGGGCTTGCCGCAGTTCCGCCCGAATGCGCCGCCATCGCCGCGTTACCCGTACCGCGTCCTCCCATCGAACTTGTTGCAGAGGATTCCGAGCGTCCCGAATTTCGCGCCGGGTTCGACGCGACACCGTTGCCCCTGCCGAAAGAATGCCACTGTCCATCCGGAGTGCTGCGACTTCCGCCGCCACTCATTCCCGTGCGGCCTGAACCGCGGCCCATTGACGAAGCGCCGAAATGCGCGCCTGCCGGGGGCCTTGCGGCCGACCCGCCACCTCGCTGAAAGGAGCGACTATTGAACGAGGACCCGCCCGATTTACGGCCCGCAGATCCACCGGGTCTGCCACTAAATCGCCGAGCTGTGCCGCGGCCCATCGACGATGCCCCAGATGGTCCACCACCGCGCGCGCCGCCTGAGAAATGTCCTCCGCTATCCCTGCCACCGTGGAAGCCACCGCCTCCACCGCCGTGGAAGCCTCCTCCGCCGCCGCCGTGCCCTCCGCCGCCATGCTGAGCGAATGCGGAGTTCGGCGCACAAGCAAGTGCAACAAACGCGACGAACGAAAACAACATTTTTAAGAAGGTGGATTCTCTCATTCTGACTACCTCCACCGAAAGACTGGGGCGCCCTCAGGGGTCGCCGTTTATTCGACTCTAATTGAGCAGGGCTCTTTGAACCCTGAGTGCAAGGCCAACGCCATACTTGCCGTTGTTGCAATGTCTGAGTAACCAGCCCATTCCCAGACAGTTGCGAGTTGGGGATTTTACATTTGTGATTCTGATGCCTAATTCGTTGGTGGTTTTCGCGCAGTCATGGTGGATTTCAGCCACCAGCTTTTGGAGTACAACGCTTTTCCTAGGGGAGCATTAGTGCGTGCGTAATCTCTTGCGGTAACAGAATGAGAAAGGAACTGAAAAGCCGCGAACGTTCGCGAACGTTGAGGGCACGCGGAGCACGAGGAACTGGAAGAGCCTCACAACAACTGATGACTCATTGCTTGGTGAGGAGAGGTATCTGTCGATCCGAGCGAACACCTCGCTCTGATTTGATCACGACGCCTTCCCTTCTCTGAACTATTCGCAGCAAGTCCATCACTAAATCCCGACTGGTTGAAAATCAGCAGTAGTGGTGATTTGCGGCCGCTCTCGCCACCTCTACAGAATCGTGGCCCATTTTACGGTCCTCCTTGTATCTGTATGACCTTGTTAGTGGTTACCGTCACAACTTCCAGTTCGGTGGGTTTGGCATCCCCGTTGCCCTAAATAAGGCTGGAGGGACGCCATGAGAAACAAATACTTGATTCATTCGCT